>Ga0182024_10001956_pt1 | contig 52021 bp, 40 predicted proteins | sample P32metaG_FD_120480 | JGI IMG/M metagenome (GOLD analysis project Ga0182024, IMG submission 120480) | Permafrost microbial communities from Stordalen Mire, Sweden - P3-2 metaG (Illumina Assembly) | ecosystem: Environmental > Terrestrial > Soil > Wetlands > Permafrost | place: Sweden: Stordalen... | reverse complement strand
GTAGCAGATTAGTGACCATATCGCTGATTTAGGCATGTGAAACTCCAATCGAGTGCGATAGTGAACAGGTGAGAAAGGGGAAGCGAGAGCGTTTTGAGCTGTCGCTTCCCCAACTGCACTGAGTCTGCCGTTACTGCTGTTGCTGGTCGGCAGGATAGATGCGCCAGCCGCCGTCGCCGGTCAGCTCGAGGACGTTCGTGTGATACGCCTTGAGGGTGGGACGGTGACCGACGCTGATGTAGGTGGTGCCGCTGGTTTCGAGCTGACGATACAGGTTCTCTTCGTTCTTCACGTCGAGAGCGCTGGTGGCTTCGTCGAGGATAGCGTACTTCGGTCGCGCGATCAGCAACCGCGAAAACGCCAGCCGCTGTTGTTCGCCGAGCGAAAGCACGTCTGCCCAACTGAGCACAGTTTCGAAACCGCCGACACGTTTGGCCAGATCGGCCAGGTGTACTTGCTCGAGCATCTTCTGCAGGTCGGCATCCGTGGTGTTCGGATCGCCGTGCGGATAGAGCATCTGCTCGCGCAGCGAGCCCAGAGGCATGTACGGACGTTGCGGCAGGAAGAGCATGTCCTTCAGTTCGGGGCGCACGATCCGTCCTTGACCGTTGTTCCACAGCCCGCCGATGGCACGCAAGAGCGAACTCTTGCCGCTGCCGGACGGACCCATGAGCAAGAGGCCGGTGCCCGGTTTGACTTCGGTGGAAACATGCGTGACCAACGTCTGGGCGCAGTTCGGCGTCAGCAACGTCACGTCGTCAAGCTCGATCTTCGGTTCGATCACGCTGGCGATGGTGCCGCTGCAATTGGTGGTGGAGGCATCGAGGCCATCGTTGAACGCGCCGATACGCTTGATTTGCGCTGAGAAAGCGGTGATGTCGTCGAACGACGTCACCACCAGCGACAGCGCCGCCAGGATCTGCCCGAAAGCCATATCCGCCTGCGTTTGGGCGCCAAATGGCACCTTGCCGGCGAAGTACAGCGGAGCGATGATCAGCGACGGAATCAGCACGACCAGGTAGCCGTAGCCGGTGGTGAGAAAGCCGAGGTTCCGCTGCCAGCCGATCAGGGCGTTGAAGTTGCCCACGGCGTCAAGGAAGCGCGTCTTGATGTTGCGCTTCTCCGACTCCTCGCCCTGGTAAAAGGCGATCGATTCGACGTTGTTGCGAACGTGGATGAGGTTGTAGCGGAAGTTGGCTTCCTTGCGCAACTGGTTGAACTTCAGTCCGACCAGCCGCCGTCCCATCAGGATGGTGAGGAAGGTGCCGACCAGAGCGTAACCGAAAACGATGCCAACCAGCTGATGCGAGATCGACCAGAGAATGGCGATGAACGACAACAGCTGCACGATCGAGCTGAGAAAGTTCAGCCCCAGCGAAAGCGCCTGACGGGTGAAATCCTTCAGGTCTTGCGCCAATCGCTCATCCGGGTTGTCGATCGAAGCGTCGTTGTTGATCCGGTAGTAATTGCGATTGGCCAGGTATTTATCCAGCATGTGATCGGTGAGCCAGGTCCGCCAGAGCAGTCCGAGCTTGTCCGCCACCCAGCCGTACAGCACCACAACTGGCGTGCCGACGACGAAGACGCCGAAATAAATCGTCAGCATGCGGTAGAACGTCGGTGCATCCTTGCCGGAGAGCGCCGTCATAAACGCGCCTCCGACGTAGTTGATCACCACGTTCAGCCCGTTGACGGCCAACAGCAGCGCGATTAAAATGCCGAGCATTCCAAATGCTTGCCACTTCTTTTGCGAGGCCCAGTAAGGCTTGGCAATGGAAACGAATTGGCGCCAGGTGTTCCGTTTTGATGCGGAAATGGGAAGAAGATTGTGCCTTCCTGACATGGTTGATTCTCCAGGCACGCTGAGCGTGCCCAATTAGTCTGCGCCTGAGAGTCCCGGCAAGCCGGTGTCCGTCGGGCGCAAGATTTACGGTGCAGGCGGGAGCTGCACGGCGGGGTTTGAAGAGCCGCCGTGCCGCCGCAGTCTGCTAATGCAATCGCAAGAGACTAGCTGCGCGTGGCGCGATTCAGAGCTTCGCTGACGGCCTTGAGGGCCGCTTGGCTGTCTCCGTAGTGGCGCTGCTGCAGTGCCTTGTACGCCGCGGGAAACCCGCTCAGCGCTTGGTCGAGGTCTTGGTTGCCGGACGGCTTCAGCGGCGAGCTGTCCGTAATGGACTGCGCCGCCAGCAGCATGAACGCTTGCTTGCAGTAGAACTCGGCTTTGCCCCAGTCCGATAGAAATCGGGTGAAGAAGCGCGTGATCGAGTAGCGGGCGTTCGACACGGCGGTGCCGGCGAGCGTCAGCTTGCGGTCGAGCGGTCGAAAAGGCTGGTCGCAGGCGCAGAGTGTTTCGGCGCATTGCTCGATTTTGGCGAGCCTGTCCAGCATCTGGTCGAGGTCCGACGGCTGTGAGTAGTGAGAGCCGTTGGCAGTGAGCAACTGGGCCAGGTGATACTGATGTTCGTGGACAAAGCCCTGAGCCATCAGTGCCACCATGCGCGGTTGCTTTTCGGTGACGCTGCCCAGGCGAGTGTTGAGCCGGTCGGATGCCGTTGAAATCAGCTCGCCCAGCTTGCCGTGCTCGTCGAGGATGTTGCCCGTGGTCAGGGCCAGTTCCTGAGAACGCAGACAGGCAGCGAGCATGATCTGCGCGTAGGCAGCAGTGACTTCCGGCATGCCGGCGTGGTTTTGTTCGAGAATGGCGCCGAGCAGCTCCGCTTGTCTGGCCCAGAGCATTGCTCCGGAGAGCGAGCCGGCGGCCAGCGCGTGATTGCAGTGCGCTATCGCCTGCTCGTAGTAATGGGAGTCGGCCGTGCCAGTGTTCGCTTGCGCGCTGGCAGATTCGGCTCCGGCGGTGACAACCGTGGTCGGTGGCACCTGATCTGACTGACGATTTTGTTCCATAACCTTCCTCTTCCGGTTCAGGTTTTGATAGGAAAACAGCCCCAGCTGCTCTTAAAGAAGCGCAGGAGATGTTCTTTCGCGATGAAGTGTGAGGTGCTTGGGAGGGAGTGGTTGAGTAGCTAAAGAAATTTTTGAGTATTTACGAAGCTAGCAGAACAAGCTTAAGATTCCAAGTTCTTGCTATGAAGTGAGCTGCTTATAACTGCGCACGCGGACTTTTGATCTGGTTTAGCTGCGCAAACCCGCCAGGCATCCCGGTTGTCAGGTGTTGTACTGGTCGAGGTGGTCAAGTGCTTTCGCTGGTTTGCCCCGGCTTTGGTATCGAGTTTGGTGTCACAGTGTCGGGTCGACGAATAAACGTCGAGCGCTTGACGAGCAACTTTGATCGCCATACCGGCGCGAACAGCGCTAGTGATTGAGACTTTGCATTTCATTAAGCGTCGCGTTGCCAAGAGGGATGGGCGTTTCTGTCGATTCCGACGGGATCGTTCACAGGGATAGTTCCGCGCCCGCGCGGGATGGTTCAGGTCTGCCTCAACACAGATGTTTACGAGCACAAGAAGCCTTGTGTGATGTCATTTGGACTGACTACGGTGAGTTACTCCCTTTCCCCATCTCTCGGTTCTCACCCAAGCACTAAATTTTCGACAAACTCCATCGCGCATCCGTGCCACACCAGGTGTGGGAAGGGAAGTGTGCGTTTGGGTGTGACCGTAACACATGAAACGAGGTTCCATTGAAAAACAAACACGCCATTCTCCATGCCGGCGACGCTGATTTCGACTCAGTTGTGCTCGGCTCCACCGGTCCTGTGATCGTCGACTTCTGGGCCACCTGGTGTCCTCCGTGCCGCATCTTGGCGCCGTTCCTGACCAAGTTCGCTGCGCAATACGCCGATCGCGTCACTGTCGTCAAGGTCGATCGCGACACCGCCCCGGCTCTGCGTGCGCGCTTCGGCGTCGACACAATTCCGCGGCTGCTGTTCTTCAACGATGGTCAGTTGGTCGAAACCAAGGTCGGCTTGCCTGATTATCCCGTTCTGAAACTTTGGATCGATACCGCTATCGCCAAAATGACAGGCGGTGAAACGCCGGCAGACTCGCAAGCGGAAGCCCAGTTCGCCGCCAGCGTTGTCGCAGCCGATCAGGTGTACGAGACCGCTGTCGCTCCGGCCCACGAGGCTTTCAACAAAGCAGCACAGATCGTCATGACTGCGTTCCAGCAGACGGTCGAAGATGCGCACACGGCTCAGACGTCGGGGTTGATCGATCACGCGGAATTCGAACGGTGCCACGACGCTGCCGAATCCAAGCGCGACGAAGAGATCGTACCGGCCCGCAAGGCCTATTCCGAAGTCAACGCCCCGCTCGAAGCCGCCTACATCGCCTCGATCAACGCTGCCGCCGAGAGATTCGCCGCTGCCCAATCCGGGGGTTGCTGCGATCAACCGTGCGGCGATCAGGCTGAATGCGGTGCCGGCAAGGTCTGCGCCATCGGCGACCCGACCTGCAACTGCTGACCTGCAACGGCCGATTCGGCACAGGCTGAATCATCGGTACTTGTTGATGCTGCCCCATCGCCATAGCGACATCGGGCGGCTTTTCAGCCTGCGACAGGTGTTCGCTGAAACGGACTGTGCCGCTTAGTCACTCTTCGGGGCGCACGTCGATATGGGCGGGTAATTCCTGCTTGCCATCGCGTGCGCCCCATTTTTTCTGTTGTGACACTACATGTAGTGGCTAATTCTTTTTATTCCCTGTCTTACTATCTCGTTTAATACAATTGCTGGCATTGACCGAAAACGCTGGTGTGAAGGCATGTCGTGGGTACAATGTAGTGATGTGCGGTTCCGTGAGCATGAAACAGTGAGCGCTCCCAAAGAGAACGAAAGTCTCACACTTTTGACGCCTGCGCCTGAAGAGAAGCTGCAAAGCTGGCTGCGGGAGTTTTATGGCAAGCCGATTCGGATCACGCAGCGAACGGTTTTGCGGCATCGCGACCTCTCGTATGTCGAGCGCTTGCACGTAGATGATGGGCTGCCTGAGTCGATTATCTACAAGCTCGTCTTGCCCCCGTGGGACATCGAGCAAGACTTGCACGAACGCATCCTCATTCCCTCCGTCTCCAACTCGCCCCAACTGTTTCTCAGCGCCCACTTCGGGCAGTTGACGGCACTGTTTCTCGAGGATCTGGGCACCGTCATCTTCGAATCTGTTTGCACGGCTGAACTGGCTTCGCGACTGGGGGAGGAGCTGGCTAAACTGCACCGGGCGTACGGCTACCGCACAGACGAGCTGATTAACGCCGGCGTGTTGCGCTCACTTCTGCCGATCGACTACGAAGATTTCACGGGGACGATGGTTTCGCAGCTGCGCCAATGGCAACTGGTGACGGAGAAACAGGGGCAAGACTTGCAGACTTTGGCTCAGATGCTGGCCCGCAAACTGGCTTCTGAGCCGAATTCGCTCGTGCATGGTGATATGTATGCCGAGAACATCATCTTGCGGGGCGGCAAGATGTTCATCATCGATTGGTCCTGGTTCACGATTCTCGGTGTACCGCTGATGGACGTCGCCACCTTAACGATGCGGCACCCGAAAAACGGCAGTTTTAGCAACTGGCGAGAGGAACTACTGGATGCGTATTGTTTCGAGTCTGGACGCGAAAGCGAAGTGGTGCGCGCTGCGCTGCCGCACGCCGAGACCCTCAGCCGCCTGCTCTTTCTTTACTGGCTGGTGGTGCGGCGCCAGCTCGGCATACTGGGCACGACCGTCGGTCCGGTCGACAATCTTATTCCCAGGGTCGTAGACGAGCTTTCCGAACGACTGGCAGGATTCCCTAGCGCCGCCTTCAAAACTTCCAATATGGAGCCGTGGTGAGCCTCTCAACGCCATCTTTAGTGACTACCAGATCGTCTTCAATACGCACACCGCCAAAACCGTCGATGTAAATGCCTGGCTCATCGGTGACCACCGTTCCGGCGTCGAAAGGGTCGTGCTCGTAGTCGAAGGGATCGTGGGCGACCAGACCCAGGCTGTGCCCCAGTCCATGGGTGAAATATTGCCCGTAACCGGCATGCTGAATGTAGTCGCGAGCGACCTTGTCGAAGTCGCGGTACATCATGCCTGCCTTCAGCGCTTTGCGTGCGGCTTTATTGGCAGCGAGCACGATCTCGTAAATTTCGCGAATCTTGGCGTCGGGCTTTTTGCCCGGAACGAACGCAGTGCGCGTGATATCCGAGCAATAGCCACCCGGGAACAGCCCGCCGAAGTCCATAATCACAGGCTCGCCCGCCTTGAGTTTGCGATCGCCGGTGGCGTGATGCGGAATGGCACTGTTGGGCCCGCTGGCGACAATCGAGGTGAAACTGTTGGAGACGGCCCCGTATTTGCGCAGCCGCATATCCAGTTCGAATGCCACTTCGTTCTCGGTCATGCCAGCGCGCAACAGCCCAGCCACCTCGTTGTAGACACGGCTTGTGACTTTGCATGCATGGCGCAGTTGGGCCACCTCCGCCGTGTCTTTGTATTGGCGGAAACGCTCGATTATGTGGACGGTGGGAATCAGTTTGGCGCTGACGTTTTCCTTCCAGAAATCGGCGATCTGCACCGGCAAGTGCGCCGCCTCGAAGCCGATGCGGGACTTCTTGCCCATGTCTGCCGCCTTCAGCGCCTTGTTGATCAATTCGGGAAGCTTCTGACCGCGCACCACTTTTACTAGCTTGAAACCGTCTGCTTCCGCCGCGGCTCTGATGTAATAACGGGCATCGGTGATGATCAAAGCTTTCTTCTGCGTGATCAGCAAAACTCCGGTGCTCCCACCGAAGCCACTGACGTAAAGAACGTTCTGATTGTCGCCCTCGTTCACTCGCACCAGCAAGCCATCAAGATTGTGACTGCGAAGCGCCTTCTGCAGTTGCTTCAATCTTTTGTTTCGCATCGTCTTTGCTCCACGCGCACCACTGCTGCCTTACAGCTTGTGTAGTCTAGCAGACTGGAAGGCTAGCGCGAGTGTGCGCGAGTTCGCGCTAGCGATGCAATCGATGGAACACGACGCGAGTTAGGCAAACAACCTGAGGCAGCTTTCACGTGACCTGGACCGGACAATTTGGCACTGTACAGCCGATATCATAACTCCGCGAGTCATATACACCAGATTTGATGACGGTTTTCACCCGTGAGAATAAGCTGCCTGATGGCCTAAAGCTTCACGTCCGTTGCTTTTAGAAAAGGCCTCTAGGTAGGTTGTCAATAATTCTACAACCCCATTATCTCTGAGACAACAATCAAGATTCCAATACTCATCTCATAGCCGTATTCAGCGAGCGTTTAGTGGTTTCAGCGAGGAGCATATCCTCGTGCGTGAGCTGATTGATTGGCTGGTGGTTGTGAAGTTTGTCTGTTTCACGTGTAACAAGTGCGTCTGGCGATGTTCTTGTCACCCGTTTTTGTACTCAATCACCTGCCTATTCAAAGCGGGTGGACGAAGAAAGGAGAAGCAACTTATGCAGATGTTTTTCTCTAAGTCCCCGAGGAAGCTCCAACTGGCTATCCCATATGTTCTTGTCTTTGGCTTCATCGCTATTGCCGGAGGCACAGAATGGTTTTCCGCGCAGCTGCACAAACAGGTCCTGGATGAGCTGAAGGCTTACTACCAGGCTCTGTTGCCGCTGACGCTCAGCCTGTGTCAGGCGTTTCTGATCGTCTACACAGGGCACCTGATCTTCGGCGCGTTACGCAACGGCTTCGTTCGTGTTCTGAGCGCACGCGGTGCCACCGACAAGGGTCAGCATTTCTTCATGCTGATCTTCCAGGCGGTTTACTGGCTCGGTGTCACCTTGCTTGCTTTGCGTGCTGTTGCCCCCAACTGGCTGCAGAACGTGATGCTGAGTGGTGGCATCGTCGTCGGTGTCGTGGCGTTGGCCGCTCAAAAGGCGTTGGGCAATGTGGTGTCGAGCCTCTGCTTGCACCTGTTGCCCAAGTGCACCGAGGGTGACCACGTCAAGATCGTCGGCGTCGAAGGCGCTGAAGGGCGAATCATCGAGATCGGCTATCTGAGCTGCAAGATCGATGTCAAAGGGCGGGTGATGACCTTGCCCAACAGCACCGTCTGGGACAGCGCCGTGCTCAAAGGCGAACCGCCCGAGAAAGTCGACGAACCAGCCAAACCCTTGCGGGTCCTGGTGGAGTTCGCCGGTCCGGAGCAGGAACATCCAGCCGACGCCACTGCGCCGGCCGGTCAAGGCAGTAAGTAAAGCGGGAAAGGGCTAGCGCGCCCATTTCCTGCCTCAATCCCTGGGCGCGCTAACTGCCCGACTCCGCTCACTGACGTGAGTGTGTGTCGAGGGCAATGCTGCAGCAATGCGGCGAACCGCGCGGTGAGTAGCCGCAGCGGGATGTTTTGTTTTCGACAACTTAAACATGCTCTTCAGTGAGCAAAGGAGGTAGCTATGTCAGGACACGGTCATTCAGGAGCAAATGCAGCTATCGGGTTCGGAAACCCGGGTAGCGGCGACAGCGGCGAGGTTGGCCACAGCGCCCACTCCCACGAACGTGGGCAGGGTGGAACCCACGAGCAACACGGTGGCAGAGGCAGAAGCGCGATCAGCTTCTCGCACAATCACGGGCAGAAGTTCCACTTCTCCATGCAGGGAGTCTCCGACGCCTCGCCTGATGGGGACGGCGTCGATGCCGCAGCAGTCGACCGGATCACCTGTCCGGTCACGTACCAACAGTCGGTGGCCTGCGGCACCGAACCGACGCGGGTGTTCCTCACCCACGTCGTCAATCACTCCGTCTTCCGTCACGCCTACGAGTTCAGTCGGCGCGCGCTGAGGATGGGGCTGGTCCGGCTCGACACTCGGATACCGAACATGGACGGTGCCAACGAGCGGTCGGCCAAGATCATGAGCTGGCATGCCTGGGTCGTTCCCAACGACAAGGAGAACATGCCGGACGGTTGGATGGAAGGTTTCACGGGCGAAACGTTCCTCATCCGCCAGTACTGGGGCATCGGTGTCTACGACAAGAGGTACGGCGAAGTGGGCTATGACAGGCTCGCCCGCATGATCCTCGAGGTCAGCTGGGTCGTCTGGCGCTATGACCAGACGGCGGTCTTCGAGACCAAGCAGACCATCCGCGTCGTCCCTTACTGGATCTACGATAAGTCACACGGCGCCTACGGCTTCAAGGTCAAGGAGTTCGACGCCCATCAGCGTGTGGCGTGGAGGCTGTCTGTGGGCATGTTCGAAGCCCTCAAGCAGGCGGAGCCCGACGCCGGTCAGAAGGTGCTGCTCGATGCCTACGGCGTGAACGTTCCGCGTCACGACGAAGGCGCTTACCCCGGCTCGCTTGTGGATGAAAGCGAGCTGATCAACGAGCAGTTGAAGGAGGACCGTCAGGAGGACCTCGACAAAGCGAAGGAAGCTCAAGGAACGATCGATGGAGCGTTCGTGCCGCCGCCCACACCCGACAGCGGTCCGCCCGATATCAGCGGAACGCTTGAGGACGGAGAGGACGGCTTCCCTGATCCGACCGACTTCGTTGTCGCGCCGATGGGCATCGTCGCTTCCGGCGCCGATCTCATCAACCTGTTCCCTGACGGCGCTCCGCCGGCTCCAGCCCCGCAAGGGACGGGAGAGGTGGAGGTGACGGTGGTGGTTCCGAAGCTGACGAAGTGACGGTGGCTCGTGCCGCCGTCAGCTAGCGCGGGTGCCTGCTACCCATGCAGGCACCCGCATACTAGCAGTGACGTGCGGCCGCGCCGGGTACAGTCCTGGTAGAGCTCGCGCCACTCTTCCGAGGAGCTCTCGGAGTTTCTTTTGTGTCCCGAGGCCGTAACACGCCGAAGGATTGAACCTCAGAGCAAATTGGAGGACTAGCTATGTTATTCAATCTCAATCAGTGGCTGGGCAACCAGGTCGCAGACAGCGGCTTTGAGGGGCTCACCATCGACACTTCGCGGCGGGCGTCAGACTCCAACTGCGAGTTTGTCCTCACCAACGGACTGGGCAGCTTCGCCGCTGGCGACGCCTTCTCCGGTGCCAACACCCGGCGCTACCACGGCTTGCTCGTGGCGGCGCTGCAACCGCCGGTCCGCCGCACCCTGCTCTTCTCGCACATCGACGAGACGGTCAGGGTCGGTGGTTGCGCGCCAGTGCCGCTGGCGACCAACATCTGGCGTTCCGGCGCGTCGCCGGAAGGTTACAAGCTGCTGGAGCAGTTCACCATCTCGCCGGTGCCCACCTGGGTGTATCAGCTCCCGCAAGGGCGGCTGATCAAACAGGTGGCGATGGTGCCGGGAAAACAACAGGTGGTGGCCGGTTACACTTGGATCGGCGACAACGGCGAGCCGGTACAGGTCAGTCTCTCGCTCATGGTCAACCACCGCGACATGCACGGTGAGACCAGAGGCGCGAACGACTGGCACTTCCAGCAAAACGTCAGCGACCGCCGCATCAGCGTCAAGGGCTGGAACGAAGCGCAAGAGCTGGTGCTGCGTTTCGACCGTGGCTCCTACCGCCAGGAAGGTGCCTGGTACTGGGGCTACCAGTGGCCGCGCGAGCACGAGCGTGGTCTCAACGACAACGAGGACTGCTACCACATCGGCACCATCGACGTTAATCTCGCCGCCGGCGAGTCGGTGAGCGTGGTGGCAGAACTCGGCGGTCAGGACGGCGAGCGCGTCGACTCCGGCATTGCCACCATCGGCGATGCGGTGCGGCGCGTTTACAGCCATCAGCAAAAGCTGCTCGCGGCGGCTGGTCAGCCCACTGACCAGTACGTGCGGCAGTTGGTGTTGGGCGCCGACCAGTTCCTCGTGCATCGCGACTCCACCGACGGTGCCACCGTCATCGCCGGCTATCACTGGTTCGGCGACTGGGGACGCGATTCCATGATCAGCCTTGTCGGGCTGACGTTGTCCACCGGGCGATACGAAGAGGCGAAGAGCATCCTCGAAACCTTCGGTCGCTACGCGAGCGAGGGGATGCTGCCGAACTTCTTCCCTGACTCCGGTCAGGCTCCCGAGTACAACACTTCGGACGCGACGCTGTGGTGGGCGTGGGCTCTGTACCACTACTTCCAAGCGACCGCAGACATGGAGTTCGTGCGCAAACAGCTGCCGCTGTTGGACAGCGTCGTGGAGTGGCATCGCCAGGGCACCCGGCACAACCTGCGTCTGGACCAGTCCGACGGGCTGATCACAGGCGGTGAGGCCGGCACGCAGCTTACCTGGATGGACGCAAAGTGTGGCGATTACGTCGTCACTCCGCGTCAGGGCAAGGCTGTGGAGATCTGTGCTCTGTGGTACAACTTCCTGCGTTGTCTCTCTCTCTTCCACGAGAAGAGCGCCGCGCAAGGTGGTCAGGTGGACGCTGCCGAAGCGCTCCGCCAGGCTGCCGAGTACAGCGCCATGGCGGCAACGACGCGGCAGGGGATGGCGAAATTCTGGAACGAGGACAAAGGCTGCCTGTATGACGTCATCCTCGATGACGGCAGCAAGGACGCCAGCGTTCGCCCGAACCAGTTGATCGCGCTCAGCTTGCCGTTCGTTGCTTTGACACCGGAGCAGGGTGGCAAGATCCTTGCTGTGGTGGAGAAGGAGCTGCTCACGCCGCTGGGTTTGCGCACGCTGTCGCCGTCCGACCCCGCTTACCGCGGGCAGTACGGTGGCGGGCACGCCCAGGCCAATCAGTACGAGCGCGACATCACCTACCATCAGGGCACCGTCTGGCCTTGGCCTCTCGGACCCTGGGTGGATGCTCGGCTGTTTGCCATCGGTGAAACGCAGGAGAACGTCGCCTTGATCTTGAGCCAGCTCACGACCGTGATGAAGCACATCCTGGGCGACGCCGGCATCGGCTCAGTCTCGGAGATCTTCGACGGTGATGCTCCTCACACTGCTCGTGGCTGCGTCGCGCAGGCATGGTCGGTGGCTGAGCTGCTCAGGACTCGCAAGCGGCTGCTCGAGCTGGCTGCGAGTAAGGCACCAGTAGCGGTGGCTTCAGTCTAGGCCACCGTCGTTACTAACCGCTAACCCCAGTGCAGGGCAGGTGCTCACGCGCCGGCTCTGCCTGGGGTTTGCTCTTACACGAGAAAGGAGGTGCCAGTATGCGTATTCGCTCAATTCTGCTTTTGCTCTTGCTGGTCGCCTGCGCCTTCGTGTTAAGGGCTCAGGCACCGGATACCGGCAAGAACAGCGCCGGTCAACCGGGGAAGGCTGTCAACGTCATGCAGTATATGCGGGAGTATCTCTCCAAGTTCCCACCGGGAACCGACCTGCCGGCAAGCCGATTCGGCGAGGTGCTGGACAAGACCGGTGCCGACGCGCTGCGCAAGCTGGGCGTCACTCGCGTCGTCAACGTCGGCAATTCGTATTCGGTTTCCTTCGCCAAAGGCGACGAGAGACCGCTGGGCAAGAAGGCTGACCTGCGTTATGCCAAGGTCGTGTCGTTCACGTACTTGGATCGCAACGGTACCGTCACCATCAGCGACATTCATGGCGCCGAGGTGAAAGTCAGCTTCCTGCTGGGCTGGATGGATTTGAAGAACGTCACGTTGACGCGCGACGACACCACTGGCAACACCACCGTCGTGGCCGAAGTGCACGTTCTCTTCCGCGACTTCAGTCACACGATCGTGCTCGGTCCTGACGGCAAGCCGCTGGACAAGAACAAGAAGTAATCCGGACATGCTGACGACTGAGGCGTGATGCGCCTTTGGTCTGCCAGCTCGAGGCGCCCGTTTGCGGGCGTCTCTTTTTTACCGGCTCTAGTCATCTATATAGTATATGCGGTGACCAACTGGTGCTGCGATTCAAGGTGGCCAGGCAAAGTAATCGGCAGTGCCGCAAAGAGAAGCAAAAGCCTTTCTGCGGTTTACGCACGTCAGACCGCGGGTGCAGGTGAGGCTGTTTTCTCTTAATAGTGGCGGCGGCCGTTGTGATTGTTGTTGTGCGGTGGAACGTAGGGCGGATTGGGCCGGTACGGAGGCGGGTATGGATTGGGATTGGGATTGAGGTTGGCGTTGGGGATGACTATATCATCGCCGGTACTGGATTTGAATGTCCAGTGGGGAACGCCGCGGTTGTCTATTGTGCGGCTGACAGCGCCGATGGTGGCATTGGGGTTGAGGATGCTGTTGCGGTGTGCCGGATCGGTGACCCACCTGTCCGCTACGGAAGTGCCGTTCTGCTGACCTATGACTGCATTCTCGGCACCATGCAAAATATCGCGTTCCAGTCTGCCAGGATTAAAGCGATTGTTGTTGAGTTGGTGATTGCGGTTGTTCAGATTCGGGTTGCGATTGGGCGGCATGTAGGGCTGTGTCGCGGCCGCCTGTTGCGCCATTATGTCGGTGCCCAGTTTAACTGTCGGCGAGAAATCCAACGGCGGCAAATTGTTCTGTGAGCGAATCAGGTTGATCTCGTTGAAGCAAGCCCGTTCTTGCCCGTCCATCGCCAGCGCTCTTTGTAGCGCTGGCGGGGAGAATCTGTTGGCGCTTGTCACCTGGTCGAAGCGGGCGGCTTCTGCATCCGAGACTCCGGGATACTGACTGGTTCGCACCGGCAGAATCTGGGGTTGCGGGCGGACTTCCACCGGCGGTCTTATTTCCACCGGCGGTGTGACGATCGGATTTACAGGTGTTCTTTGCGTGGGCTCTAACAAAGCGGATCCCGGCCATCCGTAATTTACTTGTGGTGCTAACGGTTGGGCGCGGAACAAATATTGATTGCGATTGAAGAACTCGTCGATCTGGCGCTCAAAGCTGCTCGCACTGCCGTTGCCACCGGCGATGTCCCAGGTACTTTCGTAGTTGCGGAAAGGCGCCACCGTCGGTTGAAACTGCTGCTGAAACTGCCAGAAATCAGGAATGGTGTTATTCAACCCTAGAGGTCGGGCGAAGAACGCGTGATCGGCGTCGGCGGCGTTGCCGTGCAAGAGTTCGGCGGCAAGCCCGGAGGCGGTTAAGGGCCTGATGGGCATTCCTTCATACGCTTCGCCGAAAAATGGTGAATTTTGAGATTGCGGCGGGCGTAGAAGTTGTTGGTCCAGGTCGGCCATGATTTTGATGCGCTCCACAGATATGCACCCCAGTCTATGGATTTGCTTGTGGGACGGATGTGAGATGGCGATGCGGTGAACACGTAGAGAGCTCGTAATTTCAGGCGTTAAGCTCAAGGTTTTTTTGCTTGCTGCAGTTCGTCGCGTGTTTTTACGATCTGCTGAACGCTCTCACTGTCTATTTTTTTGCATGAACGTGCCAGGGCGATTGCCTGGTCATAATACGAAAGGGCTTTCTCTTTGCGCTGTGCCCGCGCGGCATTTTCAGCCAGCTCGTTCAGGGCTGCCACGGCGTAACCTTTATTGTCATCGTCGCCAATGGCGGTATAAATTTTTACTGCATGCAGCAGCTTTTGCTCCGCCAGTTTGTACTTGCCTTCGGCGGCGTAGTTTAGTCCTTGCCGATGTTCCGTCACTGCGGCAACATAACTTTCCGGACCGGCGTCTTTGATCCGGTGGATGAGGGCTTCGTCATAGAACCTTTCGGCTCTGGCAAAATCTTTGCTGTCGCGGTAGATGTCGCCTAGTTTTTCTGCGATATGAGCTTTTTGAAACTCGTTGCCACCCCTGATCGCCGCATCGTATGTGGTGGCATATTGGTGGAAGGCTTTGTTGAAGTCTTCGGGGCGCTGCTCTTTGGCATACTCTGCGTTGTACATGTCGCCCATTGCCTGGTGAATTTCGATCTGAGCTGTGTTCCAGGACTCACTCTTCTGGGCCTGTGTCAACGCTTTGTCAAATAGGTGCTCAGCCAAGATTGTGTTGCCTTGCAATGCCATCTTTTCACCGTCAGCCAGAGTCTGGCTCCAGGCATTACTCTGATACACCGATATGCCGGCGCAAAGAGCAGCCAGAGAGGCGGACACGATCGCAATCGAGCAGTAAACGATAATGCGAGTGCGGGTGAAAAACGGCCGCCTTCGCCGGCGTATTGCCCGGCGTCCGCCTCCCAGGCTGGCGGATTCGAGCGCTCGCTGCATCTCAGTTATTGACTGATATCGCTTAGTCAGGTCGCGCTCTAGTGCCCGCACGAGTATGTTTTCCAGGTCCGGCGGCAAGTTTTTGAACTCCGGAGCTTCCGCGGTCATGTGCAGCATCATCGTCTCCAGGACATTCTTTCCCTGATGGGGTGGGCTTCCCGTCAGCATTTCACAGAGCACGCACCCGAGAGAGTAAATATCGGAGCGGGCGTCGACGCTTCTGCCGGCGCATTGCTCGGGGCTCATGTAGAGCGGGCTGCCGAAGACTTCTCCCGTTTGGGTCAGGGTTTGGCCGGCCTGTTGGGTAGTGTCTTTGGCGATGCCGAAATCGACGATCTTGGCGCTCTCCTTTTCGGTGCCTTCTTTCTCGATCACGATGTTGCCTGGCTTGATGTCTCTGTGCACGATTCCTTTTTCGTGGGCGTGCCGGAGTCCTTCGCACACTTGCAGGGTCAATTCGATTGCTCGTTCGGGCTTGAGCGGGGCTTGATTCTCAAGCAGCGTAGACAATGGCGTGCCGTCGACGAAATCCATGACAATATAAGGTTGTCCGTCTTCCGTCACACCAAATTCGCGAGTGGCCACGACATTTGGATGCGACAGCACGGCCGAGGCTTTGGCTTCCTGCGCGAATCTCATCACTGTTTTGGCATCGGCGATGCGCTCATGCGCGATGAATTTGATCACCACCTGGCGTTGCAAGAGAAGATGTTCCGCTTTATAGACGACGCTCATGCCGCCGGCACCCAGCCTGGATTCTATCCGGTACATGCCACCGATGATTTTGCCTATGTTCGGGTCCTCTCGGGTCAACACCTGGCCCAATACGTGATCCGCCGCGGCGAGGATCTGTTTTGTGGCATCAGGAATTTCTGCGGCACTTGGCTGCATATCCACAGCGGTGTCGGCCGCGACCAGGTTCTCTGAATTGGCCAATTCAGACTGTTCGTTTAGTTTCTGCGGTTTAATTTCGCGATCCAAGTCTTGTCTCTGCCAGCAAATCCGACATCTGCGTTGTTCCCCGATTGGGCGACTGTGAAACCGCTTGAATCCGCGGATCGTGTTACAGGAGCGCAGTTTCTCAATCGTCATCAAGGATTTGTGGGGTATAATACTAGATAATATGGTATGATATGAATCAATTTTGAGATTGGAGAAAGTGAAACCGGAAAGTGACCGATCTCCCTGAAACCGAGATCTTTTCTGATTTGTCCGGCTTCGCCGGTGGCTGGGAAGGTGTGCTGAGCCCGTTCAGCACACCATGTCCAGTAGTTTCAAAACAGCAAATGCCAGCGCCGTTGCCAACTTTCGTGCGGGCTTCCATGTCGGCACCAGTGCCAGCAAGCGTTCGGAAAAATCTTGCTTCCTGGCGCAAAAGAGCCGAGCAAGCGCCTCTCCTTTGGTGCGATCGCCATCGATCAACTCGTGCAGGGTTTCGCCCAGCACCAGCCCTGATGGCAAACCGTCTGTGACTGCGCTGATGCGGAGGTGACCGCCGGCGGAGTCCAGATCGAGCAACGGCAGCCCGGCGGCGGGAACGGCGAGGCTGGCTTTCCACGAAAGCTGTATCGGGGGCAGTTCGAAGGCGTGGTGCGCCTGCGCCCACCGATAGAGCTTCTGGATGTGCGGGTTTGAGGCATCGAGCGCGGTTGCGGTTACCGAACCCGGGGCTTCTTCGCCGCCGACCAGCATGCGTCCGTCATCGAGGTAGCGCACGTAACGGTAGAGCCTTGCCGTATCCCAGAGTGCGATCGTGCCGCCGTCGTGGCACATTTGCCGCACCGCCAGTGATGGCTCCGTCACACAGATGTGACCGGTAACTCCGATCAGCTTACGGTTAAGTGATGGGGTTCCACCCAGGTGTGGGTCGTGCAAGCCGGTACAGAGGATGAGATGTTTCGCTCTCACCGTGTGCTCTCGGCATTTGAGCGTGAAACCGTCAACCTCACGGGTCCATGAATCGACCGGACTGTTCTCGAACAGGCGTCCGCCCGCACCAAGCATGGCCTTTGCCAGTGCAAACAGCAGTTTGGCCGGGTGCACGGCATGCTCGCCGCCAAATGCAATTGCATCGGCGAAACGGTGCACGTGGCTGGTTTCGATGCCGGTGGTGGGCAGACCGAACTGGCATCTGATTTTTGCCTCATGGGCCAATTTGCGCCGGTCGGACCGCTTGTTGGCGGCGTAAATGGACTTGCCGGTCTGCCAATCAGAGTCGCTCAGTCCGAGCTTTTCCTTGAATGAAGAAAGCACGCTCTCGAGCGTTGCCAGCAGAAGTTTGACACCATCGGCGCCGATCAGCTTTTCTACTACGGTCAAGTCGATTGTGGTGGCAACCGAAAGAATGCCTGCATTCCAGCCGCTTGCACCTTCGGCAATCTGATTTGCATCGAGAACGACAACGTCATGCTTTTCGCTCAAACGTCGGGCGATCGCTAATCCGGCGATGCCAGCGCCAACGACAGCGAAGTCGCAGATGATGTCTGCTTGCAGCGAAACCGGCGGCGCCAGGCAGCCATCGCGCTGGTGACGCCAGAGGGGAGAAGCATTCTCAGTCGAGTCTGTAAGCAAGATTTTTCTTTGTACAACTGATAACTGTGATCTATCCATAAACTCCCCTTTCGGGTTGTTCTAAACACGAATGTGCGAAAACCAAAGCGGAATCAAAGAATCCGGGTCTTGCCTCAACTAATTTTTGTGGGGAACGTAATGTCTTAAACCTAAACAAAGTTCGCAGCATAAGAGCAATTATTCCACCGGCTGTGGAACCTAAGTTTCGCCTAAGCAGCGGCCTCAGACGGGAGACAATGCCAGCCCGTCTGTCTTCTTGCTGGTCGTCGCCGCTTGGTAACAGCTGGCGCATGCTTGCGCAAGCTCAAACGCTCTGAATTTGCTGAATCGTGAGCGACCAAATTTTGTTTCAAGACCATGGATTGCTGCGATTGACCAAGTCGATTACAGTTAGAATTCGCGTCCGCCAAGGAGGAGCAGTGGGAGTTGGACAAGCATTCTGTAGAATGATTTGCTTTCCGATTTTCTGGCGAGTGCTGCACATGCCGGAGCGCAGTTACCGGGGGCGCTTGCCTAGTCTGACAGAAGACGAGAGGCAAATCAGCAGCAACGTCGCTGCGACCGTCGAATACCTGGCCGTAACCTGTGGCGAGCGCAATGCCCACAACATCGCAGGACTGGAGCGGGCCGAGAGCTACATTGCCGACGGATTTCGTTCAGTCGGATTGAAAGTGAAGCTGGACCCGTTCACCTACCATGAACGGCAAATGCACAACATTGAGGCAGAGTTGGTCGGAACTGATACTGCCGCAGAAATCATCGTAGTCGGTGCGCACTATGACACCGTATCTGGTTCACCGGGCGCAGACGACAATGCCAGCGGCGTGGCAGCTTTACTGGAGATGGCAAGACTGGCAGGCCAGGGGGTGCATCGGCGGACCCTGCGCTTCGTGGCGTTCGCTAATGAGGAGCACGAGGGAGAGCCGTCGGAAACGATGGGAAGCTATTTCTATGCCAAAAGATGCCGCCAAAGAGATGATCGGATTGTCGGCATGATTTCTCTGGAGATGCTGGGAGTATATTGCGATGATCCTGGCAGCCAGCGCTATCCGAGTCCATTCAACCTTTTCTATCCCACTGAGGGAAACTTCGTCGCTTTTGTCAGCGACTTGTACTCCCGCGACTTGATCACACAGTCGATCAAAGCATTCAGACGTCTGTGCAAATTTCCGTCTGAAGGCATGGCTGCCCCACCGTTTGTTCCGGACGCAGGCAGATCGGATCACTGGTCCTTTTGGCAGTTCGGCTACCCGGCATTGATGGTGACGGACACCTCGAACTTTCGCAACGCTCGATACCATACGTCCGCGGACTTGCCAGAGACTCTGGATTTCGAGCGAGCCGCTCGTGTAACTGGCGGGTTGTCGCGAATGCTGCACGCTTTGGCAGATCAGTGACCGTCAATCGATCTGTTTAACGAAAGTCAGTCGGGTCCATAGTTACAGACGATTGCAAATTTGCGTTTCCAGCGGACCATCCTGCATTGCCAAGACATGGGGACAGGCGGCGCCACTGCATTTAGTATCATGTCCATACAAATGCTAGTGGGCCAAGATGACCTCGACCCACCGCACTTTACCCACGGTTTGCATCTAACTTTTTGGAGAGGGAAATCTCTGACCACGGGCACAGAATAACTTGCGTAGTTGACATCCGCTTGACATGGTGGGATGAAAAATGGCGGCTGGGATTTACTGTCTAAGCGATATTCTGAGCGCGCTGGTCTTTCTCTCGCTGCTCGTCCTGAGCTTCCATAATTGCCTGAAGGCGTTCCAGCGCACGTTCGTACGACAAGGCTGCGGGAGATTCGAGATCCGGGTGGATCTTTTCCCAAATTTCAGTCGCTCGCTTGTAGTAGGTTTGAGCCGCCTGATAATTTCCCGCATCACTGTAGGTTTCACCCAGGCGGTAGAAATTCACAGCCAGTTGCTCGCTGCCGTCACCACCGTTGCGCTTAATCATGGCAATCAGACACGTATACAAACTCTTGGCCTGCGCTATGTTGCCAGCCTGTCGGTGCCTCGCCGCAAGCTCTTCTATCTCGCCGACCGCATCCTTCTTTTCCCAGAACATTTCGCTGCCTTCTCATTTCTTTCTGACTTGAAGGCGGCGAGCCCGACCATTTAGTTCCACGCAGTTGTTCATTTACCGCGGTACTAATCGGATTTGTAATACAGGCCCAGTGCTGTAGGTCGAGGGTATACCGCTGCGCGTTCTGTTGCCAATCGACCACATTTCAAGCGGGGGAATCCCACATCCCAGGGCGAAAACTAAACCGATATCGGTTTAAATCCCGGGGGCGAAAACGAAAACTAAACCGATATCGGTTTAAATTCCCAGGGACAAATCTCAGCTGTTCTGAACGTGCGGGAAGAAGAAGCGAAAGTCGTTCTCGTCTTTGCCCGGACGAATAATGACTAGTCGACCTTCTGCGTGTTGCGGACGGCCTGAGCGATTTAATTCCATGAACATGTTGGCAACAATATCGTCGGGTACTGTTCGTTGGCGCAGAGCGTTTCTTTGCAGGCAGACTTCGAGGGAGACGTCGAGGAGCCAGAGTTGTACGTCTGAATATGAGAAACTGACGGCGCGCTCGAGGATCGGTTTACGTTGGCGCATATTGATGTTGGTGTTGTCCACGACTATGTCGAGACCGTCGCGTAAAGCCACTTCGAGCCTTTGGAAAAAGAGCGAAAAAACCTCCTCTTTGTCACCTTGTTCCGCTTCGTTGCCGTATAACTCCAGGCGGATCGAATCGGCATTCAGATAATGAAAGCCCTTCTCCACCAGTTTCTTCGCAAGTGTCGTTTTTCCTGAGCCTGGAATACCGACCATCACGACCAGCTTTCTCAAGTTTCACCCCCACTTTCACCAGGGTTCTTCTGTTTGAGGCGATGTTCCTCTGTTCCAAATTTTATCCAGCTGGCCACGATGATGCCGGCGGAGCAAAGGTATGCGGTCATCAGTTGTGAACGGAACTCTTCCTTACCTTCGGTTTGAACCGCTACTTTCCAGTCTAGCCATGGATTGGACCAGAATACATAGGCGACGCCCAGGAGAAAGATGCCGGTCAGGCACAGGCTAATGCGTCCCCAGGTGGGGAATCTTTTCCAGGCGACGAGTAGTTGCACTATGTATCCCAGCCCAAACAGTGCGATGCCCATGGCGTAATGTTGATAGCGACCCAGCGACATGTAGTGTTGCATTGGTACGGTTAAAGTGATCACGCCAAGCAGCGTCAGCAGATGCACTAACCTGTAGCGGCTGCTTCGTACCCAGTAATCGTGGACCAGGACGTTTGCCATTGTTCTTATTTTGCGGCGCAAACAGCTTTTTCGTGTTCGGCCTTGAGTTTGTCTAGCAGTTCATGGCGCCGGTCGTAAAGCCGTTTTAGCTTACGAGGTGCGTGATTGCCTAGCGCGTACGCGGCGAGGATCGGCAGCCCGATGGTCGAATCTGTGTAGCAGACAACTGTGTCGGGCAGCGCCTTGGGATCGACCTTGCCCCAGGAAACCGCTTCTGCCGGCGTGGCGCCGGAGAGCCCACCGGTATCTGGGCGTGCGTCTGTAATCTGGATGAAGTAGTCGTGCCCGGCTTCGTCGATGCCCAGCACTTCCTGGATCTGCGGCTCAGTCTGCAACATGAAGTTCTTCGGGGAGCCGCCGCCGAGAATAAAGACTGCGCTCTTGCCGCCGCTGCGTTTGGCGTCGAGCACAATCGCTGCGGTTTCATTGACGTCGGCGGTGATGTCGATGCGCGGGCCTTTGCCTTGCAATGCCAGCGCCGCCACGTTCATACCAATCGAGCTGTCACCCGGCGACGAGGTGTAGACAGGCACGCCGCAGCGATAAGCAGTAGCCAACAAAGTAGAACCGGCGATGCCCAGAGATTTCTCCCGCTCTTCCACATAGCGACCGCAGAGATAGTGCATCTGGGCCGTCGACATCTCGCCTTGAAACTCGGCAGTGGAGAGGATTTCGCGAAAAAATTTGTCTGTGGACAAAAGCACATCATAATCAAAAACAATGTCGTAGATGCGAATTACTTTTTCATCTCGCAGCACAGTGTCATCCCAGGTATGGTCGCCCTGATGCAGCGTGCAGCCGATGCCGAAGTGAGCATCGTGATAGAGGTTGGCGCCAGTGCTGACGATCCAGTCGATAAAACCGGCTTCGATCATCGGAATCAGCGCCGAGCGCGCCAGCCCAGCTGGAGTCAATGCGCCCGTGAGCGAGACACCGATGGTGACGTCTTGCTCGAGCATTTTGCCGGCGAAAAGCTGGCATGCTTCGCGCAAGCGTCCGGCATTATAGGCGAGGAACACGCCGTCAACTAGATCTGTAACCGTCAGATCTTTGCCGATGCGCGGCGGATCGATCTTTCGCCCCGACAGAAACTTGGAGCCGCCGTCGCCGCCGCAAGGATGCTTGGCTCCATCGTGCGAGCGGTGCGGTTCGTGGTTGTGCCCGTGGTGCCCGCCTTGTTCATGTTTTTCGGCCATCTTATCAATTTCTCCCGGTTGTGCGTTTGCGGTGCTCTTCAAGACGGGCTGCGTGCCTGGGTTTCGCCGGCGTCATACACTAACTGTTTGTTTTGTCAGACGATCTTTTGCGTGTGTTTCATCATGATAGACGAGCTGTCCGTTGTGGAAAGTGGCAAGAGTTTTGCCCTTCAATTTCCGGCCGTGAAAAGGCGAGTTGCGGCTCTTTGAATAGCCGGTGGTGGCGTCATAAGTCCATTGCAGGGCGGGATCGAAAAGCGAGAGGTTGGCCGGGCTCCCGGTGGCGATCGCTGGTTGCGGCAGGCCAAGAATCTTGGCGGGGTTGATCGTGAAGTAGCTGATTACTTCCAGGTGGCTGAGCGCGTCTTCGGTGGACAGGCGTTCCAAAGCCAGAGGGAATGCCGTTTCCAGCCCGATGATGCCGAAAGGGGCGTCGGTAAAAGCTTTCGCTTTCTCAAACTGCGAGTGCGGCGCGTGATCGGTGGCGATGGCGTCGATGGTGCTGTCGCGCAGGGCGGCGACAAGGGCCGCCTGGTCTGCCTTGGTGCGCAACGGCGGGTTCATCTTAAAAGCGGAGTCGAAGTCGCAGATGTCATCGTCGGTGAGCATGAGATGATGCGGCGTGACGTCGGCAGTGACGCGCAATCCGGCCGCTTTGGCGGCTCGAATCAGCTCGACTGCTGCGGCTGTGGAGATATGGGCGAAGTGCAAGCGGCTGCCGGTGTAGCGCACGACTTCGATTTCACGGGCCACACATGCTGACTCGGAAACTGAGGGAATGCCAGGCAGTCCCAGCTTGATCGCGGCGGCGCTTTCATTCATGGCGCCGCCGGCGGAAAGCGACTTGTCCTCCGGATGACTGATGATTAAACGCCCGGTCAACTCTACATATTCGAGAGCGCGGCGCAGAACGCCCAGGTCCGAGATCGGCATGCCATCGTCTGAGAAGCCTACAGCGCCCATTTGCGCCAGTTCCGACATGTTTGTCAGCTCGTGACCGGCCATGCCCTTAGTGACGCAGGCCACCGGTAACACATCGATGCAGGCGTGCTGGCGCACCAGTTCCAGAATGCGGCCCAGAACCAGCGCGTTATCAGTGGGTGGATCGGTATTGGCCATGGCCACCACAGTGGTGTATCCGCCGGCGGCGGCGCTGCGGGTGCCAGAGGCGATTGTTTCGCGCTCAGCTTGTCCCAGATCGCGCAGGTGTGTATGCAGATCGATGAAGCCGGGCATGATCCACAAGCCTGACGCATCGATGCGGGTTTCGTCGGCGTGGGCTTTGAGATTGGGATGGACAAAAGTAACGACACCGTCGGCGATGCGCACATCGGCTTCGACGGACAGCTCTTCCGGGCGGATAGCGGCGGGGTTGAGGACACGCCCGCCTTTGATCACATACTTGTGGTTGTCGGTCATGCGCTTAGGTGCTCCCCAAAAGAACGTACAAAACCGCCATCCTGACTGCGATTCCGTTGGCGACTTGTTTGTTTACCAGCGAGATCGACGCGTCGTCCAGAAGTGCTTCGGTGATCTCGATACCACGATTGACGGGACCCGGATGCAAGACACGCACTTCCGGCTTGGCATTGTGCAGGCGCTGATGGTCGAGGCGGTAGAGAGATTTGTACTCCGACAAGCTCGGGATCAATCCTTGCTGTTGTCGTTCCACTTGCAGGCGCAAAGCGATGATGAAATCTGCATCTTCGAGGGCCGGTTCGAGGTGCTTATGCACGGTGACGCCCAGCTTGCCCAGGTGTTTGGGCACCAGAGATGGTGGCCCGGCTACGTGCAGATCGACTCCCAGCTTCTGCAAAAGCCAGATGTTTGAACGAGCGACTCGACTGTGCATGACATCGCCTATGATGGCAACCTTGGCACCGATGACGGAGGATTTCACTTCTCGCATCGAAAACAGGTCAAGCAAGGCTTGCGTGGGATGCGCGTTCCAGCCGTCGCCGGCGTTCAACACGTGCACCTTTTGCGAAAGCGCGTTGGCCAGCATCTGGGCACTGCCGGAGGACTGGTGTCGTTGCACAACCGCGTTCACGCCCATGGCCACCAGTGTTCTGGCCGTATCTTCAATCGTTTCTCCCTTGGCTGCCGACGAGGTTTTGATGTCCAGGTTGAGGACGGAGGCGCCCAGTTTACGGGCGGCAAGCTCGAAACTGCTGCGGGTCCTCGTGGAATCTTCGTAGAAAAGGTTGGCGACGATTTTGTTTTGTAGCACCGTCAGCGGTGCGATGGCCATGTCATGCAGCCGCTTGCAGACCGCGGCGATGGACATGATGCATTCGATCTCTTCCAGCGAAAGATCCTTGGTGTCGACCAGATGCCGTCTTTCTGCCCATCGCTGCATGCCGGGCAGGTCTCGCGGTAGCAGCGATGTTGGCGCTGCAATCTCTGGGGATTCCGCTGAAATGTTTTCCGGCATTTGTTCCTTGTCGCTTCCTATTTGGGCGTTGCGTCTGCCCATTCGACTCCGCTGCGCTTCGCTCAGGGCAGGCTTTTGCGCTCGTCTGCTCCGCACCTGGCCTGGCTGGCTGCCACACGGGCTCAGGCGACGCTGCTTGCGCTTCGCTCAGGGCAGGCTTCCTGGCAGGCTCTTGCTCACTGACGGTTTAGTTTCCTTTGAGCGGTCTTTCGAACTACTAATGATAAGGCATTATCGGAGTTAATTGCGCTTAAGAAGCCATTTTAGGGGTTGCCAATAGATGGCTGCCAGGCTACGATGACGAGCAGCAGCGGGGTCCGTCGTTTGTACTTCGGAACACCTTGTTGACACAAGTTCCTTTATCTTCTGAGTGCAATAGCAACAATGTTTCGTGCAGTCGCGGGCAGGGTTGTCCGTGGCGGCAGCGGGTTGCCAGTCAACGAGAGGCATAGCGGCCAATGTCAAACCACAAAAATGATCAGCACAAGCAAGGCAGCTCGAACTACGCCAGTCGTTTATTGTCGCGAATGCTGGATGATCGCAAGCGGCCGGTGCCGGTGGCCGTCGTGATCGAGAGTGGGGGCGGCAGTGAATCTGGTAAGGTAGCGATGGAAAACGCAGCCAAAGACGAGCGTAAATCGCTTGCCCAGATCAAGTAACCGGCGTCGCAAAAACTAACGCGTGTGACGGCTCAATTCACGGCAGAGGAAATTATTGAGCTGACCAGCGCCAGGCTGGCGCAGGGCATGATGCCTGACGAGGCAGCGGCGATCGTCTCCGATACGCGGTTGCTGCACGAGGGCGACTGGTATTTGGCGTTGCCCGGCAAACAGTTTGACGGTCATGATTTCATCGGCGACGCCTTTTCCGCCGGCGCGCTCGGCTGCATTGTCGAAGAGCGGGGCAATTACCCGATTGCCAGCACCAGCTTTCCTCTTTTGGCGGTTGATAATACCTACGAGGCGTTCCAACAACTGGCGCGCAATTGGCGCAAACGCCTTAATCCAAAGGTGATCGCCGTTTCTGCAGCTCCCGGCGATTGCAGCGGGGTGGCGCGGCTGTGTGCCCATGTTTTGCAAGACAGGTTTGAGCTTTTGCTGGAGCCGCAGGGTGGGGCGGAGTCGGTTTTGTCCACAGAAATTTCACTGGACGAGAATGTGCAGTTGTTGATCGCCAACGTTGCGCCTGATCAATTAGGGCAATCGGAACTATTAGGGCGCGCACTGGCGCCAACCATAGTGATCTTGACCGAAGAAGGCTTCTCGCATCTGCGAGCCGCCAACGAGGATTCGATCGCGCGAGCGGAGTGCAACCTGCTGGTGCATTTGGAGAAAAACCGCGGTATCGGCATCGTTTCTAGGCGTTCTCAGGATTTGTTGCACCGGATCAAATACCACTTTCCCGAGCGTACACTGCTGTTCGATGGCGCTCAGGTGCAGTCTGAGCCAAGCACGAACGGATTGGTAATGCGTTTGCGGGACTGCCCGCAGCAGTTCGAGATTGCCACCGCATGCAGTGCAGGTGACGCCTGGTGCGTCATCGCTGCATGCAGGCAGCTCGGGCTCGATGATCGGGCGATCGCCGAACGTCTTGCCGTTCCAGCAGCAAGTTGAGCTTAATAGAGAACGGGGGAAGCAGCAACGCGCCGATGATTGCGCGAAACGAGCATGTATAGCTGGTGCGTCAGCCACATCGTGCCCGGCAGAATATAAAAGACAGCGGCGATTTTGCCAAAAGGCAGATTTTTTAAAATTATCGGAATAGCTTCCGGTCCGGACCAATGTTTTTGCGCATCGTCGACGAGAAGCAAGCTCCAACGGCTGGCATCAAGCTCTGCCAGCAAATCGTGATCGGCTGGATCGGTAGAGTCGCGCTCGACGAATGTGAAGCGATGCGCTCGATCCCACCATTTGACCAGCATGGCTAGCCGTCTGACGACAAGGCACCGTTGGTCACAGAGGATTGTGATTAGTGAGGATTCCCGGCTCTTCATGGCAACTGCGCTCATGTCGGACCTATCCTCCTTTGTTTTTTGTTGCGGCAATGAGTTTGAAGTTTGCTAATTTTAGCAGAAGTTCAGACAACAAATGATATGTGGATCACACTAACTTTTCCGTGGATTTCCCGGAAGTTTTCTACAAGGGACGAAGCGATTGGCGGCCGCAGCGAGCGCAGGCTCAGCTTGTGAATTCCTGGCAGCAACCGGATTTGATTGATTTGGGGGATAGCGCCGTCTGTTCCTCTGAGGGAAGATCAAGCGTCGGTGCCTTGCGAAAAACTTGCATCAGCTCTTCGATCACCCGTTCGGAATCCTGATTCTTAATCGCGTCGACCACACAGGTTTCTAGATGCTGCTTCAACATGATCTCGGCTGTCTTGTCGAGGGCGGACTGCACGGCTTTCAGCTGATGCAAAACATCCATGCAGTACTTTTTCTCGTCGACCATGCGGTACACACTGTTGAGGTGACCGATGGCTTTCGCCAGGCGATTTTTCAGCGCCTCTTTGTTGTCATCTGTAATTGGCATGAAGACAGTTTATCGCCGCGCGGCCGATGCAGTATCGGAGAAACGGCGATTCTACTAAGCTTGAAGTCTAATTATGGTTCATAGTCTCAGGCGTTGCCCCGGATTGTGCACCGCATTTGGTATCGGGTGGAACGATGGTTGGGGTTGTTGTCAATTGGTGCCGGCGATGCTCATATGAACCTGGAACGACCTTGTGCAGTATGTGTCTGGCTTCGCTCAGGATGCATGATTTCTGATTGCCACTGAGAAAAGGTGCTGTCAGGCAAGTTGTTAAGATGTGCTTCGAATACGCTTTCTCGATTGCGATCACCGTGCATTGGACGGGGCGGTTTCACCGATTTGGAACAGCGCCAGCCGCAAAAGCGCAAAATCCAGTTTCAGCAGGCCCGCCCGAACCTGGGCGTGCACCGACTGAGCGCAGTCGATCAAGGCTTTGTTTTCTTTGTCGGTTTCGCGCAAGACATCGGCCAGAATCGATGAATCGTCAATCGCCAGCTTAATTGCCTCTTTCAAATCTTTGGGTGCCAAACCTAACTTTTTGGCTTTGGTCATTACCAGGTTTGATAGAGCCGTGTCGGAAAGAAGTTGTTTGATCAACCCCTGCAGTTTTGGCGCGGTCATGTAGCCAATCAGCCTCAAGATTTCATACAACCGCAGTTCGCGCTCGACTGCCGATGAGACGATGCCACAATCCTTGAGCGCCTCCGCCACCGCCATTTTCCCTGAGCCGACGGCTTTGATCACTTTGGCGGCGTCGTTGATGGAAAGCTGGCGTGAGCGCACTTGCTTTTGCATGAGCACCGCCACCTCAATCGCTTCTTCTTGCACCCAGCCGAACTCGATCAAGACCTCACCGATAAGCTTGTGATTAGCCTGGGACATGCCAACTGCAGCATCGATCTCAGTCTGATTGATGAAGCCGGCAGCTTGCAAAAGTTCGCCCAGGCGAGTGCCGGTGCGTTTGATCTCGGGGAATCGATTCTTGCCCTTGCGCAGCAGGTCGACTGCAGCGCTTACATCAAAGAGTCCCATGCGCAGGTCATTTTGCATTTTCAGTGCCAGTGAGAGCAGTTCCTCGGGTAGCTTGTCCAGGAGGACAAGCACGCGCCCCATTGGCAGTCCGCAGACATTCGTCACGCTCAGTGCGTGGGCGATGTCCTCGCTGGAGAGCACCTCCGAGGCGATTAGCAGCTCGCCCAGCCGAGTACCCCTGGTGGTGTAAGCCGGGTGTCCCATGACGATCATGGCGTCGACCAGTGTCCAGCTGTTGCGTTTAGCGATGCCCACGGCCGTTGATGCTTGCTCCAGGGTGAGAAACTTGTCGCGCAGCATCCACTGAGCTTCGACGACTGTCTTCATCGTCGCATCCGAGATCTGCTCGGTCATCACAAGCATTTTGCCGATTGGCACGCGGCACTGCTGCGACTTTTCCAGAGCACGATCGAGATCGTTTTCTTTGACCAGTTGCATTGAAACTAAAAGGCGCCCGAGCCTGAGATCTTCCATTCCTTCCGGCCGTTGCGACGGTGCTTGCTTGGTTAGGGATGAATTTAACTGCGAATCCACGACGTGCACTTATTGCAACTTGCCCATAAAATGGACGAGGGCCTACGTCTTTGATGTACCAAACTGGAAGAGTTTCTAGTCATCCAGAGGCGAAAAACCTGTGCCGCCGAAATATTTTGGTGCATGTTCGCAGTGCTTGAGCGAGCGGCGCCACCTCAACTCGAACTCTGCCGCAGCGGCTCGAAAGCGCGTACGGGTGAGCCATAGCGGTCCGCGCCGTCGGGCAATTTTATGCCAGAGGGAAGATTTGGTTCCTGAAAGTGCTCCAAGAAGCAGAAGTAACGCCGCTTTGTGATATTCAACACCTGCCGGGCGCTCGGGTCGAGACACTAGATGCAGTGGCGAAAAGACGTGGGCATGACTTTCGTTTTTGCGGAAGCAGTGAGGATTTACTAGCTCTGAGGCTAATTGCCTGGAGGAGCGAAATTTTGTCGTTGGAAACGGCGAAATTGTGCACATAGCTTAAACTAGGGCTATACTGAAATTGGAGTCTCGATACTCTACTACCTGTGCAGTTGCGTGAAGAAGATCCGCGTAGCGCAAGGAGAGGACCATGATATCGGTCGTTCGAGCCAAGAGAGACATTCGACCTCGGTCGGTGATCTCGCTGGACCTTTTGGAAGAAGTGACTTTACCCGATCTGGCTTTCGATCCCGATGCTGTTAGAAGCATGGAGCAGGCAGTCGGCAAAGTGGCTCGCAATCTAATTTTTCAGGGAAGAGCGATTAGGCTCGCCGACCTGGAAGAAGAGATTCGAACAGCTTCCTGATAGAGCAAACAAAAATTTGTGTCAATTTCAGCGTTTGCCAAGAAAGACGCTCAGGGCGACTTGTCAGTGGCCGAATCGCCGTGAGGTTAACCGATATCGGTTGGTTAACGATTGGGGCGCGGAATTCTTAACCGATATCGGTTGAGGATCGCGGCGATTCGGCCTGAAAATCGCTGTCTACTGTTTGGGGGAATACCACTGTCTACTCAGCGGAGGGGAACCTCAAACTTTTGATTGAGTTTGGATATACTGTATCTTATAGTTAGCATCCCCAAAAATTCAGCGCCTAAAACGGGCGCTGAATCTAAGTAGTGATGAGGCTAGGAAGAAAAGTAAACAGCGAGACCGGCAGGCGGGGCGGCACGAGAATCGCTTCTCGTACCGCTCGCCTGGACGATCTGCTGCTACTTCCTACTGCTTCCGACGAGGCGTGGTCTTCTTCGGACGAGGCGTGGTCTTGCGACGCGGCTTCGTCTTCGGGCTGGCTTTGGCTTTCTCAGCCTTGCCTTTGCCTTTCGAAGTCGGCTTCTTGCAACGTGCCTTGGGGCCCGTGCTCGGCGCCGGCTTCGGATTCCGACCACCACCCGGCTTCCGCGTCGGCTTGGCCGGCTCGGAAGTGTCCTCGGATCCGCCCGATCCTTGCGGACCGGACGTGCCGTCGGACACCGGGGTCACGTCGTCGAGCGAAGCCAACGCGTTCATGATCGCGTCGATCTCCGCTTCCTGATTCGCCGTGAGTGTCTGCCACGCACCCGTGGTATCCAGATACCCCGTGCCCGCCTTTCCGAAGTTGACCTTGTACCTGAACAGGAAGTGGTCGTATCCGGAGAGGTTGTTCACGAAGTAAGCCAGACCCAGGAGCGTGCAACCGGTGAAGATGAGCAGATTGTCGTCGTTGACGTCGTCTGCCTTCTCTCCCTGGTTGTGGCTGCCGGTGACCACGATCCACGTCTTCGTCTTCGCCTTGTAGATGACGAGAGTCTTGCTGTGGATGAAGGCGTGGGCGCCCGGCAACCCGAGAATCTCGGGAATCAGGTTGGCGAACGGCTGCTTGATGGCTTGCGCCACCACGAACACCGGATCTTCACCATCGGCGGTCGGCGGTTGCACAGCCGGCAGAGCCGACGTGGCACTCACCGCCACCTTCATGATGATGCCCGGCTTCTTGATCTTGGCTTGCGCCAAGAGGTCCGGCGTGCCGATGTGACCCGGGATGAAGAAGTTGCCGACGACCACATCGCCTTCCTCGAGTTCATCGATGAGGTTGGAGATGTAGGTCATTCCAGGCGTTAACCCCGTCGTCGGCTTGTCTTCCGACAGATTGTTCGGGGCCATGATCAACTGGACGGTGGAACCGTCGGGCAGCGTGACCGGATCCTGGAACTTGTTGCAGAACTGCCGCAAAGCGGGACCCTGCGCCGAACCGGCTTTGGTGTCGGCGAGGAGCACAGTGCGATAGTTCATGAACTGCGTCGCCAGCGCCTGTGAGAGAACGCGGACGGCATTGCTCATCTGGCCGCAGAATCCGCTCGACGTTTTGTTGGCCGCGCCCGAGGCGATTTCCTGCGGGACGCCAGCACTGTCGGTGCGGATCTGCACCTTCTGGTGGAAGATGCCGTACTTGTTCTTCAGCGTACGGACGAACACTTCCGCAGCCGAAGCCTGGAGGGCCTGGGTCGCGGCGACGTTTTCCGTGCCGATCGACGCGATGATGATCGACAGCAGCTTGCTGTTCGACACCAGGAAGTCGATCCACTGCTGGTCGGTGACCTCGTAGGAGAGGTCGTAGATGTGCCCGTTGTCCTTCGCCGCCGTCTCGATCATTCCCATGAGGAACTCGATGATGCCGGTAGACAGCATCTCGCGAAGCTCATTTCCGGGCGTGCGAACGGCGGTGCTCAGCGCGGCGAGCGGGCTGCCACCCTTGGCGGCAGTCAGCATCGACTCGGTGTTCGCTTCGCTGTGCAGGTCCAGGAACTTTTCCGGGGTGAACCCGGCGGACATGGCGTGCGACGTCAGCGAGGTGGTACCGAGCAGTTTCGCCGTGGCGGAGCCCGTTCCCGTGCCGGTGCCGGTGGTGCCGGTGCCGGTGGTGGTGGGCTGGCGGCTTGCCTTGAGCGCTGCGGCTGCCTCGGCTTCCGCCTTGACGAACGCGGCGAGCGCGCCCTTGCCACAGTTCTGCTCGATCCAGCGAGAGACATACTGGGTCGAACAAATGCCCCAGTTGAAGCAAGCGCTGATGAACTCACTCATCTTGGTGGTGACGTTGACGAACTTGCTGGTGGCGACGACGGTCGGGCTCGCGGTGAGCTTGCCCGGCTGTCCGACCATCAGCGCGACCTCGTACTGGTATTGTCCGAGGGCGGGTTGGAAGTCATAGTAGCGGCCCTCCTTGAGCTGGATGGGCCAGGTGTCAGACGGCTGCGTCGTTCCGGTTTGACCCGGAAACGGCGTGGGGCTGGACAGGACCGTGCGGGTTCCGTCACGCGCAATGCGCGTAATCCGGACTCCCTGCGCTCCCGCCGTAACGCCGCCTGAGATTTTCCATGTGATGAGGGCTGCCATGTTGCAGGCAGCTGCCCTCACGGTGATAGATGTACTCATGTTCTTTATCTCCTTCTGTGAGAGCCCTTGCAGGCGTCTCGGTTTGATGTGACAAAAACGCTGGCGGCGAATCGGCCGCGAAAAGCGGCTTGCGATGCTGCCTGTGCCGGTTTCCTGACGATCGCGAGGACCACGCTGGTCTTCGAAATCCTCAGGGTGGTGCCTTTTCGAACAACTAACGCTCGTGCTGACAGGCTTGGTGGAATGAACCAGAGGCAAGCCAAAAGCTGGCGCTAACTGTTACGGAAGGCTGAGTTGCGTCACGTTTACTAACTGCTGCATCCGCTGCCGCACGTCGACAACGGAATTCCGATCTCCGGACCAACACGCGGCACGACAGTGCTGTCGAATAAAGCGCTAATGGCTATTTGCGTATTGGGTTGATCTTCTTGTGTGAGAAAAATGGAGATATATGATCAGTGCCTAACAGGGATGTCATGAACGAAGCAACTAATGTGTACCTATCGCAAGCTTCATGAGGTTTGAATTAGATCAGTGGCTGTGCCGCTCCTGGCGATCAGAACCGGTCCTATCGGTCGGTTTGCAGAACGCATGTGCGTGGTGCACAGTGGTGAAATCCGCAGCTTTTTTCTTGCGTCATCTCCGCTAGCAAGGCCATGTTGTGATTTCCCCAGTCAATATGGCGACCAACGTCGCTTGCTCCAGACTGCCGCACCCAGGCCATAACCGGTATGGGTGGATGCTGGTCGGAATGAAGAGCTGGTTACCGGAAGGCACCTGTATGTACTCATTAATATAGTAAAACTAACCTCAAAACCTCAAAATGAAACTGATAGATGTCCGAGAAAGCCAACCAGTTTTTCGGACTGATTGATGCTCTGCCAGACGACCTCAGCTGCTTCAAAACGCCACCAGTTGCAGGATGCCGCTTTCCTCCACGCACATGTATTTCGAGCAGCTGCGCCGCATGCCAAAGTGTGGCGGAAGCCGCGTTGAGTAAACTCAAGCAACGGCTTCCGCCAACTAAGGGATGAGACCCATGAGCTGACCCGCAGGTCTCAATCTTCACGCTCGGAGTCGATCAGCTCCACGGAGATGCGAGGGCAGCTTCCTCCGCTCAGCTTATCCAGCACTTGCAGGCGATTGGAGACTGGCGGATGGTTCTGACCGAGGCGTTGCCACCACTGCCGCAAGCGAAACAGGATCGAGCGACGCGGGTTTAGTTCCAGGCCATCCTCGCCAAATGTATTGACGATGAATAGCGGAGTCAATCCGCGAGTCAGCACCATCAGGCTCATATTGCCACCGTTGATCTCTTCGAAGAGCACCAGTTTCTGCAACGCACCTGACAGGGCGCATGGATTCTTGGTCCACAGCGCTGCATATGCGTCAGCCGAGCTTTCGCGCGAGCGTCCAACGAACAGGGTGAGCAGTTTCGTGAAGATGCTGACGATATAGAAAAGCACCAACATCACGACAAACCCGAGGAAGCCGCCGGTTGGGACGAAGAACCGTCTCTTCTGCGCCACTTTTCGGGTCAGTTTGTTGAGAAGCGGAGCCTTGCTCTTTGCTATGAAGTTAGCGCGGAATAGCCCCGGTAAACCGGCCGCAAGTAGCAAGCTGAATAGCGAGCCCATCGCGGCTACAAGTGAAGTAATCGCTGTGTCGCGGTTCTTCACGTGGGCCAGTTCGTGGGCGATCACTGCCTCCAGTTCTTCGTCGGTAAGACCGGCATAGAACAGCCCTTCCGTGCAAGCAATAAAGGCATGTTTCGGGGATCTGCCTGTAGCAAAGGCATTGGCGATGGGCATTGGCGAAACGAACACGGGTGGCTTGACTGAGAGTCCTGTCTTGGGAAAGAGGTTGTCGACCACACGTACAAGCCGCACATGATCCGGATCATCGGGATCCGGTGGCGTGCAGCGGGTCAGCCGTTTGATCAGTGGTGCGCTGAAGTACCAGCTGAGCAGAGGCAATACAGCAGTTATTGAAAGAAGAGCGACACCGAAGCCGAAGTGGAAACCGAGCAGATGCACAGCACCGGCTAGCAGAGCTCCCATGACGATCATGCCGAACACAGTTTGCGCCCAGGTAAGCATAAGACGCAAAGTAGTCGCGCCGGAATTGAAGTCCGGCTGGGTATTTTTAGACATTTTGGCACCATAGTGCCACCTGATGCGGTGGCTGATTGAGTCGAAGCAGTGAAGCTTGGGAAGCAAGAAGCTCTAGCCCAAAGTACAACTCCAGATGCACTCGCAGCTGCATAGCAGCCAGGCGAACGAAAGAGTGTATGTCGGCAAAAAGCTCGAGCGAATCCATTGCCGGCTAATTAAACCCACTATGCGCGGAAGCAAAGACTTGAGTCTTGTGTTTCGAGTAGGTGGGAGAAATAGCGCGGAGGAAGCTCCTTAAAGAGAGAAAAAGATCAAATGACAGAAGGAACCTAGTCGAACCGACCAATAGAAATCTGCCGAAAAAATGCTTAGATAAAGGACTTTCAAGCATGCCTTAGGTTTGTTGTTCGAGCATAGCGGCGTTCCAATCCGTGATTGTGTCCTGGTTTTTGGGCAGGCTAGATCATTGGCCGATCTATTGACAAGCTGGTCAGGCAGCGGCTTTTCACAGTTGGCCTAAGCTATCGGACCGTCGCAGCTAAGCCCTGCTCGTCAAGAGGCGGACAGCGTTCTGCCGATCCTCGACTATGTTCTTGGACCTATCGTTTAACCGATATCGGTTGAGTTTCGCAACCGATGCAACCGGTGATCCCCTACGTTGATCCTCGATGAGAAAGGAATTCCGGTGCAGAAATACCGGTGTAGACTTAGTAACAAGGCATTGGGGAATGGTTCATGGCCGGCAGAGACGACATCAGCGATCGCTTGAAACGCCTGCAGAAAGATCTTGAGTTCATCAAGAAAGGGCGAGAAAACGCGCAAGAGCAGCTGACAAACATTGGAGAGATTCTGGAACGGCTGCAATCGGGTCAGACCAAGCACAAGCACGAACTGGACCAAGAGCAAAAGCGCCAGGACGAAAAGAAGAAAAAAACGTAGTCCAAATCGCTAGCCAGGATGTTTCTTGCCACCACAGCAGTTGCCCGTCTTCTTCCCGGACTTCAGCGAAGGAAGCGACGGACCTATACGTTTGGCGGGGTCAGGCTTGGTTTCTTGGGTTGCGGGCTGCCACAGTCTTGTAGCGCGATACTTTTTCAGGTTGGCTGAAGGACTGTCGAAAGGGTATTCCGATAGGTATTTTTCGTCGACGGCTTGTTGAATCTCGGCGAGCGACTTACCCTGATTCTTCATGCCCAGGGCTAAAAACACCTCGCCCTTGCAAACTTCGCAATCGGAACCGTGGTCGGATGTGAAACAATCGAGCAACGATGCATGGGAATCGGTAATATCACAGCCACAGTAGCAAAACAGTTTTGCGCATACTTCTGGACATTGTTTGGCGGCCTCGTAAGCCGCCTGAGTTTCGCCGAAAAATTGTTCTGGCGGCAAAACTTGGGTACGTGCTTTGCTGGCAGCTGCAGCAGCCGGAGTAGTTGACTTGGCTTGAGTTGGAACAGCTGTGGTTTCAGCTGTTCCAGCCTGTTTAAATCCTGCTATGTACAGGATCAGCAGCGAAATGAACGAATATGCCAACAGATTCCTGGCGTTTCTCATGGTATCCGGAGTTGGTTGCTTTACTGTATTGTAATCAAAGATTCCGCAAAGCACCGCAAAAGCAGGATTAAGGACAATCGTATCAATGTCGGACTTTGAGGCTCTCTACCAGGGCTGGGGCTCGGCAATTTGGTATTATGGGCTCTTCTGACGAAGTAAGCGTGCTGCGGAGGCTCGCCCAATATCATGAGTCTGAAATTTGATGTCGTCGTAATTGGTGGCGGTCACGCCGGCTGTGAGGCTGCTAACGCTGCATCTCGACTTGGTTGCAGCACATTGTTGCTGGCCGTCAATCTCGATACGATCGGTGCAATGCCTTGCAATCCCGCGGTCGGCGGCCCTGGAAAGTCCCACCTCGTCAAAGAAATCGATGCTTTGGGCGGAGTGATGGGCATTGCCGCAGATGCCACTTACTTGCAAATGCGAATGCTCAATTCCAGTCGCGGTCCGGCAGTTCAGTCTTTGCGTGCCCAGTCTGATAAGCGTGAATACAGTGCCTGGATGAAACAATACATGGAATCACTGCCTGGGGTGACGCTTCGCCAGGGCATGGTCAACAAATTTATCGTGGAGAACAATCGTATCGCCGGAATAGAACTGGCGTTTGGCGATCGAATCCAAACCGCGGCTGTAGTCTTATGCGCAGGAACGTTCCTGGAAGGAACCATTTGGATCGGCCGTGAAACTATGCCTGCCGGACGGGCGGGTGAGTTCCCTGCCGTCGGCTTATCGGCTAATATGCAGGCGCTCGGTTTCCGGACGGAGCGCTTGAAGACAGGCACTCCACCTCGGCTCGATGGACGAACGATCGATTATTCAAAGTTGCCGCTGGTGCCTGGCGACGATCAGTTGCAATTCTTTTCATTCTTAGATAACCGGGTGATCAAAGAGCAGATTCCCTGTCACCAGACCAGAACAACGGAGAGAACCCATGAGCTGATTCGGCAAAACCTGCATGAGTCACCGATGTATTCGGGCATGATCCACGGCCGCGGGCCGCGCTATTGTCCGTCAATTGAGGACAAGATCGTACGTTTCGCCGATAAGGACAGCCATTCGCTCTTCCTTGAACCGGAGGGCCGTTCTACCTATGAGGTTTATTTGCAGGGCTGCTCCACAAGCTTGCCAGTGTTCGTTCAACATGAGATCGTGCATTCGCTGCCTGGACTGGAAAACGCAACCGTGATTCGTCCGGCGTATGCAGTTGAATATGATTATTTGCCTGCCGTTCAGTTCAGCCATTCTCTGATGGCGAAAGATTTGCCAGGATTCTTCGCTGCCGGACAGATGCTCGGCACCAGCGGTTATGAGGAGGCCGCAGCACAAGGAATTGTTGCCGGCGTCAACGCGGCCCGCTATGCCCTGGGCAAGGATGAAGTTATCCTGACGCGTTCATCGAGTTACACCGGCACACTGATCGACGACCTGGTCACCAAAGAGATCGGCGAGCCCTATCGGATGATGACTTCTCGGTCGGAGTACCGGCTGTTGCTGCGCCAGGATAACGCTGACATCAGGCTGACTCCACTAGGTCGCGAGATTGGACTGGTGGATGATCACCGCTGGCAACTTTTTGAACGCAAGCAAAATGGTATCGAACAAGAGCATAAGCGCCTGCGGGCAACGCGGGTTAATCCCTCTGATCACTGGAATGAAGTGCTGACGCCATTTTGCGAGGAGTTGAAGATTTCCGTGACGCTGGAGGAGTTGCTGCGCCGACCGCGTGTGCCATATTCGGTGATCGAAAAAATGTCTCCCGCGGATTCGCAGGCGCCATTCGAGTGGTCGCTCGAGGTCGAAACAGATGTTAAATACGCTGGCTACATAGAAAGGCAGAAAAATCAGGTGGCGCAGACCGAAAAACTAGACGGTGTCCGGCTTCCTTCGGATTTTCAATACACAGAGTTGACACATCTTTCCAAGGAAGCGCGTGAAAAACTGAATCGCGTCCGACCTGAGACTTTAGGACAAGCCGCCAGGATCGGTGGCGTCAGCCCAGCTGATATTTCAGTCTTGCTCGTGTGGCTGGAAAGCCGCCGACGGGGCAGCAAGCAGAAGACTGGTAGTGCCTTCGAGCCCGCGCTGGAAACAGTGCCGGGCTGACTGATTGGTCGCCAACTTTGTTACGATGGTGTAAACGCCTGTTAGTAGCCATGCCATGTTCTCCAGATTCATCCCTGAAACAGAACTAGAGCGCACATTCGTTCAAGCAAAGAACTGGGACGCGGATGTACTCTGGCGCCGCTGCGTATTTTATATGAACCGCCAACGATGGAGCGTCAGTGCCGCGCTGATGCTGTGTTTGGCGTTGCACTATGCCCGGGACGATGCATACGATCACCAGAATCAAACCTTAGCCTCGATTTCAGGCTTGTTGGCAGTACTGAGTTCTAGTGAAAAGTACAGCTTGTTCGGCAGCCGTGGTCGTTGCTAAATTGCTTGATGATGGACATGCAATCGACAGCGTGGCAACTGTAATGTTACTGCAACTGATGATTGATGTTGTTCTTAGTACAACCAAGGTCAATGTCATTTACCTGGATATGTTTCGCCGTCTGCAGCTGATTTACAGTCGCCCGCTGACAAAAGAGGATCTTGGCCTGATGCATAGCGCTCACTGCGACGTTCTGCGCGAAGAAAAATCAAACAAAGGAACATCAGGCATGCCCTGGGGGCGCGAGCTCCTGACAGCGACAAAATATCCTGTCGGGCGTCCACAAGGGTTTGGTTCGGTATTGTCTGGTACCGAATTCGGTGCTGATCGGGAAGTCAGTCCCAGATCGCCTCGAACTATCGATCAGCGCAGGCTGCGTTTGCATGAAAATCTGGAGCTGGCTCAAAGGCAATTCGGGCTGAAGTCGGCCGAGTGCAGTTCAGCCCTGGTCAAATTGATCGAATTCCACATTGAGGAGAGAGAAAACGTATCTATCTTTAAGTTTCTCGATCAACTGAGTTCTGTTTGCTGCGACGAATCGATCAAACTAAGTAACTACCAGGTTCGAGCCATCTATGCCGTCAGCAGCCAAGTTCGCGATCACGCCGGTTTCCTGGTGCTGGTCGAGGAGCTGGAGCGAGCTGTGTTCTTGCGACGAGTAAGAACTCTTGGTTTTGATGTTAATTCCGGCGCGGCGCTATTGCGGCTAGTCTGGTTGTGGCAGTCGATCGGCAAGCTGGAGCAAGGCAGAAAATTCTGCGCCAATGTGCTGGATCAAGCTTCGAAACGACTACCGGAGCAGGATTTTACTCTCCAGTACCTTGAGTCGGTCAGCCGTGCGATGGAAAAGCTAAATGCATGCGATCAATCCGATGTCCATGTCCAGGCTCATTATCCGGCTCTAGATCGGTACGATCACAGCGACGAATTTGTTTCTTCCATGGCAGTATTAGCGCTGCAACAATTCCACTGTCAACAGCACGAGCAGTCCGTTTGCTTGCTACGTGAATTAACCAATTACTATGCCGATTGTGTTGGTGAAGCCTCTCGCAGAGTCGGTGAGATGCTTTGGCTTATAGCCGCAACAGAGCTGGCGTGCGTCGGGGATTTCATGGAACGACTAATTGAGCTGTCGGAACATAAGGCTGTGGACCGCTATCTAGAGACGCGGCTCGAATATCATCTGAACGCTATGCTAACAAGTTTGATACGTGACAATGTCAGTGCATAATCTATTGGGCTTCGTATGCCGCTCCAGAAGAATGCCACATCATCTACTCCAACACTGTGCCCATCGTCCCTATCCCGCCCCGGTCATGCCATTTGCTATGGGTCAGACGTGGGAAGATTTGCTATTCATTCATTGGCCAATTAAGGCAAAGCTGCTGCGAGAATTGATACCGGAACCTTTTGAAATTGACACTTTCGATGGCTTTGGTTGGATTGGTGTTGTGCCGTTTTGCATGACCAACATACACTTCAGGAACTTGCCACCAGTGCCGTTCTTCTCTAATTTTTTGGAGCTGAATGTTCGCTCTTACGTTAAATGGAAAGGAAAGGCTGGTGTCTATTTTTTTAGCCTGGACGCAGAGAACTCGGTGGCCGTAGAAGTGGCGCGGAATTGGTTTTGTCTGCCTTATTTCAATGCAAGAATGTCAAAATCCAGGCAGTCAGATCACATCCATTACAAAAGCGAGCGGGTGGACCGGCGCGGAAGAAATGCCTCATTCGAGGCAATGTATTGCGCAATCGGCGAGGCTGAGGTTGCTCAAGCTGGAACTCTCGCCCATTGGTTAACTGAGCGATATTGCTTTTGGGCGATAAACCACTCGGGACGGCCGATAGTCGGAGAAATTCATCATCAACCATGGCCTCTGCAAGCTGCTCAAGCTGAGATTCGTCAGAACAATTACGCCGAAGTTCTGGGTGTAGATCTTCCAAAGACAGATCAACCGTTATTGCACTTTGCACGCAAGCTTGAAACTATCGAATGGGCCACTTCCCTGGTTGTTTGGGGTTGAATGGAACCAGGCTCACTAGGGAATTGCTGCATGCTGTGTGCCTCGGTTGAAGTTTGGGCCTGCCAAAACTTAGCCGATATCGGTTTACTTTTGGGCGTTGAGAACTAAACCGATATCGGTTGAAGATCAGCAGGGCGTTACGGCTGTCGTAGCAGGGAGTTATGACCGACTTCTTGAAAGAGGCATCTTGCATCTATGAGTAAATGTGATGTTGCCGTCGGTGCCCACGATCTTCGTATTAAAAAAGATAGGCGCCGGAACGTGGACTTGGGAGGAGGTTGACACTGACACGAAAGGAATCGCATTTGCAGGCGGCTGTCCACCGTAATCCTCGTAAACGAAATGGCTGACGTCAAGAATGATAGGAGAAGATGGTTTGTGTCGAAGCATAACCGTAGCTTGTGCAAGGTCCAAAGCTGCACTGGCATTAGCGGAGTGGGCCGCCAAGGTAGCCGCGTCGCGGCAGGCGGTGGCGTCGTTGTAGTCCCCTGTCAAGACGATGCCTATGTCCGCTGCTAGAACTCCGACGATAATCAAAAAGGCCGACAGTATTGCCAATTCCAGCGTCGTGTGGGTTTTTACAAAACTGATAAATCGAGATAGCATCAGCTGATCGCCTGTTAGCTTCACCGAACGACATGTCCCGCATAAACCGACGTCGCCAGTCCTGCTTGGCGCTAATACTATTGTCAAGTTTCGATCTTCTGCAGGCTTGTTAGGTTCGGGGATAAATGAGTATGGGTTGTGCGTTAAAAAGTCCATAACCTGCGTCGTCAAACTGCGTTGTCGCTGCCGTTGTTTACACCGAGCCCACGTACGTCACCACCATATGCGGTGAAACGTATCCCAGAATTTCTTTGTAACTAACTGCGCGAAAACGAATACACTCTCGAAGCAACAATCCGGGGGACCACCGTTGCCTTTGGGCATTGCACCAAAAGAGTGCGAGATAAATCTGTAAGTATTTTCTGCTTATGCCGTGAAAATGATCCTGTACAAACTGCAAGAAAGCTTTGACGGCTGCCGCTTCCAGCGCATTTTCAAGATTGACCAATCTTCCACTGTTCGCCACGCTACGCTTAAATAAACCTCCGGGCGTTCGTTCTACAAGATATGTCAGTTCCAAGATTGTCAGAATTGATGAAATTCCACTGATTGGAATTCCGGTTTTGTCGCACAAGATGTCGGAGTGACAGGGTTCGTCTGTAAGCGTTTCAAATACTTCTTGTTCGATTTTAGAGAGCGTGCTGACGGCGCTCGCCGCTTGTGATTGTCTCTCATCGCCGCGCTTTGAGTCGAATTGTCTGTCCGATGCTGGCGTGAAATCGTCTTGTGAACCTGAAGCACTTTCGGATCGCCTTTCTACTCCTTCCTCTTCATCGACCGGATGCTGACGGGCGGGAGTTTCTCGGCTTCGTTTGGAAAATGTTTTGCTGAAGCAAAATGAGGCAAGGCGGTCGTAACACTCATCTTCCATTTTATTTTTAATGACGATCGCTACCTTTTTGAGGAGAGCAGACGAACTGGAATAAGCGATGCCTACCACTTTGTGGAATTCTGATGCGCTGAAAGCTTTTCCTCGTGCCAACAGCGAGATCCCGAAGAGCCAAGCCCGCGGTTTTCTTATTCGTGCAAAGAATGTTCCGGCAGTCACCCAGATTGTTTTGTTGCATGCCTGGCAGCGTGCAAGTCTCCCTTCCTGTTCTGGGGTGAATTGTTGTTTGCTGCCGCAGTTCGAGCAGTTCGTTAGCTCTTCTAAAATCAGACGAGTCAATTCGGCGAAACCTGCTTCATCCGTGGGAAAATGTTCGCTGAACTCCTTCCATAAATCGTCAATTGTGGTTCCGTTTACGGAAGCCGATGCGAATTGCGATTCAGAATCAAACTTGTTCATGGCTATTCTCTGCGTACCTAAAGATAGATACGCTCCGGAATAGCAAAAAGTTCAATTTGCATTACGTCGTCGTAGCAGTGCTCTTGCCAGAAGTGCAGCCTTCCAGAGAGGTTTGACAATCAGATTAAATGCAAAATTTGAAGTCTTCCAATCCGGAAGGTCGCTTGCCGGGCAAATGAAATTCACTGGGGATAAACTAAACCGATATCGGTTTAAGTTTGGCCTGCTAGAAGATGCTTTTAAGATTAAGGTGCCGGCGGGGTACACGGTTTGGAAAGTGGTACTAAGTCAGTAGGCGGATTCATATAAGAAGGTTTGGAGACGATGCGCGTGCGAAAATTGGGTGCCCTTGGACTGAGCTTGTTTTGTACCTGTTTTCAGCCGCGTCTCCTTTCTGCCAATGGACAAGATCCGAAGCCAAACGGCGTCACCCCGTCACTGCAGAACAAAGCCTCACAGACCACCGTTCCAACTGTGGCTGCAAGTGCCATTCCGGACAAACCAGAAAGCAAATCATATCCCGATGGGCACGGGCATCAAGTGTTCTTTCCTTTAGGCGATGCCTCTTTCGCTGACAAGGTTGAGTCGTTTGAGAAAGGAGATCCGAGTGCAGCGCCACAGTACAGCAATCCCCGCAACGCTCTTGGACCTCCCGACTATAAGTATGGAACAGCCGACAACTCACCGTGTGTCCTAACCCTGGGATGCGGCGGTCGGGTGGTGTTCGGATTCTCCAACAACGTGCTCGTCGATGTCAACGGACCGGACCTGTACATCTTCGAAGTGGGTGAGGACGAGGAAGACATGGATGTCGCGATTTCAGAGGATGGGCGCAAATGGATTGAGCTTGGCACCGTCAATGGTGGCACCGCAGCGATAGATATTCACCCGCATGTCCTGCCCGGGGAAGTTTTTCACTATGTGCGAATTATCGACATGAAATCACATTGCGACGGACCATACCCGGGAGCCGATATCGATGCTATCGGGGCAATAGGAGCAGGCGAAACCGTATCTTTGAAAAGCTCGATTCTTTTCGACTATAAGTCTGCCACTCTCAAAGCGGGTGCTAAGTCTGGCTTGAAGGAAGTGGCGGCGAAATTGAGAGAGCGTCCCGACGCGGTGATCTTGATCGAAGGTCATACAGATAACATCGGTGGAGAACAATATAATCGACAGCTATCTCAATCGCGAGCGCTTGCCGTGAGGGACTTTTTTGTCGATGATGAGGGTTTGCATAAATTGAGGTTTGAAACGAAAGGCTATGGCAGTACCAGACCGGTGTCTGCCAATACAACGGAACAGGGACGTGAATTAAATCGCCGCGTCGAAATTATCATCATGCCTGAGGGCGTAAAGCCTGCCAGCGACACAGCCCCAACCCAAGATCATACGTAACGCAGCGGTATGTGCCCTGCGCCGTGCTGCAGACTTCCGGCATTTCACGCAACCTGCACGTTTTCGGGGTATTACTGTAATAGCAAGAGGGCTTATTTATATGCATACGCGCAAACTTCTAGTGTTGGTGAGCTTGATTCTTTCTGTTGCCGGCTCGACCAACCCCAGCCTTGCGGCCCGAGGTGGTGGTGGTGGTGGTGGTGGTCACGGTGTTTCTGTGCATTCGTCCGGTGGCGGACAGCGGATGGGCGGTGGCAGTAGTAGGGGCGGCAGTAGAGGTTTCTTCCATGGCGGGCGCGGCTATGGCTACGGAGGCTATGGAAATGGCTATGACCAAGCGAACTCCGGAGGCATGTGGGGTGAGGGTCCTACCTGGGGCAATGGTGGATCGCCACAATATGCGGCTGCCTATGGCGGCCCTTCCACCGCTGGTTATTCCACTCCCAGCTATGCCCCGGAGCAATTAGTAAAGAACTATAGTTGGCCTGACTCCACCAACCGCAGGGTTGTCTCAGCGCCAAGCCAGCAGCCTGCTCTGCCGGCGGGTAAAGCGGCAAAAGCCGGCACGTTAGACGACCTCATCCGCGATACCAGCAAGTATTAGTCAACTTGCTTACGTTTAGGGATAGCATCTAGACACATCGCGGCCAATACTGTTGATGCTGTTACGAATAAACATCGTGCACACGCTTAACATAAGGATTGCTACTGCCTCCGGGCGTGATCAAATGAGACTGACGACAGAACCATTCGTCAACTCTCAATTCGTAGATTGCAGATATCGATGTTTATGTATGTGACTTTTCGATCTACTACCGATATGCTGGAACGCATTGACGGAAACCAGGGTGGTTCCGTTCCCTTCAGCCTCTGCACAAATTCCATCCGGTTTTGGCCTCTGATTGAGGTTGGCTACCAACCTTTACGCAGTGCTTTGACGATCACCTCGACGCGATCTGAAATGGTATATGCTTCCGCCTCATGGTAGCCGGCGCGCCTGATCTCGCTCAGCTGCTTTTGCAGCCGCCGATCCTCCTCACTGAGAACTTGCAGCAATAGCGTCTTCATGCGTTCGACAATCGGAGCGACCAGGTGATGGTGCTCTGAGTGATATAGCTGCTGTGCCAAAGATACAGAGTCGCGATGCCGCTTTGAGTCTCCGGCAAAGGGGATAACTATCCGCTCGATGTCCTGTCGACAATTTTGGATTTCGTAAAGCAGAATAGCTGGTACCTCTCCGCGATTAAACAGCGAAGCGAGCGAATTTTCACTGCGCAGGCACGTGAGTAATTGGGAATCGTACGCCCCCTGCGCTAACGCTTGTTCGGAAAGAGAGAGGTGCTCGAGCCGTTTTTGCAGCAGTTTAGCCTGCTCGTGTCCCACTTTCGTCTGATGCGCGGCTTCCAAAAGTCGCATGGCGCGCTGGCGCTGGGCCGGTGTCAGTGGACGATCGTCGCGCAGGCGCAGTACCGCCAGCAAGAACATGCTCATCGGTGCATAGCCTATCCCGGCCGCGTAGCGTTCATATAATGGTAGTAGCAGTTGCGAGTGCTGTCCGAACTTTAAGTTGAGATCGTCTGCGATCATGCGAATGACCAGGACGTCTTGTTCCATGTGTCCGATCTCGTGCAAAAGCGACGACATCAACTCTTCTGAAAGGGGCTTGTCCTCTAGAAGAATTCTGCGATTTATTTCCACACAACCAGTGCCTACCAGGTATGCTGCGCACAGCGCTTCATCATCAGAAACTCCCAGTTTGGCATTGGGTACACCCAACGCTGCAGTTATACGATCTACGAGCGGCTGCAGGCTATTGATGCGGCATTCCGTAATCGAAACGATATCATTTTGCAATTGCTCCGCTTGTTTGACCAGATGAGTGTGATCGCAACTGGTGGGCTCAGTTTGCTCCAGCTGTTCGATACACGCCCCAAATCGCCGGAATACCTCATCGGCTCCGGAGGCATCCTGCCATTGAAAGGCGGTGCTGATCTGACAAAGCTGAAGGAGCAAATTGATATCTAGCATGGGGAAAGGCTCGAGTCCCTGCGGAATCTTGCCGTGCTGCGAACGCCACAGGTGCATCAGGCTCCAGATCGAGTTGTGCGCTATCAGCTCATCGTCGTCTTTCGCCGCATAGGACAGCGCTCGGTCGATGATCGCAATGGGCGCATGCTGGAGCAACGCAATTGCATGTAATTTCACATCCTGAGAGATCATGTTACGTTCATACGAGCAACGGAACCCTTCCGGCCGGGGATCCCCTAATATCTCCGCCAGAATCAAATGCTGCTGACGAGGATTGTCCGAAAGACTGCGAAACAGAGGCTCGAAGTATTGGTTGCTGTAGGAGGTTCCTCTGGCCGCATCCAAGGCGCCAAGAATATCTAAAACCGACATGAGCTTGGCCTTGCCGCACCGAATCATGTGCGCCAGCTCGCCGTTATCTAACCGTTCCAAAAATATAGCCTGTGCCAGCTCGATCTGGCGCTGGTTAAAGAGCACAACTGTAGAGGGAACAGCAGCCCGGGAAACGCTTCTGGCCAAATTCACTAGAAGCTCGTTTTGGGCTGCTGGTTCTATGTCGGCGTTGAGAATTTCCAGAACTGCAACAGTGGCAATTTCCTCGTTGTCCGTTGTGGTGGCCACCCGGGAAACTTCATCTAAGTGACCCTGGCGCGCCAACAAACGCAATCTAATCCGTTGCGATTGGAGAGCACGGGTCTGGACAGTCTCAGGATCTAACATGCCGGAGGCATCCGGCGCGCCCAAGAAGCGGCGAAGCTTGTGACCGAAGCCGGCAAGCGATGATTCTATTAATTGACTGACGCTGGCAGTAATCGAACCCTGACCGCTCAGCGCCTGGTTGCCTGCGTGCATAGCGCATCCTGAAGCTACGTACCAGGCGCCACTTTAACGCGAAATTAATCGTGCACCAAGGGTGAATCCACGTATTAGCAGGCAATGGACCGCGGAAAAGCTTGGTCTAGATTGCCAGTCGCCAATACAAATCAATACGGCGAAACTAAACCGATATCGGTTGACTTCTCCAGGGAAATTTCAACCGATATCGGTTAAGAATCGCTATGCCGAAACTCAACCGATATCGGTTGACTTCGGCGCACTGGCCGGAAAGCAGCGACCGCCCGGCATCGTTCGAGCGGCGGCGTGGCACCATATTCGGTGTGGCGTCAATCTCAAAAACTTTCCCGATCAGGCAAGAATGTTCCTACAGAAAGCCGGGCGGCCAATCGACCCAATGGGGGTCAGAACTGGCGTCAGTCACTGTCAGGATGTGCGCGGGTTTTTCTTAGTGAACTTGTTGCCCAACTTGGGGGCGTGCAGCTCCAGATACTCCATAAGCGCTTCTTTCGCTTGATTCAATATCACTGCTTCATCGGAATTGCCGCCTAGGTCGGGATGAGCCGACGTCTCCAGCATCTGCTTTTTCCAGGCTCGGTTGACGTCTTGGACGGTAATCGGCTGGTCGAGCGATAGTCCAAGAATCTGGCAGGCTCGGCGTATGTTGGGGGTGAGGGCCTTCAAAGATGTGCCCAACGCCTCGCCGGCGTCGCTGCCCTTGATTCTCTCCGATAGCTTCTGCCCCAAAGCACCTCTCAGTTCGGGTTCCTTCTGCGAAGCTTGCTGCATCTGCCATGCTTCGATGCGGCATTCAAGCGAACGCGCGTCCCAGGCACGATTCTGCACGCGATAAAAGGCGGCGAGGATGCTGAGAACAAGGACCACCTGATCGCTTTCTAGTCCAAACGCTTTCTCGGCCGTGTTTAGAGCTTGTTTGTAGCGAAGTTCGGCTTCGATCACTTCTCCGCGCCGCGCCATCGTGTCAGCTGCGACCAGAAAAGCATTCAAAGCCTCTTGTTGGCGTGCCTTGTTCCGTGAGGAAAGTGCTTTGCCCAGAGCTGTTGCGTCAGGATCCGCCATGATTACCGCGCCAGGGAACCTGTTTCCATTGTGCCCTATTTCCGCGACAATAAGCTGTTTTGCGCTAGTCCGCGCGCTCTTGTGTTTTGCCGCGTGCCAGGCTTTACTTAGGAATGTAACTTTTCTGGTAAATGATATTCACGCTGGCGCCCGCACACGATTCGTATTGATTGCCGCTGCAGCCAGCGTTTTGGCGCAGAGCTTTGGCATTGGCGGCGCGCTGGGCTTTCGGCTGGTAGGGCGGGTAGAACACAGCGAAATCTTGCCGCCCCTTAGCAAAAACGATGAACTGGGCAAGATCTTCGCCTCAACCGATCTCTACAAGAACATGCTATCTCGTGGCAAATTGAAGGGTGTGCACAAATTTCTAGTGCCCGCATGGCTTGCCGGCACCTGGCAGCGCGAGCAAGCAACGGAGATGAGCCGAGTGGAACTGCCCAGCGGCAAGAGGCTTCCTCCTGAAGGGCAGGGGGTGGCGATGGTTACCGACAGATTCGGCAGCTATCGCGATGCGCTTGGTTTGATCTGGCAGATGTTCGATCCTGCCCACGCGTCAGGAGAGGTCGATCGAGGTGACGCAGTTGACTTCCACGTTGTCACCGACTATCAGCTGATTCCTCTTGGCCGGAGCATGGTGGTGGTCGAGGTGCAAGCCGCTCACGCTGTGGTGAATAAAAAGACAAAAAAGTTGATCTCCGCTTATCAAGACGAAGAGCTCAACACGTATTCCATGATTTCAAACGATGTGATCAAAACCGATAGTTCAGTCAAGGTGTTTGATACCCAGGGACGGCCCAGGTTTCTTACGCGGGCCGTTTCGACCGAGCGCCGAGTGGCGCCATTTGTTGATGCGAACAAGACCGACGACGAGAAATCTTAGCACCTCATATGGTGCTTGGCCATGGGCCTGCCCGGATATGGCACCACATATGATACCAAGGCGGTTTGGCCGACTGCTGACCCCAGGGTGGAAGCCAAGCGCCCGTGCGCTTCCAGTTCACCTGAGTGGCCAAGCAGTTGCCGGCCTACTGTGTCCAATTGTTGCGCCCGAGTTTGGCCCCTTAGTTTCTTCAGGACCAGGACGAGTCACGTTCGCCTGCGCGTAAATTTGGCACTGCCCTGGCTCTTGAGACCGGTGGTTAATCCTGAAAATCCGATAAGAATGGTCACCGGCTCGGTAGCGATTTTGTGGCGAAAACCGCCAAGACAGCGGTGATTCGGTAGCATTGTCAAAGACAGGGGCATGGCCAAAGGTTTCTATTGACAGCAATTTTCCCAGTCAGCCAAGCTTGAGAGAGATATTTAGCGGGTAATAATAAAAAGTAGAGCTGCTCGTACGGGACGCGAGTACGATTAGTCCGGCACCAGGTCATAGCTCGGTGTTGTGCCGGTTACTGATTGAGGCGGACAGGGCATCAAATTGTGGGCTAGCCTCCACGCGCGCTGGCGGAAACCAGGAAAAGGACGTTAAAGAGCCGTGCCATTTGACTTCTTAAAACCGAAATCTAAACAGACCCTTCACAAATATCCGACCGATTTCTTGCTCGGCGAAATGCTCGTCAAAGCGGGTGTAATCTCGCAAACGCAGCTCGACGAGGGCGTCAAGCTTGCCGGCAACAAGCACTTGCACGTTGGGCAGATGCTGATTATGGCCGGTTACATCAGTCCGCGCGACCTGCAGGCTGCAGTCGATGCCCAGTCTATGCTGCGGGACCGGGCAGTTGACATGAATCTGGCTACCCGCTGCTTGAAAGTCGCTTGCAAGACAGGCATGAGTTTTGCCGACGTGGTGCGCGATCAGGATCAGGGAGCCGTCGGCACCACTACGAACAAGTTGGGCGAATTGCTTCTGGAAGCTGGATTGATCGACCGCGAGCAGTTCGGCAAGTCGATGCAGCGCAGCCTCTCCACAGGGCTGCCGCTGGGCAGAATTCTGGTACTGAACGGCGCGCTGGCCGAGCCGGTGCTGACCTTGGCTCTGGAGTTGCAGGTGCGCGTGCGCGATGGCATGACCACTCGCGAAGAAGCGATTGAGTCGCTGGCATCGGCGGGTGGGACGTTCGCCAATATGTCTCAGGAAGAGACGCTGAGGCTGGACACGGTTCTGGCGCAGCCTCCTCGCAAGAAGGGCATACGCCTGGGCGAGCTCATGGTTCTGGCTGGATTGCTGGCCGAAACCGATGTGATGAATGCTCTAGAGCTGGGGCTGATGCAAGACATGCGCATCGGCGAAGTGCTGGTCGGACAGGGTTACATCTCCAATGAAGTGCTTGATGCAGCGCTTGAGCTGCAGCGTAAAGTCGACGAGGACAGAATGCAACCGCTGGAAGCGGCGGAAATCCTCGGTAAAGTGCGTTCCACCGGCATGGATGTACACCAGGCAATTCGCGAAGCCGAGCAAGCCAAGCCCGAACAGCCTAAAGCGAGCATCAGTTTTGAGAAATTGATGATCTTGGCGCGTGTGGTGACGGAAGACGATATTGAGTCAGCGCTGGAGCAGGCCGCCAAAAGCCCCCAGGTTTTGAGTCGTGTTTTGCACCTCACCGGTTACATCGATGAGCCAACAATGGCGGCGGTGCTGCAATCATTTACGATGATGACCAACGGTTTTCTCAGTCAGGATGACACAGTAATTGCGCTCGATTACTGTTTGCACAAGTCGGCCGAGACCCGAGTCACATTTGGCCAGGCGCTTTCCGAGCTTGGTTGGAACGCCATGTTGCCGCTGCAGATGCAGGGAGCCCAATCGGTCGATATCTCGCAAGTGCGTCTGGCTGCGATGCAGCCACCGGACCAGCAGCAATCGTCTGGGTCGTTGTCTCAGACCTTTGCCGAGTCAACTCTTGGTGCCCTGGCCGAGCTGGAGTCAGCGGCGAAGGTGGGATCGCTCGGCGATTCCAACAACGGTCAATCCGATCAACAGTCCTGGGAGGCAGAGGGGATCGAAGCCCGGGGGCTGGCCGAGACTGAAGCGTCACCTCTAGACGAGCTGCAAATGGCGTCTGTCGACGAGGAAGGCTCTTACAGCCAACACTTGGCGGACACGGGCATCGGCGATATTGAGCCAGGCTCCTCGGACGAAGCGCCTGTTTCGGCTGCTACCCTGGCGCTCTTTGGCGCCGATTTGGCCATGGCTACCCCAGCGACGGCACTTTCCGAGCAGGAGATTACCGGTGAGCGCGAACTCTATCGCGGTAGTGAAGAGCCAGCTGAATACACGATCGAAACCGGTTCTTATGCTGAAGACGCAGTGGAATCGGTTCCATATGCCGAGCCGACGGTTGAATACGCCGAACCGGAAGTGATGCAAGAAGTGTTGGATGAAGCGGTGGCGGCTGATTCTGTTTATTTAGAAGGAATAGAAGAAACGCCTGAGCAGATCGCTGCCGGCGACGAAACCCCAGGATTGGGCAATTTACTAGATCAGATGGATCCAGCATCCTCCGATGGAGATGCCCCACCTTTGAGCAGCCTTCTAGATCAAATGGAGCCGCCTGAGCTAACCGAGCTTGTCGATCAAGGTGAAGCCGAGATCGCCTCCGCGATCTCAGCGTCGGCTCTGGTAGCCGACCTTGAGGCGGCGACCGGAAGCGAGCCTGCTGGAGCCTTCGATCTTTTCAGCGATCAAACTTCGACCAAAACTGAGTCTGCCGTCGCCGCATCATTAATGGCTGAACTGGAAGCGGCAAACGCCCGCGGTGATGAAGGTGCTGCTGCGGCCTTGGTTGCGGAGGAAGCTGCCCCCGGCAGCGAACAATCCCCTGAGCCAACGATCGCTGAGCTGCTTTCGTCGTCGAAAGAACGATTGCGCAACAGTCAAGAAGACCTGCCGGTTTTCGAAGCTCCAGAACCGGCGGCCAAGGGCGCCGACGCGCTCAATGATTTGTTCGGACTGGGCGGAGCTGAGCCGGAAACAGTCGAAGCGCCACCAGCTGAGCCTGCTGCTGCGCCACCGACTCATGATGAGATGCTCCAGTCTCTCACTGAAGAGCTGGTTCCGGGTGAAGGCGCTGTGCCCGCCAGCGATCAGCAACGGGTAGTGCCGCGTAAAGACGACAAGCCGCGAGAAACCTTCATTTCGTCCGGAGAATGGGCGACTCTCAATATGGATGATTCAGTCTCGCTGCGCGATTTATTCTCGGAGCGACTGACGGAACCGGATGCAGTGGCAAACCCATCGGCTGAGGTAGATGAATCTGCCCAAACCGCGCAAGATTTAATGGAAGAGCTGTTGGCTCGCGCGGGCGCAGAAGAATCCGCGAAAAAGGATGAACAAGTCAAACGAGATGCGGAAGAGAAAGCCAGACACGAGGAAGAGGAAGCACGACGCGAAGCAGACGCAGAAGCAAAACGGCAGGCGCTTATACGCGAAGCGGAAGCGGCCGAGCGTCGAGCCGCAATCGAAGCAGCCAAGCGAGAAGCCGAAGAGTTAGCTCGGCGAGACGCCGAAGCGAAAGCCAAGCGAGAAGCGGAAGAGGCGGCTAAGCGCGAAGCGGAAGAGGCAGCCAAGCGCGAAACGGTGGCAGCGGCTAAACGTGAAGCGGAGGAAGCGGCTAAGCGCGAAGCGCAGGAAGCGGTTAAGCGCGAAGCGCAGGAAGTGGCAGCTGAGCGCGAAGCGGTTGCGAAACGCGAAGCAGAAGAGCTGGCCAAGCGCGAAGCGGATCAGCTGTCTAAGCGCCAGGCCGAAGAAGCGGCTAAGCGTGAGGCAGATGAAGAAGCAGCCAAACGGGCGGCTACGAGCAAGCCTGATGGAGCGGCTGCAGCCAAGTCTCCTTCGTTCTGGG
>Ga0182024_10001955_pt1 | contig 52037 bp, 31 predicted proteins | sample P32metaG_FD_120480 | JGI IMG/M metagenome (GOLD analysis project Ga0182024, IMG submission 120480) | Permafrost microbial communities from Stordalen Mire, Sweden - P3-2 metaG (Illumina Assembly) | ecosystem: Environmental > Terrestrial > Soil > Wetlands > Permafrost | place: Sweden: Stordalen... | reverse complement strand
GGACCTGGTGCTTACCGAAGCCAGGGCCATGGTTCTGCGCGAGTACCTGGTGGAAAACTTTGGGTTCGACGACAGCCAGCTGAAGACGCTGGGAATGGGCAAGCAGACGGACGCGAAGCTGGATGCGGATTGGGGATCGATCCAGATTCTTATCTATCCGGCAGGCACCGCGATTCCACCAAGTAGCAATAGCGAACTGCCGGTGGCCGCTCCCGCAAAAACGGATGTAGATCAACCGGCAAAGGTGTCGCTGAGCACTGCACCGAAACCATAAAGCTTCTCGCAAACGGCACGCAGTGGTTGCGAGGCTGAGCCTTCGGTCCCGAATGAAGATTGCAATGAAGAAGACATCCTGATGTCGCTCCTGCGCCAAAAGCAGCGCCCAAGAAGGAGGAGCCAAAGCCCAATAAAAAGTAACTCTGAAGCACCAATCTGAACGCAGAAAAGCCCACTTTTACCCGTGGGCTTTTCTGCTTCCAATGCCTGCGCAACTGCTCGGCGTCCAATGGAAGTCCGAGTCAGGGGTCGCACGGTGTGAGCAAAATAGCTCAGCGTTTTGATCATCAATTTGCCATCATACCCAGAAGATGGTTTGTCCTCTCTCGCCTGCCGCGTGGCTTGTGAGCGAAGAGGGCCGACCAGACATTTTGCAGTGCTCAGCTACACACGTTGCGCAAGAGCAGCCTGCAGGGCAGATAGATGTTCCCTCCAGGCAAATCGCACCATCACGGATTACGCTAGCCCGATTGGCGATTCATCCGGTATTCAATCAAGTCCAGTCATCGAAGCGGAGAAAACGATATGTCTCTTGTAACTCTTGTTATCACCCTCGCCGTCGTCGGCGTGTTGTTGTGGCTTGTGAACCTCATTCCCATGCAGGGAACGATCAAAGGCATTCTAAACGCCGTTGTGGTCATCGCCGTGGTGGTGTGGATGCTGAAAGTCCTCAACCTGTTCCACTACGTGACCCAGTTCAAAATCGGAAGCTGAACGACAGACATGCGGGCGCGGCAGTGGCAGCCCCGCCAAAGCAACGACCGGAAGCCCGCAGGAACATATCTACGTAATCGCTCCGGTCTCGATCCTGGTCTCGATCAGGGATCGCAGCGCACGTGGAGCGATCACGCGCAATGCGGGAAAATGGGGTGCGAAACATGCTTGGAACAATCTTGATTGTGGTTCTGCTCCTGGCGCTCTTTGGAGCGTTGCCGCGATGGCCGCATAGCAGAAATTGGGGCTATTATCCGAGCGGAGGGTTAGGGGTGGTTCTGCTGATTGTCGTGGTGCTTCTGCTGCTTGGTGAGATTTGAGGAGCGCGCTTTACGGAGAACGCCTTCGCGCACGCGACCTCAGGTGAAATCATGAGACAGTATTTAGATCTTCCTTTTCTCGCCGTCAGCCCTCCAGGCTTCGCTCCAGACGAGCACCGTTCAAGCAAACAACCAAACGACTGGAGCGGAAATGAGCCTCATTGAGAAAATCGACGTCAAGAAGCATTTCGCAGCACGGCGAGCCATGAGGCTGGCGGCGGCCCGGTCAATGGGTCAACCGGATGCAACCGGCATCCCGGAGAGCAGGGCGGCCGGCACAAAGAACCACACGCAAGACTCTGACGATTCCTCGCTTAAACGCCCCAATTCGAACGTCTCCGTCGTCCCAATCGACTAACGCTCCCCGCGCGGTAAGTACAAAGTCAGCAAGCGTTCGACGCTTCCGTGGCTGGATGCGAATCCCTGCCCTCGGGAAGGGATGGCGCGCGAACGTGGTCCAGTTGCCGGGCGCGGGCAGCCACTGACGTTAACTCTTCAAACAGAATGTCGCCGAACCGTGTGCCACGGCTGCTCAGAATATGGCGCGAGTGTGACAAGCCATTTCTTGGTAGGAACTCTGGAAGCAGCACTCTAGCCCATTGGAATTAAATGTTGCGGAAGTAATTTTCGATGCGCCCTGGCGCGACCGGCTGGCGTGTGACCGACCGCGAAGGGCAGCAATTGACGATGGTGCGTCAAAGGGTCGAGAGGATTTTACTCGAGAGCTAAGCGGCGGATCTTGCTTCGCTGAGTTTTTGGGTCTGGAGAAGTTCATCGAAGATGGCTCGATATTGGATCATCGCGGTGCGGAGTTCTTCGGTGGTGGCTTCGACGCGGCCTGGGCGAACGGCAATGGCGTTGGCGAGACGATAGTTTTCCATTACGCGAGGGTAGGTCACGGAGACATCGGCAGCGCGCTGCTCGAATCCTGCCTGGGGATAGCCGCGGGCCAGCAACAGCGCGTTGATGAGGTCGTCGGCTTCAGTGACAGCGGCCTTGGGATGGTCGACGAAGCGGGACTGGACTGTCTGCCACTCTGCCGCGAAACGCTCGCGTTCGGGGACGCCGAGGTCGCGGATTTTGAAAGCCTCCACGCGCGCTTCCCGGTCGGCCAGTTTCGCTTCGGCCTTGTGCGAGGAGCCGTGCGTGACCACGGCGCGTTCGTATTCGGTGCCGAAGCGATCGCGCAAGGCCAGGGTGCGGGTTTTGCGGTGCTTCAGATACGCTGCAACGGCGATAGCAGCGACGAGGACGAGGACGAATACAGCAATGGCGATCTGGATATTCGTGAAGTGAAGAGGCATCGTGTTCTCCTTAGCGGCGCTGACCGAGACAGCAAGAGGCTGATGGTGAAACTCTCCTGGCCTTGGGGAAGGCCTGCGAACTCCATCATGCGCGGGACGTGGTGCGAATGCTGGTCTGTATTGCACGACGTGGAGGAGCAAGATGGCCACGAGTCCAAAGCCCCGCCGGAATTGGTTCGCGTGAGGATTGATTTTGGGATCCAACGGACAGATCCGATAAAAAACAGGAATTCGAATTCGCTGCAAGTTGGGCCAATCCGGATGGGGTGGCAGCGGGGAGTCCCGGAGCAAATGCAGCGAGTTAGCGCCCGCTTTGCGGCCACGAGCGAGTTAGCGGGGGCGGCCGGACCGCCGCCCCTTCATGTCTATTGAGCGAACGCGAAAGCTAGAAGCTGAACCGCAACGATCCCTGCATACGGCGGCCTTGATTCAGGAGCGAGGTGTATCGGCCGTAGCTGCCGGGGTTGCCGTAGGGGTTGTTGGAAACACTTGCCGGGTCGAATCGCACCGAGTTTGTAGTGTTGAATATCTCCCATGCAAACTTCACTTCCTTCTTTTCAGCGATGGGGAAGATTTTGGAAACGCCGGTATCGATGCTGAAGTATCCATCGCCTCTGTAGAAATTGCGCTCGCCTGTTTCGCTGGCATAAGGCGGACGAATATTGGCAATGGCGGCAGACTGGCTTTTGAAGGCATTGGGCTGGCCGCCGCTGTCGTGGGTGTGTCCGCCGGAATGGATCGGGGCGGTGGCAACGTTCCAGCTTTGGTCGGCCCAGTCGGTGTTCCAGCCCAGGCCATCGATGGAGCCGAAAGGCAGTCCGCTGGTCCAGTGGGTCAGGCCGGTCAGGTTCCAACCGCCGATGAATGCGTCGGCGAGCCGGTTGACGCCGCCGGCGAGGAGCCTGCCGCGCCCGAAAGGCAGCGCGCCGAGTGCGTTGATGGTGATGGCGTGGCGCACGTCGTAATCGGACGGGCCGCGATTGCCCCTGGGGTTGTAGACGTTGATGATCTGGCTGAAGTACCCGCCATTGGTCGTGGCTGTGGGACCGGCGCGCTCGGCGTCCGAGCCCAGGTCGAGAGACTTGGAAAACGTGTAGTAGGCATCGAACTGCATGCCGTGGGTTTGCTGCTGGTGGAGCGCAAGCTGCAGGCCGTTATAACTGCTGGTGCCCATCGACGACCACACATAGAGCGACGAGTACTGCGGATCGAAGAAGCGAAACTGCTCGTTGGCTGGCGACACACCGGGAACGGTGTCGAGCACGAACAACGCCGACGATTCGTTGCCCCGGAATCCGGCTTCGGGGCCGGGGGTGTTCCCGAAGTAGAGTTGGTAGACGGCCTGCGTCGCAGTCATGCCGCCGCCGGCCATCCAGGGGAACATATTTTCCCAATATGGAATCTTGCCAACACTGGAGAGGGGAGTACTGGCGTCGTTCAGCTTATCCAGCGCGGCCTCGGCGGTAAAGTAGTCGGTTCCGCTCGAAGGATCGGCGAGGTTCGACGGCGTGGCCACATCGCGCATCTGCAGCAGGTGGCGGCCCAAACGGCCCGTGTATGTTTCTTCCAGGACCATGCCCTTGCGCAGTTGCGTCTGTAGGCCGAAATTGAAGGCATAGGAGTAGGGGCTTGTCAGGTTCTGGTCCGCACCCCAGGCAAGCGCCAGGTCGTTGCCGGGAGTGACCGGCGTGGCGCCAGTGACGTTAATCGTGGGAATGATGCTGGTGGGCACCGTGTTTCCCGACGTGTAGCGCGGCGCGGTATCGGCATCGGCGGCGCCCACAGGCGCTTGATCGGATGTGACCAGGCCGAATTCGCCAGACTGATCGAAGGAGTCGACAATACCCTGGCCGAAGTGATCGTAATAAACGCCGAAGCCGGCGCGGACGGTGATTTTGTCGGTCGGCTGGTAAGCGATGGCAAAGCGCGGAGCCAGATCCAGCTTGTCCATGCTCCAGAAGCCGGGCTTGTTGTTGGCGCGGCCGCCTTGTTCGAAGCCGAAGGTGGGCTGCACCACCTGGCCGCCGGCAGCGCCTGCCCAGCGCGCGTTAAGCCACTGGCCCATGTTCACTGTGGGCACCACTTCCTGGCCGTTGCGTTCATAAGGTACCTGCAGCAGCGTGTGGCGCAGGCCGACGGTCAGAGTCAGATTCGGCCGCATCTTCCAGCTATCCTGCCCGTAGTACTCGACCTCGTTGGTGAGGTAGTGATGGCCGACCCACTGCCCCGGCGGAAGCGCGCTCAACTGCCCGTTGGCGAAGCTGTTGTTGTAGTACTGCGTGGCTGAGGTGATCATGCCCGCGATGTCGGCCACGCCGATATTGTAGGCAGTGGTGTAGTTTCCCGAGACCGTCGGGAAGCCGAAGGCGTCTGGATCCAGGCTTGAGCCGGTGCCGGCGATGGCTCCGTAACCCAGCAGCTCGTAGGTTACTCCGGCATGGTTGTAAAGCGTCGCGTTCGACGAGCGGTTATTGAAGACCAGGCGGTAGTTGCCCCCGAACTGCAGGGTGTGGTTGTGCTTCACCCAGGTCAGGTCGTCGGCAAAGTTGTGGGTGGGCACGGAGACCACGGACGACGCGTAGCCGGCCCCGGTGAGGGTTGCGATGTTTTGGAAGGTCACATAGGGCCCGTTGGTGACGCCGCGGTTGGCGTAGCCCTGGCGCACCAGGCCGTAGCGCAAATTGTTTACCAGCGAGTTGGATATCGTCCACACGTCGCCGGCGGCAATACCTTTGGAGTTGTCGTCGAGGCTGTAGTTCGGCGCCTGGCCGGGGAATTGAACCGTACCGGAGGTGTGATCGTCCTGGAGATTGCCGCGAACAAATATGCGGTGCTTGAAGGTGGGGTTGTAGTCCAGCTTGGCGATGAGCGTGTTGAGGTTGATGGGATTCGGCGAGGCGAAGGTGTAAGAGGCAAGGTTGTAGCCGTCGGTCAACTGCGCGCCGTTGGGGTTGGGAAGCTGCGCGTAATAGGTCTCCACGGCCGGGTCGACCCCGGGTCCCAGCGGACAGGAGCCGTCGGCGGAGCAGTTGGGATCCATGGAAGCGATCTGGGCCGGGTCCAGCGTGGTTGCGCTGCCGCCGGAGTTGATGTAGGACAGATTCCCGGCGCGGAATCCCGCCATGGGAACTTCTTGCGTGACCTGCTGATCCTCGGCAGTTCTCTGCCCCTCGTAGGCGACAAAGTAGAAGAGCTTGTCTTTTGCGATAGGAGCGCCGAATGAGCCGCCGAAGGTGTTGCGCAGGAGCTTGGGCGGAGTGTCCGGCTCGCCGGCACCGATCTCGGCCTGTTTGTTGAACCAGTTGTTTGCCACGGTGTTGGTGGGGCGGTAATACTCGTAGACGCTGCCGTGGTAGGCATTGGTGCCGCTGCGGGTGACAAGCGAAACCTGCGCGCCGGAGGACCGGCCGGAGTCCGCATTGGAGTTGGTGGTGACCACGCGGAACTCTTCAACAGAATCGCGCGTGGAACGCAGCACGCCGCTGAACGCGTAGCCCGCGTTCTGGTCGTTGTCGTCCACGCCGTCGAGAGTAACGTTGCTCTGGTCGGAGCGCGCGCCGTCTACCGCGCCGCTTCGGCTGTCGCCGTTCATCTGCGACTGGGTCTGGTCGCCGAGGAACAGAACGCCCGCCTGCAGGCTGAGCAGATCGAGCACATTGTTGCCCTCAAACGGGAGAGCCTGGATCTGCTGGGTGTCAAACGGCGTGCCGACGGTGGCATCGGAATCATTGAGCACCGTGGAGGCGCTGAGGACTTCGACCGTTTCTCCTGACGCCGCGGCGACCGTCAACTTGAAATCGGCAGTTCGCGCCTGGTTGACAAGCAACTCCGCCAACTGCCTCTGCGACGAAAAACCCGGTGAGGAGACGAGGATGGTGTAGGTGTCCGGCTTGATCTGCTCAAATGCGTATTCACCGTGCGTGTCGGTGAGACGCTCGGATTTGAATCCTGTTGAAGGGTCGGAGATGGAGACGTGCGCGTTGGGCAATGCGGCTCCGCTTTGGTCGAGAACGGTGCCGTGTACGGAGGTGACGGCGGTCTGCGCATTGCCGGCGGCCACGCAGAGCAAAATGGGGATCAGTGGAAATGATATGCGGAAACGCTTCATATAGGTTGGCCTCCAGATAAACCAATCGCGTGTCCCGGACGACGGGACATCAGGATGAATAAGACGGGGAAGAATCGGAATGCTTTGAGAGCCGATAGAGTTACAGTTCCTTCGAGCCTCCTGGGTGCGAGACTGCGTGGAACCTGTTTATCGGTTGGTCAATCTTGAGTTCGCGACATGGCGCGGGTGCGCCGCAGGGAGATCGTGAAGTTACCGTTTCACAGCGGGTACGAGGAATCAAGGGGGATTAAAAAAATCAATCCCGCCTAATCGCACAGGTTATACGCCGTATTGGAATGGCGGCTCAAGCGAGCAGTGACACGGGGCAATGGGCGCGGCGCGGGAATTGTGGACTTCCTCAAGCGCATGTCGCATTTGCTTTGGTTGATTTCCGCTTTTCGTGCTACGCTCGACTCACGTGATCACGCGGCACTCAATTCGTCGTATCTCGATCAAGGTACAGCTGCGCATAAATCACATGGACGTTTGCTGCGGTCCACCGACTCTATACATTCCAGCCCCTCGCTGACACGCTCCCGGTATTGACCCCTGGCGTGTCTGCCCCAAACAGCAGCCGGGTTTTTCCGGACAAGCAAGGTGTATGCGCGTTCCGGCATGCGCCAGGGGGACAGGTGTATATGGAATCGAGCATGCTTTGGGCTGGAACCGTGCCCGGCGGCGCCACCTGGTCGCACGTGCTGAAAAGAGGCACTGCGCTGCGCATGACCGACGTGGAAGGAGGGGCCAATGTGGCGGCTTACTTCCTTAACTTCGACATTCCGGCGGAGCGCTTCAACTTGCCGGACACGCTGAAAGCGCAACATACCGCGCGACTGACCAAGGGGCATGTGCTTTACTCCGACATGGGGCGAATTCTGTGTTCGATTACCGAGGACACGGTGGGCTGGCACGATCCGTTGTGTGGATTCTCAAATAACACGCAGGTTGAGCAGAAGTATGGCAAGGCGAGTTACCAGCAGTTCCGCAACGAATGGCACCGGAACGCGCGCGACGGATTCCTGGTGGAGCTTGGCAAGTATGGGATGGGCGCGCGGGACCTGCACGCTACGGTGAATTTTTTCAGCAAGGTGACGGTAGACGGGGCGGGTGATCTGCACTATAACGCCAATAACTCGCTGCCTGGAAGCTATGTGGAGTTGCGCGCGGAAATGAACGTGCTTGTGCTGCTGAATACCTGTCAACATCCGCTGGCGCCGGGCAGCGATTACGCGCCGCGCCCGGTGGAACTGAGCATCTCCAGGGTTTCTCCGCCGGGCAGCAAGGATCCTTGCCGGATGCACTGCAGGGAGAACACGCGCGGTTTTATTCTGACTGAGTTATTTTTCCTTTAGCTTGAGCGACGAGGACTGAAAAGTGGCCACATCCATTCTGCAATCCAGTCAACTGTTACCCGAAGACGCTCTGCACACTTTTGTGGTGGAGGCCGGGGATCCATTTCTCCTTGAGATTTGGAAGGAGCAGGTTGTGCGCATCGTCGACCTTGAGGGCAACCAGGCGGTAGATACTCTGTTCTACAACGCGCAGGACTACGCGGACCGGTACAGCGCGCAGGATACGATCCGCCAGCAGGGCAACGTCTACCTGACCACGGGCACGCATCTGATTTCGTCCAACGGCAATGTGCTGCTTACGATTACGGCCGACACCTGCGGGCGGCACGATACCCTGGGCGGGGCCTGTTCAACGGAAAGCAACATGGTGCGTTATGACCTTGCGAAGGGACACATGCACGCCTGCCGGCAAAGCTTCATGAAGGGCATCCTGGAGTGGGGACGCGGACTGGAGAAGCGCGACATCGCCAGCAATATCAACTTTTTCATGAACGTCCCGATTACGCCGGAGGGCGGGTTGACCTTTGCGGACGGCGTCTCCGACGCGGGGAAGTACGTGGAGTTGCGCGCGGAAATGGATGTGCTGATGGTGATCAGCAACTGCCCGCAGTTGAACAATCCATGCAACGGCTACAATCCAACCCCGGTGCAGATTCTGATTTGGGATACGAATGTTCAGTAAGGTTCTGGTCGCCAATCGGGGAGCGATTGCCAGCCGCATTCTACGAACATTGAGGAAGATGGGCATTGCCTCGGTGAGCGTGTTTTCTGAGGCGGACCGCGACGCACGCCCGGCGCTCGACGCCGATGAGGCGTTTTTGCTGGGTACATCGCCAGCCAGCCAGAGCTATCTCTCTATTGACCGCATTCTGGCTGCCGCCGAACAGACGGGCGCGCAGGCCATCCATCCCGGTTACGGTTTTCTGAGCGAGAATGTGGAATTTGCGCGGGCGTGTGCGCGTCGCGGCATCGTCTTCATCGGCCCGCGGGTCGAGAACATCGAAGCGTTTTCCTTGAAGCACACAGCGCGTGCGCTGGCGGAGCGGTGCGGAGTCCCTTTGCTGCCGGGAACAGGATTATTGCAGGATCTGGACGAGGCGCTGGAGCGGGCCGAGCGGTTGCGTTATCCGGTGATGTTGAAGAGCTCGGCGGGCGGCGGTGGCATCGGCATGCGCGTGTGCGCTGCGCCGGATGAACTGCGCGATGCTTATGAGTCGGTGGTGCGGTTGAGCCGCAACAGCTTTCGCGACGGCAGCGTGTACCTGGAGCGATTTGTGACGCGGGCCAAGCACGTGGAAGTGCAGATTTTCGGCGACGGCAATGGAGGAATTCTGACACTGGGGTTGCGCGACTGCTCAGCGCAGCGGCGCCACCAGAAGGTGATCGAAGAGACTCCGGTTCCCGGCCTCGATGCGGCTGCCACGGCGTCCATGCAAAGCTCGGCGGAGTTGCTGGGAAAGGCCGTCAACTACGCATCGGCTGGAACTGTGGAATTTCTCTACGATACGGAGACGCGCGAGTATTTCTTTCTTGAGGTGAATACCCGTCTGCAGGTGGAGCACGGAGTCACTGAGCAGGTAACCGGCCTCGATCTGGTGGAGATGATGATTGAGGAGGCCGCGGGCGAACTTCCGCCTCTCGAAAGTCTTTCCCGTGAGCCGCGCGGCTGTTCGATTGAGGCGCGCATTTACTGTGAAGACCCGGCGAAGAACTTTCAGCCCGCGCCCGGCAGGCTTTCGCAGGTGATCTTTCCTGCGGCCAGTGCGGCTCGCGTGGAGACCTGGGTGGAGAGCGGCACGGAGGTCTCGCCGTTTTACGATCCGATGATTGCGAAGATCATCGTGACCGGAGAGGATCGCGCCGCAGCGGTGGCCCGACTGCAGAGCGCGCTTGCGCAGTGCACGATCGACGGAACGGAAACCAACCTGCGCTACCTGCGCGCAGTGGCCGCTTCAGAGACGTTTGTTTCCGGTGCTGTTACCACGGCGTTCCTGGGCGGCTTTGCGGTGAGCCGGCAGGCCTTCGAGGTTCTGGACGGCGGGACACAGACCACTATTCAGGATTTTCCGGGGCGGCTGGGTTACTGGCATGTCGGCGTACCGCCTTCAGGGCCGATGGACACGCTGGCCTTCCGGCTGGCCAACCGCCTGGTGGGAAACGCACCCGAAGCCGCGGCGCTGGAGATGACCACGCTGGGTGCGCGGTTGCGCTTCGACTCCGATTGCGTTGTGGCTGTCACGGGCGCAGATATGGGCGCTCGACTTGACGGCGCGTCGATCGCAAGGTGGGAGAGCTTTCGCATTGCGGCGGGAAGCACGCTGCAGCTTGGCGCGGTGAGGGGGGCGGGCACGCGCGCCTATCTTGCCATCGCCGGCGGCATCGACGTTCCTCGCTTCCTGGGCAGCCGCGGCACATTCATGCTGGGCAAATTCGGCGGCCATGCGGGACGATCGCTGCGCGCGGGCGATGTGATTCATCTGGCTTCCGCTGCAACCGGGCACGAGATGCGCAAGCTCGGTTCCGCGCTGACTCCAACCTATGAGCGCCATTGGGAGATCGGCGTCCTCTACGGTCCGCACGCGGCGCCGGAGTTCTTCATTGATGAAGATATCGAGATGCTGTTCAGTACTGACTGGCGCGTTCACTATCAGTCGGACCGCACCGGCGTGCGATTGGTGGGGCCCAAGCCACAGTGGGCGCGCAAGGATGGAGGCGAGGCAGGGCTGCATCCGTCGAACATTCACGACAACGCGTATGCCGTGGGCTCCATCGATTTCACCGGCGATATGCCCATTCTGCTGGGTCCCGACGGACCGAGCCTGGGCGGATTCGTCTGCCCGGCGGTGACCGTGGAGGCCGAGCGGTGGAAGCTGGGACAACTCAAAGCCGGCGATACGGTGCGGTTTCGCCGCCTGAGTCTGGCTCAAGCCGCGGCGCTTGAAGTCGCAATCGATCGAGCGATCGAAACGCTGCAAGGCGGCTTGCCTGCTCTGCCCACACTCGACGAGAGAGAGCCAGCAATTCTCAAGTCTGTGGAGACGCGGCAGCCGGCCACGGTCTATCGCGCCGACGGCGACAAATATCTGCTGATGGAGTATGGCGATCGCGTGCTCGATCTGGGTTTGCGGCTTCGCGTGCATCTGCTTGAGGGCAAGCTACGCGCGGCGTCTCTGCCGGGGATCATCGATATCACCCCCGGCGTTCGCTCCTTGCAGATTCACTACGACAATCGCCGCCTGCCGCGCGAAGAGCTTCTGGCCGCGCTCGATGCGTTGGACCGCGAGATCCCGGAACGTCCCGACATTACTGTGCCCTCGCGCATCGTACACATGCCGTTGTCGTGGAACGATCCGGCGACGCAGCTTGCACAGGCCAAGTATATGCAGTCGGTGCGGCCGGATGCGCCCTGGTGCCCGGACAACATCGAGTTCATTCGCCGCATCAACGGGCTGGATTCGGTGGACGAAGTGCATCGCATCGTGCATGAGGCCAGCTACCTGGTGCTGGGACTGGGCGATGTTTATCTGGGCGCCCCGGTGGCCACGCCGATGGATCCGCGCCATCGCCTGGTGACCACCAAGTACAACCCGGCGCGCACCTGGACGCCGGAGAATGCGGTCGGCATCGGCGGAGCGTATATGTGCGTCTATGGCATGGAGGGCCCGGGTGGCTACCAGCTTGTGGGCCGCACGGTTCAAGTGTGGAATACGTATCGAACGACAAGAACATTCGTCGCTGGCGTGCCGTGGTCGCTGCGCTTCTTCGATCAGATCCGCTTCTATCCGGTCTCCACGGAAGAATTGAAGGAATTGCGCCGCGACATTCTGCATGGCGTTTTTGAGCTGAAGACTGAAGAGGCAGACTTCAACCTGATTCGCTACCAGCAGTTTCTCGATTCCATCCAGCCGGAGATTGCGGCCTTCAAGGCTTGCCAGAGCCACGCATTCCACGAAGAGCGGGAACGCTGGCGGTTGAACGGCCAATTGGAAGTTGCGGGTCTGCCGGACATGCCCGACCTTGATCAGGTGGAACACGAAGTGCCGGAGGGCTGCGAGGCCGTGAGCGCGCCCATGACGGCAAGTGTTTTCCAGATTGCCGTGGAGGCTGGACAGCACGTGGAAGCCGGACAAAGGCTGATTGTGCTCGATGCGATGAAGATCGAGTTGACGATCGGGGCGCCTGCCGCTGGCGTGATCGAAAAGGTTCTTTGCCAGAGCGGGCAGATGGTAAGCGCCGGGCAGCAACTCACAATTCTGCGCCTGGACTGAACTGGGAAAAACGGCACCGCGCAGCCGGAAAGTGAGGAAGTGAACCGTGGATATTACAGCATTGGAAAGCGCATACCGGGCCGGGAAGCTGACGCCTACCGCACTGGTTGGACAAATTTATAGTGATATCGAGAAACAGGGCGAGCGGCCCGTGTGGATCACGCTCGTACCCAAAGAGCGCAACCTTTCGCGCGCCGCGGAACTTGAAGCCTCTGCATCCTCGGACGGGTTGCCGCTGTTTGGAATTCCTTTTGCCGTGAAGGATAACTTCGATGTGGAGGGTCTGCCGACCACAGCCGCTTGCCCGGCCTTTGCGCACCATGCCACGGAGACGGCGACGGTCGTCGAGCGGCTGCTGGATGCGGGCGCGATCCTGATCGGCAAAACCAACATGGATCAGTTCGCCACCGGGTTGGTGGGGACGCGCTCGCCTTACGGCATCTGCTCGAGTGTCTTCGATTCCGAGTACATTTCCGGAGGATCGAGTTCCGGCTCTGCGGTGGCTGTGGCGCGCGGACTGGTCAGTTTTTCTTTGGGAACCGACACTGCGGGCTCGGGGCGGGTGCCCGCGGCCTTCAACCAGTTGGTGGGCCTGAAGCCGACACGCGGCTGGATCAGCACGCTCGGACTGCTGCCCGCATGTCGTACTCTCGACTGCGTATCAATTTTTGCGGAGACATGCGCAGACGCGGCTCGGGTGTTTCAGGTGGCGCGCGCGTTTGACGCTGCGGACACCTACTCACGCGTTCCAGTGCCGGGACAGGGTGCGGCGCCCTGGAGCGTGGCGAACGCCGCGAGCGCCTTCCGCTTTGGCGTACCGGCTGCAGGAAGCATGCAATGGTTCGGCGATGCGGCCGCCAGAGACAAATTCGACGCCGCAGCCGCGGCTCTCGCTGCGCTCGGCGGGGAACCGGTGGACTTCGATTACGAACCGTTCCGCAAGACCGCCAGCCTGCTTTACAGCGGTCCCTGGGTTGCGGAAAGACTGGCTGCGTTGAAAGAATTCGTGAATGAGCATATCGAGGACATGGATCCAACAGTTGGCGGTATTATTTCCGGCGCCGGCCGCTACAGTGCCGTGGAAGCCTTCGATGCGTACTACGCACTGGAATCTCTGCGCCGCGAAACGGCGAACGTCCTGGAGCAAGTCGACTTTCTTTTGCTGCCCACCGTGCCGACCCATTACAGCATTGCGGAGGTGCAGAAAGCTCCTGTCGAGTTGAATAGCAATCTGGGGTTTTACACCAACTTTGTCAACCTGCTCGATCTGGCCGCAATCGCGGTGCCCGCGGGTTTCAAGCCCAATGGCCTGCCCTTCGGCGTTTCACTCATCGGCAAAGCATTCACCGACGATGGGCTCCTGCAGGTTGCGGACCGGCTGCATCGTAGCCTGGCCATCACGCTGGGAGGCTCGGAGCGCAAACTTGCCGACACGCCCGCCATTGGCGTTTCATCCGCGCCCCACGGCTGCATCCTGATGGCGGTTGTGGGCGCGCACCTCACAGGACAGCCTCTGAACTGGCAGATGACGCAACGCAAGGCACGCCTGGTGCGCTCTACGCTTACGCATGGCGATTACCGGCTGTATGCGGTGCCGAATACCTCGCCGCCCAAGCCCGGCCTGGTCTATGAGCCGGGATTTGGCGGCCAGGGCATCGAGGTCGAGGTCTGGGCAATGCCTGAGGACACAGTGGGCAGCTTTCTGAATGCGATTCCGCCGCCGCTTTCGCTGGGCACACTGCGCCTTGCCGACGGCTCATCGGTGAAAGGGTTTTTGTGCGAGCCCGCGGGCATTGCCGGTGCGCAGGAGATCACGCATCTGGGCGGATGGCGAAAATACATTCAGGGGTTGAAGTAATGCTTCGACGGTCGGGGGTGTGTGGATTCCCACCCTTGCGTCAGAAGAAACGCGCAAGGATGGGGTACGGATTCCTCAGTCATTCAAACGATGCCGCGCGGTTTTCATTCATCGTCATCGTCTGAATCGTCTTCGCCGGGGGCCTTTTCGTCTTTGGCCGATTCACCCTTTTTCTTGAGCTTGCCGGCCAGCGCTTCTTCGACCGTGACGTGAAAATCCACATCGGCAGGGTCCTCATCCACCTCGTACCGCGCCAGGGGTAATCCCTCCCGATCCACCAGAAATTTGGTGAAATTCCAATGGATGTCACCCCCCGGAAGGCTTTGTTTGGGGTCGGTCAGGAATCGATAGAGCGGAATCTCATTGACGCCGCGCACCAACGCACAGGTGAAGATGGGGAACGTTACGTGCGCGGTCTCCCGATAGTATTTGCGCAGGGCCGCGGGGTCCTTCAACTCCTCGCCGCCAAAGTCGGCTGAAGGAATCCCGATGACCACCAGGCCTTGTTCGGAGTAGGTTTTCTGCAATTCGGCGAGCGCGTCGATCTGGTCATAATAGATGGACTGGCTGGCCAGATTGACGATCAGCAGCAGTTTTCCTTTAAAAGAAGAGAGTGGCGTTTCTTTTCCATCCAGGTCGACGAGCGAATAGTCGTAGATGGACTTCTTCGGCTTGGTCGCGTCTGGCTTCTGCTTTTCGGCCTTTTGACTCTCGGCCTTTTGTTTCTCGCCTGCCGCCGGCAGACCACACACCGACAACACTGCGAGCAGCAAAATGAGAAAATTGCGCTTCATCCGGGATTCCATGATTGCATTGTGGCATCCCGCGTCTAAAGCCGAATAAGGAATCGGCAAACTCAATGCATTTTTCTTGGCCGTATTTGTTTTCTTTCTCTGCAGAAAAACCCGCACATCGCAGGTTCAGCTGCATGAAATCGAAGATTCTCCGGCCCGGCAAATGCCGGCCCTAAGCGATCGCTGCAAGAGGCTCGACCCTGCGGTTTGGCGTGAAGCTGGAAACACCTAGTCGGTGCCGCGTAAAGAAATCTGGGTTATGATGAAGCTCAACTCAGTCACTTCCGCGACATTGCGCCCATCCCCGATGGCGCTGAGCTATGGACATTCAGCATGGATTTCGAGCAGCTTAGGACATTTCAACAGGTTTGCCGGCTGAGCAGCTTCTCGCGGGCGGCGGAGAAGCTGGGGGTTACGCAGCCTGCTATCTCCGCGCAGATTCGCTCGCTCGAGAAGGAGGTGGGCGCGCGGCTGTTCGACCGCGACGGCGGCAGAGTGACGTTTACGGCGGCGGGAAGGTTGTTTGAGCCCTTCGCCGACCACTGTCTGCAATGTCAAAGCCACATCATCGCTTCGGTGAACGATCTCTACCATTCAGCGCGCGGCGAGGTCTCGGTCAGCGCCAGTGAAGCCACCAGCCTCTACATCCTGCCTCCGGTCTTTGCCCTCTACAAGAAACAGTGCGCGCGCGTGAATCTGAATATCGTGCGATCCGAGCACTCCCGCTCTCTGGAGGCGGTCTTCAATCGCGATGTCGATTTCGCGATCGCCTCCCTTCCTATCAGGGATTCACGGCTGGTCGTGCAACCCATTCACCGCGACGACATCGTGCTGGTGGTTGCGCCCACTCACCCGCTGGCTGCGCGCGAAGTGGTCAAGCTGGACGAGATGCTGCAGTTTCCTCTGCTTCTGCTCAAGCAGGGCCGCCAACGCACGCAGCTGAACAACTTCTTCCAACACCACGAAGTGCAACCGCGGATCGCCATGGAACTGGATTCCAGCGAGTTGCTCAAGCGGCTGATCTGCGCGGAGCTGGGCATGGGGTTCTTGCCGCGTGCCAACGTTCTGGACGACGAACACTCAGGCTTGCTGAAAATTGTGAAGGTGGAGGGCATGAAACTGCATCGCGAACTGGCGCTGATCTTTCGCAAGGACAAGACGCTCACCCGCGCCGCACAGGCGTTTCTCGAGATTGCGTCGGGCAGAAACGGGGCGGAGGCTTATCCGCCTATGCGTATTCCGAAAGGGGCAAATTTGGCGCGCGGGGCCTGATCGAGAGCGCGTTGCGATCCGCCGTTTCCAAATCACTGCACCCAAATTACCGAAACTGAACAGCATTGGAGTCCAATCATGCTTTGGAATCGATCTACTCTCTTCAAATCCGGGCTGTGCAGTCTCGTTCTGGCAGGATTGGTGTTGGCTGGATTCGCGCAGCAGCCAAAGTTCCCGGCGAAGACGGGAGTCGTGGCGCCCGGCGTTCAGCGCGATATAGCCGAGTTGCCTCCAGTGGCCACGTTCATCGTCAAGGGCCATCCCGACTGGCTCGCGGTTACCGGCGACGCGGTGTGGGTGGCAAGTTCGAATGTGAATCACGTGGTGCGGCTGGACGCGGCGACCAACCTGCCGGGAACCATCGTCACGATTGCCCAGCCCTGCTCGGGGATGGCAACGGATTTTGGCAGCCTGTGGATTCCGAGCTGCGGCGATCACACCCTGGTGCGCGCGGATGCGAAGACAGGCGAGATTCAAGCTACGATTCCTGCCGGGCCCGCCGATTCAGAGGGCGGAATTGCCACGGGCGCTGGAAGCGTGTGGCTGGTTACTTCGAAGACGAGCGAACTGGACCGCATCGATCCGGCGACCAACAGCGTCATCGCGAAGATCGCAATTCCCGCGGGCTCGTTCAACCCGGTCTTCGCCAACGATTCGATCTGGGTGAGTTCGAACCAGGGCAATGCGCTGGTGCGCGTAAATCCGGCCACGAATACGGTCACGGGCTCCACGCCCATCGGGCCCATGCCACGGTTTTTGACAGTCGGCGCCGGATCGGTGTGGGTGCTGAATCAGGGAGACGGAAGCATTTCGCGCGTGGATGCAACCACCGGCAAACTGATCGCGACTATTCCCGCCGGCATTCCGGGGTTCGGCGGGGAGATCGCCTTCGGCGCCGGAGCCGTCTGGGCCACGGTCTTCAAGTTTCCCATCACCAGGATCGATCCCGCCACCAATACGGTGGTGCGGCAGTGGCATGGCGCGGGCGGCGACAGCATCCGCTATGGCCACGGCTCGCTCTGGCTCACCAGCTATTCGGGGGAGAAGGTCTGGCGGCTGGATGTGCCCGCTAAGCCCTGATTCCGGAGCACTTTTCCAGGCATCGCGCACTTGTTTATGCACGACATAAAAAATATCGATCCACATTGAATCGTTATACGCCCTGGGATATGGTTCGGCCATGCAGAGGTATCTTTCCGCTCTGATATTCAACGTCCTGAAACGAACGAATCTTGCCCCTTGCAGGCGTGGCCCTCGTGCCCGTCGCGCCGCTTGCGGAATTGCGCTTCTGGTTGCAATGCTGGGCTGCTGGTCCACCATTCCGGCCCAGGCGGCTGCGCCAACCTTCACCGTTGGATGGTCTGTTTACGCTGGATGGAACCCATACTTCTACATGGCCAAGTCCGGCATTCTCAAACGCTGGGCAGACAAATACGGCGTGGCCATCAAGGTGCAGCGCTTCGATTACGCCGCCTCTCTGGATGCGTTTGTGGGCAAGAACATCGATGCCTGCACCATGACCAACATGGAGGCCCTGGATATGCCCGCCGCGGCGGGCGTGGACTCGACAGTGGTGATCGTCGGCGATTACTCGAACGGCAACGACCAGGTGCTGGCGCGGAACAATCTGACGCTGGCGCAGTTGCCGGGCAAGCCGATTCTGCTGGTGCAAAAGACTGTATCGGAGTATTTGCTCGAGCGTGCGATGGTGCTGAACGGTCTGGACGGCCAGCTCTCCCGGCTAAGACTGCTCAACACCAGCGACTCCGATATCGTGGGCGCTTATCTGGGCGACAAGAGCAACCAGGTGGCGGTTACATGGAAGCCGCTGGTCTCTGAGATTCTCGATCAGGATCGCGGCGTGAAGTCGCTCTTCGACTCCTCGCGCATTCCGGAAGAGATCCTCGATCTGCTGGTGGTGCGGACCGAAGTGTTGAAGCGGCCGGACGGTTCGGGACTGAAGTTTGCCAGGGCGATTGCGGGAGCATGGTATGAGACAGTGGCCCAACTGGCGGCGGCCAACGCACAAGCCATCAGTGAGAGCGCGGCGGCCTCCGGCGACAGTGTTGCTTCCTACAAAGAACAATTGCGCACCACCTTTCTTTATTCCACGCCGCAGGCGGCGGCGCAGTTTGCCGATAGCGGCGACCTGAAGCAGAAGATGGACCTGGTGCGCCAGTTCTGCTTCCGCCACGGACTGCTCGGCCAGAACGTGCAATCCGTCGACGACGTTGCCATTCTCTATCCCGACGGCGCCATTCAGGGCAGGAAAGACAGAGTGCGGCTGCGCGTGGACGCAACTTATATGCAACTTGCCGCGCAGGGAAAGCTGTAGAGATGGCGCAGGCATTTCGCGTGTCGGACCTGACTGGAATCCAGGTGCGCCCGGCGCGCCTTTGGACGCATTCGCTCTCGTGGATATTGTTTGTAATGGGGATTGCGCTTTACGTGCATTTTTCCATCGTTCGCCATCGCGAAAACCCGGAGGATCGCGTTATTCCTTCGGCCACGCAACTGGTTCAAGGGCTGAAAGCATCTGTGCTTGAGCCAGCCGAAGAGGATGACCCGCTGGACCCCGGCGCTTCGTTGTTCCAGCAGGTGCGGCACAGCATGATCTGGAAGGACACGGCTTCGAGCGCACGACGCTTCTTTATCGCCCTGCTGCTGCTGGTTCCGGCGATGCTGATCGGCCTGCACATGGCTGTATTTCCGTATGCGGGGGCGTTTTTCCTGCGTTTTGTTCTTTTCTTCGATAAGATCGTAGCACTGTCTCTGTTGCCAATTTTGTTCATCGTTTTCGGCATCGATGAATGGTCCAAGATCATGCTGATGGTCATCGGCGTTGCCCCCACGCTGATGCTGGACGCATACAACATCGCCGGCGGCGTACCCCGAGAGCAGGTTGTGAAGGCCTTCACTCTCAAGTCGACGAACCTCGATGTGGCCTACCGAATCGTTCTCAAGCAGGTGCTGCCGCAGTTGATCAACAGCGTGCGGCTCAACCTGAAACCGCTGGCGCTGTTTCTGTTTGCGGGCGAAATGATCGCCTCGACCGACGGGCTGGCTTATCGCATTGCCATCATGCGCCGCCACATGGGCATGGACATTATCATTCCCTACCTGCTGTGGGTAGCGCTGCTGCTGTTTTCGCTGGACGCTTTGCTTCGCTTTACGAACAGGAGATTGCACCCGTGGTATCAGCCGCGCTGAGATCCGTTGAACGGCCCTTCGAGGCCATCGCGCCCCACTCCGTTCCGCGGCGCACGGAGATCGAGTTGCGCGACGTTTCGCTCTCCTATTCCGCCGGAAAAGAAGGCAGCAAGACGGTTCTCTCACAGTTGAATTTGAAGGTGGCGGCCGGCGAATTCGTCGTTGTTCTGGGCGAGACCGGTTGCGGCAAGAGCACGCTGCTCCGCCTGATTCTGGGCCAGGAGTTTCCCACCGATGGCGCCATCGAGGTGGATGGCAAGCCGGTGACCTCGATCGACGCACGTTGCGGTTATGTGCCGCAGAAGTATTCTTTGTTTCCCGATCGAACGGTGCTCGGCAATGTAATGTATGGACCAGAGAACGCGGAGTGCCGGCTCCTGGCGCGGCTTCGTCCGTCGTTCTTTGCCTACAGGCGCAAACTGCGCAAGGAGGCCAGGGCGTACCTGGTGCGCATGGGTCTGCGCCCGCAGGATATGGACAAGTATCCGCACCAGCTTTCCGGCGGCATGCAGCAGCGCGTGGCGATTGCGCAGGCGCTGCTGATGCATCCTCCGGTGCTGCTGCTGGACGAGGCGTTCAGTGCGCTCGATCCGTCAACCAGGGCCAGCGTGCAGGAGCAGTTGCGGGGCGTTTGGCTGGAGTCGAAACCAACGGTGGTTTTTGTAACGCACAACACGGCGGAGGCACTATTGCTGGGAACGCGGCTCATTCTCCTGGGACGGCACCGTGAAGAGCGCGCGGGGGAAACCAACCTGGTGCTCGATATGGAGATTCCCGCCTCGCCGTTGCCGCTTGGCCTGCGCATGAACAGCCGGGAGTTCCAGGAGCTGCTCGAACACGTGAAAGAGCTTGCCTACAAATCCTCAAGCCTGTGCATGGACGACGCGATTGCCGACCCCATTGTCGAGGAGGGCAACCTGGCATGAAACACCTCTTCGCGATCGGGAGCGCGTTTGCGGCCACGCTGGGCATGGCGATCGCCGGCACAAGCAGGGTTGCGGCCTCAGCGGACACAACGCCGCCTCCGTCGTCGCCAAAGTTTTACGGGACCAGGGTGACGGACATCCTGAATGACAATTGCCTTACCTGCCACGACGAAACGGCCAAGGGCGGTCTGCGTCTGGATTCGTACGCGGGCATCGTGAAGGGCGGCACGGATGGGGCGGTCATCGTGCCCGGCGATCCCGCGGCAAGCATGTTGATTCAAGCCATCCGGCGCACCGGGGACTTGAAGATGCCGCCCAAGCGAGTGCTCGGCGATGCTGAGGTCGCTGACCTTGAGGCCTGGGTAAAAGCAGGTGCGATCGGGACCGATCCGGCTCCGGCGCAAGCAGCAATGTCGCCTGCAAATCCAACCACTGTTACCTCGCCCGTTGCAACTGCAGCGGCGTTGCCCGCAAAGGTTGATGCGGATTTCTTCGAGAATAAAGTGCGGCCCATTCTGGCGAACAGTTGCTACGACTGCCATGACGAAACGGCCAAGGGCGGCCTGCGCGTGGACTCGAAGGCGGCCTTTGAAAAAGGCGGCAAAGACGGCCCTGTGGTGGTTCCCGGGGATCCCGACAAGAGCCTGCTGATTCTGGCCGCCAAGCAGACCGGCGACCTCAAGATGCCCAAGGGCGGCAAGCTGAAGCCGGAAGAGGTGGCCACGCTGGTGGAGTGGGTGAAGGCGGGCGCAAAGTGGCCCGCGAATGCTGCCGCGCCGATTACTTCCGCCACGGCGCAGACCGGCGTGATCACCGAGAAGCAGCGCGAGTTCTGGTCGTTTCAGCCGCTGAAGACCGTGGCGCCGCCGGCCATCGAGGACAGCCGCTATGAGCACTGGGCGCAGACGCCGATCGACCGCTTCATTCTTGCCGGGCTGCACAAGGCCGGCCTGCAGCCCGCAGTGGCCGCGGACCGCACGACCCTGATTCGGAGAGCAACTTACGACCTGACGGGTCTGCCGCCCAGCAACGATGAAGTTCAGGCCTTTGTCAGCGACAAGTCGCCGCATGCGTGGGAGAAGGTGGTCGATCGTCTGCTGGCCTCGTCGCGTTACAGTGAGCGCTGGGGACGCCACTGGCTCGACGTGGCCCGCTACGCTGAAGACGACGTGCGCGGCCTCGATCCCAAGGGCCGCGGGTACATGCCCTTCAACGGCGCATACCGCTATCGCGACTGGGTGATCAAGGCATTCAACGACAATCTTCCCTTCGACCGCTTCACGATGATGCAAATGGCGGGCGACAAGCTGGCTTTTAAATCGCCCGACGAACGCCACGACAACCTGACCGCGACAACCTATCTTGGCGCCGGCCCATGGGTATGGGACCAGGCGGAGCCGATTCAGGGCCGCGCCGACGAGCGCAATGAGCGCGTGGACGCAGTGACGCGCGGCATGTTGGGGCTTACCGTTGGTTGCGCCCGGTGCCATAACCACAAATACGATCCAATCGCGCAGACCGACTATTACAAGATCGTCAGCATCTTCGCCAACTCTACTTACAAGGAGTACCCGGTAGCGTCGGCCGCGGCCACGGCTGCGTATGACAAGAAGAACCTCGAAGATGCGCGGCTGCACGCCAATCTGCGCGACTACACCACCGGCCTGAACAAGCAGTTGTCGGCCGCTCTGGCCATCCAGATATCCGACTATCTCACCGCCGCATGGAATGTGCTCGGCAAACCGAAAAAAAACGTGGAAGAAGTTTCCGCCGGCAAGCAGCTTGATCCTGAAGTACTGCAGCGATGGGTCGACTATCTTCCCAAACAGCACACCTATCCTTTCCTGAATGACTGGAAGGCAATGACCGCCTCGCCGGAGAGTACCGAAGCCGATGCAAAGGTTCTCGGCGATGCCTTTCAAAAGCTGGTGCTGCGCGTTCACGCTGCCCAGGCGGAGATCGAGGAGCAGAACGACGTCATCAAGGCGAAAAACAATGTTCCCAAGCACCGCCTGCTCGACGCCAAGCCAAGCGAGTTCGACAACTTTGACCAGTTCTGCCCCGGCTGCGAGCTGGAGTTGAAGGCCCTGCCTGCCGACGAGGCCATACTCTACCAGGAACTGTTCATCGCGCTTTCCGGAGACCAGGAAGAACGCTTCAAGCCTGGAGTGCTGGTGTTCATGGGCTGGGGCTTGTTGCGGCGCGTGGGCCCGCAGTTTCAGGCCTACATCGAGGCGCAGCAGAAGCAGATCGCGGCGCTTGACAAAGAGCTAAAGGACACGCCCTACCCCTACGTGAACGGCATGGACGACAAGCCGAAAATCGAAGACATCAAGCTGAATGTCCGCGGCAATCCGCACTCCATGGGCCCTGCGGTGCAGCGTGGTTTTATCACCGTGCTCAGCCCGCCGGACAAACAGCCCTATTCGGATGGCAGCGGTCGGCTCCAGTTTGCCACCGACATCGCCAATCATCCCCTGGCAGCACGGGTCATCGTGAACCGCGTATGGGATTGGCACTTCGGAACAGGGATCGTGAACACGCCCGACAACTTTGGCGTGATGGGCGACAAGCCTTCGAACCCCGATCTGCTCGAGTATTTGGCGTCGGAATTCGTAAGCCACGGGCGCTCCATCAAGTGGCTGCAGCGCGAGATCATGCTTTCGGCGGTCTATCGAACCAGCGCCGAGGAATCGCCCGAGGCCCACGACAAGGACGGCGGCAATCGGCTTTACTCGCACTTTAATCGCCAGCGGCTCGACGCCGAGGAGTTGCGCGACGGCATGTTGTTCGCAGCCGGCGATCTGGACCTGAAAGAAATCGGCGGACCGTCGAAGGATTTCACGCCCGAGAATCTGCGCAGAACCGTCTATTGCAAAGTGAGCCGCTACCGGCTCAACAATTACCTGATGGTCTTCGATTTTCCCAATCCCAGCTTCACGGCCGAGCAGCGCTTTTCAAGCAACGTCCCTTTGCAGCAGCTCTACTTCATGAACAATCCCTTCGTATACAAGCAGGCAAGCGTGCTGGCCGAACGCGTTCACAGCGAAGCAACCGACGAAGCGCGCATCGGCAAGGCTTACGAGTACCTGTTTCAACGCAAGCCCACGGCGGATGAACTGCAGCTGGGCCTGAAGTTCCTGAGCACGACCCCGGAAAAGCCGGGTTACACCGTGGATGGCGAACCAATCACGGCATGGGATGAGTACGCGCGCGCGCTGCTCAGCTCGAACGAATTCCAGTTTGTAAACTGACCAGCAGATGTGGGCCGGCAAACCGGTCCAACCAGGAGATGAGAATGCTGCACACCCCGACAAACCGACCGCTGACACGCCGCCAGGCACTCAAGACCATGGGCTGCGGCTTTGGCTATCTAAGCCTGGCCAGCCTGGTAGGCGAATCGCTGGCGCGCGCTGAGAGCGCGAGCGACCGTGCCTCGTGGATGATTACCGACAAGCCGAAGGCTAAGCACGTCATCTTTCTCTTCATGAATGGCGGTCTCTCGCAGATAGACAGTTTCGACTACAAGCCGGCGCTGGAAAAATACCACGGCCAGCCGATGCCGGGCGGTGACCTGGCGCACGAGCGCAAAACCGGCAACCTGATGAAGTCTCCGTTTTCCTTCAAAAAATATGGGAAGAGCGGCATCGAGGTCAGCGAGATTTTTCCCAACCTCGCCGAATGCGTTGACGATATGTGCTTCGTGCGCTCGGTATTCACGGAGATTCCCAATCACGAGCCGGCGCTCGAGATGATGAATACCGGCGCAAACTTTTCCGGGCGTCCCTCCATGGGATCGTGGCTGACCTATGGCCTGGGCAGCATGAACAAGAATCTGCCCGGCTTCGTGGTCCTATGCCCTGAAGTGCCCACCACCGTGGGACCGCCGCTTTGGTCCTCGGCGTTTCTGCCGCCCATGCACCAGGGAACGTTTGTTTCCGACGCGGTGTCGAAATCCGAATTCGATCCGCAGAAGTTGATCGCTAATATTCACAACGAACAGTTCGACCTGAAGCAACAGCGCAAGGAACTCGACCTGGTGAAGCAGTTGGACCAGATGAACATGAACTCCGCGGCGGGCGGTGCGCACGACCCGCAGCTCGAGGGCACCATCGGCGCCATGGAGACGGCATTCCGCATGCAAACGGAGGCCCCGGATGTTTTCGACGTGCGCAAAGAATCCGATGCGGTGCTGAAAATGTACGGCGAGGGCAGCACTGCGCGCGGCTGCCTGACGGCGGCGCGGCTGATCGAAAAGGGCGTGCGCATGGTGCAGGTCTACTACGCCAAGGGCGATCCCTGGGATCACCACTTCGACATCGAGCTGCACCGCAAGACCGGGCGCGACTCCGACCAGCCTTTTGCCGCGCTGATCAAGGACCTCAAGGCGCGCGGGCTTTTCGACGAGACCATCATCGTGGCCGGATCGGAATTCGGACGCACACCCGTGGTCGAAGTCGGCAGCGGCTTCATGGGCGGCCAGACCCACAACGGGCGCGACCACAATCCGCACGGCTTTACCATGTGGCTGGCCGGCGGAGGCTTCAAGCGCGGCTTCACATATGGAACTACGGACGACTTCGGCTGGAAGGCGGTCGAGAATCCGGTCCATGTTCATGACATTCACGCCACCATTCTTTATCAGCTCGGCATCGATCACACCAAGCTGACTTACCACTACAGCGGACGCGATTATCGATTGACCGATCTGTATGGCAATGTGGTTCACGACCTGATTGCTTGATGGCGCAAAGCAAGAACACATCGACAGAGCCGCTCCCCGTCCTGCGGAGCGGCGCAGTCAGAAAATGCTCTGCGATTCTCCGGCACAAAATCCCGCAACACCCTGATGCCCAGCATAAAGAAAGGGAACTATGAAGCGCTCTCTTCTGCTCCTGTTGATTCTCTCGTCCTTTATCCCCGCAGCACGCGGCCAGTTTCCCGACCCTGATGGCGGGGATCTGGAGCGCGGCACACTGCCCCTGAAGTGGACCACCGGTGGACCGAAGTGCATGGAGATCCCCGAGTGGCAGGTCCACGAGTACAATCCCGATTTCTTCATTCTTCGCCAGTCGGGATGCACTGACGCGGAGATGCCGTTTCTCTATTTGATCTTCGGCAAGGAGCGCGGGCTGCTGTGGGACACCGGCTCTCGCAACGGCAATCTCGCGCCCGCGTTGCAGCACGCGGTGCACGACTGGCTGGAGCGCAATCATCGCACCAGCATTCCGATCGTCGTCACCCACTCTCATTCGCACGGCGACCACACCTTCGGCGACGCAGCGGTACAGGCGCTCAACGATCCCGCCATGCCGATTGAGTTCGTAGCGCCCACAGTTGAGGCCGCGTCAAAGTTCTTTGCCATCGATCCCTGGCCCACTGGCCTGGGACAAGTGGACCTCGGCGGCCGTGTGCTGAACATCGTTCCGATTCCCGGCCACGACAAATACGCAATTGCGCTCTACGACCGGAAGACCGGCATCGTACTGACAGGCGATAACCTCTATCCCGGCAGGCTGTACATTCCGGACTTTCCAACGTACCAGGCCAGCACGGAGCGGCTCATCGCCTTCCTCGAAGGCAAGCCTGTGGCGCATGTGCTCGGCAATCACATCGAACAGACCAGCACGCCGTTCCTCGATTTTCCCATCGGCTCCATCTACCACCCCAACGAGCACCCCCTCGAGCTGACCTTCGGAACTCTGCTCGAACTCGAAGATGGATTGAAGTCCATGCATGGCATTCCGCGCCGCCTGGCAACGCGCGACTTCACCATATGGCCGACCGATCCAAAGGATCACGGGCTGGGCAAGAAAATGCAGGAGATATACAAGCAGACCCAGGAAGAGCAATTGAAGAACAAATGGAATCAGCCCTTGAAATAGGGTTGAGGTACCGACTGCCAAGTCTCGGCTCGTCATTCGTGCCGAACACCGCGCCGAATCCGCAGAACCCGCAATGCGCGCCTCGCTAAGATTCGATGCGGGATCAAAATCCGACCTGCCAACGTCACTTGTGGTTTCGGAAAATTGAGTGTGAAATCTTATGACATGCGGTACCAGAGAATTTTTTCCGTCGCACTCACTTTTGCTCTCCACGCATCTGGCCAGCACATTGCCGATCCACACGCTTCGGTAGTAGCCGTCGCGTCCCGCCAGGCAACTCTCAAAGCAACTGCCGATCCACTCCTCCGAGCAGCGATCCAGGGTCTGCACTCCTGCGTCGACACGCCGCTTGTCGCGGCTCCGATCGGCCCCATGAATATCCCGCACCACTATCTCTCTGGATCGAATGGGCCCACTAACCCCGCCGAGGCGGTAGCTACTCGCGTCTACGCAATGTTCGAGAGCCGGATCACAGCCGGAATGAACCAGTACCTCGCCACCGGCAGCCACGCTGAATCAGCCTGCGCGCTGGCGCAACTGGATGCGTGGGCTCAGGCGCGGGCTCTGCTCAACTACGACCGTCAGGATTCTCCGCAGGCCTGGTACCAGGTGGAGTGGACGCTGAGCTCCGCCGGCATCACAGACTCTGTTCTTGTGAACGATGCGACACTGGATCCTGCGCAGCAAAAGCGCGTGACTGCATGGCTCGACGCGGCTGCACGCAAGGACATCTCATTCGAGAAAGCTGGGGATACCAACAACAATCATCACTACTGGCGCGCGCTTGCGGCTACGGCTATCGGCATCACCGCTTCCGATAACAAACTCTACATTTTCGGCATTCAGACTTATGTCGAAGCGATCGGCGAGATCGACTCCAACGGCGCGTTTCCCAAGGAGATGGCGCGCCATGAGAACGCCACCCACTACCAGGGATTCGCGCTTGAGCCGCTGGTGCTGATTGCGGAACTCGTGACGCGGCAGGGCATTCCGCTTTACGAATACAAGGCCAACGGCCATACGCTTCGCGATGCGATCGTCTTTTTCGGCCGCGCAGTGGACGATCCCGCGCTCATCAAGCGGTACACAAGCGACACTCAGACGAGCAACTTCGGATCAGGGGACTTCGCGGACTTCGCCTTCTACACCGCGCGATTCGGAAGCGGCGGGCTGCCGCCTGCAATCGTCAATGCGCTCAAGCATCCCACCACGGCAACACGCCTCGGCGGTTGCACCACTCTCCTGGCCGGTGGATAGGTTGGCGGATTTCGATGGAGATATCTTCGAAGGCGTCAGAATCTGCGCGCGCTTCAGATTGAGGGGATAGCGGCCTATAGCGGAACCCTCGGGCATGTCTCCCAGAGACCGCTCTGCCAAGCGGCTTTTCTCTCAAGTAACGGCCACCTTCAAGAATCCAAGGGAGGCCTCGTTTACTTTGGTTCGCTCTAAAATCTGGGCGGAGGCACCGATACAGGACGGGATAACCGCTTCAACTACAACCAGGCTGCCAGCGAGGGTTTCATTTTTCGGTCCCCTTCAACCACCGGATGCCCCGGGCGTTCTTTCTGATGAGGCAAGGCGCACGTGTCGATGCGGATTTTCTGAAGCAGACACAGCAGTGTACCGTTTTGACCAACAAGGGCTGTATTTTCACGAGTACGATTCCACCATTCTGGTTGCGGACGTGCTGCGCCCGGTAACCAGCATACACACGTCTGCGAAATGGGGCTCACCCCGGCTTGCGCAAGGGACGGAGTTGACAGCCAAATCTCGGCGGTGTTACCAATAGTCGATTGCGCAATCGATTGTGCAACATACACGGTCTTTTCCGTAAGGAAAGCGAAAGACCGGCTCATTCACCCGATCCACGACAACTGTTTCACTCAGGAGACTGCAATGCAATCGTTTGATTCAAAGCTGGCACCAAGCCAGAGCAGACAAAATGGTGTACGGATGCCCGGCATCCTTGCCGGGTGGGCGGCGGCCGTAGCGCTGCTCGTCTTCCTGGTTGTTCCAGCTCATGCGCAATATCGCACCTCGATTCAAGGGGTAGTGACAGATAGCACAGGTGCGATCATTCCGGGCGCAACCCTTACCCTAAAAAATCAGGCGACCAACGAGACGGTTGTTCGAACCAGCGATGCAGCCGGGATATTCAACTTCAACGCTCTTTCGCCCGATAAGTTCACATTGACCGTCGAGAGAAAGGGTTTCAAGAAGAAGGCTCTCGACGATCTGCAGTTGATTCCCGAGCAGCCGAACGCACTCAATATCCAACTGGATATCGGCGCCGAGACGGAGACGGTATTAGTAAATGCCTCTCTCGCGCCAGCCATGGATACAGAAACCGCGGACAACGGGCGAACCATTTCGGAAAATGAAATCCAGCATATGCCGGCTTTTCAGCGCGACGTGACTCAACTCATTCAGTTGGCTCCCGGTGTCCAGTCGGATGGGTCGCAGCAGGGCGGAGGCGGCGGTTTTGCGGCGCCCGGGACTCAGAGCGGCGCCAGCCACGGGGGCGGAGGCAACCTCGGAAGTTCGAGCAGCATCTTTGCCACGGAAAATGGCGTCTCGGCGAACACCAACGGCCAGCAGTTTCAAAGCAATGGTTTTACCGTGGACGGTATCAGCACCGAGAGCGCCGTTTGGGGCGGCTCGACCGTCGTCACTCCCAGTGAGGATTCGGTCGGCAACGTCAAAATCGTCACCAATGCCTACGACGCTGAAAATGGCCGCTTCGCGGGTGCGATTACCGAAATCACCTCGAAGAGCGGAACCAACCAAATCCACGGCAGCATTTTCGTCCAGGTCGTTCGCCCAGGGTTGAATGCCTACCAGCGTTGGAACGGCCCTAATTCAGTCGCATCAGTCGGCCCGACCGGTACCCCGCTCACGCCGCAGGCGCGTGGTCTGCAAAGGGACACTGACCGTTACAACCAACTCGGCGGGAGCATTGGCGGACCGATATGGAAAAACAAGGTCTTTGCCTTTTTCAACTACGAGGGACAAAACCAGAACAGCTCTTCAACGGGCACAGCATGGTACTACGACGCCGCGGCGCTTGCACCGTTGGCTCCCTCCAGCAGCATTGCCTCAACCTATCTCAATTTCAAGGGAGCAGCGGTTCTTGGCACGATGATTGCTTCTGCAACCTGCTCCAGTGCCGGACTCACAAGCGCAAACTGCGTTAACGTCGCGGGAGGGGGCTTGAACATCGGTTCGCCGCTCGCCACCGGCCTGGGCACGCAGGACCTCGGCTATGTCAGCAGCAGCGACCCTGGCGTCGGCAGCGGACTTTCTAACGTCGCCGATATCGCCCAGTACAGCACCAGCAGTCCACTCACCAGGATTTCAAGCAGTACAACGGGCGTCTCGATGCTGACGTAACCAGTAAAGATCACGCCAGCTTCGCAATTTACTGGACCCCAGACACTAAAACAAACTACAACGGCGGACTAGGCTATGACCTCTTCAATCACACGCAGATTAACGATGCCTTCTCAATCATCTGGAACCACACCTTCTCTCCGACCTTCCTGAATGAAGCCCGCGCCAACGCCGCCGGGTGGCGTTACAACGAAATAATCGACAATCCTCAGGCTCCCTTTGGCCTGCCTCAGGCCTCTGTCGAGGGGATCGGGAGTATCAACATCGGCGGCTTGGGCGTAGGCGCCCCTGGCGATCTCAACCAATGGACCTACGGCTACAAAGACGTTGCAACCAAGGTTCTGCGCGCGCAAACGTGGAAGTTCGGCTTCGATTTGACCCGGCTTTACTACCTGCAGGATCCGCTCGGAACGCCGAATTACAGCTTCTACAATCTCTGGGACTTCATGAACGACGCCCCGGAGGCGGAAGGCGGCGGTTTTCAGGCAACCACCGGCTTTCCCGGCGGCTTCCGCAACGACAACCGCGAAAACCTCCTCGGCGTCTTCTTCCAGGATGACTGGAAGGTTCGTCCCAACCTGACCCTGAGTGCTGGACTTCGCTACTCCTACTTTGGACCGCTCACCGATAAGGACAACAACATGGGAGTGCTTTTGTTCGGCAGCGGCACCAGCCTGCTGACGGGGATCGCGCTGAAAACCGGCGTTGGAGAGTGGACCGCGCAAAAGTTGAACTTCGGACCGCAGCTTGGCTTTAACTGGAGTCCGATCCGCGACGCCGGCAAGCTGGTTGTTCGCGGTGGTTTCGGTTTGAACTTTAACCAGGGACAGATCGCAAACTCCAACAATGACGACGGCAACCCGCCCGGAGAGAACGGTCTTCCAGGCTCCAGCAAAAACCCCACGGAGATCAACCCCAATATCATCTATGCGGTATCGAGCAGCCCAACCAACATCTTCGGTTACCCGGCAAACAAGAACGCCATTACGACGTTTAATTCCGCCGGGCTGCCGACAGGCGGCGGCGCTAACCTGGGCGCCATGCCCAACAATTTGCCCACTGAGTACATCGAACATTACTCGCTCGATGCTGAGTACGATTTCGGACACTCCCTGGTCGCAAATCTCGGCTATGAGGGCAGCGTCGGCCGCCATCTGCTGTACGACTACGACGCCAACGCTCTCGGGGATATCATGGGTGCTCCGCTGAATCCGCTTATCAACGGCGTCAACACGTTTGGCAGCGGCGGCTGGTCGAAAAACAACATGATGCTGGCCGGACTCAAGCACCAGTTCTCCCACACCTTCTCTGCCGAAGCACAGTTCACATGGGGCCACAGCGAGGATACAAACTCCGGGCCGTACTCCCGGAGCGCATATCTGTTCCATCCCGCATACTCCTTCGGCCGGTCGGATTTTGACATCAACCATTCCTTCAAGTTCTTTGGCGTATGGCAGCCGGTCATCTTCCATGGCGACCGAAGCTGGATGGAGAAGGCCGTCGGTGGATGGTCGCTCAGCGGCATCTTGACCCTTCACTCAGGCTATGGTTGGACTCCGACCTATACAGAGCCACACCAGATCTACTGCAATACCTGCAACTATGGATTCCAGGGCCTGAATCCCAGCTATCTTGGCGGAGCCAACAAAAGCACCAGCAACGATGTTTTCAAGACCGGAAGCAACTTCGCCAATCAGGTCGCAGCCCTTGCAAGTGCCAATACAGGCACGAACAACGATCAATTCTCCGATACCTACTTCTCCATCCCGAATTACGCCGATGCCATCACGGATAATGCGGGACAATCGACAAACAACTATATCCCTGCGCCGGGAAGCGGTCGCAACTCCTTTCCCGGCCCCGGATACAGGAATGTCGATTTCACCTTCTCCAAAGCTTTCGGCCTGCCCAGCATGCGTATCCTGGGCGAAAGCGCGAGGATCGAAATCAAGGCCAACATGCTCAACGCCTTTAACCTGCTGAACATCAACCCCAGCAGCATCTCGACCAACATCCAGGCGCCGAACCTTGGTCAGGCGGGGGGGGCGCTTGGATCGAGAACCATCGATTTCCAAGCTCGCTTCAGCTTCTAACTTGCAGTGGTATTTCCGATTGGAAGGGTGCGCGCCGCACACCCTTCCTTTTTGCCCTGCAGTTCTGCTAAAAGTTCGTGCCAGCGCACCAAACCAATTGCTCTAATCGTCCGCGTCTCCGGAGAGCGGAGCAGTGCGGGTGGAGACTTGGCTGGTGGATTTGCGCACGACCAGCTTTGGATAGACCGTGATGGTGGACGGGTGCGGATGGGGTATCTCGTCTCGGATCAGTCCCAGCAGCGTGGTCGCGGCCGCCTGGCCCATGGCCCGCAAAGGCTGATGAATGGTTGTAAGTGGCGGATGGTTTGTTGAGGCAATCAGCACATCGTCAAATCCGAGCACAGAAACGTCTCGAGGAACGCGCAGCCCTGCCTCGCGCAGTGCCAGGATCGCTCCAATCGCGGTGACGTCGTTGAAGGCGAAGATCGCGGTGAAGGGCTTCTTTGTCTCAAGCAGGGCACGCGTGACTTCAAGGCCTGGCCCCGGACCCGGCTCCGGCCCCTGCAATTGAATAACAAGCTGCGGATCCACCGGAATCGCCAGGGATTTCGCAACGTCCACAATTGCCTGCCAGCGCTGCTTGGTGTCCGAGCTGAAAGCCTGGCCCTGGATGAAGGCGATGCGCTGATGCCCAAGCCCGTTCAAATGGGAGAGCGCCAGGTGCGCGGCCTTTTCATGGTCCAGTTCGATGTTGATGACCCCAGTCCGATGCTTGTGCCCGGAAACAGACACCAAAGGCACGGGCAGTTCGAATTCGAGCGGCGTGTCCACCGCGATAATGCCCTCGACGGAGCGAGCCAGCATCATGCGAGGATAACCATCCAGCAGATCCAGCCGATGGCGATGGCTCACTACAAAATAAAAGTAGCCGTTTTTCAGAAGCTCGTCTTCGATGCCGCTGAGCACCGCGGTCGAGTAGCCTTCGCTGATCTCCGGCACCATAACGCCGATGTTGAATGTCCGCTTCTGGCGCAGGCTTCTGGCCACGGCGTTGGCAGAATAGCCGTGCAACGCCGCGGCATGGAGGACCCTTTCCTGAGTCTCCTTGGCGATGCGATGCACGGCCCCCGCGCCGTTGACTATGCGGGAGACCGTGGACTGCGAGAGCTCCAGGGTGGCCGCAAGCTCTTTCAGAGTGATCGGCTTATTCGATGCTTTCGTCACTTGGATGTTCTCCAATCATATCCGGCCCCATGGTGCATGGTTGGACATCAGTTGGAAGATTCCCGGCCAAGGTCCGGCAGGAGCACGAATCGGATCAGAGCTAATGACCGTTCCCATGAAATCCCGCTCGTTGCATTGCGGTCACGCACTCGTGGTTGCGCATGAACGTGTTCCAAACCAGCCCCGAACGCAAGTTCTCAGCCATCAGCACCGAGATGCCCTGGTCAATCCCCAGCACGTCCGGGTCATACCAGTTGGCCGCGGGATGAAAGGCGTCCACAAAGCCAAAGCGCCCCCACGCCTGCTTGCCCCATTTCGAGCGCATGGCCCGGAGGACGGCGACGCACTCCGCAGGAAGAAATGCGAGCGATCCCGCCGCAGCGGAGGGTACTACGGTTCCGTCCAGCGGCCCTATCGCGGGCGGCCCGCCCCACGCCGTATAACCGCCCACATAGTCTGAAGAGGTTACTCCCCAAAAATCCTCGTCGTACCACTTGGGGTGAGCAAGACAGAAGGCCTTGTGAGCGCGTGTCGCAGTGATGGAGTTCGTAAAGTAATCCGCATAGGCATCGTGTTTTCCTCGAAAGTCAAACCAGGCCTGCGAATACTGGTGCGTGAACAGCGGGTCATCTCCGCTGATGTAGCTCAACCCATCGTAGTGAATCACCGAACGCGTGAAGTTGTTCCAGCACTCCGGGGTGACCGGGTGGGTGGGCGAGCCGATGGCCAGGAGATCGATCATCATCAGTTCGCAATAGTGGTCCCAGCGATTGTCCAAAAAGCCTGTTTCCGGATGCCAACCCATGGAAAAGGCCTTGCCGCCGTTCAGCATCCAGGGCCAATCCACGCGCTCATAAATTTGTTGAGCAAGCGACTGTATGTGAGGGTCGTCAAAGTAGGCCCGCGCCATCAGCATGCCGCACAGCAGAATGGTTGTATCGACCGACGAAAGCTCCGCGCCTCGGAACCGCTCCCCGGTTTCAATGTCGGTGAAGTGATAGAAGAAGCCGTGTACCTCAGGAAGGCTGTTCAAGTGCCATTCCAGCGTGGCTCTCACGCGCTCAACAATCTGCTCGTGAGGCAAGTAGCCGCGGTGATCTGCTATGCACAGCGCGGTCAGACCGAATCCCGTGGAGGCGATGCTGGCCATTCGCCGCGGATCGCGCGAGCCGGTGAGATTGTTGCGTGCGCGATCGAGAATCTGGCCTGTCCTGGGACTGCCCTGCTCCCAGAAGAACAGGCAGCCTTGGCGCTGCAGATCGTCGAGAAACGCTTCGTCCTCGATGGTTGGCTTCCAGGGCTCGCCGGCAAAGGCCAAACTTCCGGGCAGCAAAGCCCATCCGGCGGCGGCTGCCATCGCTTTCAGCATTTGCCGCCGGTTCATCGTCCACGTTCCGTCTTGCCGAGTCATTCAATCCCCCAGGATTATTGTTCCATTTCGTGGTGCGTCACGCACGCCGCCGCTAAACCCCTGGAAAGGGATTCGTATTCTGTTTGCATTTCCCGAATTCCCCCAGTCCTACTTCGCTGAAATCTCGATCACGGCCAATCCATTGACTGGCAGCGTCAGTTCCAGCGCACCTTTATCGAGCCTTCGGTCTTCCGGCGCAGGAAGAGTTGACGCCTTATTCAAAGCCTCAACCTGCGCTTGAGTAGGATAACGTGGGCTGCCCATGGCCCGGTAAGCCGTCATCGGATTTCCATGCGTCTCATCCACGCGTTGAATCGATACCCGCGCACCCTGCGCAAGGCCCTTGAAGGCGAGCCGCATCGTCATTGGAGATCCGTGCGCCAACTGATCCATGTCCACGAGATTCCACGCGGCCACCACCAGTGTGCCATCCTTGCGGCGAGTGACGAGCAGATTATCGGCCGGGTTGGCCAGCCGCTCTTCGCCCATCGCATGCAATAAAGCGAAGTCGTAAAAGCTGGGCTTCTTGATCCTGCCCAATGCGATCAGACCGAAGCCTCCATCGAATGGCTCGCTGGCCACACCGCCTTCTTCGAATACATCATCGAAGGTCCACCACGACATCTGGTTCACTGATCCATCGCACTGACTGATGTCGCGGGCCAGCGCAGGGCCCACATACCAGTTGTCGCGCGCGTGAAAGTCACCGTAAGAAGGGACACTCCACTCCGTCCAGAACAGCGGCAGCGACGGCAGAGGTGAGCCCTGAATTTCACCGTGCACCTTTTCGACGGCGCGGCAGACGCGGTCGCGCATGAGGATATTCTCATGCGTCCCGAACATATCCTCGACAGTATCGTCAGCATAGCCATGCGTCGAGACGAAGTCCACCGGCACATGCTCGCTGACCGCATGATTCAGGAATTCGGGCACCCAGTGAGCGGACGAGGTTGCTGGACCGCCGACACGCAGTCTTGGATTTACCGCCTTGAGCGCACGCGCTGTGTGGTCGTATAACTCGAAGTAAGTGGCCTGCTTCGGCTCGCCGGCCCAGAAATCGATGTTCGGCTCGTTCCACACTTCGAAGTACCACTGCGAAACTTCATCGATGCCGTAGCGATCGATCAGGTGATGAGCGAATGCGTGGATCAGCAGATCCCACTTGGCGTAGTCTTTCGGCGGCGAGACGTTCTGCTTATACCAGAACGGATGAATCGCTTCGCGCGCCGCCAGCTTGCGGGGCATGAAGCTGATCTCCACAAAGGGCCGCACGCCCTGGGCCAATAGCCCGTCGTAGATCTGATCGACATAGGAAAAGTTGAAGATCGGGTTGCCCTTGTCGTCCTCATCGTAGACGCCGACTTCATCGTGGAAGATGGCGTGGAAGCGGACGTAGCGAGCTCCCACCTGGTCATGGACTTCTTTGAGATCCTTGCGGTAGTTATCGCGCAGCGCCAGCACCGCGCGCCCCGAGCCGAACATCTGTTCCCAGAAGTGAGGAAACGGCTTCGCCGGCGCTTTTGCGTCGATGGAGACAGTCATGACCGGGTTCTGGCTCCATCCCGGACTGCCAATGGCTGAGAAAGAAAGGGATACGGCAACGATTACTGCGCGCGTAGCATTCATGGTCGAAGCACCGGTCATCTCTGTTGCAAGTTCAGGCAAAGGCGGATTTTGGAAGCTGCGCCGGCAGCCATTACGAATGTCTTTTGGTATCTCCAATTTGCGATGACGATTCCTTTCGAAACCGCGGCCAGCTTAAAATCGCCGCGGGCCGATTGGGACTCTGGAGTGCGAGTAGGCGCAATCGATTGTGCAATGGTAATTCTTAACTTCTGCACCTTGTGCTGTCAAACCTGAACCGGACCCGTGATGGCAACGTATCCAACTCGCGCTTCATCATATACATTTGCAAGCCCGTCTGCCAGGAATCTGTTGCGTCAGGCCGCTCGAGCAAGCACCACCTTCGGGTTGGAGGCGCGGCTTTTGCGCCGCTATTTCAAGAGTTCCGGGCTCGCTCGACAGGAATGCATCCTGGGCCCGCAGCGCCCATTTGACTGAATGGATTTGCAAGTGATACAAGATTCTCGTTAGCGCAAACGATTGCGCACGCGTCGGCGAGCCGCCTCTTCAATGCATCGAAAGGTACGATATCCGACATGAATGCACCTTTGCCGCGATCGTTTTTAGACATCCTTCACCTGCCGTGAATCGGCATCCTGTTCCATAGGCCATCCTCGGAAGGCCATTCTCAGAGGAATTCCGCTTTGATTGATTGCAGCGTTGACGCCATCACGATGAAACTCTCTCCGGGTCTAGGAACCAACCGTCGCCTCCGCACCTTTCTCGCCTGTTCCACCGTCGGCCTGGCGATCGCCGGGCTCACACCTCACGCACTTACCCAGCCAGCGTCGCAGAGCAACCATCCCTCCAACGCCCAGCTTGCCGACCCCAGGATTGAGGCGCGCGTAGATCGTCTGCTGCGCCAGATGACGCTCGAAGAGAAAATTGGCCAGCTTGTGCAGTACAACGATACGGGCGACGAATCTCCGGCGGCCGCGGCAGGCGCGCAGACTCCGGCAGATCGGCAGAACGTGATTGTAGCCATCAACCCGGTGACCGCGAATCATATCGACGCCATGAATTTGGCCGCTACGGGCCAGCTCGGTTCGATGCTCAACACCGTCGGCGCGCAACGCACCAACACCTATCAGCATCTGGCGGTTGAGAAGAGCCGGCTGCACATTCCGCTGTTGTTCGGCGCAGACGTCATTCACGGCTTCCGCACCATCTATCCAGTGCCGCTGGGGCTGGCCGCGACCTGGGATACGGAGCTCGTCGTCGATCTTGCGCACATGTCCGCCGAAGAGGCCACCACCGCGGGCGTTCGCTGGTTTTATTCCCCCATGGTCGACATCAGCCGCGATCCGCGCTGGGGCCGGACCACCGAAGGCGCAGGAGAAGATCCGTATCTCGGCGCCGCCATGGCGCGAGCTTACATTCGCGGCTACCAGGGTGACGATCTCTCCCAGCCGGGCCGCGTCGCGGCGTCGGTCAAGCACTTCGCTGCATACGGCGCCGCTGAAGCGGGCCGCGAGTACAACACCACAGACATGTCGGAGACTACTCTTCGCCAAATCTATCTGCCTCCTTACAAGGCAGCCGTCGAGGCCGGCGCAGCCACCATTATGAGCGCCTTCAACTCACTCAATGGCGTTCCTTCAAGCGCCAATCCGTTTCTTCTTACCAGGATTCTGCGCGGCGAGTGGGGCTTCGACGGTTTTGTCGTGAGCGACTACACCTCCATAATGGAACTCATCAACCACGGCATTGCGCTCGATCCCGCGACGGCCACACGGAAGGCCATCACCGCCGGCGTCGATGTCGACATGATGTCGCATTTTTACGACACGCAGCTGCCTGCGCTCATTCGCTCCGGACAGGTGCCCATGAGCGTGGTGGATGAGGCGGTGCGGCGCGTGCTGCGCGTCAAGTTCGCAACCGGCCTTTTCGAACATCCCTATGCGGAGGGCACAGAGGTCACGGCCGCCGTAGATGCGCACAGGCCGTTGGTACGCAAGGCTGCGGAAGAATCGCTTGTTCTTCTCCAAAACGACAAGATTGCCGACGGTGCTCCGCTACTGCCTCTTTCGCCTGATCGCAAAAAGATTGCCCTCATTGGACCCCTTGCAGACGACACCGCTGAAATGGTTGGGGCCTGGGGCGGGGCGGGGCATGATCGAGACACCATCACCGTTCACCAAGCGTTTGAAGAGCGCGCGAAGCAGACCGGCGGCGAGCTGGTTTACGAGAAGGGAACCGAGATCGAAGAAGGCTCGCGCGCCGGTTTTCCTGCTGCGATTGAAGCGGCCAAGTCGGCCGATGCCGTCATCCTCGCGCTCGGCGAATCCGGGTCCATGAGCGGCGAAGCGGGCTCACGCGCTTATCTCGATTTGCCCGGCAATCAACAACAGCTTCTCGAAGCAATCGTCGCCACCGGCAAGCCCGTCGTGCTGCTCGTCTTCTCCGGCCGTCCGCTGGTTCTCGACTGGGCTCAGAAGCACGTTTCCGCCATCATGGAAGCCTGGTTTCCTGGAACCGAGGCCGGCCACGCCATTGCCGACGTACTCTACGGCGATGTATCGCCCAGCGGCAAGCTGCCGATGAGCTTTCCCCGCGCCGTGGGCCAGGAGCCGCTCTATTACAACCAGTTTCCAACCGGGCGTCCGGCTACCGGCCTGGATTTGTCCAAGCCCCCGGGCGGTGACTCGCGCTTCTTCTCGCGCTTTATCGATGTTCCCAACAGCGCGCTTTTTCCGTTCGGCTACGGCCTCAGTTATTCGACCTTCGCGTATCGCGATGTCAAAGTATCGAAGACCAGCATCCCGCTTGCACAGGCGCTGGCCAATCGGAGCACGCCTTTCGTTGAAGCAACCGCAACCGTCACGAACACCGGAAGCCGCACAGCGACCGAGGTTGTGCAATGCTACGTGCGCAACCTGGGCGCAAGCATCGAGCAGCCGGTGCGCAGCCTGGCGGGATTTGAGCGTGTGACGCTTGCGCCGGGAGAATCGAAGCAGGTCAGCTTTCGGCTCGGCTTCAACGAGCTCTCGTTCTACGATATCGACGCCAAGCCAACCATCGAAGCGACGAACTACACCGTGTGGATTGGCGGCAGCTCACTGGCCGATGAGTCGGCTACGTTCAAAGTGGTCCCTTCAGCTCAATCGGCCGCGGTGCATTAAAAGAGGCTGGTCCAGTCCAAAACCACCTTGCCGGTCTGGCCTGAGATCATGGCGTCAAAACCCAGCTGAAACTCGTTATACGGGAAACGGTGCGTAATCACTGGCGAAATATCTACGCCCGACTCCAGCATCACCGACATCTTGTACCAGGTCTCATACATTTCGCGGCCATAGATTCCCTTGATGGTGAGCATGTTGAAGATCACATGCCGCAGGTCCAGGGGCATCTCTTTCGCGGGGATGCCGAGGACCGCAATCTTGCCACCGTGGCTCATACTGGAAATCATGTCGCGCAAGGCCTGCGCGTTGCCCGACATCTCCAGCCCAACATCGAAGCCTTCCTGCATTCCCAACTGCTTCTGCACGTCGGCAATGGACGTCTCGCTCGGATTCGCTGCGACGGTTGCGCCCATTTTCCTTGCCAGGTCCAGCCGGAAGGGATTCATGTCCGTGACCACCACGTGCCGCGCTCCCGCGTGGCGCACGACGGGAATGGCCATGATGCCGATGGGGCCGGCTCCGGTGATCAGCACGTCTTCGCCGAGTACGGGAAAGGATAGCGCGGTGTGGACGGCGTTGCCGAATGGATCGAAGATGGCAGCCACTTCCTGATTGATCTTCGGGTCATGGCGCCAGATGTTGGTCATGGGCAGCGAAATGAATTCGGCGAATCCTCCCGGGCGATTGACGCCAACACCCTGCGTCTGCGCGCAGAGATGCCTTCTGCCGGCGAGACAGTTGCGACAGCGCCCGCAGACCACGTGGCCCTCGCCGCTGACAATGTCTCCGGGATAAAAATCGTTCACGTTGGAGCCGACGGCGGCGATCTCGCCGACGAACTCATGGCCAATCACCATCGGCACCGGGATGGTTCGCTGCGCCCACTCGTCCCATTGGAAGATGTGCACGTCGGTGCCGCAAATGCCGGAGTAACGCACACCCACCAGGACGTCATTGATGCCGATGGCCGGCTCCGGCACATCTTCCAACCACAGCCCGCGTTCAGCGCGGCTCTTTACCAATGCCTTCATTCTCTGTCCTCCGGTTTTGCCGCGGCAAGCCGTCCCCGCCACTCTGTTACGAGCTATCGCAGCGGGAATGGTCCTATCTTAGTCGATTGGCAGGGAACACAAGCCAGCTTTAATCAGACTTGTTCGCTGCGCGTTATGAATCGGCTCGGGCTTGTCAGCGCGGCTCTCGAAAGGTGCAAGGGAAGAATGCACGCACCCAGCAGGCCGGCTTCGGGGCCCAATTTAGCCGGCAGCACGCGCGTTCCCCCGCCAGGCATGCTGGCGGATGCAGGCCTGCCGGGCGCGGTAAGCGCATAAACATAACTGCGCTTCTCCAATTCCGCGAACAGGGAGGGCGATAACAGATCCCAGGATTTTGCAACCCCTCCGCCAACCACATAGAGAGGCAAGTTAAGAATATTGATAAGTCCCGCTAACCCGATGCCGAGCGCCCGGCCGGTTTGCCTGTAGATTTCGAGCGCGTCGGAGTCGCCCCGGCGTGCAGCCTGAGCAAGATCGAGGGCCGTCAAGGCTGTGCCGTTGTCTTTGAGTTGAGCCAATCCAGGCGCTCGACCGGCCGCGATCCTGCGTTCTGCCGCACTCACGAGAGCAGTCGCGGCAGCGCATACTTCTAGACAGCCTGAGTTACCACATCCGCAGACAGGGCCTTCAGGATCTATCGTCATATGTCCTGCCTCGCCGCCCATGCCCGTTGCTCCGTGCCAGAGCTTTCCATCCAGGATGATCCCGTTGCCTACGCCAGTTCCCAGAGTCAACATGCACAAAGACTCGACGCCGAGTTCCGCTCCCAGGCCGAGTGTGTACTCCGCGAGCACTGCTACGTTGGCGTCGCTCTCCAGCGCAACCGGCAAGCGCAGGCGCTTTTCCATCTCATCCAGCAAGTGAAACCCGTCCCATCCGGGAAGATTGGGCGGATGATGCAGGCGTCCGGCGGGCAACTCGAGCGGCCCCGGCGATCCCACTCCAATCCCAGCCAGATTGTGAGTCTCACAGTACCGAGCGAGTAATTGCAGTATGGCGTCACACATGTCATCGACGACCGCCAGAGGGCCTGCTTCAAGTCGAGTGGGCAGTGCGATGGAGTGCAGGACGCCGAGATCCGGCGAATAGGCCGCAATCCTCAGGTTGGTACCGCCCAGATCAACGCCGATAGTGAGTAATTGCGGATTTTCCGGGGCCATCTCAGATCACCGTACCTGCCAGAATGCGATCAACCAACCACTATGGAATGGCTTTTTCAAAAGGGGCAGTTGGGGATACAAAGAGACCATCAGCTAAGCAGCGTCTCGATCTCCACACCGCCAAATGCCGTAAGTGGAAACGATACCACACGCGCTGGAATATAACAATCTGATTTTGTCCCGTTTGAACTTCGGTTCACGGAAAAGCAGGCCAACACGCCGGCTCAAGCAAATCTGTTACCGGAAAGATGGGTGCGGGTGCGAGTCCCGGGTCCGCTCAGGCTCTCGCGGCCGATCCTCTTGCGCGCGCCGATGCGCTCATTGTTGCAATCAATCGGCCTTAAGATTCGCTGCCGGACACACCGGAAGCAATGCAATCGGCGGGCAGACCGGAAGGCAATTTCGCCCGACAGAAGGTCTTCAGATGCGCCGGAAAGTCGAGCGGCGGAGGGTTCACGATAGGATTGGAGGCATGGAGCCATCCCTGCGGCTTTACGGCAGTGGGATCCATTCCACTGGATGCCGAATTATTGCAAGTCGACCTTAACTTTTGAGGCTGGGCGGCATAGACTTGTTCTACGGCAAAGTACCAAACCTGAGCCGCTCTCCAATGGCGAAAACTAATACGCATCCAACTCTCAGCCAGGTTGCTCGTAAAGCGGGCGTGGGCACCACCACTGTTTCCCGCGTCATCAATGGCGGCGATCGAGTGAGCCCCAAGACGCTGGCTCATGTGCGCCGCGTGATTGAAACGCTCGGTTACATGCCAAATCAGGCGGCACGTACCCTCAAAGGTCATCGTACCAAGACCATTGGCCTGGTAATTCCCAGCATCGCGGATCCATTCTTTTCAAGTTGCGCGGAAGCCGCGCAAGCCGTTGCGCGCGCGAATGACTCGCTCCTCATCGTAACTGTGACGGCGAACGATCCGCGCAATGAGCTCGACAACCTCAACGTTCTCATCCGGCATCGGGTTGACGGATTGATCATCGTGCCCGCGGATTCGCATAGTCATGCGTTGCGCGACCTGCTTAACCGGGTAGCTATGCCGGTTGTTGCAATCGACCGCCCGGTCGGTAATTCGTCGATCGCTTCCGTGGTAGCCGACAACTTAAAGGGGGCGATGACTGCCACGCAGCATCTTATCGACCACGGTTATAAGCGGATTGTTTGCCTTACCGGTGAAAGTACCCTTTACACCATTCGGGAACGGATGACTGGATATCGCAAGGCGATTGAAGCTGCGCACCTGCCTCCCATTTTCGACACTTCGGTTACGGACTACCGATCCGCCGAATATGCGATCAAAGGCCTGCTGGACGGGCCGAACCCGCCGGACGCTATTTTTGCGCTCAAGAACAGCACGACAATCTATGCCTTTGAGGCGCTGCAGAAATTCAACATTGCCATGCCCCAGGCCATCGCCCTGCTGGGCTTCGACGACTTCGAGCTTGCATCCACGGTGCGTCCATCCATCAGCGTCATCCAGCAGCCGGTCGAGGAGATTGGGCGCAGGGCCGCGGAGATTCTCTTCGAGCAGTTGTTCGATGAGCACAGAACCGGCTCGCCGGTTCCATCCAAACAGGCTCGGCAAATCAAGCTGAAGACCCGCCTAATACAACGCAGTTCCTGCGGCTGTATTCCACTCATTAACTGAAGCCGGAAAAAGTATGGCGCCAGGAGAAGGTCCTGGCGCCATCTTCAATAGTGCAAAGAGCTGTGCCGATAACTCGTCCGCATTATTGGTTAGCGGGGTAGTCCACGCGCACGGTCAGAATTTCAAACGGATGGATCGGCACCGTAACTGTATCGCCCGCAACCTTGAGCGCCGAACCTTCCGGCTTCTCCATCAGGTTAGTCTGAGTTGCTCCCGTTGCGCCCTTGGGTACATGAATATCTACATCGCCCGACTTACCAGCCCATTCATACACGCGGAAGATCAGCCCGTTGGAATCCTCCGCCTTCTTCAGTGCGGTGAGAACAACGTTCTCCGGCTTAACTGTTACATACGCATACTCGGCTGGGAGAGCGCCGGTGTGTGCTTCCACTTGCATTGCCTTGAGCGGGTAATTGTAGTCGTATCCATGCCTCACCGTCAGCGCCTGCTTCCAGTCGCCGCCATGCGGATAGAGAGCGTAAGCGAAGTGATGATGTCCGCGGTCGGCATCCGGATCGGGCCATGTAGGCGAACGCAACAACGAAAGGCGAAGCACATTGCCTGCGTCGTCGTAACCATACTTTGAGTTGTTGATCAGGCTGAAACCATTCTGCCCATCGCCCAGGTCGGCCCAGCGCAACGCAGGCACTTCAAACTGCGCCTTCTCCCAACTGTTGTTGCGCGTGGTGGCACGCTGAATGCTGCCATAAGGAACCTCATAAGTCGCCTTGTCGCTGGTGGCGGCCAGTGGGAATGCGGCCTTCAACAGTACATGCGTCTCATGCCAGTCGAAATCGCTGACCACATTTACCTGGTCCGCACCCGTATCGAGCGTAATGTCCTGGACAAACTTCGAGGTCTGCCAGGTGTGAGTTACACGAATCGCTCCGCGCAGTGGACCCTTCTCGACCAGTTCCACCGAATCGGCATTGTCGATGGAAGTGAAATGATCGAGTGTTCCGGGATCGATGTTCCATGCATCGTAGTCCTTGGGCAGATCCTTGAAGGTCTGCAACTGGTTTCCGCAGCCACCTGCCGCCAGTGCTTCGAACTTAGTTTGCTTGTCATAAAGGCTGGTGATGCAGCCCGTCTGCTTGTCGACCGTGACTTTCAACGCGGCGTTTTCCAGTGTCAATCCCTCCGCCTTCAAATCGCTTGCAAACGGCCTTGTTCCGGGAACGACATGAAGCACCTTGTATCCCATCGAAGGGACTTTGTTCGCCAGGATCAGCAACGTGTAGCTATTGGTTTTCGCATCGCTCTTGATTACCTGCGACGGCACAACATGATTAGCCGCATCCAGAACGGAAAGCCCACCTGCAGCTGCCGCCGGTAGTTGAATGTCAACCATGACAGGCCCGGAACGTTCCCAGGCCAGCGGGTTCAAAACCAGCACCGGCACGCCGGCTGCGACATGCGTATCGACGCCGGCTTGCAGAGCCTTGATCGACCGCTGCGAAATCTCGTTCGTCGCCCAGCGCACATCGTCGAAGTCCTTCTGTGCTTCCTTGTAAATGATTCCGATGCCTGAGCCAGCTGCCAGGTCATGGAAATCATTGAACGTGATCTTCTTCCATGCCTCAGTAAGTTCATCTCCGGGATACGCCTTGCCATCGAGCCATGCCAGCGAGGCAAACTTTTCGGCGTTCAGTGCCTGTTCTTCACTGTCGCGCATGTTGCGTTTGTGGTTGGCCTGCGTGGTCATCACGCCGCGATGATACTCGAAGTACATTTCTGTCTTCCAGGTCGGAATGGCGACCCCGCCATCCGTCGGCGTCGGAGGCGGCGTGTACCCTTTGGCGATTGAGCTGTAATCCCACACCGGCGAGTCCGGAGCTATCCTGCTTTCGATTTTCGTGAAGTAACTCTGGGCGGTTCCGAAATTCGAGTTGGGAATGACCTTGTCGGGCTGCATCCAATGCACGCCTTCATCCAGAATCGCTCGCGTCGGCCCGCCGCCGTGGTCGCCGATCCCATACAGGTCCATCATCTCCAATATGCCGGGCGCCCTTTGCCGTGCCTGGGAAAGATCGTTGGAAAGACGCACCGGATTCAGATTGTCATTCGCATAGTCATGCGGGAAGTAAGTCAGCACCTTGCTGCCGTCGGGCGACTCCCACCAGAAAAGCTTGAATGGAAGTTGATTGGTGTCGTTCCAGGTCATCTTCTGCGTCACGAAGTAATCGATGCCCGACCGCTTGTAAATCTGCGGCAACTGCCATGTGTATCCGAAGGAGTCCGGGTTCCAGCCGATGCGCACATCGACGCCGTATTCTTTCTGGAACCAGCGCTTGCCAACGAGGATCGAGCGCACCTGCGCTTCACCGTCCGGCATGTTCAAGTCGGGCTCGAGCCACATTCCACCAACAATCTCCCAGCGCCCTTCCTTGATGCGCTGCTTGATTTCCTCATTCATCTGCGGATATTTGTCCGCAATCCAGGCGTTATATTGAGCTGCGGATTGCGTGTAGGTGTAGTCGGGATATTCGTTCATCAACTGCAAGGCGGTGCCGAAAGTTCGCTTCACCACGTCTACCGTTTCAGTCCACGGCCATAGCCACGCCGCATCGATGTGCGAGTTACCGGTCAGGTGCAATGTTGCCTGTTGCAACACCGGCTTCAGACCTTCAAGAGTCGACTGCGCCTGCTTTAACGAGGCGTCGAATTTCGCCTGGTCCTTCGCGTCCAGGGAACTCAGATCGACTGCGTCCGTTGCTTTCTCCAGCGTTGCCGTGTCGGCGTCAACGTTCTTCGAGAGACTCGGAAGCAGCAAGGCCGCGGAAAGAATCTCCAGACGCAGATCTTCGGGATTAGGGCGATTTTCGGCGAAATCAATCTTCAATCCGGCACCGCCGAAGGTCTTTTTATCCACCGTGTGCAACAGCTTTACGGCGACGAGAACCTTGTCGCCGGGCTTCGCCTTGTCGAAAAGGACGATGGGTTCCAGGTCGTCTCCGAGAGCCACGCGCCGTCCATTGAAATAAATAATCTCCGGCATCGGGCCATTCGCGTTGGCCTCGAACGAAAACCAGATCCGCGTGCCGGTCAGGTCGTAACCATGCAGGGTTTGCGGTACTTCGATCCAGCGGCGGAACCACTCCGCCTCCTGTGACCCCTGCCTCTGCGCCTTCACCGTTTCCCACGAGGAATCGTCCATGTCGGTGGATTCTCCATGGGCCAAGTCTCCCGCGTGGTAGCGCCATTCATCCGCGGGCAGGCGATCCAACTCGCTCAGCCGCCCGACGACCGCCTGGGAGTTGGCACGAAGCGATTTGACAATTTGCGCTGCCTGCTCTGCCGACTGGGCATGAGCCTGCCGACCGGTCAATCCTCCAGATATGCAAAGCGTCACCACAAACAGGCTGATTTCCCAGGCGCGTACGCTACGACCGATACCACTTACATCCTTCATTCCCGATCCCCCGCATGACTTCGCAAACGACGGTGGTTTTCTCAGCGAGTGCTGGCGCCACCATCGAAACGTCTCCGCGATTATACCCTTACGACGATGGGACTGGAAACGATACCACAAATATTTCCGGTGGAGCTGGTTTATGGGCAGATGGCGGTCGCTCCGGGGTGAGATCTCGGAGCGCATGGGATGACTCGGCGCGGCGATGAGACCTGCTCTTTCCCGTCGACCGGCTTGTTTGGAGAACCGCCGTCCAGCGGCCATGCGCGCTTAGTACGGCGCAGGCTGATCCGGTTTGAGGGGGTTCGGCGTGATGGTGGAGGAGTGAGTACTGTTGAGTTTTTCGCACAGGGCAAACTCCTGCTGCGCGCGGTCGTGCATGCCTTCACGCCTGTAAATCTGCCCCAGTTTGAAGTGCAGTGCGGAAGTGTCCGGCGCCAGGACGACGGCCCGTTCCAATTCGGCTTGCGCTTTGGGCAAATTCTGCTGAGCCTCGTATACATGGCCTAACTCCTCGTGAACTTTCGGGTTGTCCGGAGAAAGCGCAGCCGCCTTCAGCAGAAGCGGCATCGCATAGTCGAAATCGGACTCTTCGGCAAGCAAGGCGCCGAGATTCAGGAATGGCTGCGCGTCGATGGGCGCCGCGCCCTGCCAATCGATCGCGGTCTGATACGCCGCCTTGGCCTTCTCCGGGCTGTTCAGCCCCTGCCATGCCAACCCGAGATTGTTTTCAGCCTCGACGTTTCTGGGGCGCAGAGCGAGGCAGCGCTCGAAGCTCGAAACCGCTTCTGTGAACGAATTCTCGTTATACTTGGTTCGCCCCAGCAGGTACCAGGCATCCGCGTCGTCGGGCTTCTCGACGATCACTTCGGTGAACCACTTATCCGCGTCGGCAAAGTCACGCAGCAGCACGTAATCTGAAGCGACGGCCTTCAACTCGTCCGCCCTGGGGCGCCTGGTGCGGGCGCCTGCGGTGAACTCGGCCAGCGAGTCTGCCGCTTTCTGCTCGCGAAACAGAACGTAGCCGAGCAGAAAATGAGCCTCGGCGGAAGTAGGATGGTCCTTCAGGTAGCTATGGAGTGAAGCGTCGGAAGCCGCAAGTTTGCCTTCCGCAAGCAATGCACGCGGTTCTGCCAGCGGGTCTTTCGCTTCCTGGCAGTAGCTCGTGAGTGCGCCGATGAAAGTGAGACCGATCGCGCACTCCATGATGCGCGACGCCGCGCTAGTGAGCAGCGTTCTTGATTTCATTGGCACCATTTGCCTGTCCCGCTACGGCTTCGCTGGCTTCCCGCTGCAGCCGGCTATACGTCTGCATCTCCTGTTGGGCATCTGCGCTCTTGCCCTGCGACCTGTACACGGCGGCCAGGAGAAAGTGAATGGTTGGCTCGTTGGGGCTGTCCTTGACGGCCATCTGCAGATCGGGTAACGCATCGCTCTGCTTGCCCAGCCGAATCATCGCGCGCGCGCGGTCCACGCGGGCCTGCATCAACAACGGGCAGCGTTCGATGGATTGATTCAACTGCGCCAGCGCATCGTCGCTGGAGTCGTTGGCCTCAAGCATGGCGTTGGCCAGCTTCCAACGCGCAGTGCAATTGTTGGGATCGTTCGCCAATTCGGCCTTGAACTCTTCCTGCGCCGACTCCCACTTGCCGATGAGCCAGTAGGCGTTGGCCATGTGCATGTGCGTCCCCGGCTGCTGCGGAGCCATGTCGATTGCCTTCTTATACTCGACCAGCGCTACGTCGTAGTTATGCATGCTTTCATCGATTTCGCCCGCAATCTCGTGCGCCACAACTGAATTCGGATCGATCTCATCGACTTTCTTGAGCGCGTCCCCCGACATCTGCAGATAAGTCTTGCCGAGCATATACCATGCCTGCTGGTCTTTCGGATTCCGCTCCAGGAAGTTATTCAGGTAATACGCTGCCTCCGTATACTTCCTGAGATTGATCAGGATATGCGCAAGCATCATTTCGATAGTGTTATCGGTGGGATTGGCCTTCAACGCTGCCCGCAGAAGCGGCTCCGCTTTCTCATCCGCGCCAAGCTGGAAATAACTCATGCCTAACATGGCCGATGCCGTGGGCATATCCGGATGGAGTTCCAATCCGCGTTTCAGCACCTCGGCCGCGGGAGCATAGTCATGGCTGTTGAAGTAAAGCATGCCCAGGTTGTTGTATGCAGCGGCCAGGTGGGGCGCCAGTTTGATCATGGCCCGGTATTTTTCAATTGCCTCTGCACTGTCGCCGCGCTGCTGGGCAGCCTTGGCCTGTGCGTATAACTGCTGCACTTCGGGGGTAACTTCGTCGTTCGCCTGGCGGGCAAGGGCGGGAGTTAGTGAGAGGAAAAGCAAACAAGCAGCCGGCAAATGCAGCGTCCAGCAATTGCGTGGCGTGGAGCGATTCATCTTCATGCTTCTCGATTATAGTTCGGTCGCGCTTCTGTTGCTTCGCGCAAACGTTGAGTCTTCAGACTGAGTGTACGGCTCGGTCCGCGAGCAAATGAAACGGCCGGATTGCTGTTTGAGCAATCCGGCCATAGTTATGCTGGGTTCATGCGGTGCAAGCCCAGATATTGGCTTCTTCCGCCAGGCTCAGAACTGCAATCGGAGTTGGACCTGGCCCTGGCGGTTATCCGTTCCGTTGAAGGCGCCGACGTTCGCGCCCTGGGAAACCGTCTGGCCAAAGGTGCCTGAGGATCCCGGGAGGGAGTCGCTAAAGTTGGTGTCGGGACCGTTGAAGATGGTCCGGTTGAATGCGTTGAAGTAGTCCACCTGGAGAATGGCCTGGACGTGCTCTCCAATGTAGAAATGCTTCCTGGCATTGATGGCCTCATTGGCGATACCGGGCTCTCTCAGCTTGCCATACGCCCTGAGGGAATTACCGATGACGTATTGGGATGGGGTGGCCGTGAAACCTGCAGTGTTGTAAATCTGCGCCGGAGCGGCATGAGCGCCGGCGAGCCACTGGTCCTTCTCACGTTTGTAGGAAGCAGTCCCCAGCGGGACCGAAGTGTTGCGATTCGGCCGCTCGAACCCGTTCGGGAAAGGAGAGCCGTTTTCACCGACGCCGGTGTCTCCTCCATTTTCATAGTCCAGAATCCATCCCACCTGCCAGCCGCCGACGAGGTTGCCGAGCAGATGATTGTTGACGTATTTCTTGCCCGGGCCGATCGGCAGTTCGTAGGTTCCGCTCGCCTTGAAGGTTTGCGGTTCGTCCGAGTTGGAGACGACCCACTCCGGCTTCTGGTTGTACTTGTTGATGCCGCCAGAGGTGAAGCTGGAGAAACCGCTGCTGGTATTGTCCATCAGGTGGGACAGCGTATAGCCAGCAAGGAAGGACAAACCGTTGCTAAAGCGTTTATCGACTTCAACCTGGATGCTTTGGTAGTAGGTGGTGCCAAAGCCTTCAAAGTTGTTCATGATATACGAGAATTGTGGGTAGGGCTCGAGCGACTGTGCCACAGTGGAACTTGCTCCAAAGTCGTTCACGAAGTTGGGATAGGGCGCTGTGAATCCGTCCGCCTGAGCGCAGCCGCTGGAGAAGGTGTCGGACAACACGGAATTGCCTTTGTTGGCCGCGCAGGTGCTCAGCACGCCGCCGTACTGAGCATCGAACGACGGGTTCATCTGGTCGATGCGGTTGTTCTGGCTGGGCAGGTGGATGACTCGGTTTCCGGCCCATGCAGCCATGACAAACATGTTGTAAGGCAGTTCGCGCTGCAGGTTGACATTCCACTGCTCGCTATAGGGAGCGTAGCCGTCCTTGGCGCTGAAGGCGTTGACCTGTAGACCGTTGCCGATGCTTGGGCCGAAGGGCGTAGCGACGGGCGTGGGGATAGCATTGGTGTCCCAGCTCCCAAATGCCGATACGTTGCTTCCCGTGCTGTTGCGTGCGAAGGCGCCGGTGAGCAAGTTTCCATAGTTGACCGCGACCTTGTTGGTGCCGTACTCATAAGCGCCGCCATCGAGGAAGGCAACGTCCAGTCCGCCCTGAATAACCGTCTTGTTGTCCAGCTTGTAGGCGAATCCAAGGCGAGGTCCGACATGGCCGAAGTGGGTTGTAGCGCGATCGATTCCAGAGCAACCGGTGCAGGTGCCGAACTTGGTCAGGCCTCCGGGGATTCCGCCGGCCGCCGGATTGGTTCCTGGTTTGTCCGGATCGAAATAGACGATCAGGTTGTTGTTCTAGGTAAAGGGCACCTGGATGTCCCAGCGAACTCCGAGATTGAGAGTGAGCTTCGACGAGAGCTTGATGTCGTCCTGCATATAAGGCGAGATATCAAGGTTGCGCAGCCGCAGTTCCTGGGAATCGCTGCGGTTTGCCTGGTCCGGAAGACCAAGCAGGAAGCTGGCAAACGCACTACCCTCGGTCTGGAAATTCGCGCTGCTTGGGTCCGAGGTCTCGAGATTGCTGAAGGTGAACTGCCCTCCCTCTGTCTGCTCCTCGTTATCGTCCTGATAGGCGCGGCGGAATTCACCGCCGATGTTGAAGGTGTTGCGGCCCTTGGTCCAAAGCCAGTTGTTGACGATGGAGACGCCCAGTTTGCGGTTGATGGATTCCAACCATGAGCCTTGGGTGCCCCAACGCGTGTAGTTGTTAGAGCCACCACCGGCCCAGACGATGTAGGGCGGGATGGTCGTGTCCGATACCTGAGGATAGAGGCCCGAACACCCTGCGGTTGCGCCGCATCCCGTAGTGTCGTTGAACTGGTTGTTGATTTCGCCGATCCAACCAAATCCAGCGGTCATCACCAGGTGAGGCGTGAGAGCGTTCGAGTAGTTCAATAGGAACACGCTGCCCAGAGCCGGTTCGAACTTCATGCTGTTGAGCGGGTTGGGAGCAAGGACCAGCGGAGAGTTGTCGAAGCTGGTGGTGGAAAAGCTGTTGCGCCACTCGGCATAGTGCAGGCTCTGCGTGGGCGTAAGCGTCTGGTCGACCACGAATCCCCATACGTGCTGGATATTCGGGAACGAGTTGGGAGCGGCGCTCTTGTTGCTTTGTAAGCCGCCGGGGCCGCTGCCGGGACGGTCAGGATCGGGAATGAACGGGATAATCAACTTGGAGTTGCTGCTGATCCGGCCCGCAGGGATAATGTTACCGGGAAATTGCAGGCCGGTTGTGGGATCGATGATAGGGACCAGAGCTCCGGTGCCGTCCACAAAGTCGGTGAAGTTGCCCGTCTTTTCCAGAGCTGTGGGAACCTGGGAAATGCCATCGTTCAATCTGGACTGTTTGTACCACTCCTGGCTGTAGTTGCCGAAGGTCTTGTTGCGGCCGTCATAGAGATGCGGAATGCGGATGGGGCCTCCGATCGAGAAACCGTAGTTGTTCTCGTGATCGGTGGGCGCCTTGGTGGAGCCGCCCCATGCCGGGCCATCAAAGAACGGCACGGAGTCGAATAAGCTGTTGCGGTTGATTTCAAATGCACTGCCGTGGTACTGGTTTGTGCCCGACTTCATCTGATAAGTCAGCGCGCCCTGGCCGAGGCCGAATTGCGCGGAGAAGGTGGAGCGCTCCACCTTGGACTCTTCCACCAGGTCGAACGGCGGATTGAAGTTGGTGGTGTAGCCCTCGGTTTCAGGCTGCGGCGCGGGGATGCCGTTGTACATGATCTCTTGTTCGAAGTCGACGCCGCCGCTGATGCGATGGGAGAAGGTGCCGCCG
>Ga0182024_10001954_pt1 | contig 52049 bp, 41 predicted proteins | sample P32metaG_FD_120480 | JGI IMG/M metagenome (GOLD analysis project Ga0182024, IMG submission 120480) | Permafrost microbial communities from Stordalen Mire, Sweden - P3-2 metaG (Illumina Assembly) | ecosystem: Environmental > Terrestrial > Soil > Wetlands > Permafrost | place: Sweden: Stordalen... | reverse complement strand
TGCCCCACCCCCCCCTTCCCCGTTGGCTTTCCCTTCGCTAAATTCCGGACCCTTAGCTCAGTTGGTTAGAGCGTTTCCTTGACATGGAAAAGGTCGCTGGTTCGAGTCCAGTAGGGTCCACCATTTTTGTAATTTTCTAATTATAAGTATATTACAAATTGAATTCTTCGTGAGATAGTAAAAGTTACAGCGCGAAACACAGCAAGCGCGCCGATATCCACGTTTGTTCGCCTTAGTCCACGAGCGTTGACGGTCCTATTCGGGCATCTGGGCGAGAGGGGCTAATCGCCCTTGTTTTTCAACTCCGGAATATCCGAAAAATAGGAACGCAGATTGCGTTCCTTAGGGCCGAGACACATATCCCCTAATGATTTTAGCAACGATCTGGCGCCAGCGCTGACGGGATCGCATCTGCCCTCGAATTGGCCGCCATGTTCGCCGCCTTCAATTCCGTCATAGATGCGCCAACCGTATTCTGGCGCCCATCGGCACCGCTCTCTGCGGCCATCGATTGCTCGGACGGAAATCACGCGCGCATCAACCGCCGGAAGCCAGCTTGCTCAAAGTGCTGGTCCGCCGTTAATGCGGAATCGATCCCCAGGTCATGCATGACCACGAAAGAGAGGCAATCGGTGACAGACCAGGACTTGTCTTTCCGCTCGGCATAGAGTGCACAGCCACGGTCGAAAAGTTCGTGGCTCGCCCGGATAATCGTCGCGTCTTTCTGCGCTCGTAGAGCGGCAAGTAACAATGTGAATCGTTCCCGCGCAGGAGGCGTTGAGAGGGCGTCGCCAACCTCCACCAGCACCCATTCCGTGGTGACAATCGGCCCTGGCGGACGGTCGGCGTGGGTCCTCGCTTGGGGATGCAGGCTATCCCTGGCGTTAAGGAGAGCCAAGAAATAGACGGTGTCCGCAAAAACGCTGGTCACCGCTTCGGAGTACCATGCAGATAATGGTCGTGGTTGAGGGCGAAGTCCTCCGGCAGCCCATCAACCGAACCAGCCAAAGCACCAAGTGCTTGGCCCCAATTCTTCGTCCCCCCGTTGTTTGCCGTGCTAGGCGCGATGAGCAATTCGTGCACCCGAGCATCCACCGCCTCAAGCTCGGGACGGCTCAGCTTTGCCAGCTCAGAAATTATTTCGTTCGCGCTCACGGAAGGAGAATTATTCGAGCTGACGCTAGATGAGAGCGAACTGCATGTCAACCTGACCCCGAACCCAGGCCCGGCTTGACATCCAGTCGGCTCGGTCGCTGGCTTGACACGTGCGCGAGAAGTCGTTCGAGGATATGACGCTGGACGAGGTTTTCGATCTCGAAGACCGGTACACCGCCAACGCCGGGCACAGCGTCGTTTCCAATGAGGGCATTGCGCGCTGGAAGCATGAACTAGGCCGAAAGGCCCGGCGCCGAGTCATCGCAAGAAAGCGCCGCACGACGTCCAAAGTCGCAGCGCGCTAGGTCTCGCCCTTTCGGCTTCCGGCCGGCCAATCACACTGCAATCGCCTGCTTTGATCACCGAGGTGTGCGAGCACCTGAGTCGGGTCCCGTTCCATCCATTCCGCATCGTGACCACCAATGGGCTTGCCGACGACGTGCCGACAGCCGATCACGCTGGGACTTCGGCCATTTTGCGGAAAATTCAAATCGGCAGAGACGACGGCTCATCGGGGGACATATTCGCCCGGAATATTTCCGCAATAAGGCGATTGCCGAGACGCAATCGGCGAGATGCGCCGAGCTAAATTTTCGAAAGCGATTTCGGTCAGCCTCTCATGGGGAGATTTGACATCCCATGGTTATTAACGCTTAATAATGCGATGAGCGCAACTATGCCGCCTGGGGAAAAAGGGCCCCTGACCGTCAAAGACTACCTCAAAACACCGGATGGGCCGCCATGGTACCAGCTGATCGACGGGCGTTTGCTGTCTGAGCCATCTCCGACCAGTGATCATCAAAGCGTTTCCCGCCAACTCGTCGTTGCTCTCGGGACTTACCTCGAACGGCGCCCAATCGGAATCCTGTATTTCGCTCCGTTGGACGTCTACCTCGATGAGACCAACGTCTTCCAGCCCGATATCATGGTCATAATGAACGCCAGCCGCGAGTTGATCACTAGACGAGGCATTTTGGGGGCCCCAGATTTCGCCGTCGAAATCCTGTCTCCTTCCAATCAACGCATTGACCGCGTCCCGAAGCGGGCTACGTACGCCCGAGCCGGCGTGCGCGAGCTGTGGCTGGCCGACCCGGCAACACGCTCGATTGAGCGATTCCTACTCGCGCAAGACCCGGCCAAGCCGGTCCAAATCTGGCGCCAAAACGATACCATCGGCTCCGAGCTTTTCCCTGGGCTCGCGGTGTCAATAAACAAGGTCTTCGGCTGAACAGCTGGTTCTACGGAGTGTCGGTTTTCCTTCGTTTGTAAATTTATGAATGCAACCGGAGCGAGCGGCACGCTCCTCGTGCGGTTCAACCGCGGCCAGGTCAGCGAGTTGAAGCTGGTCTCCCCGGCCCTCGGCGGCGTTGCGCGCCGCCCCCAAAGTGTCCGGCATGCTCGTCGCCGGCGGCCAACAGTGAAGGCCAGGAAGCCGCATCGGACCACCCTGATGCGGCTTTTGGCGCGATTTCCCGTCGGGTAAAGCCTGATCCAGCGGTTGACAAACCTCTTCGTATATACAGCGTATTCACATGAGCACAATCACGGCCAAGGTCTTTAATTCCGGCAACTCGCAGGCGATACGGCTGCCGAAGGCCCTTCGGCTGCGCACGAAGACGGTGCAGATCGAAAAAACAAGCCGTGGCCTGCTGATTCTCGATCTCAAAGCTGAAGCGCAGCGGGTGAGGGCCTTATCGAGGCTCTATGGCTCCTGCCCTGATTTTCCGGAAATCGAACCGCTCGATTTGCCGGCATCATGATCTACCTGCCGGATACAAACGTCTTCTCGCGGTATCTCCGCGGCATTGACGCGGGCATCAAGGTGAAACTGGAGACCAACCTGCGTTTCTGCCGGCTCTCATCCGTGGTCCTGTCGGAGCTGGAGTACGGCGCCGCGAAACGCCTGGATATTCCGGCACTGCGCGAGCGGGTGCGCCGACTGAGGAGCTTGATAGCGGACGCGGCGGATTACACGTGCGCTGACGCGGTGTTCTACGGCTTTGTTCGCGCCCATCTTGCCCGGCTCAAGCCCAATGCCCAGCCCATCGGACCTTATGACCTGATGCTCGCCGCCCAGGCACTGCGTCTCGGTGCCGTACTCGTGACGAACAACACCGGAGAATTCACGCGTGTGCCCGGCCTGAGCGTAGAGAATTGGCAATAGACGGGCACGAACGCATCACGGTCTTGCCGGCGTTTCACGGGGCTCCGATCAGAAGTGCTATCATCGGCTCAGCCATGAGATAAACCCTTTGGGTGGCAATACCCTAGCGACCGGCGGGATTCGCGGTCAAAGCGCAATCCGGCCGCCCAACTGTCACCGGATTGACACAAGGAATTTTCTCGTAACCGGGCCGCCCGGGGAAAGGATTAGCGGGTGAAAACGCCGCGGCGCCCCCGTTCCCTTTTTTTTCGCTGCGCATTCGGCCTGGTTCTGACGCTGGGCGGCGCGGCCGCCGACGCGCAGACGCCGGTCCCGGACGTCACTTTTGTCTTCGCCTCGGATGTGCATTTCGGCCTCACCCGCGGACGGTTTCGCGGCGCCTCCTTCGTCGATGCCACGGTCGTCAATGCGGCGATGGTGCAGAAAATGAACGGGCTATCGGCGACCAGCCTGCCGGCGGACGGCGGCCTCGGGGCCGGGCGCCCGATCGGTCCGATCGCCTTTGTCGTCATCACCGGGGATCTGACCAATCGCCAGGAATTGTATCCGGCCCATATCCAGCGGGCAGCGGTTTCCTGGGCCCAGTTCAAAGCCTGCTACATCGATGGCCTGACCCTCCAGAACTCAGCCGGAGAGCCGACCCCTCTGCTGCTGGTGCCCGGAAATCATGATGTCTCCAATGCAATCGGCGCGCCGACTCGCCTGCTGCCGGCAACCGATCCGACCTCCATGGTGGAAATTTACAACCGGATGATGCACCCAGCGGTGCTCCTGACCCCGGCCACCTTCGAATACCCGCGCGATCGGATCACCTATTCGCGGGATTTCGGCGGCGCGCATGGTATTTTTCTCACCATGTGGCCCGACAGTTTCACCCGAGCCTGGATCGACCGCGATCTGGCAAGCGTGCCCGCGACGACGCCCGTGTTTCTGTTCTGCCACGATCCGCCCGATATCGATGCGCGGCATCTGATCAATCCTAACGGCAAACACGATATCAACTCCCAGGATGCCTTCGAAAATCTGGTCAGTGACGTCTACGCTGATGGCGACAACTCCAAGCATGGCGCCAAACCGGATGGGGAGACGACCGTCGAACAGCGGGCGCTGGCGGCGTTCCTGCGGCGCCACCCCAACATCGTAGGCTATTTCCACGGCCACAATAACTATAACGAGTTTTACACCTGGAAGGGCCCGGATGGGGACCTCGCGCTCAAGGTTTTTCGGGTAGACTCGCCGATGAAGGGCAAAACCGCGACAATGGAAGCCCAGCTTTCATTCCAGGTTATCGTTTACAACGTCGCCGCGGGGAAACTGACGGCCCGGGAGTGCCTCTGGAATTCTCTGGGGGCCCACGATGGCCCGACGGTGCCGGTTGCCTGGGGCACTTCCCGGACCATTCACCTCGCGCCGGGTTCAAAGCTGGCGCCGGCGGCTAAGAGTTGAGCCGGCGCGGGCGCGCGGTTTCGCCGACGGGCGGGCCTGCCGCGGTGTCTCCGGCCCCGGGAGGGCGCCCGCCCAATCGAAGTTCGGAATTTCTCCTCCTCCCGATAGCGGCTTTGCCCGACTCGGCGGTCCTAAAGAGCGAGATGAAGTCTCTGCCCGCGTTGCTGATCTGCCTGATTCTTGCCGCGCCGATCGCGCGCGCCGCCCCTCCCCCGGCCTCCGCGGCCGGCTGGGTGTTTCACGAGGCTTCGAGCGCTTACGGCATTCGCGATTCGTGGGAACGATCCGTCCAATTGAACGCCGATGGCTCCTATCTCTATCTCAAATATGCGATTGGCACCGCCTTCAACCTCTCGGCCGCCTATGCGCCGTTTCTGGCCGTTCCGCCGGCCGGAGGGTCCTATCGCTACACGGTCAATCCGGACTCCACCGCGACTCTGACCCTCAACGATCCGGCGGGAAATAATCTCTCCTGGATTCTGACCTTCTCCTCGGCGAGTGCCGGCACGCTCGTTTCGGCGCCCATCGGCCTCGACGGATCCTCGCTTGAGCAAGGGACGTTCTTCGTGACCGCGATCGGCGCCGCCGCCACCGTGCCGATGAGCAATGTCTCGTTGCGCGGAACCGTCGGCGCGAATCATCCTTTGATCGCCGGGTTTGTCGTGCCCGGCGCCGATTCTCGCGAGCTGTTAATTCGCGTGGTGGGGCCGGGTTTGATCCCATTCGGAATTGCCGACGCCTGGGCGCAGCCCTCGTTTCAGCTCTATCAGGCCGGCAATCTGTACCGCCCGGCCGAGCCGATTTATCCCAATTGGTCCGCAATTCCTCCGACCATCGGCTCCCCGCCCCCCAATCCGACCGCTGCGTTCGTCTCGATTTTCAATCTGGTCGGCGCATTTGCGCTACCGCTCGGTTCGAACGACTCGGCTGCGGTCGTGCGGCTCCCACCCGGCGCCTACACGGTGATGGCCGTAACCGCCGGCGCGGGCGATCCCGGCGGTGAAGCGCTGATTGAGGTTTACGCGCTGCCCTAGCGGCCGAGGCGATTGAGGGCGGGCTCCCACCGCTATCTCCTGCGCTACGCCGATTGGCCCCAGCAGACCATGGACGTCGAATTGCGCTCCAACCAGCAGCAGCTCGTCTCCTATGCGTGGCCCCACAGCTCGGTGCACATCGAAACCACCCCACCGGGGGCGCATGTCAGCGCCAACGGCACGGACCTGGGCGTGACGCCGCTCAATCTGCCGCTCGTTTCTGCCGGGCATGTGGACTATGCGCTCACGCTGTCCGGCTTCTCGCCCGTGGAATTGACCGGTGACGTGGCCGTCGGCCAGCCGCTTGCCTTGAGCGCCAAGCTGGTCGACCTGGTCCACGAGGGGAGCATCCGCCTCAAGCTGGGCGAGGACAAACGCCGGGTCATCGTGACCAACACCGGCGACAATGCGATCGTGATCCTCAAGGCCGACCTCAACGACGCCGACTACAAGGTCAAAGAGACGGTCACCGGACCGTGGAGCATCGCGCCGGGCGGCGAGCAGATCGTCACCTTCAACGACTCGCGGGCCGACTTCGATTTCTACAGCTTCGCGTCCGAGCCGAAGAATCTGGCGATCGAGATTCAGAGCGACGCGCCGGCGGCGCCGAAATAGCCGGGACCGGCCTAAGCGTCGCGGGCCAGGGCGAAATCCGACGAGCCGGCGAACGCCTGCTGGGCCGCGATGAAGGCGAGCTTCGTCTCGTCGGTGCACAGCTCCAGATCGCGCGCGGTCAGCTGCGTCCGGTTGAAAATCACCGGGTGCGGCTGCCAGTAGCACTCCTCCCCGGCCAGGCCGACGCCGAGGGTCTGGGCCACGGCGCCGGCCAGATTGAGCAGGCACGGTCCGATTTCGTCGGCCGAAGTCTTCTCCGGGAAGTGATAGCCGCGCACCGCCGCGCAGGTCTCGGGGGAAAAATTCCATTCCTCCAAGAGGAGCACGGCCACGCCGGCGCTGTCCCAGCCCCACATCGCACGCTCCCATTCGCCCACCGCCTTGGAGGCGCTGCGCGGGAACGCTTCGGCGATCGGGAGAGTCTCGGCCGCCGCCATATTGAGCACGATCTTGCCCATCGAGCGCAGCAATCCGGCGGTGTACGCGGCGCGCGGATTCACGCCGACGAACTGCGCCAGGGACTCCATCGCCAGGGCGGTGCACAGGGTATTTTCCCACAGCTGCAGGGCGGTGTAGCCGTAATAAGCGAGCTCCTTTTCGAGCAACTGGGCGCTGACCGATAGACCCACCACCTTGTAGATCTCGTGGTAGCCCACGCAGCCCACCGCCTCCTCCAGGGAGGCGTTCGGGGTGGCGGACCCAAAATAGGGGCTGTTGCTGATCCGCAGGATGCGGGCGGCCAGCGCCGTATCCCGCTTCAGCAGTTCGCAAATCTCGTCCAGTCCGGCATTGGGGTCGCTGAGCAGCTGCTGCAGCTTGCCGAGCACGCAGGCGGTGGCCGGCAGCTTTTGCGCGAGCGCCAGAATTTTTTCTCGGGGAAGACTGATATCAGCCATGTAGGCGAAGGTGATCGGCCGTCCGGACCAGAAGTTGAGCCGAGAAGGCGCCCCACGGGATGGCGCGGTCGGCAAAAAGACCATTAAGTTGAACCGGTTAGCGGTCGATGTATCCGGTGAACGCCCATATCCCGTCGGTCCCACCGTCATCATCCTTCATCCTTTACCCGCCCCTCATTTACCTAAACGGCCAAATATGAGCTATCTGCGTCTCAAACACCGCCTGCCGGATTCGACCCTGGCGTCCTTCCCGTCCCCCGCGGCCGGGCAAACTGCCCGCTCCGGCGAGCTGCCGGCGCCGCCGGCCAACCTCAGTTTTATGGCCGACCTCGCCGATTCCGAAGAGGAAGCGGCCGATTCCTGCGGCGCGGCGCGCCCCTCCTGGGGCTCCCGCCCCCCTCGCACCGCCGCTTTCAGCATGGTAGAAATGATCGGCGTGCTCGCGATCATCGCGATCCTGGCCGTGGTGATCGTGCCCCGGGTGTTCTCGACCATCGATTCGTCCCGCGTGACATCGGCCGCCAGTTCGATCACGGCGATCAAGAGCTCCATTTCCGATTTTGCCGGAAAATACGGCACGATGCCGGTGACCACCGCCAATTCCCGCATCGACGACCTGCTCCTGGCCGCCGGCCTCACCGACAGCCGTTTTGTGGTGAAGCTCGGCACCCAGCCGAGCAATCCGGCGATCGCCGGGGCCACCTGGACCCAGACCGCGGGCGTGTGGAGCGCGGCCGGCGGGGCCAGCCAGGCGACCCAATCCCGGGTGATCTGTGTGACGTCCAACGTCACCGCGCCCTCGGCCGCCAATGGCGCCAACTATCAGCTGGATGGGGTGACCAATCTCCCGGCCGGTTCCCTGGTCGTGTCGGCCGTCATCGTCAATGCGACGGCCAACGAGGCGCGCGCGCTCAGTGAAAACATCGACGGCGATGCCTACACCGCGGCCACCAACGCCGTGGCGGACAACGCCGGCAAGGTGGTCTATGCCGCGCCGAACGCGGCCGGTCTCACCACCGTCTATATCTATCTGGCGAACCAGTAGCCGGACATAGCGATCTCGGCGGGATGCTTCCGCCGCGTGGGCCCCCTGCCGGACGCACCCGCCTGACCATGCCTCCCTCTCCTCCGGCTCCGACCAAGCGACTCGGCGACCGTTTGCTCGCCGCGGGTTTCATCAACCCGCACCAGCTGGAGCTGGCGCTCAAGGAACAGCGCCGCACCGGCCGGCTAATCGGCGACGCCCTGCATGACCTGGGTTTCGTCACCCAGGAGGAAATCGCCACCTTCCTCGCGCAGGATTCGCAGAGCGCGATGGTCGACGTGTCGGCGGTCGAGGTCGATCCGGATGCGGCTGAGCTCCTGCCCTACGACTTTTGCAGGGAGAACGGCGTCCTCGCCTGCCAGCAGCGCGACGACGCCCTGACCGTGGTGATGGGCGACCCTTTCAACGTGGTCGCGATCGACCGGATGGAGCGGATCACCCGGCTCAAGATCGATGTGCTCAACGCCCCGCGGGCGGACATCCTCGAGCGCCTGGCCTCGGTCTACGACCGCGAGGATTCGCTCGGCCAGACGATCGACGAGCTGATGAAGATCAGCGGCCGCAAAGGGGGCGATGAAACCGCCGCCCCCGTGACCCGGGCGATCGAGCAGATCATCACCGCGGCCGTGCGCAAATCGGCCAGCGACGTGCATTTCGAACCCGATGAAAAGTCGCTGCGCATCCGCATGCGCCACGACGGGCTCCTGCGGCCCTTCGTGATCGTGCCCAAGGATCTGCAGGACCCGTTCATCGCCCGCCTGAAGGTGATGGCGAACCTCGACGTGTCGGAAACCCGCCTGCCGCAGGATGGCCGCTTCAGCTTCACGCTCGGCCGCCGGGAGCTGAACTTGCGCGTGTCGTGCCTGCCCACCCATTACGGCGAAAGCGTCGTGCTCCGCGTGCTGGACAGCGGCAACCTGGTCCTCGACGTGCGCTCCCTGGGCCTGCGCCCGCAGGATGAAGCGGCGCTGACCGAGGCGGTGCTGCGGCCGCACGGCGTCGTCCTGGTCACCGGTCCCACCGGCAGCGGCAAGACGACCACTCTCTATACGGCGCTCAACAGCGTGAACCGCCTCGAGCGGGCGGTCTTCACCCTCGAGGATCCGATCGAATACCGCCTCGCCCACATCCGGCAGACCCAGGTCAACGACAAGCTCGGGCTCACCTTCAGTTCCGGCCTGCGCACCCTCCTGCGCCAGGACCCGGACGTTCTCCTGGTCGGCGAAACCCGCGATAAGGACACCGCCCAGCTCATGGTGCGGGCCGCCCTCACCGGCCACTTGGTCTTCAGTTCGCTTCACACCAACGACTCGTTCAGCGCGATCCCGCGGCTGATCGACCTGGGGGTCGAGCCGTTCCTGCTGCCGGCCACCCTGCACCTGGTCGTCGCCCAGCGCCTGGTGCGCCGGCTGTGCCCGGCCTGCCGCATTCCGGTGGCCGATCCGGCGGCGGCCCTGCGTGCCTTCAACCTGCCGCTCCCCGCCGACGGGCCGGTGGCGCTGTGGAAAGCCTGCGGCTGCTCCGAGTGCCGCCTGCAAGGCTACCGCGGCCGCATCGCGATTTTTGAAATTCTGGTGGTCGACGACGACTACCACCCGGCGCTGCACAGCGGCGACGTCGACCAAATGAAGGCCATCGCCCGCGCCAAGGGCATGCCGACGCTCTTCGACGACGGCCTCCGGCGCGCGCTGGCCGGCGACACCTCGCTGGAGGAGGTCTTCCGCGTGGCCGCGGCCAAATAACATGGCCTGGTACCAATACCGCGCCTACGACACGGCCGGGCAAGCCGTCTCCGGCTCCCTGGAGGCCGAGAGCCTGCTCACGCTGGAAAGCCGGCTGCGCGCCGGCGGCGTCTGGCTGCTCGAGGCGGCCGAGCTGGCGACAGCCGCGCCGGGGGGCCGCCGGCGCCTGCGCGCCAAGCGCGGCGAGCTGCTCGCCTTTTTTGTGCAGATGTCGCTGCTCCTGCGCGCGGGCGTGACGCTGCCCCAGGCGCTGGCCCGGCTGGAGGAGGATCTGCGGGGCGGCCGCATGGGCCAATTGCTCGCGCAGCTGGGCGAAAACGTGACCAACGGCGTGCCGCTGCATCAGGCAATGGCCGCCTGCCCGCGGGTCTTCTCCTCGCAGATCGTCGCGATCGTCCGCGCCGGCGAACTGAGCAGCCGCCTGCCCGACGTGTTCGAGAGCCTGAGCGCCTACTACGAGTGGCTGGACCAGCTGATCAGCGACATCCGCCAGGCCCTGATCTACCCGCTGCTCGTCATCACCGCCTCGCTGACCCTCGTCCTCCTGCTCTTCACGCTGGTCGTCCCCCGTTTTGTCGATCTGCTGCACGGCCTTTCCCTGCAGGTACCCCTGCTGACCCGGATCGTGATGGCGGTGAGCGACCTGCTCGTGCGCGGCTGGCCGGTGATCCTCCTGCTGGCGGTGGGGCTGCCGATCGGCTTTCGCCTGGCGATGCGCTCGCCGCGCTTCGCCTGCGCCTTCGACCGGGCGCTGATGCGCCTGCCGATCTTCGGGCCGCTGATCGCGATGTTCGCCCTCTCCCGCCTGACCCACAACCTGGCGATGCTCTACCGCTCGGGCGTGCCGCTGCTACGGGGCCTGGAGATCGGCGGCGAACTGGTCGGCAACCGCGCGATCGCCGCCGCCCTGACCGATGTCCGCCGCGGCGTGGCCGAGGGCACGCCGCTCAGCCGATGCCTGAGCCGGCACGAGTATTTTCCGCCGGCCCTGATCACGATGATCGCCACTGGCGAATCCACCGGCAGCCTCGGCCATTCGCTGCAGAGCGTGTCGGATTTTTACAACAAGCTGATCCCGCGCCGCATCAAGATCGTCTTCGCGATCTTCGATCCGGTGATCATGCTCGGCCTGATCGCCGTCGTGGGCTGCGTCGCCCTGGCCGTGATCTTGCCCATCCTTCAACTGTGGCAGGTCCGATGAAGCGCCGCCGCTCCTGCGCCCGCCCCGGCTTCACCCTGATCGAACTGGTCGGGGTGCTCGCGATCATGGCGATTATGGCCGGCGTGCTGGTGCCCAATATCCTAAAGGCGGTCGACCGCGCCAGCGCGAGCGCCGAAGCGCAGACGCTGGGCAACTTGGGCACCGCGCTCAAAACCTACCTGAGCGCCGTCGGCACCGCGCCGACCGCGGCCAACTGGACCACCACCCTGGCGAGCTACGCGGATCTGAGCCCGGCCGGCATCGCCGCCAATCCGCGCGGCGTCTCCCGGGTTTACCTCCTCGATCCGGCCGCCAGTCCCGCCCCACGGGTGATCATGCTGTCCAGCCTGCGCCAGACCCTCGCGCTGCCGACCGCGGCCAACATCTCCACCGCCGCCGAATTCCAGTCGATCTGGGCGACCGTCGACGGCTCCGTGCCGCCGGCCAGCAGCTGGGGCGGCTGGACCGCCTGGTCCGCGGTCTCCAACAGCGGCAACCTCCTCATCATCGAGCGGGTCAACCTGCAATCGGTCTACGCCACGGACCTGCAGACCTTCGCCGCGACCTTGAATAACCGCGGCGCCGCCGCGGCGAGCTACAATGTGGTCTTAGCCAACGGCACCAGTCAGGGCAGCATCAATATCCCCGCCGGCGCGACGGCGGTGCTCTCCCGCCACCCGAAGGAAACCCTCAATCTTTACCGGGCGGCCGGCGGCTCGACGTTGAACTACAGCTATGTTTTCAGCACCGGCGGCAAGACCTTCGATTTCGACGGGACCAACTGGACGCCGCAATGATCCCGCTCCCCGCCCAACTCCTGCCGACCGCCGGGCCGGCGCTGCCCGAGCTCGAGCCGCCGCGCGCGGCCGCTCCGCGCCGCCGCGGCAGCGCGCTGGGCCTCCTCTGGATTCATGGCCACTTTGAGGCGGCGCTCTTCCACCGCCAGCAGGCCGGCGCGGGTTGGTCGAGCCCGGAGCCCGTCACCACGCTGGAGGAATTCGAGGGCGCGCTGACCGCCGCGCTCGCCGCGCTGGGCTTCGACGGCGGGGAGGCCTTCCTTGTGCTGGAGCACGACGAATTCGTCCATCAGTCCGAAGCCGCGCCCTCGTTCTCGCGCGATGCCACCCAGTCCTACTTGAAGGGACGCGTCCAACGTTACGAACGGGATCACGGGCGGGTCGTGTGGGTCGGCGAGAAGACCTACACCGGCCGCCAGGACTCCTCGTTCATTTTGCATCTGCTGCCCAACCGGTTTTACGACCGGCTGAACCAGACGCTCCTTTCCCGGAGAATCGATCTCACGCGGATTGTGCCGCTCGCCGTTTCGCTCCAGCAGGTGGTGAACGGGACCGCCCCGACGGGCACCCAGCCCATCCTCCTCGCGGCCGAGGCCGGCCGCGGCACCACGATTCTGGTCGCCGTGCCGGCCGGAGAGCTCATCTTTGCGCGGATCATCCGCGCTTCCGGCCGGGAGGAACCGGGCCGGGTCGCGGCGGAAATCAACCGCTCGCTCTTTTACGCCAAGCAGCAATTCGGCGTCGCGGTGGAGGAGGTTTGGCTGCTGAATGGCAGCCAAGTCACCGCCGAGGTCGAGGCCCGCTGCAGCGTGCGGCAAATCGTCTCGCGCGAGATCAAGGCCGCCGACTGGCTCCAGGCGGTGCTGCGTTTGCCCGCCAACCATCCGGTCAATTTGGTGGCGGGCTATCTCCGCCGGAAGCGCCAGCAGCAATTCGCCCGGCGGGCCGTGATCGCGGCCAGCTGGCTCGCCTTCGTCCTGGCGGCGCTCGATTTCTATTCGGCGCGCGACGCCCGGCAGGCCGAGCGGGCGCATTTCGCCGACCTGCAGGCGGAAGCGGCCACCCTCCGGATCACGCATGATCGCCTGGCGCAACGCAACGACCGCCTGGCCCAAGGCCAAGCCTTGGTGCAGCACTGGGCCGACGATCGGATGCCGCCAGTGCCGGTCCGGTTCCTGCGCTACCTGACCGGCCTGCTGTCGCCCGATATGCGCCTGACCGATTTCGTGGTCGCCTACGATGGCCCCACCGCCGGCTGGTCGTTCCATCTCGAAGGCACCGTCGAAGGCGATGGGGACGCGGCGAGCGACATCGTGACCGCGCTGGAACAGCACCTGCTCCGCAGTCCGCTGCGCGTGCGCCTGAACAATGGCGCCCGCACGGTAACCCCCATGCCCTCGGCGCTGGGTTCGGCGGATAACCCGGTGCAGCACTTCACGCTGGAAGGAGGCCTCTTTGAAAATTGATTTTCGCTCCGCGCTGCAGCGCGCCGCGCAGCTGGTCACCGCCGTGCCCGGCTGGCCTGACGCGCCGTGGCCGCGGCGGCTGCGACGGGCGTTGCCCGTCGCGCTGCCCATTCTCGGGGTTTTCGCGATCGCCGGCTGGGAGTTCGGCGTCGATCAGCCCCGCCAGCGCGCGGTGCGGGCCGCCCATGCGCCACTGGTGGCCGCCGAAACGGAAACCACTGCGCTCCAGCTCAAATGGTCCGAACAGGAGGCGGCCGCCGTCGGTGCCCAAGCGGCCAAGGCGTCCCAGGGACTTCTGCCCAACCCCGCGGCCGCCCCGGCGGCCCTCGACCGCCTGGCCGCCGCCGCCGCCGCCCAGCACTGGCGCGCCAGCTTTCACGCCTCCGCCGCGGCGCCGCCGGAGATCGCTCCGGGCTCCCCCATCGGTTTCGTCACTGCCCGGGGCAAATTGACGCCCGCAGCGGAAAACGACCATCCGTTCCCCACCCTCCTCGCCTTTCTGGAGCCGTTCGCAACCAATGAGAAAGGAATAGACCTTACCCGTCTGGCCATCCGTGCCGATGAGGAAGGGCGGTACTCCGTCGAAGCCAGTCTTCGCCTGGCGTACCGCATTTCCCCATGAGACGATTGCTCAACAAACCGTGGTTCGCGGCCGCGCTCGGCCTTTCAGCCATTTTCCTGGTAATGACTCAATTATGGCCTGCCGTCGGCCACCGGTTTGGCAGCGGATCAGCCGCGGGGGCCGACGATCCCGCAGCGGACGCCGGCGCCACTCCGGCGGCGGACGCCCCCTCCGCCCCGTCCACGGTCGCCGCTGCCTTGGCGGAGCTTCCGGCCCCCGCGAGTCCCCGCGATCCCTTTGCCGCCCGGCCGGGCGCGCCGGTGCCGCCGAGTCCCGAAACATCACCCCGGGCGAAGGATTCGGTCGCGACCATTCATCTTTCCGCGCTCTGGACCGAACATGAGTCCACCCTCGCCCTGATCAACGGCCGCATCTGCCAGCTGGGGGACACCATCGGTCGCCTGCGCATTGCGGCGGCCAATCAGGATGGCGTCTGGGTCACCCATGGCGCGGACCGCGACTTCATTCCGCTGGGGGGCGACTTCACGCTCCATTCCTCCGCGGCGCCGGCGGTCACGGCCGTCACCCTCAATTGAAAACCCTCCCGCTCAAGCAACTTCTCTGGATTGTCCTGGCGGCCCTCGCCGTCACGGGGACCGCCCGCGCCGACAGCGGCCTGGCGCCGACCGATGCCGCGGGCGCCCCGCCGACCCTCTTTAGCTTCCGCGCGGAGAACGTGCCGATCAAGCAGGCCCTGGCGCTGTTCGCGCGGGCCAATCACCTGACCATCGTGCCCGACCTCGACGTCGACGGCACCGTCACGGTTGAATTCGAAAACCTGCCGCTGGATCTGGCGATGTCGGCGCTGCTCGACGCGAACGGCTACTACTGCGCCCCCCAGGGCCGCCTGCTGCGGGTCCGCAATCGGGAGAACCGCCTGTTTCAAATCGACTATATCCGCACGACCCGGAGCGGCCAGGGGTCCAACGACGTGCAGATCAGCTCCAGCGGCGGGAGCGCCAGCGGCGGCTCGACCAGCTCCGCGGCCGGAGCGGCCGGCAGCGCCAGTTCGAGCGGCGAAGGCTCCACGACGTCCGTCGGCAACTCCACGACGATCAATTTTTGGTCCGATCTGGCCGAGCAGCTGAAGACGATGATCTCCCCCACCGGCAGCTTCACGATCAACAGTCTCTCCGGCACCGTGCTGGTGCGGGACACCCACCGCAATATCGAGACAATCGCCCAATTCATCGCCGACGTTTCGGTGAACATCGTCCGACAGGTCGACCTGGAGGTCGACATCTACGAAGTCGAACTGAGCAACTCGAATCAACTCGGCATCAATTGGCAGGCGGTGGCGAACCAGGTGAGCGCCACCTCGATTCCCGGACAATTGGGCCTCTCCAGCGCCGGCGGGCTGATCGTGCAAAATCCGGTCTTCGGCTCGACGCCTCCGGCCCCGGGAGTGAGCGTGCAGTATGCCGGCAACAAAGTGCAGGCGGTGCTCCAGGCCCTGGCTCAGCAGGGAGACCTGAAGGTCGTCTCCCGCCCGCGCCTGCGCACCCTCAACAATCAGCCGGCCGTGGTGCGCGTCGGCCAGGATCTGCCGGTTTTTACCCAGCAGGTGACCCAGTCGCCGGGCAGCCCCCCGGTCATCACGACCAACGAGTCCATTCAAACGGTCACGGTCGGCACCGTCCTTTCGATCACGCCCCAGATCTCCAGCGATGGGCTGATCACGCTCGACGTCACCCCGGCGGTCAGCCGGCTGGTGAGCATCCAGACTTCCGCCAGCGGGCTGACGAGCGCCCCGGTCATCGACATCCGGCAGGCGTCCTCGCTGATCCGGCTGCGCGACGGCGCAACCGTGGTGATGGGCGGCCTGGTGCAAAACACCACCTCGAACACCGTCCGGAAAGTGCCGATCCTGGGCGACATTCCGATTCTCGGTAAGGCATTTTCGGGCAACTACACCGACTCCGAACGCACCGAGCTGGTGTTCTTCCTCACGCCGCACGTGGTGCCCGATTTGACCACGGAAAAATCGGTCGACCGCCCCAGTCTCGCCGCCAAGTAGCCGCCGCCGCGACCGGATTGCGCCATGCTTGCACCGACCTACAAGGTTCTCGTGGTTGAGGATGTGCCTTTGCTCGCCAAGGTCACGATCCAGATGCTGAAGAAGGCGCCGCTCAACCGCTACGTCCCGACCCACCACGCCACCTTAGCGGAGGCCCTGACCGCGTCCAAGCTCGAGGAGTTCGATGTGGTGCTGCTGGACCTCAATCTGCCGGACAGCAGCGAATTGGCGACCCTCACCGGCTTCACCGAGCACGCCCCGGAACTGCCGGTGATCGTGCTCACCGCGACGCACAGCCATGAAATCGGCCTGCGCGCCGTGAAGCTAGGCGCCCAGGATTTTCTGCTCAAGGGCGACTTCAACTTCCTGTCCCTGGATCGGGCCATCATCTACAGCATCGAGCGGCACCGGCTGCAGCGCACGATCCGGGAATTGGCCGTGCTGGACGAGCTCACCGGGCTCTACAACCGCCGCGGGTTCAACACGCTCCACCCCGATCTGACCTCGCGGGTGCGCCAATCCGACCAGCGAGGCTTCATCGCCTATTTCGACCTCGATCGCTTCAAGCAGATCAACGACGAATGCGGCCACCAAAAGGGTGACGAGGCCCTGGTGGAATTCGCCGCCAATCTGCGCAGCATTTTCCGCAAGGACACGCTGCTGGTGCGGCTGGGCGGCGACGAATTTGTCGCCATGGGCATCGAGCACGAGCCCGGGGAGGTCGAACAGTCGCTGCAGGCCCTGGAGATCGTGCTTTCCGTGCGCAATCGCTCGGACCGGGCCGAATTCATCCTCGCCTGCAGCCACGGCACGGCCTACTTCGACCGGAACGCGGGCCATTCGATCGAAGACCTGACCGCGATCGCCGACGCCGAGCTTTATCGGCACAAGGAAAGCCGGCGCCAGAACGAGCCGGGGGCCCGCGTGGCCCTGGGGGGAAGCCGCCGATGAACCCGCTGACGGTCACCGATCCGGGCACCGAAATCGCGCAGCGGCTGCGCCTGGCGTGCGAGACGCACGATCCGGCGATCGGCCCGCACCTGGACCGGGTCACCTATTACAGCTGCGAAATCGCCCGGCGGCTCGGGTTCGATGCGGGGCAGTTGGACGAGCTCCGGCTGGCCGCTCCGCTGCACGATCTGGGCAAGATCGGCCTGCCGACCGCGCTGCTGAACAAGCCCGGGCGTCTGACGACCGCCGAGATCGAGGTGGTCAAATCCCACACGCACCTGGGCCACAAGATTCTGGCCGGCAGCCCGTGGCCCGCGATCGAGACCGCGGCCCAGGTGGCGCTGTCGCATCACGAGTGCTGGGACGGCTCGGGCCATCCCCATGGCCTCGCCGGAACGGACATTCCCCTGGCCGCCCGCATTGTGGCCGTGGCGGACGTGTACGATGCCCTGCTGTCGCAGCGGGCCTACAAGCCGGCGTGGGACGAGGAGGCGGTGAGCGACGAATTGCGCCGCCAGCGGGGCCTTAAGTTCGATCCCGAGATTCTGGACGTGTTTCTCGAACACCTGCCGCAGATTTCCGCGCGGTAGCGGGCGGATCGGGTCCGGCGCGCGCGCGGGCGGCCGCCACGTCGCGGGCGATCTGCGCCCGCAATTCGTCCACGGAGGCGAACTTCATTTCCGGACGGATGAAGTCCAGCCACTCCACCTTGAGGTGGTCGCCGGCGTCAAACGGGCCGTCGTCAAGCAGATGAATCTCCAGGAGCGGGTCGGCCGCCGCTTCCACCGTCGGCCGGACGCCGTAGTTGGCGACGCCGCGCAGCGGCACCGCCGATTTGGCGCCGGTCACCCGCACCGCGTAGACCCCGTAGCGGGGGCGCAGGTCGGGGGCCCACGGAAGATTGAGCGTGGGGAAGCCCAGCGTCCGCCCGAGTTTCTTGCCCGGCACGACCGTCCCGTGGGCAAAGTAGCTGTAGCCCAGGAGCGTGTTCGCGCGGGCGATTTCCCCGGCTTCGAGCAGGCTCCGAATCCGGGTGCTGTTGACCGGCTCGCCGTCGAGGTTCACGGGCGGGGCGCTGAACACGGAGACCTGGGCCAGACGGCCGGTGCGGATCAGGAGGTCGACGTCGCCGCAGCGCCGGGCGCCGAAACGCCAGTTCTGGCCGACGTACACCGCCGCCAGGTGCGGCAGCCGCTGGCGCAGCCAGGGCAGGAAATCCTCCGCCTCGATCCGGGCAAATTCGCGGGTGAAGGGTTGCGTGATCACCACGTCCACGCCCAAGCCGCCCAGAAATCGGATCTGGGTCGGGGCGCCGAGAATCAGGCGGGTCGGCGACTCAGGCCGAAACAGGACGCTCGGATGCGGCCGAAACGTGAGGACCCCGGCCATGCCGCCGCTGCGGTGGGCCGACTGCACGGCCGACTCGATGACGGCGCGGTGGCCGAGGTGCAGGCCGTCGAACATGCCGATCGCCAGATGCAAGGGCCGGGTCGGCAGGACCGCGAGGTCGACCGAGTCAAAGTGGAGCGGAGGCGTCATCGCCGGCCGGGGGGCTCTAGCGGAACTGCGCCGGGGCCGCCGCGTGCGCCGGAATCAGCCGCTGCTCGATCTCCGGCAGCGACAGCGCCTCGATCTGGTCGAGCGTCAGCGCCTGCTCGACGCGCAGGCCGCCCGAGGCGGTGCGGCGCAGGCCCGCCAGGTGCGCCCCGCAGCCGAGCTTCTGGCCCAGGTCGTGCACGAGGGTCCGCACATAGGTGCCCTTGGTGCAGCGCAGCCGGAAATCGAAGCGGGGCAATGTGAAACCGGTCAGGTCCCAGCTCATCACGCGAATGAAGCGGGGCTCGCGTTCCACCTCTTCGCCCTGGCGCGCCTTCTTGTACAGAGGAACTCCGCCGATCTTGATCGCCGAAAACATCGGCGGCATCTGGTACTGGTCCCCCAAAAATCCCGAGATCGCCGCGCCGACCGCCTCCGCCGTGAGCGGCGGGACCGGCCGGGTCTCCATCACCTGCCCGTCGGCATCCTGCGAATCGGTGATTTTGCCCAACTCGGCCGTGCCCTCGTACTCCTTGTCGACGCTCATCAGGTACTGAGACAGGCGCGTCGCCTTGCCCACGAGGATAACGAGCAGGCCCGTCGCCATCGGATCGAGCGTCCCCGCATGGCCGATGCGCTTGATCCGCAGCTTGCCCCGCAGGCGGGCGACCACGTCGTGCGAGGTGTGATCGGTCGGCTTGTCCACGAGCAGGACGCCCTCGATTTCTTTGGCGGGTACGAGCATGAAAAGGGGGAAATCAGGCCGGGGCCGCGGCGGCATCCACGTCGGCCAGGCGCCGCGCGAGCGCGGCGACGAGGACGCCGGCAAAGTGGGCGGGCGGATGCGGCAGATTGAGGCCGGCCGCGCACGCGTGGCCGCCGCCGCCAAATTGGGCCGCGATCGAGTCGACTCGGCAGGCCGGATTCTTGGCCCGCAGGCTCGCCTTCACCCCGCCGCCCGGCCGCTCCTCGATCAGGACGCCGATCTCGACGCCCTCGATGCTGCGGGCGTAGTCGACCAGCCCCTCGGTGTCTTCCGGGCCGCTGCCGGTGGCGGCGAAGATTCCGTCCGGCAGAGTGCCGACGCAGACCCGACCCCCGCATTCCAGGCGCAGCGAGGCGAGGTAGTGCTGCAGCAGTTTGAGTTTGCCCAGGGACTCGCGCTCGTAGAGTTGAAAACCCGCCGCGGCCGGATCGGCGCCGCGGGCCACCAGTTCGCCCGCCAGCACGAAGCAGCGGCGGGAGGTGGAGTTGAACCGGAATTGTCCCGTGTCGGTGAGGATCCCGGCGTACAGCGCCTGCGCAGAGCGGGCGTCGATCGGCAGCCGGTGGTCCAGGAACAGGCCGGCCAGGATTTCGCAGGTCGCCGCGGTCGCACTGTCGAGCAGGTTAACCTCCGCGTAGCCGGCGTTCGACAAATGGTGGTCGACGTTGCCGACCGGCCGGCTCCAGCGGGCCTGCAGGCGGGGCCCGACCCGGGCGTGGTCGGCGCAGTCGACGAAGATGGCGGCCGAGCCCTGCAGGCCCGCGAGCGATGCGTCAGTGCGCAGGAACGGCAGATCGGGGACCAAGAACTCAAGGCGGCGCGGGACCGGATCGGCGTTCACGCAGACGGCGTCGTGGCCGCAGGCCTGGAGAACCCGCGTCAGCGCGCTCTGCGCGCCGATGCAGTCGCCGTCGGGGCGGGCGTGGCCGATAACCGCGATCCGCCGGCCCGAGAGGGCCGCCAGGAGCCGGGCGAAGCCGGGGGCGAGTTCGGGGAAAAATTGCTCCACGGGAGAATCAGTCCTGCGCCGGCGGGTTGGTCGAGAATTTCGGTTTTTCCGGCACCGCCGGAATGGCCGGGGCGTCCGGCGGCAGCGGCCCCAGGTCGTCCAACAGCTGGAGCACCCGCGTGCTGCGCACGGTGGACCGGTCGAGGAGGTATTCGAATTTCGGCAGAAATTTCAGCACCACGTGCCGGCTGACCTCGGCGCGGATGGCCGGGGCCGTGCGTCGGATCCACCGCAACTTCTGCTCGACGGTGTCGTCGTCGCCGACGATCGACACGAACACCCGCGCCTCGCGCAGGTCCGGGGCGACCCGCACCTCGGTGACGGTCACCGCCACCGCCTCGGCCTGGTAGCGGCGACGCAGAATGTCGCTGATCTCCCGCTGGAGCAGCTCATTGATGCGGATCGTGCGGTTGGACATGGTAAGTGGACCTGACCCCAAATCCCTAGCAGGACTCGGCGCGGGGCACAAGCGGCCGTGGGCGCCGGGCGTGCTTCCTTTTGCCCAGGGGATGCTTCGGAGGGCGACCGTGTGCTCGGACTAGGCGCCCGGAGAGGCATCACCTCGGCAAACGGAAGCACGCCCGGGCGCCCGATCAAAGGGACGCCCGAACCTTTTGCGTTTCGAAGCACTCGATGACGTCGCCGACCTGGTAGCCGTTGAAGTCGTCGAGCTTGATGCCGCATTCGAGTCCGGCGCGCACTTCGTTGGCGTCGTCCTTGAAGCGCTTGAGCGTGGCCACCTTGCCCTCGTGGACCGTCTCGCGTCCGCGCCGCAGGCGCGCCAGGGCGTTGCGGGTGATCTTGCCTTCGGTGACGAGGCAGCCGGCGACAAAGCCCTTGGCCAGCGGGAAGGTGGCGCGCACTTCGGCCGCGCCCAGCTTGGTTTCCTTCAGGTCCGGCTCGAGCAGGTCGGCCATCATCTCGCGCACCCGGTCCCCCAACTCGTAAATGATCTGGAAGGTCTCGATGCGCACGCCGTGGTGCTTGGCGAGCGGGGTCACCCCGTTCTCCAGCTTCGTGTTGAAGCCGATGATCGTGGCGCCGGCCGCGCTGGCCATCAGCACGTCGTTCTTGGTGATCAGGCCCACTTCGGCCGAGACGATCTGGAGCTCCACTTTCGTCGTCTTGATCCCGTCCAAAATATTGCGCACCGCCTCCGCCGAGCCGAAGACGTCCGTCTTGATGATGATCTGCAGCATGCGCTGCTGCGTGGCCGCGATGTTGGCGAACAGCTGCTCCACCGACACTTCCTTCGCGGGAATCGCATTGCCTTCCTGCCGGAGGCGCTGCTGGTCCTCTTCGGCCAGCTTTTCAGCCTCGCGGGCGTTTTTGACCGCGGTGACGGTGGCGCCGCTCTCGGGCGTGCCCGACCAGCCGATGACGCGCACCGGAGTCGCCGGCGCCGCCTCCTTGATCGCCTGGCCCTCGTCGTCGAACATCGCGCGCACCTTCGCCCAATGGGGGCCGCAGACCAGCGCGTCGCCGATCTTCAGCGTGCCCCGCTGCACGATCACGGTGGCGACCGGGCCGCGGCCGACGTCGACCTGCGACTCGATGACTACGCCGCTCGCTTCGGCCTTCGGATTGGCCCTGAGCTCGAGGACGTCCGCCTGGAGCAGGATCATTTCCAACAATTCGTTGATGCCGGTGCCTTTGACCGCGGAGACCGGAACCGTGATCGTTTCCCCACCCCAGTCTTCCGGGGCGATCGAGCGCTGCTGCATTTGCGTCTTCACTTGGTCGAGGTTGGCGCCCTTCACATCCATCTTGTTCACCGCCACGATTAGCGCGACCTTGGCCGCCTGCGCGTGCTGCAGCGCCTCGTCGGTCTGGGGCATGAAGCCGTCGTCGGCCGCGACCACCAGGACGGCGATGTCGGTCACTTGGGCGCCGCGGGCCCGCATCTTCGTGAACGCGGCGTGGCCCGGGGTGTCGAGGAAGGTGATCTTCCGGCCGTTAAATTCGATCTGGTAGGCGCCGATGTGCTGGGTGATGCCGCCGGCCTCGCCCTCGGCGACATGGGCCTTGCGGATCGCGTCGAGCAGGGAAGTCTTGCCGTGGTCGACGTGGCCCAGGATGCAGACCACGGGCGGACGGGGCACCAGGTTCGCCGATTCGTCCTCGACTGGCTTTTTCTTCTCGCGCTCTTTTTGCGCCTGCTGCGCCTGCAGGGCGGGATCGCCGCGGTGCTTCACTTCGAGCATGTAGCCGTGCTTCTCGGCGACCTTGCCGGCCACGGTCTCGTCGAGCGACTGCGTGATCGACGCGAAGATGCCCATCTGCATCAGCTCGGAAATCAGCTGGAAAGGACGCAGGCCGAGCGCGGTCGCAAAATCGCGGACGACGACCGGCGGCTTGAAATGGATCGTCTTGACTCCGCCCACTTCGGTGACAACCGGTGCCTGCGCGCTCGACGGGGTCGGCGGCAGCGGCACGGGCGACTTCGAGGGCGGCGAAGGCGCCTTCGGCGGGAGCGAAGGAGTCGGCGGCGGCAGCGAAGGCCCTTTGGCCAGGGGGGCGGAGGTCGAAGGGGCTGGCGCCTCCGCCGGCGGCGGGGCGGCGGCCCGCACGACGGGCGCGGGCGCGCGGGCCAGCGGCGGCGGGGCGGACGGGGACTTGGCGGGCGCAGGCATTTCCGGCGCTTTCGGCGGAGCCTTGTAGAGGGAGGGGGTCGGAGCCGGGGACGGACGCGGCGGCAGGGGCTGGGGCCAGGCCGCCGGGCGGCTGACTCCGGGCGGAGCCGGCACGGGCGACGGCGCACGGAGCGAAGCAGGTTCGGCGGCGGCCGCGACCTTGGCCGCGGCGACCGCCTCGCGCTCGCGCGTGATGTCTGCGTGGGTCTTGACGAAGACGCCCACCGGCGCGCGGGCCGGAACGGCGGCCGGGGCCGGCGCCGGAGCGGCCGGAGCGGGCTCAGGCTCGGCCAGCGCCGGAACCGGCTGGCCGCCCTTGGCGGCAAATTCCTTATCGATCTCCTCGATGTAGATCTTGCTGACCGTGCTCGAAACCGACTTGGTGTCCGCCGCCACGTAACCCCGCTCCTTCAGGAGGGCGAGCATGTCCTTGCCCTCCATGTTGTGACGTTTCGCTAGCTCGTGGATGCGGATACTCATTCAGTCGGATAAATTTGGGTGAGGCGACGGACGGGGTTTAGGCGTGAACGCGGGCGATGATTTCGCTGGCTTCGTCGGCGGTGAAGCCTCCGCCGATCAGGTCCTCGGCGGCGACGCCCTCGAAAGCGGCCGGGGAATTGATGCCCATGTCGACCAGCCGGCCGGCAATCGTGGCATCAAGCTTGAAACTCTTCACCAGCGAGGCGACGGCGTTGCCGCGGGGATCCTCGCCGGCGGCCTTGAATTCCTCGATGTCCAGCCGCCAGCCGATCAGGCGGGAGGTGAGGCGGGCATTCTGACCCTTGCGGCCGATGGCCACGGCCAGGTCGTCGGTCGCCACCTTGAGCAGAATCCGGTGATTCTTGTCGTCCAGGGTGATGTCCCGCGGGACCGCCGGCTTCAGCGCCTCGATGATCATGTCGCGGGGGTCCGAAAAGTACTTGATGATGTCGATCTTCTCGCCGCCCAGTTCGCGCACGATCGTCTTGACGCGGGCGCCGCGGGCGCCGACGCAGGCGCCGACCGGATCGACCTTCGGGTCGCCGCTGGTCACCGCGATCTTGGTCCGGTAGCCCGGCTCGCGGGCAAAGGCCTCGATTTTCACCGTGCCGTCGGCGATTTCCGTCACCTCCAGCTCGAACAGGCGGCGGACAAACTTCGCGCTCGCGCGGCTGAGGATGATCTCGGGGCCGCGGGGCGTGTTCTCGATCTCCAGCAGCAGCGCACGGATGCGGTCGCCGGGCTGGTACTCTTCCCCGGGCATCTGCTCCTTCGCCGGCATCACCGCCTCGGCCTTGCCGAGGTCGACGTAGATGTCGCTGCGCTCGCGCCGCCGGACCGTGCCCGTGACAATATTGCCCACCTGATCCTTAAAGTCGTCGTAGATCCGGTCCTTCTCGAACTGCCGCAGGCGCTGCATCACCGCCTGGCGGGCGGTCTGGGCCGCGATCCGGCCAAGCGAGGACGGATCGATCTCGCGGTCGATCATCTCCCCTAGGAGCACGCCCGGTTTCAAGGCCTGCGCTTTCTCCACGTGAATCTCCGTGCGGGGGTTGCTCACCGAATCCACCACCTTCAATACCGCCCAGGCATGCAGCTGGCCATTCTTCGGATTGATCTCGATCTTCAACTCCTGCCCGGAACTGATGCCTTTTTGGGCGGCCGTCTTCAGGGCGTTGGTGATCGTCGCGATCATGTCCGTGCGCGGAATGCCCTTCTCCTTCTCCATGTATTCGAGGACGGAAAGAATTTCGCTGCTCATAAAAGAATGTGTGGAAAAAAAAAGCGGGCCGCAGGGCCCACTTTTCTGCAAAGTGAGTTTGAGTGAGTTTGAAAATCTACCCGTTAGAGGGAAATCTTGTCAAGCCCCCCGCCCCTGGCGTCAAGAATGGTCCCAGGGCAGCTGGATCTTAAGGCGCGGGTGATCCCACACCGCGAAGACTTCGAACATCTTGCCCGGATTGAGGATGCCGTTCGGGTCCAGGGCCCGCTTCACCGCCTGCATCGCTTTCACCTGGGCCGGCGAATGCTGCAGGCGCAGGAACGGGCTCTTTGCCAGTCCAATCCCGTGCTCGCCGGAAATCGCGCCGCCCAATTCCACCACCGTTTCCATCAGGTGCTGCACCGCCTTTTCGGCCGCGCGGCACTCCGCCGGCACGGCCGCGTGATACATGATGTTCACATGCAGATTGCCGTCGCCGAGATGGCCGAAGGTCGGGATCGAGAGACCGGACTCACGCCGCAACCGCGTCAAAAAGCGGGCGAACTTCGCATATTGCCGCAGCGGGACCACGATGTCCTCGTTCAGCTTGGCATCGCCCAATTGGAACATCGCTCCGGAACATTTCCGGCGGACCGTCCAGAGCGCCTCGGCCTCCGCCCGCGTGCGGGCGGCCCGAAATCCGCTGGCGTGCGCCTCTGCCCAGCGCAGCACGGCTTGGCGCTCGGCCCGCACGGCGCTCGCCGAGCCGGCCATTTCCAAGAGGACAACCGGTCGTCCGGGCTGACCCTGAAAAATCGCCGTGCCGGTGGCCTTTTCAGCGCACAGCACCGCATAGCGGTCGAGGAATTCACAGATCGCCGGCTGGACCCGCAAGGCGAAGAGCGCTCGCACCGCCCGGAAAGCCGCCGCTTCATTCTTAAAAGCGGCCAGCAGCGTCCAACGCGCGGCCGGCAGCGGAATCAGCTTCAGCACCGCGCCGGTCACGACGCCCAGCATCCCCTCGCTGCCGATCCACAGGTCGCGGAGATTGAAGCCGGCCGCAAATTTCTTGGTCGGCGTGCCCCAACACACCCATTCGCCGGTCGGCAAGAAGCCTTCGAGCGCGAGGACAAAGTCCCGCGTGACCCCGTACTTGCCCCCGTGCATGCCGCCGGCATTGCAGGCGATGTTGCCGCCAATCGTGCAATAGGCCTTGGACGAGGGGTCGGGCGGGTAGAACCAGCCGGCAGCCTCGGCCGCGCGCTGAATCTCCGCCACGTTGGCGCCCGCCTGCACGTGCGCCATCCCCGCCTCGGCGTCGATGCGGATCTTGTTCCAGCCCATCAAGTCGATTACCCAGCCACCGCAACGCGGGGCGGCCGAACCGGTCAACGAGGTGCCGCGCCCGCGGACCGTAACCGGCACCCGGCGCCGGTTGGCCAAATTCAGCGCAGCCTCCAGATCGTCCCGATGACGCGGAAAAATCACCGCCTCGGGCAAAAAGGGCAGCTTGCTCGCATCAAACGATGCCGCCGACCGCTCGTCAGCGGCAGTCCGCACCACAGCCGGCCCCAATTGCCGTCGAAGCAGCCGCGTGGCAGCGGCATGCGATTTTGAAGGTGAACACATATATCAGAAACGTCGTCATCAACATAAAGAGCCGACCCTCGCCCGCGTGCAAGCGTCGCTCGGCGCCGGCCCGCGCCTGAGTTTGGCCGACCTTGCCTCCTTTCCAAGGAGTTTGCCGCCGTTCTCTGGCCTCTCTGTGGCCGCCAATCTTGCCGGCAGACCAGGCCGGCGGTCTTTGGCGGCCGGTTCGAGGCCGGATCGGGGCCTTGGCGGCACGCGACGCGGGAAGGAGGCAAGGTCGGCCAAACTCAGGCGCGGGCCGGCGCCGATTTCCGCTTTCCATCGGGCGAGCAACCTACTTAGTTGGTCGGTCCCATGACCCGCGTTCTGCTCACCACCACGTCGTTCCAGGACACTCCCGGCGCGCACCACCAACTCTTGGCGCAATCCGGCTTTGAAATCGTCAAGGAGCGCGGGCCGCTCACCGAGGCGCGGATGCTGGAACTGGCGGGCAGTTTCGACGCCTTTCTCTGCGGCGACGACGCCATCACCCGCGCGGTGATCCAGAAGTCGGCCCCGCGGCTCAAAGTGATCAGCAAATACGGCATCGGCCTCGACAAGATCGACGTCGCCGCGGCCACCGAGGCCAAGGTGCCGGTCCTGTTCACGCCCGGGGTCAACCATACGACCGTCGCCGAACACACCTTCGCCTTGCTCCTCGCCGCGGTGCGCAACCTCGTGCCCGAGGTCAACTATGTCGCCAAGGGCCAGTGGAAGCGGCTCATCGGCCATGAAATCTTCGGCAAGACCCTCGCCATCGTCGGGATGGGCCGCATCGGCAAGGAGGTCGCGATTCGCGGGAAGGCCTTTGGGCTCAATCTGATCGGCTACGATATTTACTGGCCCGACACGCTGACGGCTGAGTTCGGCGTGAAGCGCTACACCGAGATGGACCAGCTGTTCCGCGACGCCGATTTTGTCTCGCTCCACACCAATCTGACGCCCGAAACGCGCCACATGATCAATGCCCGGACCTTGCAGCTGCTGCGCAAGGGAGCGGTGATCCTCAATTGCGCCCGCGGCGAACTGGTCGACACGGCCGCGATGGTGGAAGCCCTCAAAACGAACCACCTCCTGGCCTATGGCACGGACGTCTTGGATGAGGAGCCGCCGCCGCCGAATCACCCCCTGCTCGGCTTGCCCAACGCCATCATTACCCCGCACATCGGCTCCCGCACCTACGAAAGCGTCGTGCGCCAGGCGACTTGCGCGGTGGAGAACATGACCCTGTTCCTGGCCGGCAAGAAACCCCATGCCCAGGCCAACCTCAACTGACCGTCCCCGCCATGCCCGAGACCTACTACGTCGTTCCGGTCAGCCAGCACAACTCCCTCGTCGAGGCCGCGTACCGTCACCGGGGCTACCTGGCCGACGAAGCGGCCGAGGGCGCGCGGTTTTGCGCCGAGGCCTCCCGGCACGGCATTCGCACGCACAACGCGCTGAAGGCCCTGCATCTCGATCATCTCTTCGGCAGCGGCTCGCAGGGCTGCGTGCCGGGCGCGCAGATCGAGGAGCAGCCCTCGCGGTTCGCGGGCGCCAAGATCTGGAACGCCAATAAAAAGCTCGGGCAGTCGACCGCCTACCGGGCGATGGACGCCGCCATCAAGCTGGCCGACCAGTACGGCGTCGGCATCGTCTCGGTCGACAATGCGTTTCACTATCTGTGGGGTGGCGGCTACGTGATGGATGCCGCCCGGCGCGGTTACCTCGCCTACACCAACTGCACGGCCGCCCTGGCCGAAGTCGTGCCGTTCGGCGGCAAGTTCCCCACCCTGGGCACCAATCCCCACAGCTGGGGTTTCCCCACCGTGGAAGCGGTGGGCTTTCCGATCGTCGCCGATTGGGCGACCTCGGTGGTCGCCATGGGCCGGGTGCAGCAGCTGAAGCGCGAGGGCAAGCCCCTGCCGCCGCTGGCCGCGGTGGACAAGGACGGCAACCCGACCACCGATCCCAATGCTGCCGTGTCGCTCCTGCCCTTCGGCGCGCACAAGGGCTACGGCCTTTCCCTGATCAATGAAATCGTGGGCGCCTTCATCGGCGGCTCGCTGCCGACCCTGCGCAGCCGCTGGGCCGACGACGGGGACAAGCACACCTGCGCCTTTTTCTTCCAGGTGATTCATCCGGACGCGATGAGCAGCGGCGCCTTCGCCAAGGGCCGCAATCAGGCCCAAAACGTCAAGGCGGTCATCGCCGACATCCTCGGCCACGGCAACGAGAAGGCCATGCTGCCCGGCCAGCTGGAGGCCGATTGGGCCAAGCGCACGGCGGCCGCCGGCGGCCTGCTCTTCAGCGCGGCGGAGGTCGATGCGTTCAATGAGATCGCGACCGAGAGCAAGCAGCCGGCCTGGCAGCGCGACGCCCTGAAGACTTTCACCGTCTAACCTGTCCCCACTCCCCTGATGCCCATTACCCTGATTCAAATCGTCATCCTCGGTCTCATTCAGGGCGCGGCCGAGCTGCTGCCGATCTCGAGCTCGGCGCACGTGATCGTCGCCGAGAAATTGATGGGCATCGATCCGGTGAGCCCGGAAGCGACCTTCCTGCTCGTCATGCTGCACACGGGCACGATGTTCGCGGTCATCGCCTATTTTTGGAACGCCTGGGCCGCCAACTACTTTTCCAATCAGCTGCGCTTCCGCAGCGTCGCGAAACAGGCGATGGGCGCGACCATCCTCTCCGGCATCGTCGGCTATGGCCTGCAGAAGCTGATCGAGACGTGTTTTCTGAAAGGCCCGGGCACCTCCGGGGAAATCGAGGAGCTGTTCGGCCGCCTGCCCCTGATTGCCGGCGCGCTCGCCGTCGCCGGGCTGCTGATCATCATCTCGGGCTACCGGCGGCGCAATGACGAGGGCATCGAGGAGGTCAGCTCGGAGGCGGCCTCCCTGATGGGCGTCGTCCAGGGGCTGGCGCTGCCCTTCCGCGGGCTTTCCCGCTCCGGCAGCACGATCTCGGCCGGGCTCCTGCTCGGCTCCGGCCAGCGCCAGGCCGAGGAATTCAGCTTCGCCCTCGCGGTCATCATCACCCCCGCCGTCATCGCCAAGGAGCTATTGCGCCTGCTCAAGCTCCACGCCACGGAAACGACGCCCCACCACTTGTTTCACCTCTTGGCCCCCGGCGTCGTCGGCATGGGCTGCAGCTTCGTCGGCGGCCTGCTCGCCCTGCGGGTCCTCTCCTCCTGGCTGGCGCGCGGGCAGTGGCAATATTTCGGCTTCTACTGCCTGGCGGCCTCGGCCGGCGTGTTCATTCTCGCGGCCCACGGCTGGTGACGCCGGGGCGGCCCCCTCTCCGCTTCTCCCTATGAGCCTCAAAATCAAATCCGCTTCCGCCTGCAAATTCGACGAGCTCTCGCTCGGAGAGGTCATGCTCCGCCTCGATCCCGGTGAAGGCCGCATCCGCACCGCCCGGGAATTCAAAGCCTGGGAAGGCGGTGGCGAGTACAACGTGGCCCGCGGCCTGCGCAAGTGCTTCGGCCTGCGCACTGGCGTGTGCACCGCGTTCGTCGACAATGACGTCGGCCACCTGATCGAGGACTTCATCATGCAGGGCGGGGTCGCCACCGACTATATCCGCTGGCGCCCCGATGACGGGATCGGCCGGTCGGTGCGCAACGGGCTCAATTTCACCGAACGCGGCTTCGGCATCCGCGGGGCGGTCGGCATTCCCGACCGCGGCAACACGGCGGCCAGCCAGTTGAAGCCGGGCGATTACGATTGGAATCACATCTTCGGCGAACTGGGCGTGCGCTGGTTCCACACCGGCGGGATCTTCGCCGCCCTCTCGGAATCGACTGCCGCCCTCACGGTGGAAGCGGTTCAGGCCGCCCATCGGCACGGCACCATCGTCAGCTACGACCTCAACTACCGCCCGTCCCTCTGGAAAAGCATCGGCGGCCTGGCCAAGGCGCGGTCGGTCAATCGCGAGATCGCGAAGTACGTCGATGTCATGATCGGCAACGAGGAGGACTTCACGGCCAGCCTCGGGTTCGAGGTGGCCGGCGCCGACGCGAATCTGAGCCACATCGAGACCGATGCCTTCAAGGCCATGATCACCAAGGCGGTCGCCGAGTACCCGAACTTTCAGGTCGTCGCCACCACGCTGCGCAAGGTCATCACGGCCACCGTGAACGACTGGAGCGCCATCTGCTATGCGGACGGCAAGTTTTTCGAAAGCAGCGCCTACCCCGCGTTGGAAATCATGGACCGGGTCGGCGGCGGCGACAGCTTCGCGAGCGGCTTGGTGTATGGCTTCCTCACCACCGGCGACGCCCAAAAGGCCGTGAATTATGGCGCCGCGCACGGCGCCCTGGCGATGACGACCCCCGGCGACACGTCCATGGTGAACGTGAAGGAAGTCGAAAAGGTCATGGGCGGCGGCGGCGCCCGGGTAATCCGTTAAATGTTATATATTAGTTAGTTAGATAATTTCCAGCCGCGCCCGGCCGCCCCGGCGGCGGGCGCCACCGGGAACCCCCGGGTCCAATCGGCGATCCCTATCAATTCGGGGCCGTTTGTGTCGATAGTTCAGGTTTGGCAACGGCTTCCCGCCGTGAGCCACCCCTTTCATGCAACCCCTTGGCCGCAATCACCGAGTGCTCGTCATCGACGACAACCCGGCTATTCATGCCGACGTGCGGAAGATCCTCTGCCCGCCGCGCAGCGACGCCGCCGCGAACCTGGCGGTGCTGGAGGCGCAACTCCTCGGCAATGCGCTCGCAGGCGCCGGGGCGCCCGCGATTTCCTTTCAGGTGGACTCCGCCCATCAAGGCCGCGAGGGGCTCGCCCTGGTGGAAAAGGCGGTCGCCGCCGGACAGCCATATGCGATGGCCTTCGTGGACGTGCGGATGCCTCCCGGCTGGGACGGCGTCGAGACCGCCACCGAACTCTGGAAGGCTGCGCCCGACCTCCAGATCGTCATCTGCACGGCGTATTCGGATTATTCCTGGGACCAGATGCTCGCCAAGATCGGCGGCACGGACCGGCTCGTGATCCTGAAAAAGCCGTTCGACACGATCGAAGTGCTGCAGCTGGCCAGCGCGCTCACCGAAAAATGGAATCTGCAGCAGCAGGCGCGCGCCCATGCCGAGGACCTGGAAGCGCGCGTGCAGGCCCGCACCGCCGATCTCGAAGCGTCCAATCGCGCGCTCCAAGAGGAAGTCGCCCGCCGGGCCAAAGTGGAGGCCGATCTGCAAAAAGCCAAGGAAGTGGCCGAAAGCGCGGACCGGGCGAAGAGCGCTTTCCTGGCGAACATGAGCCACGAGGTGCGCACGCCGATGAACGGCGTCATCGGGATGGCGAATCTGCTGCTCAACAGCTCCTTGGATGCGGAGCAGCAGGATTTTGCCCAAACCCTGAGCCGCAGCTGCGACGCGCTCCTGACGATCATCAACGATATTCTGGATTTCTCCAAGATCGAGGCCGGCTGCCTCGACCTGGAGACGATCGACTTTGACCTGACCGAGACCCTGGAGCTGGCGCTCGATCTGCACGCCGAAACGGCCTCCCACAAGGGCGTCGAGTTGGTGATGGACATCGATCCGGCGGTCCCGCGCTTTATTTTCGGCGACCCCACCCGCCTGCGCCAGATCGTCCTCAACCTGCTGGGCAACGCGATCAAGTTCACCCAGCGGGGCGAGGTGGTCGTCACAGTGGCCCGGCAGGCGGAAGTCGGCGGCCGCGTGCAGCTGCGGGTGGAAATCACCGACACGGGCATCGGCATCCCCGCCGACGTGCAGGCGACGCTGTTTCAACCGTTCGTGCAGGCCGACGCCTCCACCACGCGCAAGTACGGCGGCACGGGCCTGGGCTTGGCCATCTGCAAGCGCCTGGTCGGGCTGATGGAGGGGGAAATCGGGGTGACGAGCGCGGCCCAGCGGGGCTCCACCTTCTGGTTCACGGTCTGGGCGGGCCGCACCGAGGCCGAGCCGTACGCCGAACCGGCCCCGACCGCCTCCCTGATCGGGCGCCGGGCCCTGATCGTCGACGACAATGCGGCGAACCGCAAACTGATGGTGCACCTGCTGACCGCCTGGAAAATGCCGCATGTGGCGGTCGACTCGGGCGCGGCGGCGCTGGTGGAACTGCACCGGGCGGCGGCGGCGGGAACTCCTTACGAGCTGGCGATCCTCGACTATCATATGCCCGAGATGGACGGCCTGGGGGCGGCCGCGGCGATTCGCGCGGGCGCCCGGCTGGGCTTTCCGGAGATGGTCCTGCTCACCTCGAGCGGCGAACGGCTCAACGCGTCCGACTTGAAGGCGCACGGGCTCGCGGCCTGCGAGCTCAAGCCGATCCATCCGGACAAGCTGAAAGTCACTTTGGAGCGGGTCGTGAGCGCGGGCGGCGCGGGCGGGGCCGCGCGCGCGCAAGCCGCCGCCCCGGTGGCGCTCACCGAAGGGGCGATCCTCGTCGCCGAGGACAACCCGGTGAATCAAAAGGTGACGGTGCTGCAATTGCGCCGGCTCGGCTATGACGCCGACGTCGTGGCCACCGGCACCGAGGTGATGGCCGCGCTCCGCCGCCGGCACTACGACTTGGTCCTGATGGACGCGCAAATGCCCGAGATGGACGGCATCGAGGCCACCCGGCAGATCCGCCGCGCCCAGGCCGCCGGAAATCTGGGCCTGCCGGCCCGGCTGCCCGTGATCGCCATGACCGCCAGCGCGATGGAGTGCGACCGCGCCGACTGCCTGGAGGCCGGCATGGACGACTTTCTCTCCAAACCCGTGCGGCCCGAACTGCTGCGGGAAATGTTGGCGCGGCATATCCCGCGCCCGCGCCCGGCAGCCCAGCCCAAGCTCGCTGCCACGGGCTGAGCGCGCGGACCATGGGCTCGGAACCTCAGTTGGCCCCCGGCGGGGACCCGGAGGCCGACCTGCGGCTCAAGCGGACGCTCGTCAACGCGTTCCTGGAGAACGTGCCGGAGGCAGTCTATTTCAAGGATCGCCAGTGCCGCTTCATCGCGGTCAGCAAGTCGAAGGCCGCGCGCCACGGCTACGCCAACCCGGCCGCGCTGGTGGGCAAGTCCGACGCCGACCTGTTCACCGGGGACCACGCCGAGGAGGCCCGGGAGGATGAAGGGGCGATCATGGCCACCGGCGTCCCGCTGCTGGACAAGATCGAGCGGCTGAACTGGCCCGACGGCCGGACCACTTGGGCGCGGACCAGCAAATTGCCCCTGCGCGATGATTCCGATCGGGTCGTGGGCACCTTCGGGATGAGCGAGGATATCACGGCGGCCAAAGCGACCGAGGAATCGCTGGAAAAGGCGAACAAGGATTTGGTCGACGCGTCCCGGCTGGCGGGCATGGCCGAGGTCGCCACCGGCGTACTCCACAACGTGGGCAATGTCCTCAACAGCCTCAACGTGTCGGCGAGCGTGGTCGCGACCGGGCTGCGCCGCTCGAAAGTCGAGCCCCTGGTCAAGGTGGCCGCGCTGCTGCGCGAGCAGGAAGGCGACCTGGCGGCCTTTCTCTGCGACGACCCCAAGGGCAAGCTCATCCCGGAATTCCTGCATTCGCTGGCCTGTCATCTCGCCGAGGAGCGGACCCATTTGCTGCAGGAGGTGGATTCCCTGCAACGGAACATCGAGCACATCAAGGAGATCGTTTCGATGCAGCAGGCCTATGCCACGATGGTGGGCGTCATCGAGCCGCTCGATCCGATCACCCTGGTGGAGGATTCGCTGCGCATGAACGCCGCCGCGCTGCTCCGGCACGAAGTTCGCGTCGTGCGCGATTTTCGGCCGGCCCCTCCCCTGTGGGCCGAACGAGGGAAGGTGCTCCAAATTCTGATCAATCTCATCCGCAACGCCAAATACGCGCTCGATAGCGGCCCCACGCCGGACCGGGTTCTCACCCTGCGGATCACGCCCGTGCCCGCGGGCAGCGTCACGATCGCGGTCGAGGACAACGGTGCGGGGATCGCCCCCGAAAACCTCACCCGCATCTTTGGCCACGGCTTCACGACCCGCGCCGACGGCCACGGCTTTGGCCTGCACTCGAGCCTCTCGGCGGCCCGGGAAATGGGCGGCGCGCTGGCGGCCGCCAGCGCCGGGCTGGGCCACGGCGCCTGCTTCACCCTGGAACTGCCGGCGGCCCGCCCGACGCCGGCGGCCCCCCTCCCATGACGCCCGAGGCCCCTCTCCTGCTCGGGTCCGGTCAGCTCTTGGACGGCGCCCTGGTGTCGGCTTTCCTCCAGAACATTCCCGACAGCGTGTATTTTAAGGATCGCGACTCCCGCTTCATCGCGGTCAGCGCCTCGATGCTGCGCCACATGGGGATGACGAGCGATGCCGAGATTCTGGGGAAGACCGACTTTGAACTCTTCGCCGAAGGGCATGCCGGCCTCGCCTTTGCCGACGAGCAGCGGATCATGCGCACGGGCGACCCGGTCATCGGCCAGGTCGAGAAGGAGTGCTGGCCGGACGGACGCGTCACCTGGGTACTCACCAGCAAACTCGCCCTGCACGATGATGAGGGCGAGGTGGTCGGCACCATCGGCATCAGCAAGGACATCACCGCGCAGAAGGCGATGGAGTCCTCGCTCGAGCAGACCCGCCGGGAATTGGCGCAGGCCTCCCGGCTGGCCGGCATGGCGGAGGTCGCCACCGGCGTCCTCCACAACGTGGGCAACGTCCTCAACAGCCTCAATGTCTCGGCCAATGTGATCGCCGCCGGCCTGCGGGAATCGAAGGTCGACCGCCTCGAGCGGGTGGCCGATCTGCTGCGCGCGCACGCCGGCGATTTGCGGGCGTTCCTGCGCTCGGATCCCAAGGGCCGGATGATCCCCGAGTTTCTCAGCGTGCTCGCCCAGCATTTCCTGGAGGAGCGCGCCCGGCTGCTGCGCGAACTTGAGGCGCTCGAGCAAAATATCGGGCACATCAAGGAAATCGTGATCATGCAGCAGGCGTACGCCACCGTCGCCGGCGTGCGGGAGCCCCTGTCCCCGGTCGCCCTGATGGAGGATTCCCTGCGCATGACCGCCGCGGATCTGGCCCGGTCCGACCTGATGGTGGCGCGGGAGTTCGAGGCCTGCCCCTCGGTGCTGGCCGAGCGCGGAAAGGTGATGCAAATCCTGATCAATCTGATCCGCAATGCGCGGTACGCCGTGGAAGCGGGCTCCTGCGGGGACAAGCGCATCACCCTGCGGGTGCAGGCGCCGACCGCGGACACGGTCCGCTTTACCATTACGGACAACGGCGTCGGCATCGCGCCGGAGAACCTGACCCGCATTTTCGGGCACGGCTTCACGACCCGGGTCGGCGGCCACGGTTTCGGCCTGCACACCAGCGCCCTCGCGGCGAAGGAGATGCACGGGCGGCTCAGCGTGGAGAGCCCGGGCCCCGACCAGGGCGCGGCCTTTGTGCTCGAATTGCCCGCGGTCCCGGTTCCCGCCGCGGAGCCCCCGGCGCCCTAATCCGCGCGCGCCCGGGCCAGTTCCCGGCAGGCCGCCAGGTCCAGCTTGCCCGAGCCCAGGACGGGGATTCGCTCCACCCGCCGGATCAGCCGGGGCAGCCAAAGATTGGGCAGCCCCGCGGCCGCGAGACGCTCCCGCAACTGGTCGGCGGGCAAATCGACGGTCGCGAGCACGGCGAGACTTTCGCCCTTGGCCACGTCCGGCAATCCCACCACCACGACGGCGGGGCCTTCGCTCTGATCGAGCGCAAAGGCGTCGGCGATCGCCTGCTCGATCGTGCCGTGGGGGACCATTTCGCCGCCGATCTTGGAGAACCGCGCCAGCCGCCCGGCGATGGTCAGAAACCCGTCCGCATCGAAATGCCCCAAGTCGCCGGTGACGAACCAGCCGTCCGGCAGCGCGGCGCGGGTCCGCGCCTCGTCGCCGAGGTAGCCCGGAAACACATTGGCCCCGCGCAGGCAGAGGATGCCGGTCGCTTCGAGCGACACTTCGGCGCCCGTTTCCGGGTCGCGCAGGCGCGCGGTCATGCCGGGCAGCAGCCGGCCGACCGTGCCCGTCCGCCGGCCCTCCTGCGGGCCCGCCGTTTCGGTGGTGATTGGCGGGGCGGGCTGATTGAGATTCGCCACCGGGGCGGTTTCGGTGAGCCCGTAGCCCTGGTAGATCGGCAGGTGAAACCGCTCGAGGAAGCCGCGCTCCAGATCCTCGGGCAGCCGTTCGCCGCCGGCCACCACCAAGTCGAGCGAGCGCAAGTCGCCCGGCTCCGCCTTCTTCAGCAGCGGCCGCAGGAAGGTGGGCGCTCCGATCAGCGTCGTCACCCCCTCCTCCCGGATGGCCTCGATCATCTTCCGGGTGTCGAGCGGGCTCGGCACCGTCACCAAGCCGGTGCCGCGCAGCAGCGGGTACCAGAGCGTCACGGTGAAGCCGAAACTGTGGAACAGCGGCAGGCAGCCGAGCATGCAGCAGCCGCCCGGCAGAATGGACATCGAGGACACCTGCTCGCAGTTGGCGAGGAGATTGCGGTGGGTCAGCACCACCCCCTTGGGTTCGCCGGCGCTGCCGCTGGTGAAGAGCAGCGCCGCCTCCGCGTCGCCGCCCTCGCGCGGGAGCCCAAGCAGGGCCGCGACCCATTGGTTGGGCAAAAGCCACGCGGCCATGAGCCAGGGCAGCATCGCCGCTTTGCCGCCGGCGGCCGCGATTTCCGTCCGCAGGTCGAGCGTCCGCTCCGGCCACGGAAAGTGCGGCAGCTTGCCGCGCATCGCCGTGGCGGAGAGGACGGCGCCGATCTCACCCGCGCGCAGGGCCGATTGGATCGCTCCGGGACCGGCGGTAAAATTGAGATTCACCGGCACCTTGCCCGAGCACAGCGTCGCCAGATTGGCGATCGTAGCCCCCGCCCCGGGCGGGAGCACGATGCCCACCCGTTTTTCCGGCAGCCGGCGCAGCCGGCGGCTGAGGACCGCCGCGGCCGCGAGCAGCTGCGCGGCGCTCACCGGCCGCCGCTCGGCCGTCCGGTCAATCAGCACGACCCGGCGCGGCTGCCGGGCCAGCGCGCGCACAACCTCCCGCCCCAGATGGCGCCGCAGCTTCGGCCGCTCGGCAAAGGCCGCCGCGCCGAGGTCCAGCAGCGCGCGGCGCACGGCCCAGGGATCCGCAGCCGCCGGCGCCAGCGGCGCGCCGAAGGCGACGAACACCGGCGTCGGCATCAGCCGCGGGGACTTCCAGACATACCGGTTGCCCGCGAACGAGAAGATCGAGCCCCAGAGTCCGTCGACCGCTGCCGGCACGACCGGCACCTGGGCCCGCCGGGCGATCAGTTCAAAGCCGCGCTTGATCTCCATCAGTTGCCCCGTGCGTGAGATCCGGCCTTCCGGAAACAGGCAGACGACCTCGCCGGCGGACACGGCCTGGATGGCCCGCCGGACGCCCTCGTAGGGATTCTGATCGGAAACGGTGATGACCCCGGCCTGACGGAAAACCCAGTCGAACCAAGTCGGCGTCGTCGGGCCGCGGTAGGCCAGGTAGCGCAGCGGCCGCGGGCAGGCGAGCTGCAGCGCCACCACGTCGACATAGGACAGGTGATTGGCCACCAGCACGACTCCGCCCTGCGCGGGGAAATGCTCCCGGCCGCTCGTGCGCACCCGGTAAAGCAGCCGCGCCACCGCGGCCGCCATCACCCCCCAGGGCCACGCTACGTAGGTCCGGCGTGCGCGCATGCGATCATCCGCCCAATTTCGGGCGACCGGCCGCCGGTGGCAACCCCGGAGGCAAGGAGAACGGATCTGGTTTCGGTCCTTTGGCTCGAGGCATTTCCGGCCTACGCCGAGCCTCGGTCGGCCTCCAACGCCTCGAGCCAGAGGACCGAAACCAGATCCGGCAAAAATGGGGTCACTTGCCCAGCAACTCTTTCACTAAATCCGCCGCCCCGCTGCGATCGTACGCCAGCTTGAGAAAATTCGCCTGCAGTTCGCTGGTGTCCGGCTTGTCCAAGGTCCCGGCGACCTTCAGCGGCAGCAGGCACGGCGTGTAGCCCAGGTCATCCGGATTCGTCTCGAGGACCCCGGCATATTTCAGGGCTTCCCCCAAATGGCCCCGCGCACCCAATGTCAATTCCAACTCGAGCGGCTGATCGAGAAACGGTACGCCGGTCCGGGCACTCACTTTTCCCCCGCCCCGCAGGCGCAGCTCCGGCGAGATCAGCGCGATATCCTTGAACGTGGTGTCGAGCGTGGCATCCCGCGACGCCGTGAAGCTCAGCTGGTCGTAGGATACCGTCGACAGGTCCTTGGCCGCCTCCATCACGGCTTGGGCCGCGTTGCTGAAGCCGCCGCTCTTGCGGCGGCTCAGCACATCGCTCACGGCGCTCGCCACGTCGCCCAGGAGGGCGCCGATCACGGCCGCCTTGCCCGAGCTGGCAGCCGGCGGCGAAATTTCGGTCGACAGCGCGCGAAGCACTCCGCCCTTGCTGGCGACCTGGCCGCTGATCTGCGCACCCGCCAGCGCCGCGGCGGGCGTCAGCCCGCGGCCGGCGAGGCGGCCTTGCAGCCCGAATTTGCCTTCGATCGTCGGCGGCTGGCCGGGACTGGCCCGGCGGAGCAGGCCGGCCGGGTCAAAATCGGTCGCGGCAATATCCGCCGCCAACCCGTAGGGCAGCGGTTCGCCGGGCGCAAAGTCGAGTGCGCCGGTGAGGGCGAAGGAGCCCCCGTCGGCAAAATGCGCGGCGACCTCGGAAAAGCCGATCGACCCCGAACTGACCTCCAAGAGCCCCGTGCCGTCAGTCAGGACAAATTGACCAAACTCGACTTTCTTCAGGGCCAGCTTGAATCGCCCCGCGGCCGCGCCCCACGCCGGACGGATCGCCGGCGCCAGATTTCCCACGCCCGGAGCGCCGCCGGAGCCCGCCGCGGCAAAGGGCGCGCCCAAGAGCCGGAAATCATCGAATACCAGGCGGCTGCTCGCCACCTCGCCTTCGACCTTGAGGCCCCTGAGTCCCAGCCCCACGGTGCCGGCCAGCGTCAGGTCGGACCGGCGATCTTCCCGCGTGATGATCAGCGGCACACGGAATGTCACCTTGGCGTCGGCGCCCAAATCGGCCCGCAGTTCGGCGGAGACGGCGGGCAGCGCTGCGGCGGTGATCGCCGGATTGGCCACCAGGTTCGTCAGTGACCCCTTGGCCTGCACCGCCGTCGGGGCGCCGAGGCTGCCGGTGAATTCCCCGGAAAAAATCCCGTCGGTCAAGGCCGGCACCAGGCGGGTTTGGCCCGGGGCGGCCGGATCGGGGGCGAGAATGGCGAGCGAAGCAAAGGCCGGCTGGGCTAGGACCGCGGGGAGGTTGGCCACCACGTGGCCCGCCCACTTGATCGGCTGGCCGGCTCCCGCCAGCCGGCCGACCTTGCCGTCAAAGTCGAGCAGCGACCGGCCCGGGTCGCTCAAATTGCCGTGCGCCACCTCCACCTGCCAGCCTTGCGGCGTGTAGTCGGCCGTGACGCCGAGAGCCAGCGCCGCATCTTGGCACAAAGTCCGGCCGCCCACCGCCAGCGAAATCCGATTGACCCTCAGGGGCGCGGACGTGTTCAGGCTGAGGCCGCCGTGCCGGGCGGAGGCGACGAAGTCCCCGTGCAACGGCTCCCCGGCCAGCCCGAGGCCAGAGGTCCACGGCTGCAGCCAGGACAGGGGCAGCGCATCGACCGTGAGTCCCAGCAGGTCGTGCGTCGCGTCGGCGACCTGGAGTTCGCCCGAACCCACGTCCAAGGCGAACGCCTGCAGGCTTTTCACCTCCAGAATCGGCCCAGTGCGGGAAAGCGCCGCCGCCAGGTGATCCACCCGCAGCAGGCTGCGCCGCCGTGTGAGGTCAAAATCGGCGGCGAGGCGCAGTGAACCCAACTCGGTCAACGGCGAGCGGCCGCCCGCCAGCCGGTCGAGGACCGCGTTCAGGCTGCCGCTGAGGTGGACGTCCTGACCGGCCGCGTCGGTATCGAAGCGCCCGCCCCCCGCGGCGGCGAAGACCGGCAGCACCCGGCCGAGCGCGAAGGGCGACAGGTCGTCGTCCGAGAGGTCCACCTGCCAAGTGCCGTTCAGCCGCCGGGTCGCGGTCGGAAAATTGGCGATTACCGCTGCCAGCTGCTTGCGGTCGGTGGCGAGCGTCGCCGTATAGCTCTCGCCGCCGCTCTGGCGGACGGCGCCCAGGTCCGCGGCCAGTTTCACGCCCGCGCCCAGCTCGGGGCCGGAGGCCGCGGCGGTGACCCGCAGCGCCAATCGGGTAAAGGTCCGCGGCGTGTCCATTGCCGCGGTCGCCAGCCCGTCGAACGCGAGCGCCACGAGCGGCGAGCCCGGCGACGGGGCGGCGCGCGCCGTAAACGCGAAGCGCCCCTCCTGTCCGGCGGCCAATCCGCCGCCCGTCAAGCTCACCCGCATCCGCAGCGGCGGCTGCCCGGGGGCCGGCGGCAAAATGATCTCGCCCTCCAAGTCCACGCCATCCAGCGCCAGGTCGGCCGGCAGCCGGAGTTCCTCGAACACGCCCTGGAACATCGCCGCCGCCGCCAGGCTGCCCGAGCCCAGGTAGGCTGGAGCGGGCGGAGTCCGGCTCAAATCCAGCGTCCAACCCTTGGCGACCAGCCGATGCACGAGCAATTGATGGCCGAACGCCTCCGCCACCGCGGGCAGATCGGCTTCCAGGCGCGGCAGGGTCAGCGCCGCGCCGTCGCGCTCCAGGCGCAGGTCCTCGATTTGCGTCGTGCCAAAGCCGATCGCGACCCGCCCGACGGCGCCGCTCACCAGCCGGTTCCGGGCCAGCGCCCGGCGGGCCCACTCGGTCTGCACCGCGGAATTGAACGCCACCGCCACCGCCATCGCCAGCACTCCGGCCGCCGCCGCCAGAGTGAAGAGGCCGGCTCGGACGAATCTCATGCTGCGCCTCCGGCCCCGCTCAGTTGCTCACCAATACGTCGGAAAGCCCCTCGGCCTGGCGGACGCCGGCCACGGCGACGAGATAATTGTAGTTGGATTCCAGCTGATTGGTGCGGGCCTGCGTGAGCGCGACCTGGCTGGTTTGCACGTCCAGCTGTGTCGCCGAGCCGACCCGGTAGCGCTCCCCCGCCAGGCGCAGCGCCTCGGCCGCCTGATCCACCGTCTGCTTCGTCGCGTCGACCAATTCGGCGGATTCCTGCAGGGTAGACACCGCCTGGCGCACGGACACCTCGATCGCCAGCTCCTCGCTTTCCCGCGTCAGCCGGGCCTGTTCGGCGAGGGACTTCGCCTGCCGCACCCGGCCCTGGGTCGCCCGCCCGTCGAAGATCGACCAGGAGGATTGCAGGCCGAGGTCCCAGCCATTGGCCGTGGCACTGCCGCCGCTCGCGAAACCGTACCCGGCCCAGCCGTAGCCGCCGAAGGCGGACAAATTCGGGTAATAGTTGGACCGGGCAGTGGTAATATTCTCGTCGTTGGCTTCCTGCAGCTTCGCCAGCTGCAGCAATTCCGGCCGGTGCTCCCGGGCCGAGGCCAGCGTCGTGTCCAAATCGAAGGTCTCCGGCACGACATCGAGGCTGCCCTCGACATCCGGAAACACCAGGGGGCTGTTCGGGCCCGAGGGCACGCCCAGCGACTGGCGCAGCTGCTCGATCGCGATGCGCGCGTCGTTGCGGGCGGTGATCAGGTCGGGCTGGGCGTTCGCCAGGGCGACCTTGGCGCGCAGCACATCGAAATTCGAAATCGTGCCGGCATGGAATTGGTTCTCGGTGTCCCGCAACTGGTGGCGGAAAAGCTCCACGTTCTCCTCCTGGACCTTCACCTTGTCGCGGGTCAGGAGGACGGTGTAGAAGCGCGTGCGCACATCGAGGAGGGCGCCGTTGATCGTGGTCTGCAGCGAGGCCAGCGCCGCGTCGCGGACCAATTGGGCATTCTTGACCGCCGACGCGACGCCGCCGCCGGCGAAAATCACCTGGGTCGCCTTGACCTGGATCAACCAATCGGAATTCGACGGCGGATAGGTCTGCGAAATGCCCGTGCTGTTGCGCTGGTACTGCCCGGCCGCCGACACATTGGGAATAGTTTGGGCCTTCACCTGGATGACAACACCCTCCTGCTGGCGGATCTGCTCCCGCGCCTGCAGGATCGGATAGTTGTGATCCAGCGCGTACACCAGCGCCGCCTTGAGGTCGAGCTGGGGCGGCAGCGGGGCCGCGTCGGGCGCGATCGGAGGGGCCGCCCGCAGGGCGCCGGCGGCAAGGAAGAGAGCGGCGAAAACGCGTGATTTCATACTTGGGCGGGCTTGAGGGTGGTTTCGTCCAGCGCGTCGACCGCCGTTTCGCGGGCGCGGTCCTTGGCATGGTCCTTCGCGAGCAGGACATAAACGCAGGGGACGACAAAGAGCGTGAAGACCGTTCCGATCGTCATGCCGCCGACCAGCACCCGGCCAATGGCATTACGGGCCGCGGCGCCGGGTCCGGAAACCCAGGTGAGGGGCATGTGCCCGGCGATGGTGGCGACGCTGGTCATCAGCACGGGCCGCAGCCGGGTCATGGCCGCTTCATGCACGGCCTCGATTTTGGATTTGCCCTGTTCCTGGAGCCGGTTGGCGAACTCCACGATCAGAATTCCGTTCTTGGACACCAGGCCCACCAGCGTGACCAGCCCGACCTGCGAGTAGATGTTGAAGGTGGTGGTGAAGCCGTCGGTCCACCAGCTCATGTTCGGATTGGGCATGCGCAGGAACATGAAGATCGCGGCGCCAAAGATCGCCAGCGGCACCGACCCGAACAGGATGATGAACGGATCGCGGAAGCTGTTGAACTGCGCGGCGAGCACCAGGAAAATGAGGATGCCGGCCAGGCCCATCATTTCCCAGAACTTGGTCTGCCCGCCCTCATGCCGGAGCTGGCGCGACTCGCCCATGTAGTCGACGACGTAGCCCTTGGGGAGGAGGCGTGAGGCCTCGTCTTCCAGGAAAGTGAGGGAGGCGTCCAGGCCCCGGGCCGGAATGCTCTGCAGGACCACGGCGTTCAGTTGCTGGAACCGGTTCAGCGACCGGGCGACCGCCGTGTTGCGGATGGTGGCGATGGTGCTGAGGGGAATCAACTGCCCGGCGGGCCCCGTCACATAAATGCGCTTGAGTTGATCCGGGTTCAGCCGGTCGACCCGCTTGATCTGGGGAATCACCTTGTAGCTGCGGCCGGAGATGTCGAAGAAGTTGACGTAGTTGCCGCCCACCGCGGAGGCGAGATCGGTGCCGATCTCCTGCAGGTTCAGGTCCATCGATGCGACCTTGTTGCGGTCAATCACCACCTCCGACTGCGGCTGGTCCACCTTCACGTCGAGAATCGGCGGAAAATAAAAGAGGCCGCTCTTGCCGGCATCGTCCGAGATCTTTTGGGCCAAGGGCAGGATCTGGTCGAAATCCGCGGTCGAGGAAATCACGAATTCCACCGGAAAATTGTCGCCCCCGGGCAGCGCGGGCGGGAGCACCGCGTACATCTGAATGCCCGGGATGGCGTGCAGCTTGGCCGTCACCTCCTGCCAGATCGGATAAATCTTCCGCTTGCGGTCCGCCCATGGTTTGGTGACCAGGCCGCCAAAGCCCCCCGAGGGCTGCGTGATTTGAAACGTGAATTGGGTCTCCGGTTCGCTTTCGAACACCTGGTTGACCGCGGCCGCCAAGGGCCGGACCTGGTCCAGCGTGGCGTTGGCCGAGGCCGTCGCGGCGCCGAACACGACGCCCTGGTCCTCGGCCGGGGCGAGCTCGCCGGGCGCCTGCCGGATCATGAGGATGCCGAATATGCTGAGCACGATCCAGAACGCGTAAACGAATCCGCGGCTCTCGAGCACGACCGCCAAAACCCGGCCGTAGGCGGCGCGCAGCCGCGCAAAAGCGTGGGTGATCGCGCCGGCGAAGCCCTTCTCCTCGTCGCCGCTGCGCAAAATCGAAGCGGACATCATCGGCGAAAGGGTCAGGGCCACGATGCCCGAGATGGCCACGGTGCCCGCGAGCGTGAAGGCGAATTCGCGGAACAAGGCGCCGGTGACCCCGCCCTGCAGGCCGATCGGGGCGTAGACGGCGGCCAGGGTGATCGTCATCGCGATGATCGGGCCCACCAATTCGCGCGCGCCGAGCAGCGCGGCGTTGAGCGGAGTTTTTCCCTCGGCCAAATGCCGCTCCACGTTTTCCACCACGACGATGGCGTCGTCCACCACCAGTCCGACCGAGAGCACAATGGCCAGCAGGGTCAGGAGGTTCACGGTGAAGCCGAAGACCTGCATCAGGAAAAGGCCGCCGATCAGCGAAATCGGGATCGCGACGACCGGGATCAGGACGGAGCGGAAGGAGCCGAGGAACAGAAAAATCACGATCACGACGATCGTCAGGGTCGTCAGCAGGGTGCGGAAGACGTCGTGGATCGCGGCGTTGATGTACTCGGTGCCGTCATAGGCGATCTGCGCCTTCATTCCGCTGGGCAGATCGCTCTGGATCGACGCCATTTCGACGCGGACCGCCTTGATCACGTCGAGCGAATTGGCGTTGGGCAAAGGGAAGATGCCCATGAAGACCGCCGTCTGCCCCGAGAAGTGCACCTCGGTGTCATAGTCTTCGGCCCCGAGCACCACGTCGGCAACGTCCTGCAGCCGCACCACGGCGCCGTTCGCCTGGCGGATCACGAGTTGCTTGAAGTCGGCGACCGAATGCAGGTCCGTGTCCGCGGTCAGATTGACCTCGATCAGGCTGCCCTTGGTGCTGCCGAGCGCGGTCAAGTGATTGTTGGCCGCGAGCGCGGCGTTGACCTGCGCCGGACTCACATTGAGTGCGGCCATCCGGTCGGGCTTGAGCCAGATCCGCATCGCGAAGGTGCGCCCGCCCAGGATCTGGGCGGTCTGCACGCCGGGGATCGCCGACAGCCGGGGTTGGACCGCCCGCACGAGGTAGTCGGTGATCTCGTTTTGCTGCAGGACGTCGGAGGTGAAGCTGAGATACGCGGCCGCAAACTGGCTGTCGGCCGACAGAATGTTGATCACCGGGATCTGCGCCTCGAGCGGCAGCAGATTGCGGACCTGGTTCACCTTGGCGCTGATTTCCGCCAGCGCCCGGTTGGAGTCATAGTTGAGCTTCAGGCGGGCGGTGATGGTGGAAACGCCCTCCGAGCTCTGCGACTGGAGGTAGTCGATCCCGTCGGCGGCCGCGATCGACTGCTCGAGGGGCGTGGTGATGAAGCCGCGCACCAGATCGGGGCTCGCCCCCACGTACACCGTCGTGACGGTGATCGAGGCGTTGTCGCTGCGGGGGTACTGGCGGACGGTCAGCGTAAAGAACGCCTGCACGCCGGCGATGACGATCACCAGGCTCACCACGAGCGCGAGCACCGGGCGGCGGATAAAAAGGTCGGTCAATTTCATGGCACGTACAGGGGGCCGAAGTTGGAAAGGGACAAGACGGGACGCAGCGGAGGAGCCGGACGCCTCAGGAATCGGAAGGCTTCGGATCGATCTTCGCGTCGGGCGCCAAGGTGTTGTCCAAGGTGACCGTGCTGCCGGCGTGGAGCTTGAAGACGCCGGAGGTGACGACCAGGTCGCCCTCCTTCAGGCCGGAATCCACCGCCACAAAATCGCCCCGGGCCAGGCCCAAACGGACGATCTGCTGGCGCACAACCTTGGTGACTTCGCCGGTCGCCGCATCCTTGCTGTCCTCCACGACGAAGACCGAGTCGCCGAACGGCGCGTACAAAACCGAGGTCGCCGGAATGATCAGCACCGGCTTTTGCGCCGGCAGGATCACGTCGACCGAAACGAACATGCCCGGCCGCATCTTCTGGTCCGGATTGGCGAGCGTCGCCTGGACGCGCACATTGCGGGAATTGGCGTCGATGTCCGGATTGATCGTGGTGATCTGCCCGGTGGCCGGCCGATCGGCGAAGGCGTCGCACACGATCCGCACCGGCATCCCGGTGACGATCTGAGCGAGCTGCTGCTGCGGAAGATAAAAGTCCACGTAGATCGGGTCCAGGGCCTGCAGGGAGACGATCGCATCCCCCGCTTTCAGCGTCTGGCCGAGGTTCACCAGGCGCACGCCGAGCCGGCCGCCGAACGGCGCCCGGAGCGTCTTCTTGGCGATCGTCGCGCGGATGTTTTCGACCTGCGCGGCCATCGACTTGTAGTTCGCGTCGTCGGTGTCCAGTTGCGCCTGCGAAATCGTGTTGTTCTCCAGCAGTTCCTGGGAGCGCTTGAGATTGAGGCGGGCGAGCTCCAGCGCGGCCGCGGCCGCGCTGAGCTGCGCCTGTTCCGGGCCCACGTCCATCTGCACCAGCAGGTCGCCCGCTTTGACCGTGGAGCCGGCCTCGAAGTGAATGCCCGCCACTGTTCCGTCCAGCTGGGCGGAAACGGTGACCCCCTGGACGGCGGTGAGCGTGCCGGTGGAGCCCAGCGTCAGCTGCCAGGTGTCCGCCTTGACGGCGGCGGTGGTAACCGGCTCCGCCGGCACGACCTGGTTCTTGGTCGCGGCGACCAGATGCATGATCATGCCAACGTAGCAGCCGACGATGACTCCCAGGATCAGGAGCAGACCAAAGACGGTGAGAAGCAGTTTCTTAATCATAGCGGCAGTGGAGGGAAGGACGAAGGAAGGGGGGACGAGTGAGGAAGGGAAACCGGGAATGGCGAGACGAAATTCGGACCAGGCCCGGCGCTTACGCCGGCGCCGCGGCCACCGCCGCTCGCGAACCTTGGACAATCTTGGCCAGCAGCTTCACCAGCGTCTTGCGCTCCGGCTCGTTGAGCGGCCCCAAGAAGGCGGCCATCTGCTGAAAATACGGCGGCAGGACGCTCGCCAGGAGTGCCTGGCCGGAGGGAGTCAGGTGCACAAACATCATGCGGCGGTCATCGGGATCGGGTTCGCGCTTCACCAGCCCGTCGCGTTCGAGCGTGTCGATCAGCCCGGTCATCGTCGCCCGGGTGACGCCCGCCTTTTCGGCGAGCTCGGCGGGGGTGCACGGCTGGGGGCGGTTTTCCGCCTTGTTGAGCAATTGGATCAGCACCATAAACCGGCCGCTCGACAGATCGTGCTTGGCCAGCATCGCCTCGCGGGCCCGGTATAGGTCGTCGGCCGAGCAGAGCAAATTCAGATAAGCCTCGCAGGCCGAGGGATCCAGATCCGGAAAGTGTTTGGATGCGTCCAAGATGCATTCGTAGCGCGGCACATCCTTAAGCATTAAATAAGCCATGGAAAAGGTAAGGAAGCTTATAATTAGGGGGCTAATTAAGCCTGGCAAGCCGAGATGCCACTTTTGCCCCCGCAATGGTCTTAGCCCTTCGAATCCGGCTAGTTAGGCCGGATCCGAGCCATGCCATTGGCGCCCGGTCAGAGCGTCTTGGCCGCCGCGATTAGGTTCGCCGTGGTGATTCCGAGCTCGTCGAAGACTTGGGGCGCCGGGGCACTGAGCCCGAAACGGGAAATCCCGACCACCTTGCCGTCGAGGCCAACGTACTTGCGCCACAGGTCCGGCACGCCCGCCTCGATCGCCACCCGCCGGCGGCAGTCCGGCGGCAGGATCGAGTCGCGGTATTCGGCCGGCTGGGCGTCAAACCGCTCGAAGCTCGGCATCGAAACCACGCGGGTGCCCGCGCCCAATTCCTTGGCCGCCGCGATGGCCAGCTGCAGCTCGCTGCCGGCGGACAGCAAAATCGTGTGCAAGGGCGCCGTCTCCTGAATGGCGACGTAGCCGCCCTTGAGCACGCCGGCGCGGCGGATATGCGGCGGGATGTCCTTCAAGTCCGCCACCGCCTGCCGGGTGAGGGCGAGCAGGGTCGGCCCTTCGGTGCGTTCGAGCGCGGCGGCGAACGCGCCGGCCGTTTCCTCCGGATCGGCCGGACGGATGAGCTGGAAGTGCGGAATCAGGCGCAGCGCCGAGATCGTCTCGACGGGCTGGTGGGTCGGCCCGTCCGCCCCCACTCCGATCGAATCGTGGGTGTAGATATAAATGACCGGCAGGTGCGCGAGCGCCGCCAGGCGCATCGGCGGGCGGGAGTAGTCGGCGAACACCAGGAAGGTCGCGCAGGAGGGGCGGAAGATCCCGTCATATGCGACGCCGTTGCAGATCGACGCCATCGCGTGCTCGCGGATCCCGAAACGGATATTGCGGCCGGCGCGGTTGGTCGGATCGAAATCCTGGTCCGCCTTGATGTAGTTGTAGGTGGACCCGTGCAGGTCGGCGCTCCCGGAAATCAGCAGCGGCACTTCCGCGGCGACCGGCTGCAGGACCGTGCGCCCGGCATCGCGGGTGCCGTTCATCTTGAGATCCGGCGTGAAGAGCGGGATCTTTTCCAAGAGCGCGGCGGCGCTGATCTTGTGGGCGGCCGAGTCGAGGAGCGCGGCCCGCGCCGGATTGGCCTCGCGCCAAGCCTGGAAGAGCTTGTTCCAGCGCTTGCCCAGGCGCACGAGCCGGCGCTGGTGGCCCCCGAAATACTCGCGGACCTCGTCGCTGACATAGAAATGCTCGGCCGGCAGCCCGAGGCTCGCGCGGGCGGAGTCGGAGAACTTGGCGCCGCCTTCGCCATGGGCCTTGGAGGTGCCCTGCACTTCGGCGATCCCCTTGCCGATGATCGTCTTGATGATGATCAGTTGCGGTTTGCCGCTCTTGGCCTTCTTCGCCTTGTTGAAGGCCTTGAGGAAGGCGGCCATGTCATGGCCGTCGATGGTCTGGGTGTCCCACTCCAGCGCCTTGAAGCGCAGCGCGGTGTTTTCGCTCTGCGTCTTGTCCGCCATCGCGTCCAAGGTGACGTCGTTCGAGTCGTAAATCAGGATGAGGTTGTCGAGCTTCTGGTGCCCCGCGAAGGCGATCGCCTCGTTGGCGACGCCTTCCTGCATGCAGCCATCGCCCGCCAGGCAGACCACATGGTAGTCGAAAATCCGGTGTTCGGGCGTATTGAAGCGGGCTTCGGCCATCTTGCCGGCCACCGCCATGCCGACCGAGTTGCCGACGCCCTGGCCCAGGGGGCCGGTCGTCGCTTCCACGCCGGGGGTGTGACCGAATTCGGGGTGGCCGGGGGTCTTGCTGTGCAGCTGGCGGAATTGCTTGAGGTCCTCCAGCGACAGATCGTAGCCGCTCAAATGCAGCCAGGCATACAGGAACATGCTGCCGTGGCCGGCGGAGAGGACGAAGCGGTCGCGATTGAGCCAGCGCGGCTCCTCGGGATTGTGCAGCAGCGCGTGGCCGAAGAGCACCGCGCCCACCTCCGCGCAGCCCAGCGGCAGCCCGAGGTGGCCGGAATTGCAGGCGTGGACCGCGTCGATCGCGAGGCCTCGGGCCTGGTTGGCAGCTTTGGCAAGAACGTCGGAAGACAGGCTCATAAGGGGAGGAAAGTTGCCCAGATTTAGGACCTCCCCCCTGCCCGGGGAAAGCAGAATCGCCCAAAAAGAAACGGCGGGCCCGGTGAGGGGCCCGCCGCAAGGGGAAAGCGCCGGTGAACGGCGACTTAGGACGTCGCGGCCGGAGCCGCTTCGGTCCGCTTTTCCCGCGCGCGGACGGCGACGGCCGCCTTGCCGGTGCGGTGCCGCAGGTAATAAAGACGGGCCTTCATATTCTCGGACTCCTGCTCGATCTCGATCTTGTCGATATTCGGGGAATTGACCGGAAACACGCGCTCCACGCCCTCGCCGTAACTGATGCGGCGGACGGTGAAACTCTCATGAATCCCGCTGCCCTTGCGGGCGATGACGATCCCAGAGAAGATCTGGATCCGCTCCTTGTCGCCTTCGCGGACCTTGGCGTGCACGCGCACCCCGTCGCCGACTTTGAAGGCCGGCGTGTCTGTTTTCACCTGAGCGGAGGTGATTTCTTTGATTATCGGGTTCATGACTATGACTTTAGGTGAGTAAATCGGGACGGACCTGGCGGGTTTTTTCCTCAGATCGCGCCCGGCGCCATTTTTCGATTTCGGCATGGTTGCCGGAAAGGAGGACTTCCGGCACTGGCATGCCCCGAAATTCGGCGGGACGCGTGTATTGAGGAAAGTCGAGCAACTTGCCACTGAAGGATTCGTGCGTCAACGACTTTTCCTCACCCAAAACCCCGGGAATGAAGCGGCTGAGCGCGTCGATGACGACGGCCGCGGCCAGGGTGCCATTGGTCAGGACATAGTCGCCGATGCTGATCTCCTGATCGATGACGCCGTCGCGGATCCGCTGGTCGATCCCCTCATAATGGCCGCTGAGGAGAATCAGGTGGGTCTCCCGCGAAAGGCCTTCCGCGATGGCCGGCGAAAGCGGCACCCCGTCCGGCGTCAGGTAGATCCGCCGGCAGCCGGGACTCTGCAACTGGTCGATCGCGGCAAATACCGGCTCGGGCTTCAGCACCATGCCGGCCCCGCCCCCGAACGGGCGGTCATCGGCCGTGCGGTGCCGGTCGAGGGCCCACTGCCGCAGGTCGTGCACCGAAACCCCGACCAGGCCGGCGGCGCAGGCCTTGCCCAGGATGCTCTCGGACAGAAATCCGTCGAGCATCCGCGGGAAGAGCGTAAGCACGTCGATGCGGAGCATGGGGGAAAGAAAAGGCCCCGGTAGAAACCGAGGCCCGAAAATGGGAACAAGCTGGCGGCAGGAGCGCAGGCGCCGCGGACCGGCGACCGGATTGCGGCAATGCTTAGCTGGCCGCGGCCGGCGTGGCCGCCGGGGTCTCTGCAGTCGCCGCAGTCGCCTCGGCGGCGCGGCGGTATCGCTTGATCATGGCGTGCAGCGTATCCGTGGGCTTCGCGCCCTTGCTCAGCCAGTAGTCCACGCGAGGCAGATTGAGCTTCACCTGGTTGCCTTTAGTGCGGGGATCATAGGTGCCGAGCACCTCGGTCGGATCGCCATCGCGGCGGGAGCGCGCCTCGGCCACCACGACGCGGTAATGCGGCTGATGGGTGGTGCCAATGCGGGTGAGACGGATTTTGAGTGCCATGATGAAAGATTGCGGGCGCGGCGGATTGGAAAAGCCGACCAGTTCAGAGGAGCCCAGGAGAGGTGTCAAGCCCTCCCACGAAGAGGTGCTGTCCTAATTTCAATTTCCTTTACTCAGAAATAGTTGCGTAATCATGGGCCAACTTGGTGTCCATCGTCACTTGGCCCGACGTCGGCTTGAACGCGATCACTACCTTGGGTCTCGAGCCTCCGGATGACCCGCCGGCCGCACGCAAGACCGGGAGTGCCTCCTCCGGACTGCCCCGCGACAATGCGCTCGGCCTGCTCCGCGCTGGCCGGCAAGTCCAGCTGTTCGTCCGGCGCCCTCGTTCGGGCGGGATCTAGGCCCAGTGAACGCGCAGGCGGTTTTCCGTTGACCGGGCGGGGACGCCGGGCGACGGTGCCAGGCTCTATGCTCAAAGCCGGCATCGTCGGGCTGCCCAACGTGGGCAAGTCCACTCTCTTTAACGCCCTGACCCGTTCCCGCAAAGCGGAGGCCGCCAACTACCCGTTTTGCACCATCGATCCCAACGTCGGCGTGGTGACCGTGCCGGACGATCGCCTGGGCGTCTTGCAGAAGATCGCGAAGACCAATGTCGTCATTCCGGCGGCGATCGAATTCGTCGACATCGCCGGCCTCGTCGCCGGCGCGAGCAAGGGCGAGGGCCTGGGCAATCAATTCCTGGCCAACATCCGCGAGACCGACGCGATCGTGCACGTCGTGCGCTGCTTTGAGGATTCCGACATCATCCACACGATGGGATCGATCGATCCGGTGCGGGATATCGAAATCATCACGACCGAGCTGATCCTGGCCGA
>Ga0182024_10001953_pt1 | contig 52049 bp, 47 predicted proteins | sample P32metaG_FD_120480 | JGI IMG/M metagenome (GOLD analysis project Ga0182024, IMG submission 120480) | Permafrost microbial communities from Stordalen Mire, Sweden - P3-2 metaG (Illumina Assembly) | ecosystem: Environmental > Terrestrial > Soil > Wetlands > Permafrost | place: Sweden: Stordalen... | reverse complement strand
CGGTTCCCCCGGAACCTCCGGTGACTCTGGCAGGGACGACCTCTCCGGTTCCCCCGGAACCTCCGGTGACTCTGGCAGGGACGACCTCTCCGGTTCCCCCGGAACCTCCGGTGACTCTGGCAGAGGCGACCTCTCCGGTTCCCCCGGAACCGACTAGTGTTCGATAGAGCACTTCGCTAAATTTCCGTAGCGCGGGCCGGGTTGTGTTATATACTTTTCATGCAATGTTAGGCCCGTTCAATTATGTAATATGGGGTGCAGGCCTGATCATCCAGGTCTACATAGTTGTGTGTCTTTTAGCGCGCAAGGAATCCTTTCGATATTTTTCTCTTCAAGCGTATGTGGCAGCGACGGCAATCACGACCATCGTCCATTTCATTGTGCTCCGGGATTTTGGTTTCACTTCGTCGCAGTATCGCTATACATATTATTACAGCGAATGTGTGCTAACGGTCCTGTTATACCTGGTCGTCATGGGCTTATATTCCCACGTTTTCCAAGAGCTGGGCGCCAGCACGGATGTTCGCATCGCAACCGTTCTTCTGCTTGTTGGCGTAGCGGGATTTTCATATCTGGTTGTGCGGCATGATGCCGGCTTTCTGTCGGGGAAATTCGCCCTGGAAATCTCCCAGAATCTTTATTTTGTGGGCGCGGTCCTCACCTACGGACTATGGGTCGTGGTCTTGAAACTTCGGGAGACGCGGGCGCGGCTGGTCCAATTGGTTTTAGCTATGGGCATATATTTCAGCGCCCTTGCGGTTGTATATGCGCTTCGTAACATGGTACCCAGATTTGAATTACTGCTGCACGCGCTTCCGCCTCTGGTAAGTCTCTGGCTCCCGGCGTCGTGGGCATACACATTTACAAGAATCCCCGAGGAGGCGCGGCTGGCCCCTTCCGAGCTAGCCGCCGAAAGCCGATGATAACCATATTGATTTGTCTGGCTTCAGTGGCCGCACTTTTGCAGTTTTTTATTTCTTACGCTCGGTCGTTGGTGACCTCATATAGCAAACTTGGCGTTTCGGATCAAGTTCTCAATCTGGCGGAGCCGCACAGCAAAGATATTGGCAGCGAGGAATTTCCCAGACTGCGGCAATTGGCCGGGCTGTGCCCCGCGCGTGGCGATGACCGGTTTGGAATACAAACTGTGGGCGCGTATTACGAGTTGGTTAGTTTCGGCCGCACAATATTCAATCCCATCTCGATGGTTTCGCGTTGGCTTGAAGATGAGCGAATAGGTTGCTCTCATTTCGCGGCGGTCGCTCTGGAACGACGCATTCAGCACAGCCGTTCCTTGCTCGGGCATTAGCCGCATCGCGCAGTGGCCGCGACATTGCCGGCCGATGTTTTGATTCGACTGCCAGGGCTGCTTCCAACGCCGGAGAACCCGTTCCCTGGTTTTTAGCATCGGCCCGCGTTTACCTCGTTGGCGTATGATTGACGCTGTGTCCAAGCTGAAATTTCCCCTCGAAGACAAAGTTCTAGCCTCCGGTCGGCGACATTGTTTTGTGAGGCCTGGCGATTGTTTGGGAATTGCGGTTTCCGGTGGTGGCGATTCCATCGGCCTGTTGCTGCTATACAATGCACTGCGCGAAAAGCTTGGAATTCGCCTTGCGGTTGTGCATTTCAATCATCAGCTTCGAGGGGCTGATTCAGACGCCGACGAGGCATTTGTAGCGGAATGGTCGCAAAGGCTGGGCTTATGTTTCTTTTGCGAACGGATGGATGTTGCGGCAAAGGCTCGCCATGAGCACTGGAATTTGGAAGACGCGGGGCGGCGTTTGCGCTACGCATTTTTCGAACGGGTGGTGATGAAAAATGGCGCGGCCCGCATCGCGACTGGCCATACTTTGGACGATCAGGCCGAAACCGTTCTAGCGCGTCTTTGCCGCGGAACAGGGCTCCGGGGCCTGACCGCCATCCATTCCGCTCGCGGCTGCGTGGTCCGTCCATTGCTGAATATCCGCCGGGCTGAGGTGAGAACATACCTGAGACAGCGGGGCGTTGCATGGCGCGAAGATTCTTCGAATCAGGACTGCCGCCGGCTGCGGGCACGTATCCGTCATGGCCTGCTTCCTAAAATGGAAGCGGAATATTCCCCATCTATTGCCATTCACTTGGCGGAACTGGCGCGCCAGTCCCAAGGGGAAGAAACGCTATGGGGAGCGCTCGTGGATGATCGCTTCGGACAACTGGTGCGGAGATCGCAAAATCAGTGGGAAGTGGACACCTGGAATATTTTGAACGGGATCCCGGACGCAGGGGGCATTAAATGGCCAATGGCGGCTCAACAGGCACTCGCACGCCGACTGATTCGGCGAATTGCAGAGGGGGTTTGTGGCAATGGGAACTTTCCGGCTGCCCGACATGTCGAACAAGTGATGGACCTTGCGGCAACAGGGAGTAGTGGCCAGCGTCTGGACCTCCCCAATGGCCTTCAAATCACAAGAGAATTTGACCGGTTGGTCTTTTCCCGGCGACCCGGAAAAAGCGTGCCTGGCGGCGTTTGGGAGCAGCCTGCGACATATGAATATCAGATTCATCTTCCGGCGGCGGGCTCGATTAACGTCAACGTCCCGGAAATCGGGGCATGTTGTTGTTTGAAAGTATTTGACTGGCCTATGAATGCGCGAGAAACTAGTGAGAGTCTGGAAGCGTTGGACCCAGCCCGCCTGCATTCCACGCTTGTTTTGCGTAATTGGCATCCCGGCGATGCCTATTGGCCTATTGGTGGGAAACGTTCCCTGAAAGTGGCCCGGTTGCTGATGGCCCGGCGAATCCCGCAAAGAGTTCGCCGAGGGTGGCCCGTCCTAACCAGTGGCGGCGAGATTGTGTGGGTTCGCGGTTTGCCGCTGGCGCAAAACATGATGGCGGGGTCTGGTACACGAACTGCGCTGGTTATCAGGGCCGTGGAGATATGAGATGCTGCATACATTCGATGGCTAATGGCATCCAAGTGACAGCAGGCGTTGTGCCGCTGTGCGGCGGGGGAAGGATACAAAGGTGAATTCGACAGTTCGCACAATTCTCTTCTGGCTTCTAATGATTTTGCTCGCGGTAGTTCTGTGGAAGATGGCCTCGACGGGAGGACAGACTTCGCACGAGCAGGAACTTACTTATACGGACTTTCAAACTCAAGTGCAACGCGGCAACGTCAGCGACGTGACGATTTACCTGGGCCAGATCAGCGCCGAAGTTCAGGGAGAACTGCGCGAACCAGGCGGGACGAAATTTCGTGGAGTAACTGTTCCGCTGCCCAACCTGCCTGACCTTACCAAGCAACTCGAAAACAAAGGTGTGCGGCTGAATATCAAGGAGGTAACCAGGGCTGACTGGGTGAGCTTTCTAATGACTGCGGCGCCATTGATCCTGGTGATTGCGTTTTGGATTTTCATGGCCCGGCAAATGCAGGCTGGTGGAAATAAAGCTTTAAGCTTTGGAAAGTCAAAAGCCCGCTTGCTGACCGCGCAACAGAAAAAAGCGACATTTAAAGACGTGGCGGGCATTGAAGAAGCGAAGGAAGAACTCCAGGAAATCATTGATTTTCTTCGTGACCCCCAGAAATTCCAAAAACTCGGCGGCCGTATCCCCAAGGGCGTTCTGCTCGTTGGGCCGCCGGGCACGGGCAAGACTTTGCTGGCACGGGGTATTGCGGGTGAAGCTAACGTTCCTTTCTTTTCAATTTCGGGCTCGGATTTCGTGGAGATGTTTGTGGGCGTGGGCGCCAGCCGGGTGCGCGATCTTTTTGAACAGGGAAAGAAGAACGCGCCATGCATTATTTTTATAGATGAAATTGACGCCGTTGGTCGTCACCGGGGCGCGGGCCTGGGCGGCGGACACGATGAGCGGGAACAGACGCTGAATGCGCTGCTCGTGGAAATGGACGGCTTCGAGTCTAACGAAGGCGTGATTCTAATTGCCGCCACAAACCGCCCTGACGTTCTAGATCCAGCGCTTCTGCGCCCCGGGCGGTTTGATCGCCGAGTGGTCGTTCCCCGTCCGGATGTGAAAGGGCGTGAGGAAATTCTTCGCGTACATTCCCGCAAAGTACCTCTTGGTGATGATGTGGATCTTTCTGTTTTGGCGCGCGGAACGCCGGGATTTTCAGGTGCGGATCTGGCCAACTTGGTTAACGAGGGCGCTCTTTGGGCTGCTCGCCAGAATCGCAAGGTTGTGCTCATGGTGGACTTTGAGATGTCCAAGGACAAAGTCCTAATGGGCGCGGAACGACGTTCGCTGATCCTTTCCGAAGAAGAAAAGCGCAACACCGCTTTTCATGAGGCCGGGCACGCCCTAGTAGCAGCGTTGAGTCCAGGAGCCGACCCGCTGCACAAGGTGACTATCATTCCGCGTGGCATGGCGTTGGGAGTTACCATGCAGCTTCCCATTGATGATAAGCACACATATACGAAGGACTTTTTGGAAACGCAGCTCACCGTGCTGATGGGTGGCAGGGCTGCTGAAGAAATTTTCCTCAACCATCTCACCACGGGCGCCGGGAACGATATCGAGCGAGCAACGGAAATCGCGCGCCAGATGGTTTGCGAATGGGGCATGAGTATTCTGGGTCCGCTGACGTTTGGCAGAAAAGAAGAAGCGATCTTTCTGGGCCGCGAGATTGCTCAACACCGCGACTATTCCGAAGACACCGCGATCCGCATTGACCGCGAAGTGCATGGCATGGTGACCAATTCCTACAATCGTGCGCGGAATATTTTGGAAACGAATCGCGCCGTTTTGGAACGCATCGCCCAGGCTTTACTGGATCGCGAAGTCCTGGAAGCGAGCGAGATTAATTTGTTGTTGGAAGGCAAGACTTTGCCGGATAAGCCGCTGCCTCCCCCTCCCTCCGCGCCACCAGTGCCCAGCCGCGAGCCTCAGCCCGCGTTGCGACCACAGGCCAGGCCGATCCCGGGAATGGCCAAGGGCGAAAAGCCAGCACCCGCTTAGTCTGCCTGCGCGTGCCCAGGGTAGCTGTGCTGTCTGACCAGTCTGAACCGATTTTGGTGATGGCGGTACGGCGTTCCAAAGTCAACGATTTTCGCGAACTTTACATTTGGCGCGTCTGGTGCTTTCCTTCGCAAGTAGTTGCCTCTGGCGTACAATCAATTCCATGGACCAGAAAAACCCTCCCGCGACAATTGATATTGAATGCCCGTGTTGCCGGGCCACCCTTCGGGTGGATGTGTTTTTGGCCGTGGTGCTTTCTCACACTGTGCCAAAGGCTCCCCCGTCCTTGGATTTGGATGATACCGCCCGGATACTGCGGGAGCAGCGTGAACGAGTCGAAGAGAAGTTCCGCCAGTCTGTCGAATCCGAGCGCATGAAAGACGACGTGCTCGATCGAAAATTTCAGGATGGGCTCCGCCGCGCAAAAGAAGGCCCCGTCGAAAAGCCGATTCGCGATTTTGACCTCGATTGAACTCATTAAACGAAAATATTAGTCAGCGGAATGCATAGCATTCGCCATGCTTAGAAACAGGGCTTGTAGGTAGAAGAAACGATGAATCAGCGCCCGCAATTTCGCTGGAGCTTGCCTCATCGCACGCTTTTCCTCGGCAAGAGAACGCTGGTGATGGCGGTGCTGAACGTCACGCCGGACAGTTTTTCTGACGGCGGAAAATATCTGCAGCCAGCCCAAGCCGTCAAACGCGCGCTGGACCTGGAGTCGATCGGCGCCGATATTTTGGACGTGGGTGGCGAATCCACGCGGCCTGGCTCTAAAGGTGTGCCATGGAAGGAAGAACTTCGTCGCGTGTTGCCTGTGCTCCGGGCATTGCGCGGGCGGTTGAAAATCCCCATTTCAGTGGATACGAGCAAAGCGGCGGTAGCCGATGCGGCTGCCGAAGCTGGCGCGGAAATTGTGAATGACGTTACGGCCCTGCGCGGCGACCCCGAACTAGCGAAAGTAGTGCGGAGGGCAGGGATGGGGGTCGTACTGATGCACATGCGTGGCCAGCCAGGGTCCATGCAGCTTGGAAATTTTGCGCGCGATGTAATGAAGGATGTGTCTTCGGGCTTGCTGGAGGCGTTGCGGCGCGCCGGGGAGGGTGGCATCGTCGGTTCGAAAATTGTCCTGGATCCGGGAATTGGTTTCGGGAAGAGCTACAAACAGAATTATGAATTGCTGGCCCATCTTGGTGAACTGGCCCGGCTTGCACACCCTTTGCTGGTAGGAACCTCGCGAAAGGGGTTTTTAGGGCGCACGCTTGAAAATGCTCCCGCGAACCAGCGCATCTGGGGGACGGCGGCATCGGTAACGGCGGCTATCCTTGGCGGGGCGCACATCGTGCGCGTTCACGACGTGGAGGAAATCGCGCAGGTGGCACGGGTTACCGACGAAGTCTTGCTCGCGGCTCCAAAATAATTTGTGTACCTGGCACGACCGCATAAACGATACATTCCCCGGATGGCATCAAGACTCTTTGTGCAGTGCCCTTAGAGCCATTCGCCGAGTTATAATCGTTTGAGTGACCAATCATTTGCCTCCTCCGAAGTGTAATTCCTGGAGTTCACCTCAGCTTGAGGTATCTTATAGCCGCGGGCGCATTCTCGCCGTGGATTATGGCCGGCGGCGAATCGGATTAGCTCTTTCCGATGAGCTTCGTATGACCGTTCGACCCTTGGGAATTCTCGAGCATACCAATCGTCGTCACGACCTTCGCCGTCTCCGAGAGATCGCTAGACAGCATGGGGTGGGACTAATCTTGGTCGGACATCCTCTTTACCTCGAAGGGACCGCAGGCGAAATGGCCACCGAGGCGGAGCGATTCGCTCGCCGCGTGGCGCGCGAGTTGGGTATACCCGTGTATTTGGCTGACGAACGACTCACCAGCTGGGAGGCCCGGAGGATTTCGCGCTCCGTCGGGCAGGCCCCGAATGGCAAACATAACCATGATGACGTCGCCGCGGCAATTATATTGCGGGATTTCCTGAGTCACAGGTTCCCCATGGTTGAGCCCTCCCAGGAGCGACCATGATGCCGATAAACAGAAATGGTATTTGTTGAGCCATGATCCGCCGCTTACTTACTCTTTGCTCGGTAATTGTTTTGGTCTTTATTGTTACTTTCGGGTGGGCGGCTCTGGCGGTGCGTCAGTGGTATCGCGGCTTTGCTGGCTCGGAAGCTTTCGTGGAGATACCTCGGGGGACGTCCCGCCACTCAATTGCCCACCGGCTCCAGGATGCCGGAATTGTGCGGCACTGGTATCTCTTTGAGGCGTACAGTCTTTGGAATATCCATCATCCACTCGAGGCAGGCGAATATCGTTTCGAAGAGGGGGCGTCGGCCGAAGGCGCATTCTGGAAAATCGCCATGGGCCATGTGTACGTCCGCACGATTGTTGTGCCAGAGGGATGGACGAAATTTGATATTGCCGCGGCACTCGAACACGCAGGGATCTGTTCGCGTGAAGATTTTCTCGCAGCGGTGAAGGAAACTGCGTCCGTTCACCAACTTGCTACTGGCGCACTCAACTTAGAAGGGTATTTGTTTCCCGCCACATACCAATTCTCGCGGCAACAGAAAGCTCGTGACGTTGCGGCATCCATGGTCAGCCGGTTTTCGAGCGAGTGGGCCAGTCTGGCCGCTGCTGGCGTCCATGCCCAGTATCCAGGGTCACCCATTCCGGGCATTAATATGACTATAGAAGGCGTGGTTACGATAGCTTCACTGGTTGAGCGCGAAACGCCGCAGCCGCGGGAAAGGCCGCTCGTAGCCAGCGTGTTTTATAATCGGCTGGCGCGAGGGTTGCCGCTGCAATGCGATCCGACCGTGCAATATGCCCTAGAATTGGCGGGACATCCCACCACTCAGTTGACGCTGCGGGACTTGCAGTACGATTCGCCTTATAACACTTACCGTTATTCCGGCCTGCCTCCGGGCCCAATAGCAAATCCGGGCCAGGCATCTTTGCGCGCGGCACTGGCCCCGGCGCATACCGACTATCTTTATTTCGTAGCCAACGCGCAGGGAGGACATTTCTTCAGCGATACTTTGGCGGGGCAGAATCGAAACGTCGCCATGTATCGCAGGCGTCTGGCGGGGGAATCCGATGTGCCCGTACCAAGTACTGTAGCCAAGCATGGAAAACGCAGGAGGCAGCAGGGATGAGCCAACCGCCAAAAACCCCGGATCATTCAGTCAAGGCAGAGCATCCGGCCAAGAAGGAGATGATTTTGTCGCTGGCGCGCGATCTGGGCGCCAAGCGCTTCACTCCTCCGGAAATCGAGCAGATCCGGCGCCAGATGATTACTCGCTTCGGAAGTGAAGCGCGCACATCCGCTGAATATATCGCAACCGTGCTCTCCAATGCGGGCATGCACGTGGCTCTGACGCGTCACGCCGATGAGCTGCATGCATACGAAGAAGAGTTGCGCGACCTCCTTCACTTCGCCACCTTTGAAGAGGCGGAGATGTGCCTGATACGCCTCGACGAACTGGTGCGCAGGTTTCGCGCGGAGAGTTTGCCGAACCTAGAGGAATCCATTCGCGACGTTGCGCGGCTGGGACGTCGCCGCGCCGAAATGATTGCGCGGAATCGCGCCGTCGAGGAATCAAAGCGCGAGGAAAAAGATGAAATCGCCCATTGGTTCGCTATCTGGCTGGAAACACCCAATGCCTTTTTCGACTGGCTGGAGCTGCGCAAGCAATCTCCTGAATTTCAGACACGCTTTCCGCTGCCACCGGAAGACCAAGGCGGGTTGGCGGACTGATGATCCTGGAAATTGAAGCGTTGAATCTTGGTGACGATACCCGTGCCATTGGACTGGAATTGGTTCACAGTAGCGTGGAACGCGAACCGGTTACGGGTCGCGAGGCCGCCGTGGCTTGGGGCCGGGTTCTGCCGTCCACTGCGCCTGGGGAACCAATCGCTCTCGATTTCCGCGCCCAGGATAAAGTCGTCGCCGAATTTTGCGCGTCCCGCCGCGTCGGACGGCAGGGTGCCAGTGGAATCCGCATAGTAGCTTTGCCATCGTCGAAAATTCAAGCGCGGGAAATCCTGGCCGATATGATTGAACGATTCGAAAGCCTGACGTTCGGCGTTCGCGCGGGAAGTCTGGCAGCGACGCTCGACCAGACCTTTGAAGAAAACTTCGCTACACCTTTTGCGCGATCTGTGCGTTTGACGAAGCTACTTTGACGCTGGTGGCCCCACGTCTATGGGCCACAGAAGTGGTTCGCCGCGTCGCCCCCGCTATAACCGGACTGGATGTGCAAGTCCACCAGCCTGTGTGAGGATCATTGTTGCCGCACCTTCTCTGGGTTTTTGGCATCCAATCCCGTATAATCAAAGTTTATCCGCAGGCCTAGCGACGCGGCTGGACCATCCTTGGAAGTACACCGCGCAGATCGGCCGCCTGGACAGGAGCCCAACCATGAAAGAGGGAATTCACCCCGATTACCACGAAGTGACGGTGCATTGCGCTTGTGGAAGCACGTTTAAGACGCGTTCAACAATAAAGAACGATTTGCTGAAAGTGGAAATTTGTTCGAGCTGCCATCCTTTCTTCACTGGAAAGCAGAAGCTGCTGGATACCGCGGGCCGCATCGAACGGTTTCAGCGCAAATATGCCAAAGCTGGGGCCTCTACTACTGGCGAGGCAAAGGGAACTCCCAAAACTGCGCCCAGGCCTTAATCACGAAAGCTTATCTATTTTGTCTTAGTGCCGCATTTTCTTGAACACAGTTGCACTATTTGCGGCGGCCGGGATACGGTTCCCGGCCTCTGCGCGTTGTACAATTCTTTCCTTCCATGAGTATTTCACCTACAGCATTTTCGTCGGCGTCTGCGGTTGAAACCGCAGCACCACGAGTCACGTTGCGAAACGCTTTCACGCACCCCTACGATTCGGCCATCGCCGCCGCGCGGACTTGCTATGCATCCCGGATTATTGGCGCTGAGGAAATCACCGAGAAGCAACGGATGAATATTGGGGCTGCCACTTTCTTCGCCGGCCATCACACCGTTTTTCAGCATGCCCATTTTGAGTTTGGCCTGGAAAATGTCAGCCGGCAGTTCGTGTGGTCGTTCCTTCACGCCCATCCCTTTTACAATTCCGAGCAGCAGAGCCAGCGGTATGTGCGTTTGGACCGGGCGCAAGCTTACGTGCCCGCGCCAAGCCCGGTATTTGGGCCGTCCGAGCGGAAAATTTACGAACGGGCCATCGCCCAAGCGTGGGGCGCTTATCGCGAACTGACGGAAATTCTGCGTCCGGGAGCCCGCGAAATTCTCACGGATATATGGCACCTGAGTGAAATGTCTCATCAACGTCGCATCGAAAAGGTGGACCGGCAAGCGGAAAAGCGGGCTATTGAAGTTGCGCGGTATGTGTTGCCTGTCGCGGCTTTCACCACCATGGTGCACACAATTTCTGGTATTGTGCTTCACCGGTTGTGGCGCATGAATGCGGCTTGCGATACGCTGGCGGAATCACGCGATGTAATCGGCGCAATGGTGGATCGCGTCCGCGAAATGGATCCGCAATTCTTCGACCGATTCGGCCTTGAGCCAATGGATGACGTGCCGGAATGGGAGATTGCCGAACGCGCGCATGCTGACGGCAACGCGTTCGTAGATGAATTTGACGCGCGTCTGGCCGGGCACACTTCGTTACTGGTGGATTATTCGCCGCGTGCTCCGCGGGTTACGGCCGAGGCATTCCGCGCAGTTATGGGATTGACTGAGGCGGCGTGTCCGGATGCGGAAGCGTTGGACTTGCTGCTCAATCCCGCCCGCAATCGCTATCGTCTGGAAGTATTGAATGTGGGCGTGCATGCGCCAATGATGCGCGCCCTGCAGCACGCCAATTTCACGTTCATGAAAAAAATTAGCCACACCGCTGACAGCCAGGATCAGCGCCACCGGATGGTTCCCGGTTCGCGTCCGCTGCTGACGCTTGCCGACACGCGTGAACCTGATGTGATCTTCCCCATGCTGATTGCCGGTAATACGCGCGCGCGCGAAGTGTATGAGAGGGCCATCGCGGAAGCCTGGACAGCCAAGAACGAACTGCTTGATCGTGGCGTGCCTCGCGAAATTGCTCTTTACCTCCTTCCCAATGCGCGGGCCATTAGGCTGACCGAAACGGGATCGCTCCTGCATCTGCTCCATAAGTGGACCATGCGCACGTGCTTCAATGCGCAGGAGGAAATCTACCAGGCGTCCATGGAAGAATTGCGGCAGGTAAACGCAGTCTTTCCGGAGCTCGGACGTTACATCGGACCGCCGTGCCATCTGCGCGCCAATATCACTACGCCTATCTGCACCGAAGGATCGCATTTCTGCGGCATTAAAGTCTGGCTGGATTTCCCCCATATTCAGCGGCAGCTGTGAACCGGCGCGGAATCGCCGCCTACTGCCTGGCGGCGTGGATTTGCGGCAGCACGTTCGCCAGCATGGCTATCTGGGTCAGAAATCGCAGTACCGTATCGCCCTTACTTAGTGCCAGCCCGGCTGGCGCGGGATTTTTCTTTTTCTGTTTCCTGGGATTGATTCTTGGTTTCGCGCCGTCATTGCTAGGGGGTGGGTTGCTATGGGTGGTGGCACGCACGTTCCGTCTGCGCGGATGGCTGCCTTGGGCAATTGCAGGAATGTTGGTGACTGCAGGCGAGATAACGGCGCTCGGTCATTTTGGCGGCGGTGCTGGCTCAGCCGGTCATGACGAGAGCTTGCGTGCGCTACAACTTGTGACCCAGGGGCCAGCGCTCCTCATGGCGGGAGGCTGGTGGCTGGCGGCGATCCCTGGAGCCCTTACCGGCCTTGTCCTTTCCCGGGTTCAGGCGGCATTTTCGGCGATTTCGCATACCTAGGAGCGCCAGTGCAGAGTAACCGGCCCCGTCAGCGGGTGGCGAAGAGGCGCGCCAGTTTCCTGGGATTCGCGCCATGCTGTTTTCAAGTCCAGATACCAACGCGCTTGTTGATCTGCATCGCCCAGCAGAATCATTGGCGGCGCGGACCGCAATCCCTCTGCCTGCAATTCGAAATTCCGCTGATCCTGGCCAATAAATCGCCGCGCAAACGCCCCGAATGCCGCGCCGACGAATGGCACATGTGCAAAAAGGTTCCAAGCGGCGCTGAAGTCCATTCGGCAGTGATGTTCGTCAACTGGTGTCACCGTAGTGCGATTGGTGAACCAGTGGGGGCCGCAGCGAATAGTCTCCACTCGGAGGTTGGGCAACAGGAAATCAATGGTTGTGGTTACCGGCTCGTTGTAAACGCTCAGGAGCCTGTAAATCGCGCTATTTGCCGACGGCGGGTGGGCGCGCATACGAAAACCATTGGGAATTGGCTCAAAGGTTTTTTCTTTTTCTCCCTGCGCGTGGCGCGAACGCCAAAACCACGATTCATGCACGTACGGACCGTGTGCCGGGTCGAGCAGTCCGAGCACTCCTTGATCCACGTTCACGGGCAGACATACAGAGTGAAAGAAAGTTCTATAGTGTTCGCTGAAAACAGGCAGCACCGGTACGGGGGGTACGTCGAAGCGGGCTGGCAGCAAGGAGCGGTTCAGGTCGTGAAGAAAAACCCAGACGTAACCATCCTGCTCTTCGCAGGGAAAGGTGCGCGCAAGAATTCGATTAACTTTAATCTCCGAGTTGCAGGTGAGTGCGGGCACTTCGCGACATTGGCCGGTACGAGCGTCAAACTTCCACCCGTGATAGATACATTCGACGTTGCAGCCATCGAATTTCCCGAGCGAAAGCGGCATGCCGCGATGCGGGCAATTGTCGCGAAGCGCGAAAGGGCAGCCATGTGTATCGCGCCCTATTACCAGAGGGAGGGCTAGCAACTTTGTGGGCACAAGTTCACGGCGCGGTAGTTCACCGCTTCGTAGCGCCGGGTACCAGAAATCCCAGAGAAATTTCCCCCCGGCGGACATATTTGTAGTCGCAGCCATTTCGGTTAGCGGGGCGAATCTTAATACAGTGCGGCGAAGTCGGCAATCCCGGTCATCGGGTTCGACAAGCGCGAGCTACAAGGACCTGAATTCCTCTCTAGCGGCCTCGTTGGGAGCGACGCACTTTAACGAGTCTGACGGTCACGAAGTTGACAATGCCGCGGACGGGGAGATATCGTCAATTCAGGATTATCGCAATGTATTGTACCTTCCATTAGCTGACTTCTACTCAATCTCGCCTCAAGCTAGGTGCTTTGCGGGTTGTATTCGTCGTCTGGGTTATCAGAAACCGTGTTCGCTCTGCTGTGGAGGGTACGTCCATGTCTCATATGAATCTATTCCAAAAACTCGACCAGGTGGAAGTGCATTATGAGGAGTTGACCCGCGACCTTTCCGCGGAGGACGTCCATGCCGACCCCGCGCGCTTCCAGAAAATGGCGCGGATGCATGCCGAGCTTTCTGAAATGGTGAAAAAGTATCGCGAATGGAAGGACACGGAAAAGGCCCTCAGCGGCGCGCGCGAGCTGCTGGCCGAAACCAACGATCCGGAAATGAAGCAGATGGCCCATGACGAGCAGAAATCGCTGCAGGAGAGACTCGAACAAATTCAGGCTGAGTTGAGACTCTTGCTGTTGCCCAAAGACCCTAATGACGAAAAAAACGTGATCGTGGAGATTCGCGCGGGTACCGGAGGCGACGAAGCGTCTCTGTTTGCCGCTGAGCTTTTCCGGATGTATTCGAGATATGCGGAATCTCAGGGATGGCGCGTTGAAGTTCTCGAGAGTTCCGCGTCGCCGGTTGGCGGCATGAAAGAAATCGTAGTCGCGATTCAGGGGCAGAAAGTGTACTCAAAGTTGAAATACGAGAGCGGGGTGCACCGGGTACAGCGCGTTCCGCAAACCGAAACGCAGGGCCGGATTCATACGTCGGCCGCGACAGTGGCTGTGCTACCGGAGGCAGATGACATTGACATCAAAATAGAGGCCAAGGACATTCGTATAGATACGTTTTGCTCTTCCGGGCCGGGAGGCCAATCAGTAAACACCACGTATTCGGCAGTGCGAATTACACACATTCCGTCGGGCCTGGTGGTCTCGCAGCAGGACGAAAAATCTCAAATCAAAAATCGCGCCAAAGCCATGCGAGTGCTCCGCACCCGTCTCTACGAGATGGAGCAGGAAAAGCAGCACCAACAAATCGCCGCCGAACGCCGAGGCCAAATCAAGACCGGAGACCGCTCTGAGAAGATTCGCACGTACAATTTCCCTCAGAATCGGGTAAGTGACCACCGGATCGGGCTCACCTTGCACCAACTGGGCCTGGTGATGGAAGGAAAGCTGGATGCCATCGTGGATGCCCTGGTGGCCCACTTCGAAGCACAGCGCCTGGAGCAGGAAATGGGTCAGGATAAGGGCGAAGCTTAATTGGAATACGAAGGAAGTGGTGGCTGTGAGGGATTTGCGGGCTAATGAAGCGGGGAAGTCGGATGATGCGCGTCGCGACGTCCGCTCGCTGCTGCGGATTGCGCGCGGGCAATTGCGTGCAGCCGATGTACCTTCCGCCGATTTGGCATCCGAGCTGTTGCTAATCCACGTGCTGGGGCGCGACCGCGCCTGGCTTTACACGTATCCAGATGCCAGCCTCAGCGCCGATAAGGCGGCCCTTTACACGGCACTGGTCGTCAAACGTTGTACTGGCATGCCGACGCAATATCTCACTGGCAAACAGGAATTCTGGGGATTAGAGTTTGAAGTTACGCGCGACGTGCTGATTCCGCGGCCCGAAACCGAGCATTTGGTGGAGGTTTCTCTGGAGCGAATCGGCGCGCGTCGCGAACATTCGCTGACTATAGCCGACGTCGGTACGGGTTCCGGCTGCGTTGCTGTTGCTCTAGCTCGCGAAATGTCGGCGGCGGATATTTATGCGACGGATATTTCCGCTGCAGCTCTTGAAGTGGCCCGGCGAAATGCGGAACGCCATGGGATTGCTGATCGAGTTCACTTCGCGGTTGGCAACTTGCTTGAGCCGTTTTTCCTCGATATGACCGCGGGGGCTAAGCCGGAGTTGAATCTCATTGTCAGCAACCCCCCGTATATCGCACGGCGCGACATGGAGACTCTGCCGCGTGAAGTTGGCAGGCATGAGCCGCCCCAAGCCCTTTTTGGCGGCGAGATAGGCACGGAGATGTATGCGCCGCTATTTCAGCAGGCCAAGGCCCTTCTGGCAGTGGGCGGAATAATCGCCGTGGAAATTGGTTTCGGCGCCATGGTTGCGATTTACGAATTGCTGGATTCGGATGCCGCGTGGCGCGACGTCGCCGTGAATAATGATCTGGCCGGAATCCCGCGCGTGGTTTCGGCCGTCCGGAATTGAGCGCGCTGAAACTTTCCGGCCACGATATGCATTACTTTTTGCGCTGTTCCTATGCCAAAGCTGGCACGATTTCGCTCTGTTCCCGAAACGCTCGCTGATCGCGAGAGCGCTGATGCGCCCTCCGGTGGCTTCACTTCGCGCGATGCGTCCATTCTTCACGTGGATATGGACGCATTTTTCGTGTCCGTTGAATTGCTGGCTCGGCCCGACTTGCTCGGGAAGCCGGTAATTGTTGGCGGCCAGAAGGACCAGCGCGGAGTGGTGACTTCAGCGAGTTATGAGGCGCGAAAATATGGCGTCCATTCCGCCATGCCTTTGCGCACAGCTGGCAAGTTGTGTCCGCAGGGCATTTTTTTTGACGGTCATCACGATCTTTACGGCCAGTGGAGTGATCGCATAGGCGCCATTTTAGGCCGCTATTCTCCCAGCGTCGAGATAGCATCGGTGGATGAGGCATATCTGGATCTCGCTGGCACCGGGCGATTGCACGGGCCGCCTCTGGCCGCGGCGCACGCTATGTTGCTCGAAATTACCGAGGAGACGGGTCTTCCCTGTTCTGGGGGACTCGCTCGCACACGACTGGTGGCAAAAGTAGCATCTGAACAGGCCAAGCCGCGCGGACTCTTATGGGTTCCCGCGGGATCTGAAGCCGCATTTTTCGCGCCCCTCAAGGTCCGCCGCATTCCCGGAATAGGCCGCGTGACCGAAACCGCTCTGCATGAATTAGGCATTGAGACCGTGGCACAACTCGCCGAATTTTCGCGCCCCAGTCTTGAGAAGCGATTCGGACAATGGGGACTTGCGCTCTATCGCAAAGCGCGCGGCGAAGACGCCTGGGAATTCTCAGTAGATGCGGAACCCAAATCAATTTCGCACGATCATACGTTTAGTGTGGATACCGCCGACCGCGCTGCCATAGAAGCGACCTTAAGTATGCTCGCCCAAAAAGCGGGCAAGCGGCTTCGGGAGTGGGCACTGCGTACCTCGACCGTTCAACTACAATTGCGCGACGTCCGATTTCACACCATTACGCGGCAGAGAACTTTACCGCAGCCGGCTCAAGTGGATGTTGAGATTTTAACGGCGGTTCGTGAGCTCTTCGGCGAAGCATGGAGAACTGGCCAAAAAGTCCGGCTGGTGGGAGTGGGGCTTTCTTCGCTCAGTCGTGGCGGCGAGCAACTCAGCCTACTCGATGCTCAAATGCGCGAAAAACAGGAGCGGCTCGCGCGCGCGACAGACAAATTGCGGGATCGATTTGGCTTTTCCAAAGTTCAGTTTGGCGGTTCCCTTGATTCGTCCAAAAAGAGGAGCCCGCGATAGCCGACTAATGGTCAAATCCGAGCACATCGCAGTCCGCCCTACCTCCGGCCGCGATTCGCAAGTCGCACACGGCATCCGCTCTTATAGCCTATAATCGCTTTAGTGAAGCCATTGAATATGAAGCGCGCCCGTTGGCATGGTGCGCGAACGTCCTCCGCCCGGCAGCATTTCCATGAATTCTGGGACCGCACCACCGACAATCAGGGCATCCGCGATCTCTGGCGGCAATTCAAGTCCGAGGCGCGATTCGGTTATGGGCTGTATTCCCGCGATGTTGACTGGGCGAAAGTAAATAAATCACGGGGCGTGGGTCGGTACTTCGCCGGGGCTTGGGCGCTTTTCCTGGCTATGCTGATGAAACTCACGCCTGCGCGTCGCGTGCTCCTGCTTCTCGCCTTGGGTCTTGTGCTGATCAATCCAAAATTATGGGGAATAGATCTGGCTCGTCTGGGAGGCTTATTTCTCTTCATTTTGTTGTCCCTTGAATTGGCCGACCGCGTGACCATGAAGAGAGATCTCACGATCGCCCAGGAGGTGCAAAGGATGCTGCTGCCTTCGGAGCCCCCCGATGTGCCGGGCCTTGATATGGCTTTTGCCATGCGGCCACAAAACACCGTCGCGGGTGATTATTACGAAGCCATCTATCCCCTTGAAGTGGAGGGGTCGGCCCCACGGTTGCTGGTTGCCATTGCGGATGTGGCCGGTAAGAGCATGCCAGCCGCATTGCTGATGGCCACGTTTCAGGCCAGTTTACACACCATGTTGGCGGCGGGAGCGCCGTTCGATCAGATTGCCGAGGGACTGAACCGTTACGCCTCTGCTCATAGCCTGGAAGGCTTGCGTTTTACCACTGCCTTTTTGGCGGAAATTGACGTGGAGTCGTTGGCCATGCGCTATGTGAATGCTGGTCATAACTCCCCAATCCTACAACGTAGATCCGGAGCAACAGAACGATTGGAGGAAGGCGCCATTCCTTTCGGGATATTTGGAGACGTCGTCTATCCCTGCACGGAAATCGCTCTCGCGGCGGGGGATCGGCTGGTGATGTTCACCGACGGCGTAGCGGAAGCTCAAAATGACGATAACGAACAGTATGGTGAGCTTCGCCTGTTGCAACAATTGGTGGGGGCGGGGCGTGAGAGGGCCGTGGAAACCGTGCGACGCGTAATGAGCTCCGTGGATAATTTCGTCGGCGCCGCGCAGCAGCACGACGACATAACATGCTTTACAGTTCACGTTGCGGGGTAACAAACGGAGTGTGCGTTATTGGAACATTCCACAGCAGGGGTGGCTAGCCTCGGCCATGTCTTTACACGATAATTCTAAACATGAATCCTCGGGCTCTTGCTGAGCGCGTCTGCAAGCAGCTAGCCGGTGCAGGATACCTGGCCTACCTGGTGGGCGGATGCGTGCGCGATCTCCTGCTAGGCCACGAGCCTGCCGATTACGACATAGCAACAAATGCTACTCCCGACGGCGTGGTGGGAATTTTTCCGGATAGTCTCACTGTAGGAGCGCAATTCGGCGTGGTGATTGTTGTCGAAGGCGACTTACAAGTTCACGTTGCCACATTTCGGTCTGAAACCGGTTACAGCGATGGCCGCCGCCCCGATCAGGTGATCTTTGCCTCATCCCCAGCGGAAGACGCACGCCGGCGCGATTTTACGATTAATGCGCTTTTCATGCTTCCTGCAACCGACGAGATTTTGGATTACGTGGGTGGTCGAGCGGACTTGGACGCGAGGGTCATTCGCGCGATCGGAGATCCTGTCCGCAGGTTTCAGGAAGATCGCCTTCGCATGGCGCGGGCCATTCGTTTCGCCTCGCGGTTAGGATATGAGATTGAAAATGGAACGTTCGAAGCGATCCAGCGCGAAGCCGCGGATATCACCAGCGTCTCGCCTGAGCGCTTGCGCGACGAATGCACCCGCATTCTCACCGAAGGATCCGCAGCCCGGGGATTCGAGCTTTTGGACGCGAGCGGTATTTTGATGGGCATTCTGCCCGAAATTTCCCGGATGAAGGAAGTGCAGCAACCTCCGCAATATCATCCCGAAGGCGACGTGTGGACGCATACCCTGTTGCTGCTCTCGCAACTCAGGGCCGGTGTTTCGGCAACTTTAGCATGGGGCGCGCTGTTACATGATATAGGCAAGCCTCCCACGTTTGCTCCGCCTGTGGGCGCCGGAGGACGGATTCGATTCGACGGACATGACGAAATAGGCGCTGTGATGGCGCGAGCTATCTGTGAGCGCTTTCGATTTTCGAGTGGGGACACGGAACAGATTGTGTCACTCGTAGCCCAGCACATGCGGTTCAAAGACGTCCTGGCGATGCGGCCTGCCACCTTAAAGCGTTTCGTCAGGCAACCAGCGTTCGAAGAACATCTGGAATTGAACAAAATTGATTGCACGGCGAGCAACGGGAACCTAGAAAGCCATGCATTTGTCAAGAGTTTCATGGCCACCACACCTATCGAGCAGGTCCGCCCTGCGCGCCTGATCTCAGGCGATGATCTTAGGGAGATGGGGATTCCTCCTGGACCAATATACCGGCAAATACTTGAAAATATTGAAGATGCTCAGCTTGAAGGCCGAATTACCACATCCGAGGATGCTATTAAAATGGCCAAGCAACTCTTAGAAAATGGCAATCTTCTGATATCCTTAGCGTGATAGACTAAAGATGTTTGATAGTGTACTAATCTACATCGGAAACTTACCGTCCTGCGTACGCATCCAATGATTGTTCGCTTTTACTTTTATGGGAGATGGAAATGGCTGAAACCAAGACAATGAAACCGATTCCTCCGGTGCTTCCGATTCTGCCTGTCCGCGAGACGGTGCTGTTTCCTGGAGCAGTTTTGCCGCTGACCGTGGGTCGGGACAGCTCGCTGGCGCTCCTAGAGTCGCTGTCCGGAGAGGAAAAGCTGCTTGGTGTAGTCGCGCAGCATGACCCTCGAATTGAGGAGCCGACCGGCAGTGACTTGCATAGCGTGGGTACCGTTGCGCGCGTTCACAAAATGGTCAAGATGCCCAACGGAAACGTAGTCGCATTTATAGAGGGCGTACATCGCATCCGGATTGTGGAAGTGCTGGGTATGAAGCCCTTCATTCGCGCTCAGGTCGAGGTTCAGCGGGATTCTGAAGATGAATCATCGCCGGAGCTCACCGCCCTGCAGCGCAACACGCAGGAATTATTCCGCGAAGTTGTGGCACTGTCCCCGCAACTCTCCGATGACCTCCAAAATGCAGTAATGAACATGGAGCCTGCGGGACGCTTGGCCGATTTCGTGGCTGGCACACTTCCTTCGCTTAGCACAATGGTGCGGCAGGAGTTGCTCGAAACGTTCAGCGTACGCCACCGCCTGGAAACACTGATTCGGGAGCTTAGCAAGGAAAAGGAAGTGCTGGAGCTGCGCAATAAGATTCAGGAGCAGGTGCAGGAACAAGTCAACCAGAATCAGCGGGAATATCTGTTGCGCGAGCAGATGAAGGCGATCCAAAAAGAGCTCGGCGACATAGACGACTCACAGAATGATACAGAGGAGATGCGGAAGAAAATCGAAGAATCGGGGATGTCCGCCGAGGCACGCAAAGAATGTGACCGCGAGCTGAAGCGGCTTTCGCGAATGACTCCGGCCTCGGCGGAATACATGGTTACACGAACTTATCTGGAATGGATGACCGCGGTGCCATGGGGAAAAATGTCCGGAACCGAAGACATTGACCTCGAAAAGGGTCAGGCCATCCTCGACGAGGATCATTACGACCTCGAAAAAGTGAAGCAGCGCATCTTGGATTACCTGGCAGTGAAAAAACTCAAGCCGGGAATGAAGGGGCCAATTCTTTGTCTTGTCGGTCCTCCGGGTGTGGGCAAGACATCCTTGGGGAAGTCCATAGCCCGCGCCATGGGCCGCAAATTCGTGCGTATATCGCTGGGCGGAATGCACGACGAAGCGGAAATTCGCGGTCATCGCCGTACGTATATCGGCGCGCTGCCGGGGCAAATTATCCAGGGAATTCGTCGCGCGGAGACTTGCGATCCGGTCTTCATGCTCGACGAGGTGGACAAGCTGGGACGCGATTTCCGCGGCGATCCCTCAGCGGCGCTGATGGAAGTACTCGACCCCGAGCAGAACGCTCACTTCCGCGATCATTACCTGGACGTGCCATTTGACCTGTCCAAGGTTCTCTTCGTGGCCACGGCCAACTGGATGGACCCCATACCGGAACCATTGCGCGACCGCATGGAAATTCTCGAGTTGCCTGGATATACCGCCGAAGAGAAAATCCATATCGCCAGCCGGTATCTGATACCGCGGCAAACTGAAGAACACGGCGTGGTGTCCGGCGAGCATATTGAGTTTACTGAAGAAGGTTTGCGGACAATCATCCATGACTACACGCGCGAAGCCGGTGTTCGCAACCTCGAACGGGAGATTGCCACCCTGGTGCGCAAACAGGCTCGCCGGATTGCTGAAGGCAAGACGGAGAAATTCATCGTTACACCAGAAACCGTGCGCGAGATTTTGGGCGTGGCCAAAGTTCACGCTGAGAAAGAGATTGAGGAACGGGTCACTCAGCCCGGGGTATCAGTGGGCTTGGTGTGGACGCCATCGGGCGGCGACGTCATCTTTATTGAAGCCAGCCGCATGCGCGGCGGCAAGCAGTTCATGATGACCGGTCACCTGGGCGAGGTCATGCAGGAGTCCATGAAGGCGGCCCTAACATGGGTGCGCGCTCATGGCGATCGCTATGGAATCGATCCGGACTTTTTCCGCAAGCAGGATATTCACGTTCACGTGCCCTCTGGAGCGATTCCGAAAGACGGGCCATCGGCGGGTGTAGCGATGGTCACCGCGCTGGTGAGCTTGCTCTCTGATCGTCCGGTACGGCCGCGAGTGGCGATGACCGGGGAGATGTCCCTTTCCGGCGTGGTTCTGCCCGTGGGCGGCATCAAGGAAAAAGTGCTAGGCGCGAAACGGGCCGGAGTCCGCGAAATAATTCTGCCTGCTGAAAACGAGCCCAATGTGAAAGAAGACTTGCAGGGAAACCTGCTGGACGGCTTGCAACTGCACTTCGTCCGGACGGTGGATCAGGCACTGGAAATTGCGCTCGGGAAGAAACAGCCTAGCAAGCCTGGCCCAGTTGTATTTGCGGGGGACGATCGCCCCTCGGCGGGGCCGTCCCCCGTCCATTAATAGCCAGGCGGCTATTCTGCGAAACAAAATCATAATTCTTCACACGAAAGGTCAGCGGGTGTCCGCTGGCCTTTTTGTTTGTGCCCGACGAGTTACCACCTATTTGTGAATCATCTGCAATTGGTCAACCACATTGAGAACCGAGAAAGCGGAGAACAAGACCGGTATAGGCACCAGAAGAATGTTCGTCGCGAGCACGGCGCACGGCCCCTGGTGACCGAAATTGGTCGTCCATCCGGGGAAAAACTTCCTTCAAAACAAACAGAGATGGATCTCTTGTGGTCAACATAAAAAATCTCCGCCTTCCAGTAACCATCGACTTTCGAGTCCGTACCCCACGCTGGATATTTCAAATACGCAGGAAGAGATAGCCAAGAGACTTCTTATTGCCTGCGCATGGGTGCCACAATGGATGTGTGAAGCTCACTCCCCGTCAATTAGTGGTGCGCGGCCGCGAATTGGCGGCGCTACTGCTACGTTCCTTAGAGCGCGATCGGTTGGTGTCGCGGTTTGTGGACACCTACGCCGTGGAGTTTGAGCGCGCATGCTGCACCGCTTATGCCGGTCAGTATAGGGAAACCGTATCCAATATTCGCCGTGAGTCGCTGCTGGCCATGACGGTATGGATGGAGCAAGAGCTGCCCCAGTTCGTTCTGCCGGCCACCGGGCGCAATCCACGCCCGAGGGGCAGATCATCCGTGCGGAAGCCTGGCGCCGACCCCAAGAAAACTGTGAAAGCTGCCAAGAAAAAACCAATTCTTTCGCCCCAAATGCAGGAAAGCTTGAACGCAGTTTATGATGAATTTCTCGCTGCTCTCGCTCAAGCGATGGAGTGGCCATCACGCGAGATTGAGGAGTTCCGCCGCGACTTGGGCCTTTATCATAAATTAATGGCGGGCAAGCCTTCAGCGCGCGCACAATGTCCCGCGGGAAAGCAGTTAGCGGCGCACGTGGAGGGTCCCTTCGTAGATCGTTGCGGCGTGCTACTGGATCCATCGATGCTGGATAAATCCCGTTTAGCCGCGTCGCGCTTTCAAAATCAACTGCACATCGCCACGCAATCGGCATTGAACCAGGTCTTCAGTTCACGCCGGGAAAATTGAAGTGAGATCATAAAAGTTGGAGTCGCCACAAATGCTGGCAGCAGCTTAAGACCGGTGCTCTTCGATGACCTTTGGAGCGATGTTTCCGGCAATTGTGAAATGTAATTTGACACTTCGCTCGTATCCCTAAAAGTGTAGGAAGAGATCGGAAAGGCGTGGTTGCTCCGTTGAAAGAGTCTGGATCTATCCCATGGCCTTGGTTTGACGGTGCCGCAGAGAAACTGAGGCGATGGTCCAGGATGCGCCACACATTCCGAGAGCCATAAACGCGCTGGACCACTCGTTCGGATTATGGGAATGCGCGGCGCTTATAACTCTAGGTGAATGCAGGAGTAAAAACCACAGCAAGAACATTATCCCCAGCAGAAACGTCGCCCAACGGTCCATCCATTTCACGACGATGCTGAGGCCAGTCGCTATGAAGGCGGCACCTGTAAAGGCCGCCCAGAACAACCCTCCTGGGATCCAAACCGGCACAAGGCTGGCCACGAAGTGAAGATAGAGAAAATGGTCGATTCCAAAAATTACCGAGGAAATGGCAAACAGGAAACGCCCCAACATAAGAAAATTGGTAAGCATGCCTGCCCATTGCCGGAAATCGTACCGAGCCGGCGGCAGCGTTCGCGCTAAGGTCAAAGCCCCACCACACAGCGCCAGAATTTCAAAGGTACCTGTGCGACTGAATGAATCTCTAAATGCTCTGGGAATCTGAAGAACCAGCACACATACGAGAAAGAACATACCCAGAAGAATTGCCGCCCATCGCGGCCTGAAATTAATCGCGATGCACAGACCGGTGGCAACGAAAATAATCCCGGTGACATATGCCCATACCAGGTTCGGCGGAACCCAAGGGATAACCGGCACTGAGGCACCCGTAAATCGCGCACATATGAAGTTTTCGACGCCAAAGGCCATGATGGCTATGGCGAATATGACCCTTCCTTGCGCGGCGATCTTCTCCATGCGAACTCCTGAATTATTAATGCTAGCAACACAATTTACATCGACGACAGATTCACGCAATTCTAGATGATGGGTTGGCCGTGCCGGTTGGCTGGGGCCCTTTCAATAAAATCCGAACCATGGAATCTGTGAAGCGAATCGAGTTTCCAAACTCAATTCCACGCGAAGAGAGAGCAATTCTGGCTAGTGCTGCTCCGGACTTTGCAGGCGGCGGACGGCCCACGAAGCATGTTCAGCGATGATTTCATCCTCAGAAGCCGATAACCGGGTCAGCAATGCGGTGATTCGTGCATAAGCTGGACTGTCACGTTTGAGGCGCGAATTCCCCAGGGCCACGCAGGCGTTTCGAATTAACCCACGCCACTTGGTTCGGCGAACTGGACTGCCGCGAAAGATTGGTTCGAATTCCTCTTCAGTCAGCGACGCCAGCCATTCCAACGATGGAGCCAAGAGTGTGGCAGATTCCCCGAACTTGCCGCCCTCGGCATCCAATGTAACCGACGGAATTTCGCGCGGCAAGAAATCCGCTGCGAACGAAAAGCCGGCACGTTGGTTCCATGGGCACACATCCTGGCAAATATCGCAGCCAAATACCATGTGGCCCATACCCGGGCGGAGTTCTTCGGGAATCGCGCCGCGAAGCTCAATGGTGAGATAGGAAATGCAGCGTCGCGCATCAAGCACATATGGCTCTGTGATCGCAGTTGTGGGACAAGCCTCAATGCATAATGTGCAATTGCCGCATAGATCAGCGGGCAGGGACTCCTCGGATGCGACCGATGGCGCGCAATCGAGCGTAGTTAGGATTGCACCTAGGAAAAGCCATGAACCAGCGTGTTCATTGAGCAGGCAAGTATTTTTCGCCAGCCAGCCGAGACCGGCGTGTTTTGCCGCTACTCGCTCGGGTAGTGGCCCTGTGTCAACGTAGGTGCGCGCCTGAAAAGCCTCATCGAACTGCCCGTGCATCCCGTCAACCAGCGCATTGAGTTTTTCGCCGAGCACGCGGTGATAGTCATCGCCCCACGCATAACGGGAAATCCAGCCGCGCGGGCCGCCATGCGGACTTCGATCCGCGTCATTTATTGCGGCGGCTTCGGTAGAAAGTGGCTGCACAGTGTTGTAATTCAGCGCGCACACGATGATGCTTCTCGCGCCTGAAAAAACACTCGCTGGGAACTGCCTACGGGGATTATGCAGGTACCCCATCTCCCCGGCATATCCGCGGGCCAGCCAATCGGGTATGCGGCCAAGTTCAGGCCAGTTCTCAGCAAGGACCACGCCGCAGAGGTCAAAGCCGATTTCGGCTGCTCTCCGGGTAATCCATGCGGTTTTTTCCGAAGCGGTCACGTGGCTACTGTTGTTCCCAGGCAAATATACATGCCATGCGCTGTAACTGGGCAACGAGCGGTGCGAGTGGGGAGTTATCAGCCAACAGCGACCTTTTATTGGCTAACAGACAATAAGATCACAAATATTCGCCCCTAACCCACAAGCATTGCTACAATCCCCCATATGGCTGATTGGAAGCAAATACAGGCACGTATACGCAAGGCAAGGAATAGTTCCGATCCTGTCGCCCGGCTTGCGGAGCTTTATGCCAAGACGCGGGATGGTATGGCGGCTTTCGAGGTTGGGGCTGCCGCTGAAAAAGCCGCACGAATGGAGGAAGCTATTCATTGGTATGCCACCGCCCACGGGCGCTTCCGGCGAAATGAATGGCGGATCAAGGCAGCCGAAGCCCTAACACGCCTTGGAGCTCCTGTCCCACCTACAAATGATTCTCCGTTCGATGCGCATGATGGACGTGACGGCGAAAATTCAAGTTCCGCTACAGAGATTGAGCATGGGACTAAACAAATATCAGCACTTGGGCAGCCGCCGGAGCCGGCCCCCGCCCCCGCGACATCCCCAAGAGCAGCCTCATCTCGCCCGCAGCAAGTTCCATCCGTAACCTCAGGGAGACGCGGGCGGGCTCCGGTACCCCGTGAATGGTTACATGCCGAATCTGGCGCAGCGCCTCAATCGAAGGCGCTTGGGGATGACACGACTATTTCATCTGCGCAACAAGATATGCGCGCGGAAGCTACCTTCCCAGAGGAGATACAAGGAAATCCCGCGGGGGCTCAGTCCGCAAGAGAGAAATCCGGCGCATTGGATTTGCGGCAAGATGTCCCCGCGGATAGCGCAACGGAGATCAACTCCCCCGCTCCGCCTTTGCCGAATGGTTCCAAGCGGCGGCGCCGTGGGCGCCGCGGCGGCCATGGGCGGCAGCCCGGACTTTCGCCAGCCAAATTCGCTCAAGAGAATAGTGCGGCTTCCCAAAGTGAAGGCAAGCCGCTTGGGAGTCCCAAACCGTCGACGGCGGAGTCTCCTCTATCTGCTCAGCGCCGGGCGTCTTTTGCGCCACAAACTGAGAAACTCGAGGCTGCCTTACCTATGGAGGCTGCGCAGGCTGAAAAGCCAGTGCCGCCATACAGGTCACCGAGCCGTTCACGCCTCGCCGATCCCGGTGTGTCGTCCCGCTTAGCGCAACTGGAAGCATTGCTGCGTAGGCTGATTTCGGCGCCTGAACATCCGCTCAGCGAAGCGGAAGAGGCGCCCGCCGGTCCTGGCGTATTTGTGCTTTCGGATTCCGATCTGGTGACGTTCTATTACGTGGAGGCGTGCCGCACATTGCGTGTGGCCATCGGCAATCTGGCCAAGGGACGGAACATTCGCGGCGGGCGGACTAGGAGCGCTCCAGCAGAAAGCTCGCCAATTCGAGCACGGCTTAGCGAACATCTTGACATTTCCGAAGCCAAAGTTTCCCAATACATGAAACAGCATTGCGTGGTCCGGTGGCTGCAACTCGATGACGAAGCGCACCACTTGGCCCACCTGACCATTGCAGTGCTCCGGCCTCCGCTGAACTCTGAGTAAGCGCCGGTCGGATAATGGGGTACCAGGAGTTTATCGGACGCGCCGTGATTGCCCCATTCAGTGCGCTGAATTACCATTCGCCTGTTGAATTTCGCCAATGGGCCTTACTAGCTGGACGAAAGCACTCTTGAGGCGGTAATCTATTGCCTCCAATATACAGTCACTATTGCGTTTAGTGGGAAAGGACGAGGCAATTGCAATATCGCCTTGGCGGTTCTAGGGGGACCGAAATAATGCCAAAGACGGCAATGAATCAGGCCATGAAGTCGCTGGACTGGCTGATGTGCAAGACAGCCGGCGTTGCGTTCGATACGGTACAATATTTTAACCGGCGCAACCCCAACCCATCGTTCACTCCCAAATGGTCCGATAAGCCCATGCTGAAGTCATGGGAGAAGAGCAAACCCACGCTGGGCTGGCCGCGAACAACTGATTCCCTGTGCCCGGATTGCGTAAAGGAGGCCCGCGAAGCGATCATTGACGGCAAGAAGGACTGGGCCGATCTGGCGCACGAAAAAGTGGGCGAAATCAAAGCTCAGATTATCGAGCGCGATGGCCAGGTTTGGATGGTAAAGGAATGTCCCACCCATGGCCGATATGAAGACATGATGGCTGTGGATTCCAAGTTCCTCGAATGGATTGAGCAGAATTTTCCAGGGCGCGATATTCCAGCGCACAATGACGAAAAGCTGCACCGCCACGGCAGCAGCACAGTGCGGTATGGGCGCGGCTCGGTTCTCACCGTTGACCTAACCAACCGCTGCAACATGATGTGCGATCCGTGCTTCATGGATGCCAATCAGGTTGGCTACGTTCATGAATTGAGCTGGGAAGAAATCCAGGAAATTCTCGATAATGCATTGAAGATTAAGCCCCGGCGCCAGATGTCGGTGCAATTCTCAGGCGGCGAGCCGACAATGCATCCATATTTCCTGGACGCGGTGCGTTACGCGCGAAAGATTGGCTACAACAGCGTGCAGGCCGCCACCAACGGAATCGAATTCGCCAAGAGCAAGGATTTTTCGCGCAAGGCGTTCGAAGCCGGCATGCGTTACGCCTACCTCCAGTTTGATGGGATCGGTAACGATGCAAATAGCCACCGCCAGGTCGGCAATCTGTTTGACGTAAAGCTGCGTGCTATAGAAAACATGCACGAAGCGGGCATCGAAATCGTGCTGGTCACAACCATCATCAATAACGTTAACAACGACCAGGTAGGTCCCATCGTGAAGTTCGCGATGGATAACCCCAAGAAAATCGCATTCGTTTCGTTCCAGCCGGTCAGCTTTACCGGGCGCGATGAAGATATTACTCCCGAGCGCCGCATCCATCAGCGTTATACGCTTTCGCATTTGGCCAAGGATGTAAGTAACCAGGTCGGCCATATTGAGCCGACTCGCGACTGGTTCCCCATTTCACTCATCAGCCCGTTCGCAGACTTTGCCGATTTGATGCACGGCTCCGAAGCTCAATGGGGACAGATGAGTTGCGGCTGCCATCCCAACTGCGGCGTTGGGACCGCCGTGATGATCAACAAGGAAAACAAGGAATGGGCTCCAGTACCCCGCTTTCTGAACATCCCTGGCCTGGTGAAGGATATGCAGGGAATCACCGACGCGGCACGCAGCAAGAAATTTTCCGCAGCCATGGTTGGCCTGGCTCTGCTCAAGAACTACCACGCCTTCCAGGCTCCGCCCAGTCTCCGGCTCTGGGACCTCTACAAGAAGTTCGACAAGACGTTTGGTGTCCAAGGCCAGGAAGCAACAAAGAAAGTTTATGGCAGCATTGGCCCCGATCGCACGATTGAAGACGCCATGCGCCGCCGCAAGGACCCTTGGAATTTCCTGTTTCTCGCGGGCATGTGGTTTCAGGATTTATTCAATTATGATTTCCGCCGTACTGAAATGTGCATCATCCCCTACGCCACGCAGCAAGGCGAAATTTCCTTCTGCGCTTACAATACCGGCGTCGGCTGGCGCAAAATTATCGAAAACATGTACAAGAACGCCACTGTGGCCCAGTGGTACAAGAATCATGGCAAGCACGAGATTTACGCCAAAGGCAAGAAAGTCGACCTCAACCATTACGAACATTCGTTGAGGATTGACGAAGAAGACGCGTCTCGCGTTCGCCATCTCGACGACACCATCCCGCAAACCGCCGCGGAAGAGGATCGTATTCGCCGCAAGCAGGCTATGGAAGAGGCCGCCAAAGTGCGCAAGATTTACGAGGAATTGGTTCTTAGGAAGCCGGCTGAAACCGTTGTCCAAATTGGGTCACTGACCGCCATGAAGACCGCGGTACCTGGCACGGGTCGTCTGGAGACCATTTCCCCCGTCAAAGCCAACGGAAATGGCAATGGTCACGGAAGCAACGGCCATTCAAATGGAAATGGAAGCGGTCACTCAAACGGCGACGGCGCAGCCCAGCCAGCCGAAACTGAGATGGCCCACGCCTCCGGCGACTAGTAATCTTCGATCAGATAAGGTGAAGAGGCCGCCCGTCATTTTTGGGCGGTTTCTTTTTTTTACTCGCCCTGTCCCCCAAATTACGCAAATAGGGCACTAGCCGCGCTCCGCGAAGTATGGCAAACTCGACTCTCTGACGAGATTGGCGGAAGGCGGCCAAGTATCGCGCCGCTAGTCTGCGCCCCACGGAAAAGCATAAAAACTGATGGATCCCCGGTTCATCCGCAATTTTTGCATCATCGCGCACATTGACCACGGCAAATCCACGCTGGCCGACCGGCTGCTGGAACTGACCGGAGCGCTCACCCAGCGGGAAATGACCGAGCAAGTCCTCGATTCGATGGACCTTGAGCGCGAGCGCGGCATTACCATTAAGGCCAAGAGTATTCGTCTCCATTACACCGCCAATGACGGCAACGAATATCGCCTCAATTTGATTGACACCCCCGGCCATGTGGATTTTTCCTACGAGGTTTCCCGGGCGCTTTCCGCCTGCGAGGGCGCGCTGCTGGTGGTTGATGCAAGCCAGGGCGTGGAGGCCCAGACCGTCGCCAATGCATTCTTGGCCGCCCGAAATCACTTGGAAATTATTCCCGTCATCAACAAAATTGATTTGCCCGCCGCGCAGCCCGATCAGGTGAAAGAGCAAATCGAAAATGTGCTGGCCATTCCCGCCGGTGATGCGTTGCTAATCAGCGCCAAGAGCGGCATCGGTGTCGCCAACGTGCTCGAAGCCATTGTGAAGCGCGTTCCCCCGGCGCAAGGCTCCGCTGATGCTCCCTTGCGCGCGCTGATTTTTGATTCATGGTTCGATATCTACCGAGGTGCGGTGGTGCTGGTACGCGTAATGGAGGGGCGTATCATGCCGGGCATGAAAATTCGTCTGTGCGCGAATGATGAAGTGTATGAGGTTGAGCATCTCGGAGTCCTCACGCCCAAGGCTGTCACTTTACCGGAACTTTCCGCTGGCGATGTTGGTTTCATCATCGCCAATATCAAGCGCGTGGCCGACGCGCGCGTCGGCGATACAGTGATTGAGGCCGCCCGTCCCGCCGCCGCGCTCCCTGGCTTTGAAGCCATTCAGCCAATGGTCTTCGCCGGCTTGTACCCCGTGAACGCCAGCGATTACGAAGTCCTCCGCGATGCTTTGGGAAAGCTGCAACTGAACGATGCGGCCTTTTTCTACGAACCCGAGAATTCCGTTGCCCTAGGATTTGGTTTTCGCTGCGGATTTTTGGGTCTGTTGCACATGGAAATCGTGCAGGAGAGGCTGGAGCGCGAATTCAACATTGACCTGATCACCACAGCGCCCAGCGTTCGCTATCGCATTACGACGACCGCGCAATCCACAATGGAAGTAGATAATCCCACACGCTTTCCGGACCCTTCGTTAATTGAACGAATTGAAGAACCCATATTGATTGCAACCATCATTACATCGGAGGAATCGCTGGGCGGGATTTTCGCGCTGTGCGAGGAAAAGCGCGGCGTGCAGAAAAATTTCGAATACCTCTCCACCACGCGCGTAATGCTCACCTACGAAATGCCTCTCAACGAAATCGTTCTCGATTTTTACGACCGGCTGAAGAGTGTCTCTCGCGGCTACGCCTCTCTGGATTATCGCCTGGAAGGCTACCGCGAGGCCGATCTCGTAAAATTGGATATCCTCGTTGGAGGCGAGCCGGTGGACGCGCTGACCGTCGTTTGTCACCGGGACCAGTCCTTTGAACGCGGGAAGGAATTAATCAGCCGATTGCGCAAATTGATTCCCCGGCAGATGTTCGAAGTGCCTCTGCAGGCGGCCATTGGCAGCCGCATAATCGCGCGTGAAACCATCAGCGCGCTACGCAAAAACGTACTGGCCAAATGCTATGGCGGTGATATTTCCCGCAAGCGGAAGCTGCTCGAAAAGCAGAAGGAAGGCAAGCGGCGGATGAAACGCGTAGGGCGCGTGGATATTCCCCAGGAAGCGTTTCTCGCAGTGCTTAAGGTCACAGGCAGCGGCGACGACGAATAAGCGGGGGAGATGTTTGCGATATCCTGAATTGGGCCGAGTCCTCCCCGATAGTCCAACGATTTGTGACGTTTTATGGTCCGATGATTTTTTTTTGCAGGACTCTGGCGTCCACCTGTCCACGTGCCAGTCGCACGGCGATTTCGTCTCCCGCTGCCACCTGATCCGGCGAGCGCAAAATCTTTCCCGCGCTGTCGTACGCAATCGCATAGCCGCGCCCCAGTAAGCCAAGCGGACTGCGCTCCTGCAATCGAATCTCCAATGCCTCAAACTGGCGCCGCCGGGCAACCAACCCCCGCGCGGCCACCGATTGCAGCGCGTCCGTTGCGGATTCCAATCGTCGCCGATGCCGGCTGAGCCAGACTCGCAAATCGAGAGCAGCCAGACGCAATTGTAATTTGCTGAGCGTCCGGCGGCGGCGCGCAGTGATTCGCTCCAGTGACGCTGCCATCTCTCCCGCCAGACTCATAATGCGCGCGCGCAATAGACCGGCGCGCTGCCTCAGGTCGAAACCCAGCAGCCGTATCTGCGAAGCCGCCAGCCGTCGCTGGGAAACTCTCAGCCTTGCGCGAAAACTATCAACCATCTCCGATTGCAGCACATCCAGCCGTTGCTCGCCGCCGCGGAGTATTTCTAAAGGCCTCCGAAACGCCCTCCGTCCGCGCAACTCATGCAGCCTCCCCTGCAGGATGGCGATTCGATAGCGCATTCGCTCCTGAATTTGTTGCCCTAATCGTCGAATATGTAACTCAAATTCCTCACGCCGCTGCACAACGATTTCCGCCGCCGCTGAAGGCGTGGGCGCGCGCAAGTCCCCCGCGAAATCCGCAATCGTGAAATCCGTTTCGTGCCCAATGCCGGTAATCAGCGGGATTTCGCCGCTGGCAATGGCCCGGGCCACAATTTCTTCATTAAAAGTCCACAAATCCTCCAGCGACCCGCCGCCGCGCGCCAGAATGATGACGTCCACTCCGCGCACCTTATTGAAATGGCGGATTGCGGCCACAATTTCCGCCGCCGCGCCCTCGCCCTGCACGCGTACCGGAAAAATAAGCAAGCTCACGTTGGGAAAGCGCCGCTCAAGTACGCGAAGAATATCATTCACCGCCGCACCCGTCGGAGACGTCACCAGCCCAATCCGCCGCGGTAATACGGGAATGGTTTTCTTGCGCGCCTCATCGAAAAGCCCCTCCGCAGCCAGCTTTGCATTTAACTGTTCAAAAGCCGCCTGCAGGGCGCCTGAGCCCACCGGCTCGATGTAGGAAACCTGTAGCTGATACTCCCCGCGCGGCTCAAACACGCTGAGCGCACCGCGCACCAGCATGTGCATTCCCGGCTCGGGCCGGAATTTCAACCGCCGGGCACAGTCGCGAAAGCATATGCAGCGAATCTGCGCACGCGCATCCTTGAGCGTGAAATAAAGGTGCCCGGGCTGCGACGCCGTGTAATTGGAGACCTCTCCTTCCAGCCACACATCGCCGAATTCCGATTCAAGCAATCCAGTAATGCGCGAAGTAATTTCGCTCACCGACCAGATGCGGCGTTCGGGTACGAGATTAAGGGATATCTGGTTCATTTGATTAGGTAACAGATGGGTTTTCCAGGTCCCTCATTAATATTGTCCTGATTACCGCCGTAGGACCTTCACGATCCACATGACAAGCGTGAGGGCGAGGCTAACCAGAATGCACGTGACAATCGGGAAATATACCGTTCCGTGGCGGCCCGAATAGGCTATGTCGCCGGGCAATCGTCCCACTCGAAGCGGCAGCCCAGGACTCGCCATCATAAGGGCTCCGACGCCTACTAGGGCGATGACCGCGATCAGCAGGAACATGCCAAGTTCGCGAACAGCTTGTTCATGTGACCGGGGGGTCATTCAACGAAAAGCTTAGGCTTCGTAAGACACGAGCGCAACCATTGTGGGTGACCGTGTGATGGGGGCGATTAAAATTGCATTCTCAGCAGTACCGGCCAAAAGCCCGTCTCCCAGAGGACTCTGTCGCGCAGTGCGATGGGAACTGTGGGGCGGTTAAATCAGTTCGTAGCCGGCGAAGAAATAGCCAATTTCGAATGCGGCGGTTTCGGGCGCGTCGGAACCGTGCGTGCAATTATTCTGAATGCTCGCGCCAAATGAATTGCGAATAGTCCCTTTCGCGGCTTTGGCCGGATCGGTGGCTCCCATGGTATCGCGCCAGCGGGCAATGGCATTATCCGCTTCCAATACCATGGCAATAATTTTTCCCGAGCTCATGAATTCGGTTAGCTCGCCGAAAAATGGCCGCGCGCGGTGAACCGCATAGAAACCCTCTGCCTGCGCTTTGGTCAACCGCATGGATTTGATCGCCGCAATCTGGAATCCGGCGGTCTGAATGTGCTTCAGAATTTCACCGGCGATGCCGCGCGTCACCGCGTCGGGCTTGATAATGGCAAGCGTGCGTTCCATATTTTCCCTCTCCAATATTTCTTCAGCCTTGCGCTATTGCTGCTTCAATGCAGCCGCCATTGTTGCTCCGATGTCCGCGGGGCTTTGCACGCACCGGATTCCCGAAGCTTCCATGGCCGCGTATTTATCTTTTGCCGTTCCCTGTCCGCCGCTGATGATCGCGCCCGCATGGCCCATGCGGCGTCCAGGAGGGGCGGTCTGCCCGGCGATAAATCCCACCACCGGCTTGCGCACAGTGGCTTTGATATAGGCGGCGGCGGTCTCCTCGGCATTGCCGCCGATTTCACCAATCATCACAATGGCTTCAGTCTCCGAGTCGTCATTGAATAGGCGAATCGCGTCCAGAAAACTTGTGCCGATGATCGGATCGCCGCCGATTCCTATACACGTGGATTGTCCAATACCTAGCGCGGTCAATTGCGCTACCGCTTCATACGTTAGAGTTCCGCTACGACTGACCACTCCCACGCGTCCCGCTTTGTGAATGCTCCCGGGCATAATTCCAATTTTGCATTTGCCGGGAGAGATAATTCCCGGGCAGTTGGGCCCGATGAGGCGGCTCTTCGAATCGCGCAGCACGGCGGCGACGCGCACCATATCCAGCGCGGGAATCCCTTCAGTAATGCAAACGATTAGTGGCAAACCTGCGCCGGCGGCTTCCAGAATCGCATCCGCGGCAAATGGCGGAGGCACGAAAATCACTGATGCGTCCGCCCCGGTTTCACGGACCGCCCGCGTCACCGTGTCAAAGACGGGCACGCCGAGATGCGATGTCCCGCCTTTGCCTGGCGTCACTCCTCCAACGATTTTTGTTCCGTATTCGATGCATTGCTGCGCGTGGAAACTGCCTTCACGACCGGTGATGCCCTGAACGAGCACACGAGTCTTTTCATTTACCAGGACGCTCATATATTTCTCGATTTGCCTTGTTTCAGTGGGCTTGTGCGGAAAGGTGAATGGCTTTCCGCGCGCCGTCTTTCATGTTCTCGGCCACGGTGAAGTTCAATCCCGATGCCCGCAAAATTTCCTTGCCCTGCGCGACGTTGGTTCCTTCCATGCGCACCACCACCGGCACGGTGAACTTCAATTCCCGCGCCGCGTTCACTACGCCTGTCGCGAGCACGTCGCATCGCAAAATCCCGCCAAAAATATTCACGAACACACCGCGTACATTGGGATCACTCAACAGCAGCCGGAACGCGTTTTTTACTTGTTCAGCCGACGCGCCGCCGCCCACGTCTAGAAAATTTGCCGGACTGCCACCGCACAGCTTGATAATGTCCATGGTGGCCATGGCTAGTCCTGCGCCGTTCACCATGCACGCCACGCTGCCGTCGAGCTGGATGTAATTGAGCTTGAACTTGGCCGCTTCCACTTCCAGTGGCGTCTCTTCGTCAATATCGCGCAGCTCGGCAAACTCGGGATGCCGGAAAAGCGCATTGTCGTCCAGGGTCATCTTGGCATCCAGCGCCACCAGCCGGTTGTCGCCAGTAACGATGAGGGGATTGATCTCAATCAGCGTGGCATCCGTTTCCAAAAACGCGCGATACAGCGACTCGAAAAATGGAATTGCCGGCTTTACCAATTCGGCGGGTAAGCCCAAACCAAAAATTAGATTGCGCACCTGATAGGGTTGCAGTCCCGCTGACGCCGAAATCGTTTCCCGCAAAATGGCTTCAGGGTTGTCCTTGGCAACTTCTTCAATTTCCATTCCGCCAGCCGCGCTGGTCATGAATACAGGAGATCCCGTCGCGCGGTCCACCAGGATGCTCAGATAGAGCTCCTTGCGAATGTCCAAGCCTTCTTCCACCAGCAGCCGCCGGACCACGCGACCCTCGGCTCCTGTCTGTGGGGTTACCAGCGTCATACCCATGATTTGCGCGGCAAGCTCTGCCGCCTGTTCCGGAGACTTCGCCAGCTTCACGCCGCCAGCCTTGCCCCGGCCACCGGCGTGAATCTGTGCCTTCACAACCGCAACGGGCGTCCCAAGTCGTCGGGCAATAGCCGTGGCCTCTATCGTATCTTTCAGAATCACTTCGCCGCGCGGCACTGGAACACCAAACTTCCTCAGTATCGCCTTAGCCTGATATTCATGAATCTTCATGGACCATCCACATCCGTATTATTTCTCGCCTTGCAAACTACCAATTTTATCTGGAAGGCGTTCCGCGGGCAAACCGACGTCGCTATGATCAATTCCGCTCGCGGCGTTACATCGCCACGTTTTTGACGTGGGTGCCGATATACCACTCATTGCCAAACGGATCCGAGACGGCGCCCACGAGATCGCCATAGGGCTGCTCCGCTGGAGCGAATATGGATGTGGCGCCCCACCCCACGGCTTGCTGATACCACTCATCGGCGTGATCCACATAAAGGTAGAACATCGCCGGCATGGGTTGAAACGTTCCGTGCGCTTCGCCCAGTTCCAGGATGGAATCGCCGATCAAAATCCTGGCGTGCTGCACCGTATCGTTAGGGGTATGCACACGAAATATCTCCTTGGCCCCAAAGGCTGCTTTCAGAAAATCGATCATTTCTCCCGCGCGTATTACATGCAAAAATGGGGTCACCGTGTGGAGTCCGTGTGGCGGCTTTTCGCTGTCTCCATGAGTGGCGATATACCAGAGATTGCCGGCGCAGTCTTGCACGCCCGCTTCCCGGTCGCCATAGGATTTATCCGTTGGTGGTTGCAACGACTTTCCCCCCGTGTCCACTGCGCGCTGATACACCTCATCCGCATTCGGCACGTAGAGATGCAGCCCCATGGGGCGCGATTTCGCTCCTGATGTTCCGCCGCCTCCGACCATCAACATCGAATTGCCGATGCGCACCTCACAATGCGTTCCGCCAGCCGAGCCGGTGCCGCGCAGTGTTTCTACCCCGCCAAACGCGTTTTTCATGAATTCAATCACCGGGTCAGGCTGCTCGGCTATCAGATACGGGGTAATGGTATGAAAGCCTTCACGGATTGGGTTAACTGACGCGGTCATCTCGTCGTCCTTTCATCGAGTATAGGAGAGCCAATTCTATCTTACCGGTTGATTCATGCAACGGCTGTCCCCGCCGTCTTTCCATGATGACGCACACTCTGCAAACGCTGAAATTCGCCGTTATTGTCACTAGCCCGCCCGCCGGAGAGTCATATATATATGGATCAATTTCGCTGATCCGTAAGAGGAGCGGGATTAAAGCCGCCATTTTGCGGTAAGCTAATAACCTTGCGCCTTTAAATAAAGGAGAACCACCGATGGAAACCTCACAAGGCAATAAGTGCGCACACCCAATTTGCTCTTGCACCACCACCAGCGGCAAATATTGCAGTACGCAATGCGCGGCCATGGAAAAGACGCCAGATGTGGACTGTATGTGCGGTCATCCTGGCTGCAAAGGCCGCACCGAATAATTCGGCTCGTCCTTAACTCGTTCCAGCCAATTCGCACCTTACCGTGGTGCGAAAGCGATCGCTCGCCGAATTCGTGCGCGCCTTCCGCGGGCATGGAAGACCCATGCCAATTGCGCCGCTGTTGCAATGTGCGGGAACGTTGTTAATCCATAATTTATCCGCGCTTTTCCCCTGACTTAGTCCGGCATAGGCCTGCTTCCGGTGATATTCTCGTTGCCTGCGGAGAGTCTCCCCCAGCCATGAATCAATCAAAGGATCCAGCGGTTTCTGTGTCCGACGCGGAAGCTCTTGCCAGCGCGGAGCGCTACCTGATGAATACGTACCGTCGGCCGCCGGTCGTGTTCGATCACGGCCGCGGTTGCAAGCTCTACGATTCCCATGGACGTGCCTATCTGGATTTTCTCGGCGGCCTCGCGGTCAACGCGCTGGGTTATTCTCATCCCCGGATCGTAAAGGTGATTCGCCGTGAAGCGGGGCGCGCCATTCACCTCTCCAATCTCTTTCACAACCAGTTCCAGGGGCCGCTGGCGAGAAAGCTTGTCGAATGGTCGGGGATGGACCGCGTCTTCTTTACCAATAGCGGCACGGAGGCGGTGGAGGGAGCTGTAAAACTCGCTCGTGCGTTCGCTCGCAATCAGACGCCCGGCCCTGTTCCCAAAACTCGAATCCTCGCCTTGGAAAATTCCTTTCATGGCCGCACGCTCGGCGCGCTTTCGCTTACTTACACCGAAAAATATCGCACGCCGTTTACGCCGCTAATGCCAGGCGTCGAATTTGTGCGCTTTAATGACGTTGCCGACCTAGAGAGTAAATTCGATGAGTCGGTCTGCGCGTTCATCGCGGAACCGGTTCAAGGCGAAGGCGGCATTCACGCCGTCAGCGATGCTTTCTGGATGCGCGCCCGCGCGCTGGCCACGCAGCATCGCGCCGCGCTGATTGCTGACGAGATTCAATGCGGCCTGGGGCGCACCGGAAGATATTTCGCCTACCAGAAATTTGGCGGCCCGGAATGTTTTCCGGACATCGTGACCATAGCCAAGCCGCTGGCAGCGGGAATCCCTCTGGGAGCGATGCTGGCGCGTGAGGAGGTTGCGTTCGCGTTTTCGCCGGGTATCCACGGGACGACATTTGGCGGCGGTCCGCTGGCCTGTGCCACGGCCCTGGAATTTCTGCGCGTGGTCGAAGACGAACATCTGCTCGAAAACGTTCGCGAGCGCGGAGAGGAAATCCGTGCTGGCTTGCAGCGCCTGGCGGCCCGCTTTGACTTCATTCGCGAGGTCCGCGGCGAAGGACTGATATTGGGCCTCGAGCTGTCAATTGACGGTCGCCCCTTGGTGGATGAAGCCCTGCGCCAGGGGCTGCTCATTAACTGCACGCACGAACGTACCCTGCGGTTTCTGCCGCCCTTCATCATCCGTCCAGCCGATGTGAAAGCGTTTCTTCGCAAGCTGAAAACTGTGCTGGCGAGTGCTTCACAACTTGATCGTGCTGGGGCACCGTGAATTGGATCGATCGAATATATTTTGGATGGTCGGCTTGTTCGTGGCCGTCCGGACCCTTGACTTGCAGTCCAGCATCGGATACTTTCAAAGTGTTCTTGATAGAGGCGCGGAGGCCATGAGTAGCCGGGGTTGCGATTCCGAGTAGCTTCGGAAGCCCGGGCAAAAGGGGCTGTAATTTTCTCCGCCGAAATCGTCGCGGCAAGCTGACTCCGCGGCGCTTGGGGGGCACGGCTAATACCTGTCCACTGTCATCCGTGAAAGCGGATGGAGCGCTATTGAGGAGCGAAGAAACTCGAGTCATCATCCCTCGCGGATTTTCCTTCTCCCGTTCCATCCCTCATTAATGTGAAACTCGAAAAAACACTGGCTATTGCAGCATCTCTGCTGCTGGGGAATGATGAACCTTTTTGAACTAGCTCGAACGCTCGTTGATATCGAATCCATCACCAACCACGAAAGTGCGGTGGGTTCCTTTCTATTCGACCTGCTAACTGGGATGGTTCGCGCATCCAGGCCACAGGGGCGAATTGAGCGCTGCGAGGTCGAGTCCGGCCGCTTCAACGTTTTTGCGTGCTGGGGCGTGCCGGTCGTCACGCTATCAACGCACATGGATACGGTTCCTCCGTTTTTTGCCTCCCGCGAAGATGACGAACATATCTGGGGGCGCGGCTCGGCTGATGCCAAGGGCATCATCGCGTCCATGATTGGCGCGGCTGAAGCTCTCTTGAATTCGGACGTGAGCAATTTCGGATTGCTTTTCGTCGTGGGTGAGGAGAGGAACAGCGCGGGCGCGCTTGCGGCTGCGAGAGATCCTCGCGGCTCGCGCTTTCTTATCAATGGAGAGCCCACCGAAAACAAACTCGCTCTCGGCACCAAGGGCGCGCTGCGATACGAAATTCGTGCGACGGGCCGCGCGGCCCATTCCGCTTACCCCGAACTGGGCGAATCGGCGATCGAGAAAGTATTGGACGCTCTCGCCGCGATACGAAAGATTCCATTGCCGGATGATGCGCTTCTCGGCAGAAGCACGTTGAACATCGGCGTTGTTTCCGGCGGTGTCGCTCCGAATGTTATCCCCGAAGATGCCAAGGCTGAAATTCTGATCCGGTTGGTTGGTGATCCCGCACCCGTTCGCGATTCAATTGGCCGCGCGGTTGCCGGATACGCGGAGGCGCGAGAGGTTTTGTGCATTCCGGCGGTTCATTTTGACGCGCTGGACGGGTTCGAAACCACGGTGGTTTCCTTTACGACTGACGTGTCCGCTTTCGGTGGCGCGTGGGGCAAGCCGTTTGTGATTGGTCCCGGCAGCATTCATGTGGCGCACACATCCGGCGAGCATATTACCAAGAAACAGATTCTGGAAGCTGCGAAAATTTACGAACGGATGGTGAAAGAACTCCTTGCCAGTGCATGAAAATCACACTGGAAAACGGATCGAGGTTGGCATTCTCGGCGCCACGGGGATGGTGGGCCAGCAGTTTATGCGTTTCCTTGCGGGCCATCCGTGGTTCGAAGTTACATGGGTGGGTGCGAGCGATCGCTCGGCGGGCCGCAAGTATCGCGAGGCCGCCAATTGGCGCCTGCCGGAAGATGCGCCCTGCACCGTCGCTGATCTGACGGTGCAGGGGTGCAAGCCGGGCAACGCTCCGCAGCTTATTTTCTCGGCCATGGATTCCTCAGTAGCCACGGAAATCGAGCGCGAGTTCGCAAAGGCCGGCCACTTTGTCGTTTCCAATTCGAAAAATTACCGGATGGAGCCGGATGTGCCCCTGCTGGTGCCCGAGATTAATCCTGGCCATCTGCAACTGCTTGCGCGTCAAAAAAACGAGCGCGGCTGGAGCGGACAGATCGTCACCAATCCCAATTGCTCGACTGTGGTGCTAAGCATGGCCCTGGCTCCACTGAAAGTCTTTGGAATTGCCAGTGTCGTCGTCACAACCATGCAGGCCATCTCCGGCGCGGGCTACCCCGGCGTTGCATCCATGGACATCACCAACAACGTGATTCCGTTCATCGGTGAAGAAGAAGAAAAGATGGAGCGCGAAACGCAAAAGATTCTGGGTGAATTGGAGAATGGCGAGATTCAACGGCTGGCTGCCGAAATTAGCGCGCATTGCAATCGCGTGCCGGTGGTAAACGGCCACACGATTACAGTGTCGGTAAGGTTCGTAAGCAAGCCCGCTGAATCAGACGTCATGTCAGTATTAGAAAGCTTTTCTGGAATTCCGCAGGCCCGACAGTTACCCAGCGCGCCTCCGCGACCGATTCTTTATCTTCCGGAGTGTGACCGGCCGCAACCGCGACGGGATGCGGAGCGGGATCGCGGAATGGCGGTGAGCATCGGCCGGCTGCGGAGCTGCCCGGTAATGGATTACAAATTCGTCGTGCTGGGCCATAACACCATACGGGGGGCCGCGGGAGCGGCCGTTCTCAACGCTGAACTTATTTATTCCGAGGGGTTGCTGGACTAATGATAGTCATGAAATTTGGCGGCTCGTCGCTTGAATCCGCTGCTGCGATTCGACAAGCCGGGTCCATCGTCCAGGCGCAGCTTCACCGCCGGCCAGTCGTCGTTGTTTCCGCGCTGGGAAGGACTACACAGCAACTGCTCAACATAGGCGGCGAAGCGGCTGGCGGGGAAAAAACGCAAGCGCTCAATCGCCTTCAAAATCTGCATGACATGCACCAAGCGGAAATATTGCCATTGGTGTCGCTGCCCGAGAAAAAGCGCGCCGAATCTTTGATGGCTGGGTACTTCGCCGAGATCAGCGAATTGATTCACGGACTAAGCATCCTTGGCGAATTTACGCCTCGGGCCGCCGATACCATTGCGAGTTATGGCGAGCGACTATCGAGCGAGTTGATAGCCCTGGCCTTCGGCAATTATGGAATTGAAAGCGTTCATTTCGATGCGCGCCATGCGATTTTGACGGATGCGCGCCACATGCGGGCGGCCCCGTTGCTGGAACAAACGTATGAAAGATTGCGGCAGTTGTGCGCTCCGCTTGCGCAGGGGAACGAGGTTGTCGTGCTCGGCGGGTTCATCGGTGCAACTGAATCCGGCGTTACAACCACGCTGGGTCGCGGCGGGTCGGATTTTACGGCTGCTATTGTTGGCGCGGGACTGCACGCCGAGGAAATCCAGATTTGGACGGACGTGGATGGTGTGCTCACCTGCGATCCCAAGCTGGTTCCAGAGGCACATCGGGTCAGGACGATTTCCTTCGCGGAGGCGGCGGAACTCGCGTATTTTGGCGCAAAGGTTCTTCACCCGGCCACGATGCTGCCCGCGATAGATATGGATATCCCGATCGTGGTGATGAACTCACGCCGGCCTGAAATAGCGGGGACGCGGATTGTCGCGAACAGCGTCCCCTGCGCGAATGTAATAAAAGCGATCTCATGCAAGCAGGGCATCAGCATCATTAACATCCGGTCGGCCCGTATGCTGATGGCCCATGGATTTCTCCGCCGGATATTTGAAATCTTTGACCGCGCGGAAACCTCTGTGGACCTGCTGGCCAGTTCCGAAGTAAGCGTCTCCCTTACCGTGGATGATCCCGCGCGGCTGGTGGAGATATCGGAAAAGCTGCGCCAATTCTCAGAGGTGAGCGTCGAGGAAAATCAGGCGATTGTTTGCGTGGTTGGCGATAACATTCGCAACACCAAAGGCGTCGCGGCTCGAATATTCGGGGCATTGCGGGACGTGCACATTCGAATGATCTCGCAGGGCGCATCGCTTTTGAATTTCAGTTTCGTTGTAGCTGCCGAAGATCTTCGCACCACGGTCGAATTGTTGCATGGCGAGTTTTTCCGCAATCCAGACCCCATGGTGTTTGACTGAAATGAATCTCGCGATTGTAGGCAACGGAAAAATGGGCCGCCTGATTGAACAACTGGCCCCGGCCCGCGGCTTCACCATCGGGCTGCGATTGGACGCTTCAAATAATGCGGGCGCGTCAGGAATCACCGCGGCCAGTTTTCGCGGGATAGATGTAGCTGTTGATTTTTCCGCCGCCGCCGCCGTTGTGGGAAATGTCGAGTCCCTGGCTTCTCTCGGAATCAACATCGTGGTGGGGACTACGGGCTGGACGGAGCATCTTGATCACATGAGAGCGGTGGTCCAGAAAAATGGCATTGGTCTGGTTTGGAGTCCAAATTATTCCATTGGAGTTGCCGTCTTCGCTCGGCTTGTTTCCGAGGCATCGAATCTGTTGGCTGATCAGCCGCAATATGACGCGTGGGCTTGGGAAATTCACCACGCCGCTAAGAAAGATGCGCCCAGCGGCACGCTGCTCAAACTCGTGGAGGAAATGGAAAATAGCGCGCCACAACGCCTGGTCAATGTGAGTTCGAGCCGCGCGGGCGCTCATCCAGGCACTCACGAGATTGGATTTGATTCGCCAGCCGATACCATTACTTTGCGCCATACCGCCCGAAATCGCGAAGGCTTCGCGCAAGGCGCTTTGCTTGCGGCTCGTTGGGTAATCGGGAAAAAGGGTTTTTTTGAGTTTCGGGATGTTTTGTTCGATTGAAAATAGCGGATGCGTATGCTATTGGCGATTGGCGGAAATTCAGGAGGCATGGATGTTTACGGGATGCGGAACAGCAATGGTGACACCGTTTCGGCGCGATTTATCGCTGGACGAAGAGACCCTGCGCCGACTGGCGCGGCGGCAGATTAACGCGGGAATTAATTTCCTGGTTCCGTGTGGAACTACCGGCGAAAGCCCCACGCTGACCCACGAAGAACATCTGCGCGTCGTGGAAATTACTATCGAGGAAGCGAAGGGCAAGGTTCCCGTGCTGGCCGGAGCGGGTGGTTACAACACCGCGGAGGTGATCCACCTGGCCAAACAAATTGAATCCTTGGGCGCGGATGGCCTGCTTTCGGTAACCCCTTATTACAATAAGCCCACGCAGGAAGGGCTCTATCAACATTTCAAGGCAATCGCGAGTGCTGTTGGGATTCCGATTGTCATCTACAGCGTGCAAGGACGCACAGGCGTCAACGTGGAGCCGTCAACGTTGAAGCGGCTTTCCGGAATAGGGAACATCATTGGAGTGAAAGAGGCGTCCGGAAACATCGGCCAGATGGCGTCGGTAATTCAGAATGTGCCGGAGCAGTTTGTGGTGTTGTCAGGCGACGATGCCATCACATTGCCCCTGATTGCGCTTGGAGGGCGAGGGGTTATTTCCGTGGTATCAAATGAGATTCCGGCGGAAATGACGCAACTGACTCAGTCCTGCTTGCATGGCGATTTTGCCGCCGCCCGCCAGTTGCAGCGCCGCTATTTACCGCTGATGGAAATGAACTTCATCGAGTCGAATCCGGCTCCGGTAAAGGCGGCCATGGCGGCAATGGGCCTTCTGGAGCCGGCATGGCGCCTGCCTATGGTTCCTCCGCGGCCCGAGAATCAGGAAATGATTCTCGGTTTGTTGAATAGTCTGGATCTTCTCGGGAAACATAATGCTTCGTGAAGAAATCGAAGCGTTATTTGATCGGCCGGCGGAGGGATATACCGAAGAACAGTTTGGGCTATTCCAGGCTTTCAAGGATGCGTTGAATACCGGGGAGGTGCGCGCGGCCGAACCGGATGCCGGCTCGGAACTGGGCTGGCGCACGAATACCTGGGTTAAGAAAGGGATTCTGCTGGGGTTCCGCATGGGCGCTGTTGTAGATATGTCTTTGCTCTCGCCCAATGGTTTCGCGCAACTGCCTTTTTTTGATAAGGCAACCTATCCGTTAAGGATTATCACCCTGGAAAACGGCGTGCGGATTGTTCCCGGTGGTTCGAGTATCCGCGACGGCTGTTTCATTGGTAGGGGTGTTACGTGCATGCCGCCGATGTTCATCAACGTCGGAGCATATGTGGACAATGGCACCATGGTGGATTCTCATGCACTGGTGGGTAGCTGCGCGCAGGTTGGAAAGGACTGCCATATTTCCGCGGCGGCGCAAATTGGCGGAGTGCTCGAACCAGTGGGAGCGATGCCCGTAATTGTTGAGGACGAGGTAATCGTCGGCGGAAATTGCGGAATCTACGAGGGAACGATTGTAAAACGCGGCGCGGTGCTCGCCACCGGTACAATTCTGAATCGCTCGACTCCGGTTTATGACGTTGTGCGCGGCCAGGTATATACCGGCGGGGAAGATCGTCCGCTAATCATTCCGGAAAAAGCTGTCGTCGTGCCCGGCTCGCGTCCTATTTCCCGAGGGCAAGGCAAAGAGTGGGGATTGTCTCTCTATACCCCTGTGATCGTGAAGTATCGCGACGCCAGGACGGATTCACATACCCAACTGGAAGATTTGCTTCGTTAGCGGCTGCTTGGTTAGCCTAATCTGAGAGATTGAGGAACACTTGTCACAAAGACTACCCAATGACCCGGCGGACTACACGCCGTTTTTCTCTTACCGCGATAACGCTTTGTGCTGCGAGGGAGTTTCCCTAAGCAGTATCGCCGAGCAAGCCTTAACTCCAATCTATATCTATAGCCGCGCCAGTATCCTCGCGGCATTCCGCGGCTTTGGCCATGCCTTTCGCGCTGTTCCGCACACCATCTGTTATGCCGTAAAGGCCAATTCCAATCTTTCGCTGCTTCGGCTGCTTGCTCGCGCGGGTAGCAGTTTCGATATTGTCTCCGGCGGAGAACTGTATCGCTTGCTTCAGATTGGTGTTTCCGGGCGGCGCATCGTGTTTTCCGGAGTCGGAAAATCGCGCGAGGAAATTCGCGAAGCCCTCCGTGCTCGAATTCTTCTCTTTAATGTGGAGGCCGAGTCTGAATTGGAATTGCTCGCCGAGGAAGCCGCCCGTGTCCGGCGTCCCGCGCCCGCTGCGCTTCGCCTGAATCCCGACGTCGGCGGGGGTGGCCACCCGCACATTTCCACAGGAAGCCACCAGCACAAATTTGGCATTGGCTGGGACGATGCGATGGCTCTCTATACGGCTAAGGTGCAATCTCCCTGGATTTCATGGCGGGGATTGAGCACCCACATTGGCTCTCAAATTTTGAGTCTGGCCCCTTTTCGTCGCGCGGTCGGACGAATCGCCTCCTTCGTTCGCTTGCTGCAAAGCTCCGGCGTGGGACTTTCGTTTATTGATTTCGGCGGCGGTTTGGGCGTGCGTTACACGTCGGAAAATCCGCCCACCGCTGAACAATACGCGAAAATAGTCATCCGAAAACTCGGGCCATTGGGATGTCGCCTTCTCCTTGAGCCAGGGCGGGCGATTGTGGGGCCTGCGGGAATCCTGCTGACTCGCGTACTTCATCTCAAGAGGAGTTACAGCAAGACGTTCATCATAGTGGATGCGGCAATGAACGATTTCATTCGTCCTGCGTTGTATGACGCGATCCATCCGGTGACTCCGGTGGTCCGCAACGCCGGTAAGACTTTACGTGCTGACATTGTCGGCCCCGTTTGCGAAACGGGTGATGCATTTCTTCACGACTGGCCTATTCAGACTGTTCAACCTGGTGATTTGCTGGCCCTTTGGGGCACTGGCGCCTATGGCTTTATCCAGGCGTCCAATTACAATTCGCGCCCAAGGCCCGCCGAAGTGCTTGTGAATGGAAAGGTGTTTTCCACAATCCGCCGCCGCGAATCGAACCGCGATCTGATTCGGGAAGAGCTAAGATAACGGGAACCTTATGAACATCGCGGAAAATTGCGTAACGAGACAAGATATCCGCGCGCCATTTTAATACTTTAAAGACCATGTATGCCCGGAGGGAGTGATGCAACCGATGAAACTGAAATATGTGATGAAATTCGTGGCTAACATGCAGGCTGCGGTCAAATTCTATCGCGATGAATTGGGGCTCACTCTGCGGTTTGAATCGCCGGGGTGGAGTGAGTTTGAGACCGGCGAGACGGTGCTTGGATTGCATCCAGCGTCGGACAAAAATGCACCGGCAACCATGGAACTGGGTTTCACCGTGAAGGATGTCCAGATGTTCTATGAGGAGATGCGCGCCAAAGGGCTCAAGTTCAGTATGCCTCCGACCAAACAGGATTTTGGCGGGACATTAGCCCAGTTTATTGATTCCGAGGGCGCTCATTGCAGTGTTGGCTCGGAGCACGAAATATAACGAAGACCAGCCCAGTTTCGCGTTAGTCATCCTCGCCGTCTTTATCGGTGCTGGATTTGCGAGAAGCACTGGAATTGCGTGCGCAAATGTAGCGCATGTTGCGAGAATCCAATGTGCAGCTACTAAATGGCCTAAGTACGTCCTGGCCCAGCACACCCTGGAAATAGTTCCCCATTGTTCCCGCGTCTTCCCTCAGAGGGTTCACAAACCGCGGTTCAATACTGGCAGGGTGCTTGCACCCTGTCGGCTGATTCCCTGGGCGGGCGCAAGAAATGTTGGCGGAAGCGTGTGGGAGTCGAACCCACCATACGGCTCGCGAAGAGCCCGATCGCCGGCTTTGAAGGCCGGGGAGGTCACCGGACCCCTTTCGCCTCCGCATTGGAATCCTTCGAGGACAGTATAAGGCTACTTCCCGGTGTCGGCGCGCAATGCTCTTCTGATGCTTGGCTGTGTCGAACGTTGAAAGCGATGAGGTCTCATGTTATCTGTTGACGGAGGCACTATTGACGGGATAAAACTCACGCAAATAATGTCCACCTAGGCGCGGAGGGCAGGCATAACCGTATGTGCTAGCATCAGAGACAGCGATGAAAGGCGAGCGGGAAGTGTACATACTCAGTGCGGCGCGGACGCCGATAGGAAAGTTCGGCGGGGCATTAGCGAGCTTGACGGCGCCGGATTTGGGAGTAATCGCTGTGCGCGCTGCTTTTGCGCGGGCGTTCGGCGAGCCGTTGCTAGGGGAACGAACGCCGGGCACGGCGAAGCCTATCTCCAAAGATGCTCCCTCCGCTAACCTTGGTCAGGATCCGCCCTTCGCACACAACCCGCCCTCCGCTGGAGGCGCTCAGAGCAAGCAGGGCAGCGAATGCCGCGTGGACGAACTTATATTCGGCAATGCACGGCCGGCGGGGGTGGGGCCGAATCCAGCGCGGCAAATCGCATGGCGCGCGGGACTTGGCGAAGATGTGCCCGCCTTCACCATCAACATGGCGTGCGCTTCGGGGCTGCGAGCAATTTTGCAGGGCTGGCAGCAAATCCGGCTGGGCGAAGCGGAAATCATCGTGGCGGGCGGATCGGAATCCATGAGCCGGGTGCCGTATCTGGTGGATGCGCGCTGGGGCATGAAGATGGGCAATCAGCCGCTGGTGGACGCAATGTATCGCGACGGATTCATGTGTCCGCTCTCGAAAATGATTATGGGCGAGACGGCGGAACTTCTGGCCGAACAGTACAAGATTTCACGGGATGAGCAGGATGGATTCGCGCTGGAAAGCCATAAGCGCGCGGCGCAGGCCATGGGCGAGGGAAGATTTGCGGCGGAGACTGTCCCGGTGGAAGTGGTTGGCCGAAAAGGGGAAACGGCGCGTATAGAAAAAGATGAACACGTGCGCCCTGACATTACGCTACAGAATTTGCAGAAGCTGCCAACTGTTTTCAGCAAGACTGGCAGCGTGACGGCGGGGAATTCGAGCGGCATCACGGATGGGGCAGCGGCGGTGGTGCTGTGCGGCGAGAAAAAGATGCGCGAGCTGGGCGCCACGCCGATTGCGCGAATCGTGGATGCCACGGTCTGCGCCGTGGATCCACGGGTGATGGGCATCGGCCCTGTGCCAGCGGTGCGAAAGCTGCTATCTCGCACAGGGACCAAACTGGAAGACTATGCTGCCATCGAGCTGAATGAAGCGTTCGCCGCTCAAGTGATTGCTTGCGATCGCGAGCTTCATTTCAATCGCGAGCGGTTGAATCCCAATGGCGGCGCGATTGCACTGGGACATCCCATCGGTTGCAGCGGTGCGCGGATTACCACGACTCTGCTGCATGAACTCCGAAATGGCGGCGGGAAATCGGCAGGTAAACGCGGCTTGGCGACACTGTGTGTATCCGGCGGCCTCGGCGTTGCCATGGAAATTGAGATGGCATAAGGCAATTGACAGCGGGTGAGGGCAGGCCTACACTCACAGGTGAAAAATTCCGACGGCTCAGGGTAAGGGAAGGCCGCGAAAATCGGCCACGGTCCCGCCACTGTAACCGGCCAGCGCTGCTGCGATGAGTTGACCAAACTGGCGAAGTTCTTCGCCGGGGACGGCTCCCGCAAGATTGGATTTGCGGGAGCAGACAGCCCCGTTCTCATCCACAAGGGCAAGGCTGGGAGTCAGGATACTTTCCTGAGCTGCTTGCAGCGGACACTCTTCGTGAGAGAGGGTGCGGCCTTTGCGCCCCACTTTTTTCGTGGGGCTTTTTTAATCGGCGAAAATGATACGCAAGCTCATCCGACGATCCAGCTCATATCCGGGAAAGATGCCGGCGGGATTTCGCGCTTGCGTTTTGCCCCTGGCAGCATTGGCGTTTTCCAGCGGAGCGATTGGAGCGACTCGCACCTTGGTGGACGAAACCGGACGTAGTGTCACCCTGCCGGAAAAAATTCAGCGAATCGTTTCGCTGGCCCCCAACCTGACCGAAATTGTATACGCGCTGGGAGCGGAGCAGCAGTTGGTAGGCGTGACGGATTATTGCGACTACCCCGCGGATGCGCGGACGAAAACCTCGGTGGGCGCGCCAGTAAACCCCAGCTTGGAGGCGATCGCCGCGCTGAAACCCGACGTTGTGCTTGCGTCGCAATCCATTAACCGGCTGGAAACCGTGGAATCTCTTAACCGCCTGGGTATCCCCGTTTATACAACCGATCCACGTACCGTGGCTGGAGTGCTGGATTCGGTGGAGCACATTGCGGATGCCATTGGGGTGCCGGAGCGAGGACAGGCCCTTTACGCGCATCTTAAGGAAAGGCTGGCGAGCTTAAGAGCGCGGTTGACCGGTACCACTCCCAAGAGGGTGCTGTTCGTCATTTGGCTGCAACCTTTGATTACCATCGGTCCGCATACTTTTCTCGCCGATGCGGTGATGGAAGCGGGGGGGGAGTCGGTGGTGACATCGGAACAGGACTGGCCGCAACTTAGCGTGGAGGAAGTGGTCAGGCTCCAGCCCGACTTCCTGATATTTTCAGCGAATCACACCGAATCCGGCACCGCTTCATCTTCCGGGGGAACGGCGCAGACTTCCGGCGACGAAATTGCGGCGCTGAGGGAATTACCGGTTTGGAAAGACTTGCAAGCCGTACGAACTGGCCATGTAATAGTCGCGGGCGAGGAACTTGACCGGCCATCTCCGCGGCTGGTGGAGGCAATCGAGAGCGTAGCCACGCAACTCCATACCGAAGCATTCTCGGACACCGCAACGAGCGGAGCGGCCAACGGCTGGCGTCACATGCCCCATTTTTTTTGCGAGCCAAATGCAGCTTCACTGGAGGGGGCATCATGCAACCCCCGATGACTCTGCGCCGGGTATTGGGGGTCTGCGGGATACTTGCGGCAGTGCTGCTCGCCGTCGTGGTGATTTCGTTGCGCCTGGGGGCGTATCCAATTTCAGTCCAGAATATTGTGCTTACCCTGACGCGCGGCGCTTTCGGCCAACGCGCACAAGTACCGAGTGATGACTGGCTGGTAATATTTGGATTGCGCATGCCCCGCATCGCTTTGGGGATTGCAGTGGGGGCTTCGCTTTCAGTGGCTGGAGCGAGCTTTCAAGCGCTGCTGCGGAACCCTTTGGCTGATCCATACGTGCTGGGCATTTCCAGTGGGGCGGCGCTCGGCGCAATCCTGTCATTGGTGGTTTCTCCTCATGCTGGCGTAGGTATGCAGGTGGCAGCGTTTGCCGGCGCGGGACTCACTACCCTGGCTGTTTATTTCCTGGGGCGGCGCGGAGGTCAATTGGACAGCGCCACGCTGCTTCTCGCGGGTATCGTGGCAGCGTCCTTTCTGTCCGCGATAATTATGTTTCTAATGACCACGCTGGGAGGTCGCGATCTGCGCGGCATGGCTTTTTGGCTGATGGGCGATTTGAGCACGACACCGGCGATTCCGTTGGGCGCGTTGTTTCTGATCCTGGGCGTGACCCTTGGGACAATTTATGCCACGGCACCGGATCTAAACTTAATCGTGACCGGCGAAGAGGAAGCGCGGCACCTGGGGGTGAATGTCAGCCGAATTAAACTAGTGGTATACGTGGGCGCATCGGTGCTGACGGGACTGGCTGTCTCAGTGAGCGGCTCAATTGGCTACGTTGGGTTACTGGTGCCCCATGTTATGCGGATGCTCTTCGGTTCGGATTATCGCCTGCTGATTCCAGCGGCGGCAATTGGAGGCGCGATTGCAATTGTGGTGGCCGATACACTCGCACGGACGGTGATCGCTCCCACGGAACTCCCGGTAGGGGCCATGACCGCGCTAGCCGGTGCGCCTGTATTCATTTATCTGCTGCGGCGTAGGAGCTCCTAAATCGTGGATCGCGAATCATCAACTGCAACGTCGAGTAAAGAGGCCGCGCCCCACTGGCGGATTGAAGCCGAGCAGGTAACGTTTGCCTACCTAACGCGAGAAAGTAAAACGCCGAAGTTTTCGTTGGGACCAATGACCCTGGCGGCCCGTGCAGGACAGTTCGCAGCCCTGTTGGGCGCGAATGGCAGCGGAAAATCAACAGCTCTGCGCCTGCTTTCGGGGTCGCTGAAACCCCTGGCCGGTCATGTGAGACTGGAAGGGGTTGAAGTAAGCGAATTGCTGGTTCGCGAACGCGCGCAGAGAATCGCGCTGGTAGGCCAGGAGAGCACGTTGGCTTTTCCGATGCTCGTGTGGGAATACGTGCTGCAGGGACGCTATCCCTACAACCGGCGCATGCATTTTGAGTCCTCGGAAGATTGCTCGTGCGCCAGCCGTGCCTTGGAAGACGTGGGCGCGTCGCATTTATCTTCGCGATGGATCAGTGAGCTTTCCGGTGGAGAAAAGCAGCGCGTGGTGCTTGCGCGGGCATTGGCCCAGCAGCCAGCCTTGCTGCTGCTCGACGAGCCAACGCAGCACCTGGATATCAGCGCGCGAGTCGAGTTGATGCGCACGCTTTGGAAGTTGTCGCGGAGCAGTAATCGCACCGTGATCATTGTCACGCATGAATTGAATCTGGCAGCCGGATTCTGCGACCAGGTAGCGCTGTTACATCACGGGAAGTTCCTCGGATCGGGTACGCCGCGCGAGGTTTACCGGCGCGAAATTCTGGAAGAGGCTTTTGAGGCTCCACTTGAGGTGCAGTGCGGCGCAGACGGCATGCCTCGGGTGGTGATTCATAACAGGCCAGACGTTGATATAGCCGGAATTGCTGGTAGTCAGACGTCCGCCAGATCCGGCGAAGAGTTTTTGACCGTTATATAGGTCCAATTGCAACGCACGCGGGCTGCTGGCGCTCTTGCATTTGCGCTCCGGCTGCTCGATCACAATCACTCGGAGACTCCGCG
>Ga0182024_10001952_pt1 | contig 52063 bp, 44 predicted proteins | sample P32metaG_FD_120480 | JGI IMG/M metagenome (GOLD analysis project Ga0182024, IMG submission 120480) | Permafrost microbial communities from Stordalen Mire, Sweden - P3-2 metaG (Illumina Assembly) | ecosystem: Environmental > Terrestrial > Soil > Wetlands > Permafrost | place: Sweden: Stordalen... | reverse complement strand
CGAGGAATTCCTTCGGGGTGGTGATTTTTGGCGCGTTCTGCGCAAACGCGGACCAGGCGGCGATGGCCGCGGCGAGAAAAAGCGGCAGAGCCCGGAGCTGCGGACGTTGGATCATGAGGTAGAGTGTACCCCGTTCCGGCGCTGGGCGCGCGGTCAGTTCTGGAAATTGACCGCACCTCCGAAAAGCAGATCCCTCGCCGCGCTCGGGATGACGCGGGTTAGTGGGCGCGCGGGTCCGCGCCAGAATCTTTGACCCTCACCCTCCACCCAAGTCCACAATAGCTCCGAGATCCGTGAGGCTCGCGTCAACCGCCGGGCGTGAAAGTCGTTCTAGAATGAGTAACTCCGTGCGGCTTCTTCTACGTCTGATCGCCATTTCGTACCTGTGCCTGTCGCCCGTCCGGGAGGCGCGCGCGGCGCAGCAGTCGGGCTCGGTGCGCGCGGCCGATCAATTCATTCCCGGCGCGAAAATCACCGCTCAGCAGGGAGACTCGAAAGTGGTCGCCTACACCGACGAGCAGGGCCGTTATCACTTGAACCTGGGGCCCGGCGTCTGGGACATCTCGGTGGAGATGCTGGGATTTACAACTGCGCACCAACAGATCACGGCCGGCGACCAGCCTGCAAGTAAGGATTGGACGCTCGAGATGCCCCGTTACGCGCAAACCGGGACCAAAGCGGCGACTGCGGCGCCGGCAACTTCGCCGACGGCGCGCACGCGGCAGCCGGGGCAGGGCGGGCGCGGACGCGGATTCGCGAATCGTCCCGGAACGCAAGGAACGCAAGGAACGCAATCCGCGCAGGGAACGCAAGCCGCGCAGGGAACGGCGGCAACGGCGGGTGCGCCGGCCGGCGGTCGCGGATTTCAAAACGCGCAAGTCACCGCGACCGAAACCGGCCAGGACGCATTGGCGCAGGCCGCCGCGCAGTCATCGAACCTGGTTGGAGTGGATGAACCCGACGACTCATTCATGCTGAACGGAAGCAGCAGCGGCGGACTCGCGGCATCGAGCGACGATGAAGCGCGGCGCCAGCGAATGGCCGGCGGACGCGGCGGCCCTGGTGGACCCGGCGGACCGGGAGGGCCCGGCGGACCTGGCGGAGGATTGCCCGGCGACTCAGCCGCGGCTGCGCTCGGGTTGCCTCCCGGCATGAACATCTCAAGCGACAGCCTGGGACTCGGCGGCTTGGGCGCGAGCGCGATCAACGCCGGGTTCGGCGGTCCTGGCGGCGATAATCCCGGCGCCGGATTCGGCGGAGGACCCGGAGGCGGCGGCGGACGCGGTGGTGGCGCTGGCGGAGGCGGAGGAGGAGGCGGCGGACGCGGCGGTGGTGGTGGACGCGGTGGGCGCGGCGGCGGACGCGGCAACCAGAATCGCCGCGGTCCCTATAACGGCCAGTTCGCGAGCTTCGGCAATCGCAGCCGCGTCAACCGCCCGCAGTACACCGGGTCCATTTTCATCAATCTCAATAATTCCGCGCTCAACGCCGCTCCGTTTTCGCTCAACGGCGAGCAGTTGACGAAACCCTCCTACGATCAGGCCCGATTCGGCGGGAACTTCGGCGGCCCCGTGATTATCCCCAAGATGCCGCAAAGTTGGCAGCGCGCGAGCTTTTATATCACCTATCAGGGCAATCTCAGCCGCAATCCTTACAGCCAGATCTCTTCAGTCCCGACGCTCGCCGAGCGCATGGGCGATTTCTCGCAAACCACAAACCGCGGCGTGCCCGTGACCATTTACGATCCCACCACCGGCATGCCGTTCCCCGGCAACATTATTCCGCCCACGCGAATCGACCCGGCCGCGCAAGGCCTGCTCGCCTATATCCCACTCCCGACTTTCTCCGGCGTCACCCAAAATTATCAGAACGTTACTTCAGTCCCGAATAACAATGAAAATATCGGCGTGCGATTGAACGCGCCCTTGAGCACCAAAGATCGTCTGAATTTCAATGTTCAATTCCAGGATCGCAACTCCCAAACCGAGCAGCTTTACGGCTTCCGCGATTCCGCCACCGGCACGGGCCTCAGCGCGTCGGCCGGCTGGAGCCACAGCTTCAAGCCGCGATTGAACAACAGCGCGATCCTCACCTTCAGCCGCAACAATAGTCTGACCACCCCGTTCTTCGCCGACTCGACCAACGTCGCCGCGGAGCTGGGAATCAGTGGAACCTCGCAATCGCCGATCAACTACGGTCCGCCCAATCTATCGTTCACTAATTTCGGGAGTCTCTCGGATGCCTCCGCGTCGCTTACACGCAGCCAGACCACCAACTTCACCGACGGCATCAATTACACCTGGAAGCGCAAACACAATTTCCAGCTCGGATTCCTGTATCGCCGCCTTCAGCAGAATAGCCTCACCTATCAGAACGCGCGCGGATCGCTGAGCTTCAGCGGCCTGCTCACCAGCGAATTGAACGCCCAAGGTCAACCCGTTTCCGGAACCGGATACGATTTCGCGGATTTTTTGCTGGGCGAGCCGCAGTCGAGCTCGATTCGCTTCGGCAGCGACAACAATTATTTCCGCGGCTGGTCGACCGGCGGATACGCTCAGGATGATTACCGCGTCTCGCGCGGCCTTACTCTCAACTTCGGATTGCGCTACGAATACTTCACGCCCTACACCGAACTGTACGGGCATCTCGCGAATCTCGACCTCAATTCGACCTTCACCGCCGCCGCGATCGTCACGCCCGGCGAGGTTGGTCCTTATTCCGGTGCGCTTCCGTCGAGCCTCGTTCGTCCCGAAAAAACCGACTTCTCGCCGCGATTCGGCTTCGCCTGGCGCCCCTCGCAAAAGCGAAACCTGGTGATTCGCGGCGGCTACAGCATCTTTTACACCTCGTCACCCTACGCGCAGATCGCATCGCAGCTCGCCTCCCAGCCGCCCTTCGCCAAGACCGCGTCGATCAGCACCAGTCCCGCCGATCCGCTGACCATCGAGAATGGTTTCCCCACGATTTCTTCGGAACTGATCACCAACACCTACGCCATCAATCCGAATTTCCGCCTGCCCTACGCGCAGACCTGGAGCTTCGCGATCCAGAACACGTTTCCGCACGGAATGCTGGTCGAGATCGAAGACATCGGAACCAAGGGCACCGATCTTGGCGTGGTCGAGCAGCCCAATCGATCGCTCACCGAATCCGTGCTGAACGCGCAGCAGCAATTGCAGATCGCCAACGCGACCGGCTTCAATTACCAGACCTCGGGAGCAAATTCGATCTTCAATGCCGGCCAGGTTCGCGTCACGCGGCGATTCGCCACCGGCATGTCCGGCATGCTCCTGTACACTCGTTCGAAATCGATCGACAATGCGTCCAGCTTCAACGGCATCGGCGGAACCACCGTTCAGTACATCGATAATCTCGGCCTCGAGCGCGGCCTTTCGAGCTTCGATCAGCGCAATAAGCTGACCGCGACGTATCTGCTGTCTTCGCCCGTCGGCGTCCACGGCCTGATGCGCAACGGCGGCTGGAAAACGGCCGCGCTCGCCGGATGGACCATGCAGGGCAACTTCACGGCCGCTTCCGGCACGCCGCTCACCGCGACCATCGCCGGCAATCTTTCGAACACCGGCGGAATCGGCGCTCTCGGCGGCAGCCGCGCCGAAGCCACCGGCCTTCCCATCACCGGCGGCGATACTCCTTACTTCAATCTTCTCGCGTTCACCACTCCGCCCGCCGGGCAGTTCGGCGACGCCGGACGCGATACCATCACCGGCCCGTTCCAGCTTTCGATCAACGCCGCCCTCAATCGCGCCTGGCGCATCGGCGAATCGCGGCGGCAATTCCAACTGCGCTTGAGCGCGACCAATGCGCTTAATCACGCCGTGATTACCGGGTTCGGAACCACCGTGAACTCCTCCACCTACGGCCTTGCGACTTCGGCGTCGGCCACGCGGGTGGTCTCGCTGCTCCTGAGGTTCAATTTCTGATGCGGACTCTGATTGCACTCGCGACCGTCACGGCCTTTATCACCGTTATCAGTGGGACGCTTGCGCAGGCGCCTCCCGCGCAAACTGCATCCGACCTTAGACCCGAAAAATCCACTTTCACGGCGAACGCGCATCTGGTCGTCGTCGACGTAACGGTCCGCGACAAATCCGGCAAGCCCATCGACAATTTGAAAACCAGCGATTTCGCCGTGTTTGAAGACGGAAAACAGCAAAAAATCTCCATTTTCGAGCCCCAGAAACTGACCACCGAACCCGAGCCGGCAGAGGAACTCAAGCTCACCGATCAGCTCGCGTTGCCGCCGCCGCCTAAAACCAGCATCACCGCCGAAGCGCCCGGCGAGATCCAGTATCACGACAAGCGCCTGCTGGTTTTCTTTTACGATTTCTCCTCCATGGCGATGCAGGATCAGCTTCGCGCGCAGGAAGCCTCGCTCGAATATCTGGACAAGAAAATCACCAAGGACGACATGGTTGCGATCCTGCTGTATTCGAGCAGCGTCCAGATCCTCAGCGACTTTACCGATAATCGCGACGTCCTCACCGACGTGATCAAGGGATTGCCCATCGGCGAGATGAGCGAGCTTGCCGGCCTCGCCGACGACGGCACTGACAACAACGAAGACACCGGCGCGGCTTTTGTCGCCGATGAAACCGAGTTCAATATCTTCAATACCGATCAGAAGCTGGCCGCGATCGAGAACGCCTCGCGCATGCTCGCCGCGCTGCCCGAAAAAAAAGCGCTGATCTATTTTTCGGGCGGCGTCAGTAAGACCGGAATCGACAACCAGGCCCAGCTCGAAGCCTCGGTGAACGCGGCCGTAAAGGCCAACGTCGCGATCTATCCCATCGACGCGCGCGGCCTTATGGCCGACCCTCCCGGAGGCGCAGCGAGCAAGGCCGCCTCGCGCGGAACCGGCGTCTACAACGGATCGGTTTACAATCAGCAGCGCGCCCAGATCAACGATTCGCAGGAAACGCTCGCGACGCTCGCCGCCGACACCGGAGGCAAGGCTTTCTTTGACAGCAACGATCTCGCGTTGGGCATCGAGAAGGTGCAGGAGGAACTGCGCAGCTACTACATCATCGGGTATTACACCACCAATGGCGCCGAGGACGGCAAGTATCGCCGCATTAGCGTGAAGCTGACCAACGGCATGAACGCGAAGCTGGAACATCGCCCGGGATACTACGCGTCGAAAATCTGGGGCAAAATGAACGGCCAGGACAAGGAACAGCAATTGAAGGAAGCGCTATCCGCGGGCGACCCTTTAACGGACCTGCCCATCGCGCTTCAGGTCGACTACTTCCGCGTCGGGCCCACCGCGTACTTCGTTCCCGTATCCGTCAAAGTTCCCGCATCGGTGGTCGCGATGGCGGCCAGAGGCGGAGCGGAGCTGACGCAGCTCGATTTCGTCGGCCAGATTCAGGACGAAACCAAGGCCGTGGTCGGCAACGTGCGCGATTACATCAAGATCAAGCTCGACGGCGAGAATGCGTCGAAAATCGCCCGAAAAAGCTTTCAATATGACGCCGGATTCACGCTCGAACCGGGCCGTTATCACATGAAATTTCTGGTGCGCGAGAACGTCAGCGGAAAGATGGGCACGTTCGATACGAAATTCACGGTTCCGGATCTGAGCGCCGAGACCACCGGCTTGAAACTTTCCACGGTGATCTGGAGCAGCCAGCGCGAGCCGATGAAAGCCGCGGTCGGCGCGGCCGAACGCGTGACCAAAAAGGACGCCGCCGCGAATCCCCTGATCATTCATGGCGATGGTGGAGATGAGAAGCTCATGCCCAACATCACCCACGTGTTTCGCCGCAGCCAGACGCTTTACGTCACCTTCGACGTTTATGACGCGCGCCCCGATCCGGCGGACGCCAAAGCCCGGCGCGTGAAGGTCAGCATGAGCCTGTTTAACGAAGCCGGCGCGAAAGCCTTCGAGATCCAGCCGCTCGAAGTCACCCAGCTCGCGGGCACGCGTCCGGAAGCGGTGCCGGTCAGTTTCACCATCCCGCTGAAGGATCTGGCGCCCGGCCGCTACACTTCGCAGATCAACGTAGTGGACGAGGTTGGCCGGAAGTTCGCGTTTCCGCGCTCGCCGCTGGTGGTGGTTCCGTAATGCCAAGCTCAGTCAACAGCGCGCCGGCCTTATAGACCTTGCGCAAAGCTTCGGCGATTCCCTGCGCGGCGACGTGCACCGCGCGCGCCTGCTCATCGGTGTAGAGAAACGTGTCGGGAAGGCTTTCGAGATTGCCGTCGAAGGTCACGCCGATCAGCTCGCCCGCCCGGTTCACCACCGGACCGCCGTAATCGCCGCCGCCGATATCGCAGGTGGAAACGAAATCGAGCGCCGTCACTTCATCGAGCGCGCTTCGAGCGTCATCCGCCTTTGCGGACGCGCTGCGCGCGTCCAGCCATCTCTTCGGAACCAGGTACGGACCGTCGTTGTTCGCGCGATAGTACAACCCGCTGAACGTATCGGCGTAGGGCATCGCAACGCCCGCGCGATCGGGATACCCCTTCGCCACTCCGAACTCCACGCGCGGCGTGCCGGTTGCATCCGGATATTCCGCCGCGCCGAACAGCTTGAATCGATACTGCGCGATTTTCTCGGCCGCCGAGGTCTCGAGCGATCCGATCAACTCGTCATGCTTCTTGCCGAGCCGCGACGCGTGCTCTTCGATGAGCAGCGCCATGCGAATCATGGAATCGTCAGACTTGCGGGCGTTATTGTCGGATTTGCCTCCGGCAATGCGGCTCACCGCCAGCCGCTGCCGCTCAGCGGGATCCTTCAACCTAGTCGATTTCACCAGCGCATCTGCTGCATCCTTCGGCGATTTGCTTCCGAGAAGCTCCTTCACCGGCGCATCCCTCTCGCCCAATCGCCGCAGCTCTTCGAGATATTGCGTCAGCAGCAACGTTTCCATCGCGTCGTCAATCGCGCCCGTGTCGGGCGCTTCGCCGCGAATTAACTGCCGCGCGATTCGAAACAATTTCGATCCCGGCGCGGGCGACGCTTCAAGAATCTGGTACGGCCTCTCAAACGGCGCCCAGGATTTGTACGCCGCCGCGACCTGGTCCCATACCTTCCCGCCCTCCGTCCCGATCTTCGGATCACGCTCCGCCGCGCGCCGCACCTTGCCTTCGAAATTGGTCTTGCGCGCGATCATGCGGTCGTCGCGCAGCCCGATCAGCTTGCCCGCAGCAATTTTGTATGCGCTCGCAAGCTCGGTCAGCACCGGTTCCGCGGCGGCGCGATGCGCCTCGCTCTCGGCCGAGAACGTCGTGAGCAACTGAATCCGAGTGGCGAAGCGCGGCAGCGCGATGGGCAGCGCAGTGTCGCGATAAAACGTGAGTTGTGCCGCGGTCGCCAGGCGATTGGTTGACACCGGGTCGCCCGAAGCGAACACCAGGTCGCCATCGCCCACCGGCTCCCCGCTCCACTTCAGAAAATTCGGCGTCGCGGCGGGTTGGCCGTTTTCATACGCGCGCAGAAACGCGGCGTCCAGGCCGTAGCGCAAATACGTGATGCTGTCGCGCTGCCGTCCGAAAAACGCCAGCTCGTTTTCCGGCGCGAATACCAGCCGCACGTCGCCGTAGATCTTGTAGCGATACAGATCGTAGCGGCCGCCCGAGAACAGCTTCACCACCGTGCATCGGTCTCCGTGCTTCGACACGCAATCGCGTTCGATCCGCTCAATCGCGGCCGTGCGCTGCGTGAGCGCGTCCTTACTTAATTCCTTGACGGAATCCTTGCCCTTCACTGGCGCGACCACTTGCGCCGTCACGTCTTCAATACTTTCGAGCACCGCCGCTTCAAGGCCCACGCATTTCAGCTCAGCGCTATCGGTCGCCGCGTAGAACCCCTCGCTGAGCCTCGCGCCCAAGCAGCCCGTGATCAAATGCTGATTCGTCAAAATCAATCCCTGCGCCGATACGAACCCGCCCGCACCACCCGGGAGTCTCACCGACGATAGCCGCAGATGATCCAGAAATTCCGGCGTCACGTCGAACGCGTATTTTTGATGGACTGCGTCGCGCGGAAATTGATTGAAGGGCCACATCCCCTCGTCGGCCTTCGAGAGCGGAAGCAGCGCTCCGGCGAGCATCAGCGCGGCGATTCGAGTCCAATTCATTTCGCGTCCAGCATACCAAACAGACGTGAACGCCCCAGTGTGGTTTACCGGTAACTATAATGAGCCAATGCAGATCCGTCGCCGATCTTTATCGTTATTGCTCCTGCTCGCCGGGTCGTTTTCTCTCTTCGCGCAGCGCGGAGGGCGCGGCGATCGCGATTCGGGCGCGATCATCATCCTCAAACCCGCTCGCGTTTTCGACGGCGAATCGACGCACGAAGGCTGGGCCGTGCGCGTGCGCGGTCAGCGCATCGAAGCCGCAGGACCGCTTGCGAATATCGACGCCACCGGTGGCCGTGTGGTCGAACTGCCCGGCCTGACGCTGCTGCCGGGATTGGTCGAGGGGCACTCGCACATAATGCTGCACCCCTACAACGAAACTTCGTGGAACGATCAGGTGGCGCACGAATCCGTGGGCGTGCGCATCGCGCGCGCGACCAATCATCTTCGCAATACGCTGATGGCCGGCTTCACCACCGTTCGCGATCTGGGCACCGAGGGCGCGGGCTATTCCGATGTCGAGCTCAAGCAAGCGGTCGCGCAAGGAATTATTCCCGGGCCGCGCATTCTCGCATCGACGCGCGCGATCGTCGCCACCGGCAGCTATCAGCCCAAGGGATTTTCGCTTGAATGGCACGTGCCGCAGGGCGCCGAAGAGGCCGATGGCGTCGACAGCCTGACGCGCGTGGTGCGCGACCAGATCGGCCACGGCGCGGATTGGGTCAAGTTGTACGGCGATTATCGTTGGGGCGCGGGTCCCGGCGCGCGGCCGACATTTACGCTGGATGAAATGAAGCTCGCCGTCGAGGTCGCGAGCAGCGCGGGCGTTCCGGTCGCGGTCCACACGCAAACACCCGAAGGAATGCGGCGCGCGACGCTTGCCGGGGTCTCAACCATCGAACACGGCGATCAGGGCACGCCTGAAATCTTCAAATTGATGGTGGAGCATCATGTTGCGCTGTGTCCCACGCTCGCCGCCGGCGATGCGACCGCGCAGTACGGAGGCTGGCGCAAGGGCGAGCAACCCGAGCCGCAAAGCATCACGCGCAAACGGGCGAGCTTCAAAGCTGCGCTCGACGCCGGCGTGACGATTCTCTCCGGCAGCGACGTCGGCGTGTTCGCGCACGGCGAAAACGCGCGCGAAATCGAGCTGATGGTCGACTACGGCATGCCGGCAGTCGATGCGTTGAAAGCGGCGACCTCGGTGGCGGGCCGCGTGCTGCATCTGGAGACAGGCGAGGTGAAGCCGGGAATGCTGGCGGACCTGATCGCCGTCGATGGCGATCCGACGAAGGAGATTGGATCGCTGCGTCGCGTGAAGTTCGTGATGAAAGGCGGGACGGTTTACAAGGAGTAGCGCCGATGCTGCTTCCATGGGTGTATACTCATTGTAGATACGTATGAGCGATACACAGGTCTCCAAGTGGGGAAATAGCCTGGCAGTGCGAATTCCCCGAGGCGTGGCGAATAGGGCTCGATTGGCCGCGGGCGACCCGGTAACGGTGGATCTCGCGGCGGACGGGACCATCGTGTTGAAACCGGCGCGGCGTAAGTATGCGCTGCGGCAGTTGGTATCCCGCATCACTACGAAGAACCGACATTCGGAGACCGATTGGGGGGCTCCAGCCGGCCGGGAATTGTGGTGAAAGCCGGTTATATTCCGGACCGCGGCGATTTCATCTGGCTGACTTTCGACCCGCAGGCCGGGCACGAACAAGCCGGGCGCAGGCCGGGGTTAGTGTTGAGTCCAAGGATCTACAATCAAAAATCGGGCCTGGCGCTGGTCTGTCCCGTGACCAACCAAGTCAAGGGGTATCCGTTCGAGGTGGCAATTCCCAGCGGTCAGAGCGTCGCGGGCGTCATTCTTGCGGATCACGTCAAGAGCCTGGATTGGAAGGCTCGCCGCGCGGAGAAATTCGCAAATTGTCCGCTCGAGCAATTGGGAGAGGTGCTTGCGAAGCTGGCGCCTCTGCTGGGCTATTAGCCCGTCTGCTCGAAACAAACGTCGGGTTCGCGGTGTCCAATCCAGCGTGGTGCCCGCTCGCGTTGATCCTCTCATCCTTAATCTCGTCCGCCGAGCGGCCACCCGTGAAGCGTCGCGCGTCCACAGCCAACTGAGCCGCGGCATCTTCACGCTCGCGATCATCGCCAGAACCGCCGAATGGTTCGGCATTCTGCGAACCTGCTACGGCATCGTGTTCTCATTTCCGGGGTTTGACGGTGAACCCGAGTCGATTAAAGCCTGCATTGAATGGCTGCTGTCGTTGTCGCTCTACCCGACCTTCTGGGGCATCGCGGTCGCCCTCCTTGCCCACTGGATCTACAAATTCCTCACTTCCCGCCTCGAACAATTCGACCTCGAAATGCACGCCGCGATTCTGGATCTAACCAATTCCCTCTCGCGTTTACGTTTCTTGACGAACTAATCCGCGCCGATTGCGTTATCCTCAATGTAAAGGGATTCAACATGCACATTCGTTCGATGGTTTCGGCGCTCGGCGCCGCGATTGTAAGCTTCGCTCCGCTCGCCGTCGCGCAAACCGGCGTGCCGACCTACTCGAAGGACGTCGCGCCGATTATCTACAAGAATTGCGCGAGCTGCCATCGCCCGGACGACATCGGCCCGATGCCGCTGCTTACCTATGAGCAGACGCGACCCTGGGCAGCCTCGATCCGCGAAAAAGTTTCAGCGGGTCTGATGCCGCCGTGGCATTCGACTGACCCGCACGGAACATTCTCGAACGATCGCCGCCTGAGCGATGCCGATCGCGAAACGCTGATTCGCTGGGCGTCCAACGGCGCGCCGCAGGGCAATCCCAAGGATCTGCCGCCGGCGCCGAAGTTTACCGAAGGCTGGGAGATCGGACAACCGGACTTGGTCCTCGCGATGGATAAGCCGTTTAGCGTTCCCGACAAAGGCACCGTCAACTATCAATACTTCACGATCAAGACGAATTTCACCGAGGACAAGTGGATTCAGGCCATCGAAGTGCGCCCCGGCGTTCGCAAAGTGGTGCATCACATCCTGGTCTTCGTGCGTGAGCCCGGCGGAGCGCCTCCCAAGCCGGCGTTCATGCCGGTCGACATCCGCTCGCCCGGCGACGCGCCCGCGAGCGATAAGCCGCACACCCCGCAGCAGGGATTTGGCAACGGAACCGGAACGCTGATCGCGACCACCGCGCCCGGCACCAACGCGATGACGTTCGCTCCCGGCAGCGCGGTTCGCATCAAGGCGGGCTCCACGCTACTCCTGCAAGTCCACTACACGGCCAACGGAACCGCCGCCACCGACCTGTCGAGCGTTGGCTTCATATTCGCGAAGGCAGAGCCGAAGCAGGAAGTTCACAACAGCGCGTTCGTGAACGCGGCGCTCAAGCTCCCGCCCGGAGCCGACAATCAGGAAGTCGATTCCGCCATCCAGTTCAACGAGAATTCGCACATCACGGCGCTGTTCCCGCACACCCATCTGCGCGGCAAGAGCTGGGAGTATCGCATCGTCTATCCGGACGGCTCGAGCAAAGTGGTGCTCTCGGTTCCGCACTACGATTTCAACTGGCAGACCTACTACATCTTCACCAAGCCGCTCGCGGTGCCGAAGGGTTCGCGGATCGAAGCGGTGGCGCACTACGATAACTCGGCGAACAACAAGTTCAATCCGGACCCGACCGTCGAAGTGCATTGGGGCGAGCAAACCTGGCAGGAGATGCAGTACACCGGCATCACTTACACGGTCGACGAACCGCTAATGACCGGCGCGATCGAAAAGAAGTAACCCCCATTCCGGCGCGGCATCTTCGGGTGCCGCATTCCGGTATAATGCGCGCATGATTTCGCGCTGCCGTTCGACTTGTGCCCTTATCGCCGCTGCTGCCACGCTACAGCTCAGTGGCGCCCCGCCCGCGCGCTCGATTTTCGAGATATCCAGCCTTTCCAACCGTCCCGATAAAATCAGCGGCGGCGATGTGCTGGTGCGCATCGATATTCCTGACAGCCTGACGCCCGCGCAGACGGTCGTCAAATTAAACGGCAGGGATGTCACGGCGATGTTTCAAGCCGACGCGAAGGAACACGCGCTGATCGGCCTCGTAAAAGGCCTGAAAATCGGCGGGAACCAGCTGGATGTTTCAGGCGGCAAAGCGTCACCTGGAAAAGCCGGCGCGCATCTCACGCTGACCAACCATCCCATCAGCGGACCAATATTCTCCGGGACGCAGGAGCAGCCGTTCATTTGCGAAACCGACAAATTTCGTCTGCCCGACGGCAGCATGCTGGGCGCTCCGCTCGATGCGAACTGTTCGGTGAAAACCGTAATCAACTACGTTTACAAGTCAAGTGAGCCCGCTGCCGCCCCCTCGGGTGGAAGAGGCGCAGGGCGAGCCGGGCGAGCCGCGTTCAAGCCGCTTGCGAGCCTCACCGCGCTCCCTCAGGATGTCGCCTACACGACCACCTCCACGGGCCGCAAGGTTCCTTACGTGGTCCGCGTCGAAACCGGCACCATCAATCGTGCGATTTATCAGACCGCCATCCTGCACGATCCGTCGAGCGAATCCGAGCCGTCGCCTTACGCGCCTCCCGCGGCCTGGAATCGTCGATTGGTTTACACTTTCGGCGGCGGATGCACCGGCGGATGGTTCAAGCAGGGAACCAGCATCGGCCTCGCGGGCGGCCTGATCGACGACGCGATCATGGCCCAGGGCTATGCCGAAGCCTCGGCGACATTGAACGTTTTTGGCAACAATTGTTCGGATCTGATCGCCGCTGAAACCATGATGATGGTGAAGGAGCGGTTCATCGAAGCCTATGGCAAGCCCGCGTTCACGATGAGCGAGGGCGGCTCCGGCGGATCGTATCAGCAGCTCCAGATTTCCGACAACTATCCGGGTCTGCTGGACGGAATCATTCCAAGTTTGACGTTTCCGGACGTGATGGCGACGGTGCAGATCCTCACCGATCTGCAACTGCTCAACAACTATTTCACGAAACACGCCGATGCGCTGACGGAAACGCAGAAACTCGCGATCGCGGGCGTCGCGGAGATGAAGAACATGACGGTGGCGGCCGGGCAGGCGGGCCGCGTCAATCCGATGGTCTTCTGCCCGCCGGAGCTTCCGCAGCCGCTGCGTTTCGATCCGATCAAGAACCGCACTGGCGCGCGCTGCGATGTGTTCGATCACACCATCAACGTATATGGCCGCGATGCTGAAACCGGATTCGCGCGGCGGCCTCTCGATAACACGGGCGTGCAGTACGGGCTCGCGGCGCTAAACGCCGGAAAGATCAACGCCGAGCAGTTCCTTGATCTCAATGAGAAGGTCGGCGGCTACGATAACGACGGCAACATGATCGCGACGCGCGCGATTGCGGATCCGCAGGCCCTTCGCGCTGCGTATCGAACGGGAAGGATCACGAATGGCGGAGGCGGGCTCGCGTCGGTGCCGATTATCGACGTGCGCGCATATCGGGATCAGACCGAAAACGGCGATTTTCATCTTAAATTTCACTCGTTTTCGCTGCGCGAGCGGCTCCGCCGGTCAAACGGTTCGATCGCGAATGAAGTGATGCTGACCGGCGCGATCGGCAACAATCAGATGACCGGGTATGCGCTTGCCAAGATGGACGAGTGGTTGACCAAGATCGAGGCCGACCCGTCAACCGCGAAACCGATGGAAAAAATCGTGCGGTCGAAGCCGGCCGATCTGGTCGATTCCTGCTACACGCCGGAGGGCAAGCGCATTCTCGAAACGCAGACGTTCGCCGGCGGACAGTGCAACGGATTGTATCCGGCGTTTCCATCGCCGCGCATGGTCGCGGGCGGCCCGCCGACCAATGATGTGCTCAAATGCAAGCTCAAGCCGATCGATTGGAAAGATTATTCGATGAGCTTCACGGAAGCGCAGAAATCGAGGCTCGCGGCGATTTACCCGACGGGCGTTTGCAATTTCTCGGTATCGGGCGTCGAACAGCAGCCGCTCGCCGGGAGTTGGCTGTCATTCTAGTCAGGTTAATTGGGCGTCGGTTTTTCTGCGTGGTCGATCACGAAGGTTTCGACCGGCCCTTTTGTGCGCTCAAACTTCAGCCCCAGCTCCGGGATCAGACGCATGAAGTTATCGGTAAAGTCGGTACGGTTCGCGTCTGAGTCCGCGGGAGGTTCCGGCTCCTTGTAATCGAATTGCCCGCTCAGCTCCGTGCGATCCAAAACCGGGGCGTGCAAAGCAACGTCAGAAGCAAACTTCGCCAACTGAGCCATGGAAGTGTTGTACACGACCCATCGGCCGGCGAATCCGATGTCCCCGGAGTGGCCCGCGGGCGCCATCGCGTTGACGACCAAATCAGCGGACCTAGTTGGGCTTAATCGAAGCGTCTTACCGCTTCTTTCCAACAGGTACACAGTGCCTGTCTTCGTTTCGCGATGAAACTTCAGCTTAAACCGATCGATCAGGAGCGCCTGCAACATCTCACGCAAGTGCTCATCTTCGATGCGCCACCAGGTATAGCGTAGATCAATGCTCGATTGCAGATTCTTCGGAGGCTTGCCCTCGACATCGTACGTGTCTTTTTGAACCCACGGATCGCCGCCCGAAATTTGCCAATAGGACAGACCGAAAGCGGTCACAATCAGGCCCTTCAAGTCGGTGCCGGGGATGACAACTCTCCCTCCCGGATAAACCCACAGCTGGCCGCCGTGGGCATTTTTAGGATCGACCGGTTTTACGGTGGCGACCTCGAATTCAAGGAATTTGCCGGAGACGCCGGGCGTTGCATGCGCACCTTGGGCCGCAGTGGTTTGAGCGGTTGCGATTGGCCCAACCGCGAACAGTAAACCAATTGCAAAGAGGGGAAAAGTCTTCACGGTCCCTACCTCCCTGTGCTCCTGCCCTGCCTCTTGGCGGTTCAAACGGACTTGCTACAGATCCGTCCCCCAGCGTCATTCCGAGCAAAGGCGAGGAATCTGCTCTTACTCGGCGCGTCGCCAACGTGTTACTGGCGCGTCAACAGCAGATCCCTCGCTGCGCTCGGGATGACGGGTTGCTACTTGATCTCGATCAGCTCCAGCGCCTCGCGGCTCGGCCCCTCGATCATCACCGCGCGATAGTCGCCGACCTTATACGGCTGCATCAGGAACGTGACGTTTTCGGCTTTGAGTTTCGCGACCCAGGCGTCCAGATCGGTGACACTCAGCCCGACGTGATCCGCCAGATGGCCGCGCGTGGGCGCCAGCGGTTTATTGTCCTGGCGCACGTACCACTGCATCGTGACCGACTGCTTGGCGGCATCGGTAAACGCCACGCCTGCGCCCGGCACGCGATACATTCCGTCTTTATCGAGCGCCGGCCAGCTCTTGTCCGTTCCCGGCTCGACTTTGCAATCCGCTTCGGTGTGCTGCGCGCCGCGCGCGTTGGGCTTCACGTTCAAATGTTTCTGATACCAGAGCTGCGCGCAGAAGGGATCGTCCTGATACATGTGCACGTGATTGAAACGCTCCGCCGGCATGTTGCCCTGATACTCGATCATGGCGCCGTCGGGACCGCCGATGTAGGCAAATCCCGCGGGTGCGTGCGTCGGCTGGATATTTTTCTCCTTCGCTTCGGCGATCTGCGCTTTGGTTCGGCCGAGCGCGCCGCCGGGTCCGCCGCCGCCGGGCCAGGTGTCGCTGTTGATCCAGACGAAGCCGTCGCCGTCGCCGGTGTAGAGCGGCAGAAGCTTGGTGCCGATTTCCTGAAATCGCTTGAGATCGGCGCGCTCGTCGGTGACGTGCCAGCCGAAATGCCAGAACGCGGTCTGCGGCGTAAGCGCGGGCGGCGAGCTGACCTTCGTAAACAGCACGTACACTCCGCCGGTTTTCAACGCGGGCTGACCGGCGAACGTCGATTTCTGCGTGCTGGGAAAATTCTTGACGTAGAAATCGATGGCGGCGTCGGGATTGGTCGAGTTGAGATGCAGATGATGGAAGCCTGGGGTGGGAAGGGTGGCGCCATCTTGCGCTTGAAATCGCGGCGCGCTCGCCGCGCCTAAGGTCAGGATTAAAAGCACGGTCCGGAGTTTTATGATTTGACGCATACTCACGCGCGATTATATCACCGGCAAACTTCCCTGCTGCATGCAGTATCATCGGGCAATGTTTGCGGTTCGCTAGATGGTTTTCATCGCCCGCGGCTATCTCGCCTAATTCGACGGGCTGATGATGATGACTAACGGCAACCTGCCGCTCGACGACTCGCAAAAGCGCGCGCTGCTCGATTTCGTGCGCAACGGCAAGGGATTCATCGGAGCGCACTGCGCCGCGCTCACGTTTTACAACTATCCTGATTTCGGCGACATGCTCGGCGGCTATTTTCGCCGCTCCATCAAACAGAATAAGCTCGCGGTGTTGAAAGTCGAGGATACGAAACATCCGGCGACGAAAATGTTAGGGCCGAGCTGGCCGCTGGTGGATGAATTCTATCTGTTCGGCACCGCGCCGTGGGACGCGTCACATCCCCGCGACAACATCGACGTCCTGTTCGGCAATCACATTCCGATGGGATTCTCGCGCGATCGCGTGCACGTGCTGTTGAGCCTCGATACCGAGTGCACCGATTTGAGCGATTTACAGGACGTCAAGGCCGGCGGCGAGTATCCGCAGGCGTGGTGCCGGTCGGCGGGATTCGCTGGGCGCTCGGATTGGAAGATTGACGGCGAGTTCTTCGCGGCAACAAACCGGCCCGGAAACGTTTTATAATCATAGTTCCCCCGAGAAGAAGGACTGTCCCCGATGGATCAGAAAATGGACGAAAAAGAACGCAGCCGGGCTTTAGGCGCAACGCTCGGCCAGATCGAAAAGCAATTCGGAAAGGGCTCCATCATCCGGCTCGGGTCGCAACCAGTGGTGGCCGTTCCGGTGATTTCAAGCGGCTCGATTTCGATCGATCACGCGCTCGGAATCGGCGGCTTTCCGCGCGGCCGGATCGTCGAGATCTTCGGGCCCGAATCGTCGGGCAAGACCACCATCGCGCTGCAAGTGGTGGCTGAAGCGCAAAAGGTCGGCGGGATGGCGGCGTACATCGATGTCGAGCACGCGCTCGATCCGGCGTATGCGAAGAAGCTGGGCGTGGATGTCGATAATCTTCTCGTCTCGCAGCCCGATTACGGCGAGCAGGCGCTCGAGATCACCAACGCGCTGATTGCTTCCGGTTCGATCGATGTGCTGGTAGTGGATTCCGTTGCGGCGCTGGTTCCCAAGGCCGAACTCGACGGTGAAATGGGCGACAGCTTCATGGGCGTACACGCGCGGCTGATGTCGCAAGCCATGCGCAAGCTGACCGGCATCGTTTCCAAATCCAACACGTGCCTGATCTTCATCAACCAGATTCGTGAAAAAATCGGCGTGATGTTCGGCAATCCGGAGACAACCACCGGCGGGCGCGCGCTGAAATTCTATTCGAGCATTCGCGTGGACATTCGCCGCATCGCGGCCATCAAGGACGGCGAGACCGTAACGGGCAACCGGACCAAGGTCAAGATCGTGAAGAACAAGCTCGCCCCGCCGTTCCGCGAAGCCGAGTTCGACATTATCTATGGCGAGGGGATCTCCAAGGAAGGCGATCTGATCGATTTAGGTGTCGCGCAGAACATTGTAGAAAAGTCCGGCGCGTGGTACGGATTCAAAGGCGAGCGCATCGGCCAGGGCCGCGAAAACGCGCGCCAGTTTTTGAAAGACAATCCGGACGTGCGCAAGAAGGTCGACGCGGACCTGCGCAAGCAGCTCGGATTGGTGAAGGCGGAGCCGGCCGCCGCGGCTGCGCTGACTCCGACTCCGAGTGCGAGTTCGGCTCCATCGGCCGCCGCGGGTCGCGGAAGGGCTTAGAGCATTCTTTGGCCGGAGCCAAGAATGGCGGCCCCACGTGCTACCGCGCGATCGACTTGATCTGGAAATATTCTTCCAGGCCGAACATTCCCAGCTCGCGGCCGATTCCCGACTGCTTGTATCCGCCGAAGGGCGCGAGCGGATTGTAGCGTCCGCCGTTCAGGTCGACTTGTCCGGTGCGCATGCGGCGCGCTACTCTCATCGCACGATCCGCATCGCCCGACCACACGCCGCCCGCCAGGCCGTAAATCGTATCGTTGGCGATGCGCACGGCTTCGTCCTCGGTGTCGTAGGGAAGAATCGACAGCACCGGCCCGAAAATCTCTTCCTGCGCGATGGTCATCTTCGAATTGACGTCGGCGAAGATGGTCGGCTCGACGTAGTAGCCCTTCGCGAACCCGGCGGGCCTCGCGCCGCCGAGCACCACGCGCGCGCCCTCCTGCTTGCCTTTGGCGATGTAGCCTTCGACGCGCTCGCGCTGGGTTGCGGAGATCAGCGGTCCCAGGCGCGTCGCGGTATCGAGCGGATCGCCGAGCTTCAAGCTCTTGATCGCCTGCGTGGCTGCCTCCACTGCCTCTGCGTAGCGGCTGCGCGGCACGATCATCCGCGTCCACGCCGAGCACGTCTGCCCCGAGTTCAGCATCGCGTTCTTAGCGCCGGCGGGGATGGCTTTCTCAAACGGCGCGTCGTCGAGCACCACGAACGCGGATTTGCCGCCGAGCTCGAGCGTCACCTTCTTGATCGATTCCGCGGCGAGCGCGCCCACGCGTTTGCCCGCCCGCAGCGATCCGGTGAAGCTCACCATATCGACCTTCGCATGGGACACGATGGCTTCGCCGACGTTCGGTCCGTAACCGGTCACGATATTCAGCACACCGCGCGGCAATCCGATCGATTCGCAGGATTCGGCGAGCAGGAACGCGTTGAGCGGCGCGATTTCGCTGGGCTTGAGAACCACGGTGCAGCCGGCGGCGAGCGCGGGCGCGACCTTCGCCATGATCTGATGCAGCGGATAGTTCCACGGCGTGATCGCGCCGACAACGCCATAAGGTTCGCGCAGGACCAGCGAGTTGCCGATCTCCTGCGAGAGCGAAATTTCGGTAATCAGTTTCGCGTAGCTGGCCGTCACCGCTACCGGCAATCCGGCCTGAACCGGCGTCGCCATCGAAAGCGGCGAGCCGACTTCCTGCGCGATGATATTCGCGATCCCCTCCGCACGTTCTTTCAACGCGCCGGCGAGTTTCGTGAGCCAATCGGCGCGCTCGGCGACGGTGGTTTCGCCCCACCCGCCGTCGAATGCGGCGCGAGCGGCACTGGCTGCGCGATCTACGTCGGATGCGTCGCAGTCGGGCACGCGGCCGATCACTTCTTCAGTAGACGCGGAGAGCACGTCGATGGATCTCGATCCGGAGGCAGGCTCCCAACCCCCGTCGATGTAGCAATCGGAATGAAAATTAGTCTTGGGTTGTGCGGTAGTCATAGCGTGATGGATGGAAGGACACTTCCGTTATACTTCGATTAGCGTCACGTCACAAGCGTAGGTCACAAGGAGGTTTGCCCGTGGCAGCAGTCAAATTTACACTAAACGGTAAACCGCAGACGGTCGAGGTCGAGCCGGCGATGCCTCTGTTGTGGGTGCTGCGCGACACGCTGGGCCTCACCGGCACCAAATTCGGATGCGGGATGGCGCTGTGCGGCGCGTGCACGGTGCATGTCAACGGGCAGCCGGCGCGATCCTGCACCACGCGAATTTCGACGGTCGCGGGCAAGAGCGTGACGACGATCGAAGGGCTTTCGCCCGACCGCAGCCATCCGGTTCAGCAGGCCTGGATCGCGGAAGACGTGCCGCAGTGCGGCTACTGCCAATCCGGGCAGATCATGACCGCGGCGGCGTTGCTCGCCAAGACCGCGAATCCGACCGACGCCGATATTGACGAGGCGCTGCACGGCAACATCTGCCGCTGCGGAACGTACCAGGCGATCCGTGCGGCGGTGCATCGCGCCGCGGCGATTCGTGTTGACATCGAGCGGCGAGGTGCCAAGTGAACCGGCGCGGATTTCTAAAATCGGCGGCAGGCGGACTGGTGGTCGCCTTTCATCTGCCGAGCCGCTCCAAAGCGGACGCGGGCGAATCGAAGCTCAATGCGTTCGTTCACGTCGGCTCCGACGATCACGTCACGCTGTTCATCCACAAAGCCGAGATGGGGCAGGGAACCGTGACGTCGCTCTCGATGCTGCTCGCCGAAGAGCTCGAATGCGACTGGAAGAAAATTCGCACCGAATTTCCAGGCGTCAGCCGCGAATATGGGGCGTTTCAAGGCGTCGTGGGCAGCGCGAGCATTCGCAGCTCCTGGACGCAGCTTCGCCAGGCTGGCGCGACCGCGCGCGAGATGCTGATCGCAGCCGCGGCCCAACGTTGGGGTGTCGATAAATCGACGTGCCGCGCCGAAAATAACTCCGTGATCAATACGTCATCGGGCGCGAAACTCAGCTACGGCAGCCTCGCCGAAGACGCCGCGAAGATGCCGGTTCCGGCGAGTGTGACGCTGAAAGATCCGAAACAATTCCGGCTGATCGGCAAAGCCACGAAGCGGCTGGATACGCCTGAGAAAGTCGACGGCACCGCGACGTTCGGAATCGACGTGCGGCGGCCGGGGATGCAGTATGCCGTGATCGCGCGCTGCCCCGTGTTCGGCGGCAAAGTGGCGAGTTTCGACGCGTCGAAGGCGAAAGCCGTTCCAGGCGTCAAAAGCGTGGTCCAGATTTCGAACGGTGTGGCCGTGCTCGCCGATAATACCTGGAATGCGATGGAGGGCCGGCGGGCGCTCGCGATTCAATGGGACGAAGGTCCCACGGCCGCGATGAACAGCGCGCGATTGAGCCAGATTTTCGCGGAGAAGATCCAGCAGCCGGGCGCGATCGCGCGCAAAGAAGGCGACGCGACTACGTTGATTACAAGCATGGCGATCGCGAACGCCGCGAAAAAGATCGACGCGATCTACGAAGTTCCGTTTCTAGCGCACGCGCCGATGGAGCCGCTCAATTGCGCGGCCGACGTTCGCGCGGATTCGTGCGAAGTGTGGGCGTCGACGCAGATGCAATCGCCCGCGCGCGATGCAGCCGTGAAGATCACCGGACTGAAACCCGAAAACGTGCAAATCCATACCGAGTTCATGGGCGGAGGCTTCGGCAGACGCGGGCAGGTCGATTTCATTTCCGAGGCGGTGGAGGTTTCCAAAGCCGCGGGCGTTCCCGTGAAGGTGACGTGGTCCCGCGAAGACGATTTGCAGCACGATATGTATCGGCCGGCGTCGGCTTGCAAGTTCTCGGGCGCGCTCGATGCGGAGGGATGGCCGGTTGCGCTGACGGCTCGCATTGCGTGCCCGGCGTTTGGAGGATTGCAGAACGGTGTGTCGCGCAACGGAGTCGAAGGCGTCTCGACCATGCCGTACAGCGTCGCGAATTTTCTCTGCGATTATCACGCGGTCGACGCCGGGATTCCGGTGACTTACTGGCGCTCCGTCGGTTATTCGCAGAACACGTTTTTCATCGAATCGTTTCTCGATGAGCTGGCCGCAATGGGCGGAAAAGATCCGGTGGAGTTGCGGCTGCGGATGCTCGCGAACGTCCCGCGTCTTCGCGCGGCACTCGAACTGGCCGCGGATAAGGCCGGATGGGGCAAGCCGCTGCCGGCAGGCCGGGGTCGCGGCGTTTCGGTGGTGAACAACGTCGGCAGCTTCACGGCGCAGATCGCCGAAGTGTCGGTGGCGAACGGCAAGCCGCGTGTTCATCGAGTGGTGTGCGCGGTCGATTGCGGCCAGGTGGTGAATCCGGCGGGCGTCGAGCAGCAGATCCAGAGCGCGATCGTCTTCGGCCTGACGGCGGTGCTTAAAGGCGGCATCACCATCGACGGCGGCCGCGTTCAGCAGGAAAATTTTCATCAATACGACGTCCTGCGCATCGATGAGATGCCGGTGATTGAGGTTCATATGGTTCCAAGCTCGGCCGCGCCGGGAGGAATCGGCGAAGCGGGTACACCGGGAATCGCGCCCGCGGTGATCAACGCGATTTTCGCGGCGACCGGGAAACGCGTCCGCCGGCTGCCGGTTCAGGCCAAAGATCTGGCCTGAGTTCGCGCCCGTAAGACGTTTCTTTACAATGTTTTCATTGACCGCTGCCGATATGATCCTCTAGCATTGAATCAGGGATCAGAATAAGAACACAAATGTCACTTTACGCACGCAGCTCTATTTTTGGCGCAATTTTACTTACTGTCGGCGCGCTTTCGGCGGCCGATACCGGCAAGCCCGGGCCGACGTTTTCAAAGGACGTCGCGCCGATTCTTTATAAGAACTGCACCACGTGCCACCGGCCCGGCGAGATCGCGCCGATGTCGCTGTTGAGCTACAAGGAAGCGCGGCCGTGGGCGAAGTCAATCAAGGAAGCTGTCGCGGGACGCGTGATGCCGCCCTGGTTCGCCGATGCGAGCATGGGCCATTTCTCGAACGATACGCGCCTCAAACAGGCCGACGTGGATACCATCGTGCATTGGGTCGACGCGGGATCGCCCGAAGGCAACCCGGCTGAGGCGCCGGCCGCGCCGAAATACGTCGAGGGGTGGGTGCTCGGAACGCCGGACGCGATCATTCAGATGCCCGAAGCATACGACGTTCCGGCCGAAGGCGTGATCCCGTACAAATATTTCACGGCCAACACGAATTTCACGGAGGACAAGTGGATTCGCGGCGTCGAGATCCGGCCCGGCAACCGCGCGGTGGTGCATCACATCATTTTGAATCTGCGCGAGCCGGGCGCTTCATCGCAAGGCGGGCTCAGCCCCGGCGGCCAACTGGCAGGCACGGCTCCGGGCCTTCAGCCGGCGTTTTATCGCGAGGGCGTTGCGCGGCAGATCAAGGCCGGGTCGCAGATCGTGTTCCAGATGCACTATACGCCCAACGGCAAGGCCACCACGGACCGTTCCTACGTGGGCTTGTACTTCGCGAAAGAACCGCCGAAAGAAATCGTAAAAGGCGGAGCGATCATCAACTTCGGCTTCAAGATTCCGGCAGGCGATCCGAATTACGAGGTCCGTTCGACCTGGACCGCTCCCGAGGATCTGATGCTCACCGGAATGACGCCGCATATGCACGTACGCGGCAAGGATTTCAAGTTTACGGCGTATTATCCCGACGGCAGGAGCGAAGTCCTGCTCAACGTTCCGCACTACGATTTCAACTGGCAGCTTCACTATTCGCTGGCGGAGCCGATGCACGTCGCCAAAGGCACGCGCATCGAGTGCGTGGCGCACTACGACAACTCCGTGAACAACCGGTTCAATCCGAATCCGAATATCGACGTCAAATGGGGCGATCAGACGTTTGAAGAGATGATGATCGGGTTCTTCGATTACCTGCCGGAGAAGCCGGCGAAGCCCGTCATCGCTCTGAATCGGTAAGGCGCGCCGCGGCTTGCGCGATCACTGATTCCGGTCGCGCCGGGCCATTTTCAGACACTGCCGGCCCACGCGTGGGCGATCCCGGCTGTGATATAAAGGGTTCCGGCGGACTCGCGACCATGACCAAACAGGAAATCATTCTAGCCAACCAGCAGCACCTTTTTCCCAGCGTTTTTCACTACTACAAAGAGCCGCTGGTGGTGATCAAAGCGAAAGACCAATACATCTGGGATATCGACGGCAATCAGTACCTCGATTTTTTCGGGGGCATCGTCACGATCAGCGTGGGCCATTGCAACGATACCGTGAATCGCAAGGTGCACGAGCAGATCGACAAGCTTCAGCACGCCTCGACGGTCTTCGCCAATGAGCCGCAGGCCGCGCTCGCCAAGCGCATTGCGGAAATCACGCCGGGCGGCAAACTGACCAAGAGTTTCTTCACCAACAGCGGCACCGAAGCCAACGAAACCGCGTTCGTGACGGCGCGCTGCTTCACCGGCAATCACGAGATCGTCGCGCTGCGCCACAGCTATCACGGCCGGTCGGCGGTGGCGATGGCCGCCAGTGGAAATGCAGCCTGGCGGCTGGGCGGCGCGGCGCCTTCCGGATTCGTCCACGCGATCAATGCGTACTGCTATCGCTGTCCGTTCGGACTCGAGTACCCGAGCTGCAACGTGCGCTGCGCGCGCGACATGGAAGAGATGATCCGCACCTCGACTTCGGGTCGCATCGCGGCGTTTGTCGCCGAGCCGATTCAGGGCGTGGGCGGATTTCTGGTGCCGCCCAAGGAGTACTTCGAGATCGTCTCCGGGATCATTCGCAAAGCCGGCGGCCTGTTCATCAGCGACGAAGTGCAGACCGGCTGGGGACGCACCGGCGGAAAATGGTTCGGCATCGAGCAGTGGGGCGTGCAGCCGGATATCATCACCAGCGCGAAAAGCCTCGGCAACGGCGCGCCGGTGGGAGTGACCGTAGCGCGGCCGGAGGTCGCCGACGCGATGAAGGGCGCGACCATTTCAACCTTCGGCGGAAACCCGGTGACGGCGACGCAGGCCAAGGCCGTGATCGATTTCATCGACGAAAACAAGCTGATGATCAACGCCGCGGAAACCGGCGCCTATCTTCACGCGAAGCTTGAGGAGATGAAGGGGAAATTCCCGCTGATCGGCGACGTGCGCGGCATGGGCCTGATGCAGGCGATCGAACTGGTGGAGGATCGCGCCTCGAAGAAGCCCGCCGCGGAGGCGACCAACGCGCTGATGGAAGCGGCGCGCGAAAACCGGCTGATGATCGGCAAGGGCGGAACGTATGGCAACGTGATCCGCATCACGCCCGCGCTCAATATTTCCAAATCCGACGTCGATGAGTTCGCGCTCAGGATGGAAGCGAGCTTGCAGAAGGTAACGGCGGGGCAGATGGCGAGTGTGGCCCGCTAATGGAAGAGAAGGCGTTTTATCGCGAGTCGCCGACTACCAAGCCGGCGACGCTGAACTGTCCCTACTGCCGAACCTCGGACACTTACGATTTGAAATGGATGGTCCGGAAGAAAATCGAGCAGTTGCCGCGCGGCGCCGACGAGCGCGATCGGGCTCGGTTCGCGAAGTTTTTGAGCTACATGGTGCTGATGGACGACAAGGCGATGTGCAAGAACATGCGCTGCCGGAAACGTTTCGACATTTCAGGCATCAAGACCATGGCATTTATTTAGCCGCGAATGCACGCAAATAAACGCGAATCGGAAATCAGAATCGAACCAGCTTGATTGCGCCGTTCGACGTGCCCAGATCGAGCAGCGGGCCGCCCTCTCCGATGGTTCCGTCGAGCTCATGCTTGGACAAATGGCCGCCATGCACGCTGACGTCGAAATCTGAGGAAATCGTCGAATTCGAGGTATGCGCACGGACGGTCGCGCCGATCGAGCTTGGCAATCGCACCGTGATCGATGAATTCGAAGTATCGGCGTGAACCTCGCGCGCGGCGTCGAGCGTCAGCTCGATATGGCCGTTCGAGCTTTCGAGACGCACCGGCTGGTCGTCGGATTCGAGCAGGCGGGCGGTGATGCTTCCGTTCGTAGTTCGCGCCTGAAAGCCGCCCTTCTTGATTTCGGCGCGAACGCTGCCGTTAGAAGTGTGAATGACGGCGTCGCCCATCAGATCGGAAACATCCACCGAACCGTTCGAGGTTTCCAGATCGAGCGCGCCGCGGATTCCGGCGGCGTGAATCCCGCCGTTGGAGGTTCTCAGCCGCGCGCGGCCGTCGATGTCGTCGACGCGGATCGGGCCGTTGGAGCTGACGATATTTGAAAGGATCGCTTTCCGCGGCACGTGCAGCGAAAAGCGCGCGCCGGAGTTGCCGAAACGGTCGAGCGGGCGCGTCGCGTGAATGGTAATCGATGCCGCGGTGGGCGAAATCTCGATTTTGATCTGGTTGAGGCGATTCTCCGTGTTCGCGTACCTGGTTCCGTCGATCTCGACGATGTCTTTGTCCCAGCCTGAGATGTCGATCGAGCCGTTGAAACTGTCGAGCTCGACGGCGCCGCCCGCGTTGAGCGGGTAGCTGAAGTGAAAATCCTCGCGATACCGGCCAGACCCGCCGATATCGAAATCTTCGCAGCCGCAGAGCAGCAGGAGAACACCCGCCAGTAACGCCCGAATACCCACAGGTCGCATAAGCCGTCCTTGACGATATGTTACGAAAATTTCGCCCTGCGGGTTCCCTGAAAAATCGACATGGGATAATAGCGGCGATGAAAAAACTCACGGCCATCACTCTATTCGCGATCCTGTGCGCCCGGGCTGCGCCGGCCCAGTCCGCCGCGCAGTCGCCATCGACGGTGATTCACATCATCAATGTGAAGTGGAAGGAGGATGCGGCGCCCGAGCAAATCCAGGCCGCGATCGACGCCGTGCGCCTGCTTCCGGCAAAATACCCGGGGATCAGGCGCGTCTGGACGCGGAACCTCAAGTATCAGGGCCAGGAGGGATTCCGGCAGGCGATCGTGATGGAATTCGAGAGCCAGGATGCGTTGAAGAAGTATGAGGACAGCGCGGCGCAGCAGTGGTGGTACAAGCTGTATCTTCCGGTGCGCGACGAAAGCCGCACCGACGACGTGACCAATTAGAGCGCCTCAGCGGACCCACTCGCCGTTGTGCATCACGCGCCCGGTCGAATCTGTTTCACTCTTGAGGATCAGATCGGCGGGCTGGCCCGCGGCGATCGGCGCGCCCCCGGGCGCGGGCTCGATGATCATACCGATTCCGCGCGTCATCTCCGCGCCTTTGGGAACCGGCGTCGACCTCTGCGGACCCACTTCGCGAAATTTGGCGCCCTCGACGATGACTATCGAATAATCAATCGGCGCAGCTCCGGGCGCGGCGATCAGCTTCGCGCCAACGATCACCTTTACGCCGGATTCCTGCGGCGGCGTGCAGGCCGCCAGCCCGATTGCCAGCCCGACTGCAAATATGTTCGCGGGAAAAAGCGCGGCGTTCCTCATCCGAGCAGCGCCTCGATCGACAACGCCCGCAGGTCGGGAACCAGCACGTCCGGCGAGTGCGTGGCGAGCTCCTCCGCGCCGACCAGTCCGGTCGCGACGGCGATCGAGCGCACCCGGTTGGCCCGCGCCGCGCGAATATCATTGGGATGATCGCCGACGAGAGCGATGGGGCTCGCGCCGTTGATCCAGCCTTCGCGGCGTGCGCGTTCGATCGCGATGCGGACCAGTCCCGCGCGGTCGCGCGCCAGCTCCGCGAACGCGCCGAAGCGAAGGTAGGGCCGAAGGCCCGCGCGCTCCATCTTTTTCCACCCGATGCGCGTCAGATTTCCGGTCACCAGGCCCGTCACGATCCGGCGCCGCGAGAGTTTGTAGAGCAGCATGCGCGCGCCGGGACAGACCCGGCGGCGTAGGTCCGGGCAACTGCGCGCGTACAGCGATTGCGCCCGCGCGACGATTCGCGGCATGTGACGGCGGATGAATGCGGCCGAGGCGCCTGCGTTCGTGAGCATCTCCGTCACGATATCGCGATCGAGCATCCCCTGCACCGCGACGCCCTCGGTGGTGGTTTCGATGCCCGCGACGCGGCGAATAGCGATCTCCAGCGCTTCGCGATGATGCGGACCCGCGCGGCGCACCAGCGTCCCGTCGATATCGAACAACACCAGCGCGGAGTCCATCGGCACCTTTTACTATAACGACTGCTAGAATAAACATCGAATGCAGGTGCTAAACGCCGGCGACGACAAACTGCTGCTGCTCGAGCTCGATACGGAGTTTATCGAGAACATCGCGCGACAGGCCGGCTTCGAATTCAAACTCGAGGATCAATCACGCCGGCTGGTTCTCGATTTGAACGCGGAGGGCCGCCAGGCGCCGCTGCTGCTGTTTGACGCCGCCGATCCCGCCAATCTCGGATGGTTTTCGCGCTGCCAGTTTTACGTCGACGGATTGAGCGGAGCGGTGCTGCAAACGCCGATCCAGCTCGCCAATCAGCGTGATCGCTCCGGCCGCGCGCTGCCGCACGCCGTTCGTCTTCAGATCAACAAGGAGCTGCCCGCGACGTTTCGTCTTCCCAACAAAGCGCCGGTCACCGAACAGATGGTGTACGCGGTGCTCTACAATTTCCTGAACGCGCTGCTCAATACCGGCGTCGGCGTGTGCGGAACCGCAGTGGTGAAACCGCTCGCCGGACGCACCGAGCCTCCCGGCAATCGAAATTAGCTCCTCTTCATGGCCACACTGGGATTGATCGAATATCAGGACGCGAGCGCGGAAGTGCGCGCCATCTATGACGACATCATGGTCACGCGCCAGATCGATTCGGTCAACAATTTCTGGAAGGCGCTGGCGCACGATCCCGCCACGCTGCGCCGGACCTGGGAATCGATCAAGCAGATCATGGCGCCAGGCGCACTCGACGCGCTGACCAAGGAGATGATCTATCTCGCCGTGAGCGCGACCAATCAATGCGGCTATTGCATCGCTTCGCACACCGCCGCCGCGCGCAAAGCCGGAATGACGCCCGCGCAGCTCGCCGAGCTGATGGCGGTGGTCGGGATGGCGAACGAGACCAATCGCCTCGCGAGCGGATATCAGGTCGAGATCGACGAGCGGTTCAAAGCCTAGCCTTGCCGTGATCGCGCACAACGGCTGAAAAGCGCCTGTGCGCCCTACTTCAGATCCGCCGTCGCCTGGTCGATCAGATCAGCTTCCTTGATCAGAATATTGCCGACGCGTTGGATCTGCTGATCAGCTTCCTGCCAGCGCTTCTGCTCGATCGCTTCGCGCACGCCGGGGATGGTTTTGACGCCGTAGCCGGTGTAAAATCCCGGCGCGTAAATCATGTGACGGAACCACGGGCGTCCCGGCAATCCCGCGGAGTCGGTAAGACGCCGCTCGGTTTCAATCAACTTCGCGTTTGCGGCGTGCGCGCTTGCCGGATTCGCCCTCGACCGGGCCGCGTCATACTTCTGCGCGCTTTTTGCCAGAGTGTCGATTCCGTCTTCGAGTGGAGCGAAATTCAAATGCGGGGGAACCGGATTCTTCGATGGAGGCACGAATACCTTTCGCGGATCGGCGGACGCCGTAAACACGCCCTCGTCGATCTCGCGATTCAGCTCCTCGGTTTGCGCGCGCTGATCGGCGTCGAGCTTCTTCAGTTCATCGATGTAGGTTCGGACCGTGTCGGCGAAATCGGCAAACTGGAACGGCAGCAGGTCCGCGTCGGCAAGCCGCATTACGGCCGTGCTCGCGGTCTGCGCAAGCGCTTTTCCGTAAACGAAATCCGTATCGGCGAAGTGCGTGTACCAGTAGAAATCATCGTAGACCGAATGATACACTCCGCCGCTCCCGCCTTCGCCTCCGAAACTCAGGTTCAAAGACGCGACGCCGAGATGATCGATAAACACCGTGTAATCCGAACCCGACCCGAGCGCGCTGATCCGCATATCCGGCCGCGATCGCAATTCGCGCTTGTGCTCAGCCGTTCCTCGCGAGAGTCCATTCAACTGCGCTCGCTTCCACGCGGTCAGCTTGGTTTCAGGGTCCTGAATATCCTTCATCACTCCGTTGATAAAGTTTTCGAGCGTGTGCGAGCCCGACGCCTGAAGAAATCCGCGGCTGTTGCCGTCGGAGTTGATGTAGGCAACCGCGTGTTTCTGCAAATCATCGGCGTGCGTCTCCGCCCATTCGGTCGATCCGAGCAGGCCCGGCTCCTCGCCGTCCCAGAAGCAATAAATGATAGTGCGCTTCGGCTTCCAGCCCTGCTTGGCCAGTTCCGAAAACGCGCGCATCTCTTCTATTTCGGCGACGGCGCCCGACAGCGGATCGTCGGCGCCATTGACCCACGCATCGTGATGATTGCCGCGAATGATCCACTCATCGGGATATTGCGATCCGGGAATGCGCACGATCACGTCGTAAAGCCGCTTGATGTCCCAGTTGAATTTCAATCGCATGTGAACTTTTGCGGGTCCCGGTCCGACGTGATAGGTGATCGGCAGCGCGCCGCGCCAGCTTTCCGGCGCGAGTGGACCTTTCAACGCCGCGAGTAGCGGCTGCGCGTCGCCGTAGGACATCGGAAGCACGGGAATCTTCGTCAACGTTTTGGCTTCAGAAATCGGGAGACGCTTGGCGTCGGGAGTCGCGCCGTAGCCCGGCGTCAGCGGATCGCCGGGATATACAGGCATATCCATCACGCTGCCGCGCTGCGCGCCCTCACGAGGGCGATCCGGGCCGTCCGGAAAAACGTCGCCCGCGAAGTAGCCGTCGTCTCGCGGATCGGAATAAATGATGCAGGCGAGCGCGCCGTGCTCGGCCGCGACCTTCGGCTTGATGCCTCTCCAGGACGCGCCATAGCGCGCGATCACGATCGCGCCGTTCACCGAAACGCCCATGCGCGCGAGCTCTTCATAATCGGCGGGGATGCCGTAGTTCACATATACCAGCGGCGCGGTCGCTTCACCGTCGATCGAGTAGGCGTTGTACACCGGAAGCTGCTCGCTTTTCTGGTTCGAAGTCGGATCGATTGCGACCGCCGGCTCTTCAAGTTTGGCCGTGAACTTCACCGGCTCCACCATTTCGACCAGGCGCTCCTTGGGCGTGGGGAAAAGGACGTCGAAGTTTTCGATCTTCGCATCGAGACCCCAACTCTTGAGCTTCGCGAGAATCCATTCGGCGTTGTCCTGATCGTAGGGCGAGCCGACATGGTGCGGCCGCGCCGAGAGGCGCTGCATGTAGTCGCGCATGTTCTGAGGAACGGGAATCGCACGCAGCTTTTCTTCCCAGGCTTGCGAGGAATCGGCGGCGTGAATCGAAAGGCCGACGGCGAACAGAAAGACGAGGCGATGACGCATTGAATAAGTGTAGCCGAGCGCAAAAGATGCCGCGTTCGTCGATCCGCCGCGAATTCACGCGAATGAACGCGAATCAGCGTGGCTTCGATTCGTGTTTATTCGTGTGCATTCGTGGCTGAGGCTTATCGCGCCGCTTCCAAAAAGCTCTTCAGGTCCGATTCATCCACGCCCGGCTCGCCCGGCGCGACGTTGTTCAGCTTCCCCTGCTTCATCCACTGCTCGAGACGCTCCACCAGGCTGAACAAATGATCGAACGAATCGACCACGAACAGCAGCGGCTGATATTGGTCGATCTTGAAACTCTGGTTGATCGCCCATTCGAGCTGCATCGGAAATCGCTGCACTTCGGGCGATTCGACCGCGTGCTCGATTTCGCCATAGGAGCTTAGCAGGCCGCTTCCATACACGCGCAGGTCCTTGATCGAACGGCCTCCGACCTGGGGCGAGTTCATCAGTCCGAATTCGATGGTGAACCAGAAGAATCGCGCCATCGCCTTGATGATGCTGGTGAGTGTGTGCACGCGCTCGCGTTCATCGCGAATCGCGCCGACGATCTCGGCCGCGGTGTGCGCGCACGCGCCGAATCGCACCAGGGTCTCGGCGAAGTTGCGATCGGTGTGCATCGGGACATGCCCGGCGATGTCGTGGAAGATGTCGGGCTCGGGAAGGTAGTCGAGTTGGTCGGAGCGGCGAATGGTGATGGTGGTGGGAAATTCGCGATTGCGGAGGCAGTCGAAAAACAGGAACGTGGGAACGTAACCGCTGACGGCTTTGGCGCGAAACCCGGTCAGCGGGATCAGGAACCGGTTGACGTCATCGAGCCTCGGCACGCGATCCGGGCTCAGGCAGAGCGCTTGGATGCCCTTCTTAAAATCCGGGTTCGCAAAGCGCTCCCACCGCGGCAGCATGCGCTGATACAAACGCCGCCAGGCTTCGTGATTTTCTTCGGAATAAAGATCGTAAGGCTGCGCGATGTACAGTTCGCCGTGGCTGCGAGCTTCCTCGATGAATGGCGCCTGATTAGTGGTGAGACCCTCACCTAACGACGACACCGGCATAAAGGCGTTACCCTCTCGATTCCGATCATACTCCATCTGAGACCCACGCGGTAGTGGTGCTGAGTCTTTTTGCAAGAAATATAGGGGAAAGGGCCTGTAGGAGGTAAAGCTGATCGCCGGTTACCATTCGGTAGAGGGTACTGGCTTATGCGTTGGGTGATATTGCTCATATTGCTGGCGGGTTCGGTGGGCGGCTCGCTGCGGGCGCAGTCGATGATAGAGACTGCCGCGGCTGCGGCTGGCGGCTCGGCCGGGGGAATCGCGGGGAAGAAAGTCAGCGACGGACTGAGCAAGGTATTCGAGAAAATCGACAAGACGGCCGCCACGGCCGCTGCGCCGAAGACCGTCGACAAAGCCAAGGCCAGGCCGGCGGCTTCCAACGATTCGAGCCCACTGATCGAGGTCGGCCCGGGCGTGCCGAAATCCGACGGATCGAACGTGCCGCCGCCTCCGGCCGTTCATCGAGCAAGCGTGCGAAAGCCGGCTCCGGTCCCTGCTCCTGCTCCGGAACGGGCCGCAAAGCCCGCGATCGAGCCGGCGCCGGTCACCCCGGCCCCGCCTGTTCCCGAAATCACCGCCGACGATCTCAAGCACGTGACGGCCGGCATGCAGCGCGAGGAAGTGCTCAAGCTGGGCGCGCCGTCGGCGCGGATCACGATGTCCGAAGAAGGGCACCTGATCGAGATCTATCGCTATCAGGCCAAGGAAACGACGCTGGGCGTCATCCGTTTGACTGACGGCGCGGTGTCGAACGTCGCGATTCGCTAAGGCGGCGTAGACGACTGCCGACTACACTCGCGCGGCGGCCGAGGCTTGCTCGCGCCGCGCCATGTCGCCCAAAATCGTCCGCGATCCCATGTACAGCACGATCGCGAGCAGCACGCTGACCACGGGAATCGCGAGCATCGCCGTTTGCAGCCCGGTTGCTCGCGCGGCCTCGGTGATCGGCCCCGATCCGGATGCCACGCGCGCGTAGTGATCGCTCAACCGGCCCGTGATCACCGATCCGAAAGACGCGCCGCAAATGTACATCGCCATGAAGTACAGCGCCATGGTGGCTCCGCGCTGGGCGGGTGCGACAATGTCCTGGATCGACGAGTAGACCAGGCCGTAATAGGTGTTCAACGACCCGTAGGCGACGGTCCACAGCACCACCGCGGCCATCAAATGTCCCTTGCCTTGAATCGCGCCGTAGTATGCAAAGGGAGCGCCCAGAACTGAGATCAGCGCAGAGGCGATCATGCGCCCGTTCTCGCGGCTGCGGATGATGTGATCGCCGATCCAGCCGCCCGCCAGTCCGCCGATTACGCCGCCGACCATGTAGAGAATGCCCGTCGCTATTCCCGCGTCGCCCACCTTCAATCCGTGAATACGGCCGAGCATCGCCGGCATGAACGTTCCGATCGCATACATGTTGAAATTGATCAGCGCGCCGGAGGCGATAATCCACCACAGCGTCGGGATTTTGAGAACCACCCACATGGAACCCGTGGGCGCGGTCTCGGCATGCGTCTCGGATTCGCCGCGCACGGGCTCCCTCGCCGCGAACAGCGCGGGGATCAGCAGAAGCGCCGGCGCCGCCGCGACGATCATGGCCACGCGCCAGCCATATCTCTGCGCGATCGGGCCGCTGAAGAAGTAGCTTAACGCTCCGCCAACCGGCACGCCCAGCATGAACAGCGCCAGCACCCGCGCACGCCTCGCGCGCGGGACCAGATCGCCGAGCCAACTGGTCGCAGTGGGAGCGCACGTGGCTTCGCCCACGCCGACGCCTAATCGCGAAACCATCACCATCGCGTAACTGGTGGCGAAATACGTGAACGCGGTGAGCGCGCTCCATATAACCACGCCCCAGGCGAGCAGCCGCTTCCGGCTCCAGACATCGGCGATGCGCCCGAGCGGCACGCCGACGATGGCGTACAGCAGCGTCATCGCGGTGGTCAGCAACCCGATCTGGAAATCATCGAGGTGGAATTCCTTGCGCATCGGCTCGACCACTGCGCCGGCTACCTGACGATCGTAAAAATTGAGGATATTGATGGCAAACAGGATGATAATCGCAAACGTGGCGGACTTACGCATATTCGGCGATCATGCTATCACACTTGCCGCCGTATCTACCGCACGGTCGGTTTTTTCGAGCCCTATTCTTGCCGTAGCGCACGGGTCGGATCGACGCGCGACGCGCGGCGCGCGGGAATTGCGCAGGCCGCGATCATCACCGCCGCAAGAATCACCGGGATGCCGATCAGGATCGACGGGTCGTACGGGCTGACATGGCTCGCGAAGCTATGGAAAAACTCCATGTGCAGAACCGGAACGGCGATCACAAGGCCGACCACGAGCCCGGCCGCGGTAAACGCCATCCCTTGGCCGAGCACCATCTTCAATACGTCGGCCGGCCGCGCGCCGATTGCCAGGCGAATGCCGATTTCGCGCGTGCGCCGCGTGACCGCGTATGCGACCACGCCGTACAATCCGATCACCGCAAGCAGGAGTCCCATCAATCCTGTCGCCGTGACGATCTGCGCGATGATGCGCGGCCCGAGCATCGCACGGTCGTGAAGAAATTCAGACATCGTGCTGACGCGAAGGACCGGAATATCGGGATTGAGCGCGCGAACCTCCGCGCGGATTGCTGCGGTCATCGCCGCGGGATCGCCGGCGGTGCGGATTTCGACATACTGGTTGGAGTTGTAGTCCTGCGAATAGGGCAGCCACATCGCGGGCTGCGGATCCTCCGCCCAGTACATATATTTCGTGGTTTTCGCCACGCCGATCACCTGGACTTCCGGGCCGTCCTTACGGTCGAGGCGCATCCGCTCGCCCAGCGCATCGCGATTCGGAAACATACGCTCGGCCAACTTCCGGTTGATGACCACTACCCGCGGCGAGGTCGCCGTGTCGCGCGAATCGAACGCCCGGCCGCGCACCATCGGAGTTTCCATCAGCGGAAAATAGTTTTCATCCACCGAATACGACCACGCCTGCGGATTGTCTTCGCCCGCGCGCGGCTGATATCCGTCCACGATGACGCTGCGTTGATTCTGGCTATTGGCGAAGGGAATTGTCGAAGACAGCGCGACGTTCTCGACGCCGCCCAGCCCGCTCAGCCGGTCCTTCAACTGGCGATAGAACTGGCGCGTCTTCTGCTCGTCATACCGCTGAAGATTCGGATCGAGCGTGAAGAACAGCGTGTGGTCGGTTCGGAAACCGACGTCCATCTGGCGCGCGGCTTGAAACCCTCGCACAAAAAACGCTGAAAGCATCAGCAGCACTACCGACAGCGTGAGCTGCGCGATCACCAATAAATTGCGCGATGCCAGACGCCCGCGCAGAAAAGAAACTTTGGCGGGACCCTGATCGCTCGCCTTGATGGTGGAGGCGAGGTCGGATCGCGTCGCACGCAGCGCCGGCAATAGCCCGAACACCACCGCCGTCAGGATCGAAGCGGACAGGCTGAACCACAGCAGCCGCGCATCCATGCGCGCGCCGAGCGAAATAGGAAAGTCGGAGGGCAAGGGGATGGAGCCCAGAAATCTTACGCCGGCGTAGCCGACCGCAAGCCCCGCGGCGCCGCCCAGGATCGCCAGAAGAAAACTTTCGGTGAGCAGTTGCCGAACCAGGCGCCCGCGGCTCGCGCCCACCGCCATTCGAATCGCGATCTCTTTTACGCGCGCCGCGCCCCGCGCCAGCACCAGGTTCGCGACGTTGGCGCACGCGATCAGAAGCACCAGACCCGTGATGCACAGAAGCGCCAAAGCCAGCGTCGCGTCCGTACTGTCCTGCTCGAATCGCGCACGGAGAAAGCTCAGCGAGGTCACGGTGCGATCGCGATTGGTTTCGGGATACTGCGCGGCAAGCTGCCGCGCGATGGTCGATAACTCCGCCTGCGATTGCGCTTCACTGACGCCGGGCTGGAGCCTCCCGAGCAGTTTCAAGCCGCGCTCGCCGCGCCCGGTAAGATATTTGGCCTGGAAATTCGGGATGGCCTGCGGAAACGAATGCATCGGCACATAAATGTCGGGAAGGACAAACGCTTCCGGTCCCGTGAAACCTTCCGGAGCCACGCCGACAATGGTGAAATCGGCGCCGTTGAGGCGGATCTTACGCCCGATCGCGGATGGGTCCGACGCGTAGTCGCGCTCCCACAGCGAATGGCTGATAACGGTCACCAGATCTCGACCGTCAACGCTATCCTCCTCGGCGCGGAACGATCGTCCGACGGGAATCTGGATGCCGAGGCCGGAAAAGAAATTGCCGCTCGCGATCACGCCCAGGTTATATTGCGGCGCGGCGTCGCGGCTGACGCTGAAATCGATCGGGACAAATTGATAGCAAACCAGGCTCGCGAGCGTTTTGGTCCGGTCGCGAAGGTCGGCATAGTCGGGATACGACATGGAACCCAGCCGGGTGCCGGGCGCGGTCGAATCGACCTCGACAATGCGGCTCGAATCGCGAACCGGCAGCGGGCGCAGAAGGACCGCGTCGACGTAGCTGAACATCGCCGTGTTCGCCCCGATGCCAAGCGCGAGCGAAAGGATCGCGATCAGCGTGAATCCGGGCGACTTTGCGAGCGTTCGGAGGGCGTAGCGGAGATCGGCAAACGTGCGCATGAGTAATGATACGTGTCGCGCCGGAATTCGTTCCGTAATACGGCGTGATACGATGTGTTACATGCCCAGCGAAACGTTGACAGTCAGGATCGACCCGGAGATGAAAAAGCAACTTGACGCCATCGCGGCGTCACGAGACCGCGATCGGGCCTACGTCATTCGGGAAGCGCTGACGGCGTACCTCGAATTGCACGAATGGCAACTCAAGCGCATCGAGCAGTCCCTGCGCGAGGCAGATGCGGGAAAATTCGTGCCTGAGGCGAAAATGAAAAAACTGATCGCACGCCTTACCGGTAGATGACCATCCGCTGGACCCTGACGGCATCGGATGACCTCGAAGTGGTTTACGCGTATATCGCGCGGGACAATCCCGATAAGGCCCACGCAGTACTTGAGCGTATCGATTCCGCGATCGAGGCGTTGAAGCGCCATCCCGAGATGGGCAGAGTAGGCCGTCGCGCCGGCACGCGCGAACTCGTGCTGGCTCCCTATGTCCTGATCTATCGAGTCGCGGGCCCGGTCGTCGAAATCCTGAACATCTTTCACAGCGCACGGCTGTGGCCAAGGTCTTCGTGACTCGCTATAAATTCCCGCGAGCGTCCTGCTCCCGCTCGATCGCTTCAAACAGCGCCTTGAAATTTCCCTCACCAAAACTGCGGCTGCCCTTGCGCTGAATCACTTCGTAGAACAATGTCGGACGATCCTCCACCGGCTTGGTGAAGATCTGCAACATGTAGCCTTCTTCGTCGCGATCGACCAGAATCCCCAGCTCCTCTAGCTGCTCCAGCGGCTCATCGATCTTGCCCACGCGCGCGGCGAGTTCCCGGTAATACGTGCCAGGAACGCGCAGGAAATCGACGCCCTGATCCCGCAGCTTCGTAACCGTGCCGATGATGTCGCCGGTGCCCATGGCGATGTGCTGCACGCCGGGTCCGTTATAGAACTCGAGGTACTCCTCGATCTGCGATTTCTTGCGGCCCTCGGCGGGCTCGTTGATCGGGAATTTGATGCGGCCGTTGCCGTTCGCCATCACTTTCGACATCAGCGCGGAATACTCGGTCGAAATGTCTTTGTCGTCGAAGGTTTGATACAGCCGAAAGCCCATCACGTCTTCGTAAAACTTCACCCACTCATTCATCTGATTCCAGCCGACGTTGCCGACCATGTGATCGACATACTTGAGGCCGGTTGGCCGCGAAATTTTGTCGGGACCTTCCACGGCGACGAATCCCGGAAGGAACGCGCCCTTATAGTCGCGGCGCTCGACGAAGGTATGCACCGTGTCGCCATAAGCGGCGATCGAAGACAGGCGCACCTGGCCGTGGTCGTCGCTCGCGGTGAACGGCTCACGCACGCCGCGCGCGCCGCGCTGGGTTGTCTCGCGATAGGCCGAAGCCGCATCGTCAACCGTGAGCGCGATATCCCGCACGCCGTCGCCATGTGCGCGCACGTGATCGGCGATCGGATGATCGGGACGAAGAGCGGTGGTGAAGACAAAACGGATTTTTTCCTGCTCGAGCACGTAGCTCGCGTGATCGCGAACCCCGGTTTCAGGCCCGCTATAACCGGTAAGCTTCATGCCGAACGCCGATCGATAGTAATGCGCCGCTTGCCGCGCGTTGCCCACGTAAAACTCGACGTAATCGTTTCCGTTGAGTGGAAGGAAGTCCACGTTTTCGCCGAGCCCCGACCCCTGGCCCCTGACCCCCGCTTCTACCGGCATAAAACCTCCTTGACTTGCAACCGCTCGAGCGCGTCGATCAGCATCTGATTCTCTTCATCGGTGCCGGTCGAGATGCGGATCGCGTGCGGAAGACCGAATGCGCCCAGCGGCCGCACGATCACGCCGCGCGACACCAGTTCCTCGGTGAGCCGATCGGCGACCGCCGCGCTTTCGAGCGGAACCATCACGAAATTCGCCTCCGACGGCACCACCGTGAATCCCATCTGCCGCAGCGTCTGTTCCAACGTTCGCCTACCGCGCGCGTTCAATTCAAGCGACCGATGAATAAATTCGCGATCCTCCAGCGCCGCGATGCCGGCCGCCTGCGCGGGCCCGCTCGGCTCAAACGGTAGTTTGACCTTGAGCAGGTTCGCGATCAGATCTTCGTGCGCGAAGCCGTAGCCCACGCGCAAGCCGGCGAGTCCGTAAATTTTCGAATACGTCCGCAGCGTGATCACGTTGTCGTAGCGATAATGCATCGAATCCGGGTAGCGCGGGTTGTCCTTCGCGTATTCGAAGTACGCTTCGTCCAGAATGATCAGCACGCGCGCGGGCACGTGCTTGTAGAACTCGTCGAACTCGTGGCGAGTGAAGATCGTCCCGGTGGGATTGTTGGGATTGGCGAGATAGATGATTTTCGTTCGTTCCGTGATCGCGGCGGCAAGGGCCGTGAGATCGTAATGCCAGTCGCGATACGCGACGGTTCGATACGCCACGCCGCGCGATCGCGCCAGCACCTGAAATCCGATAAACGCCGCCTCGGTCGTGAGCACCTCGTCCTCATCGCACAAAAACGCGCGAATGATGCCCGACATGATGCTGTCCGATCCGCTTCCGGAGATCACATTCTCGACCTTCAAATCGAACTCCTCGGCCAGCCGCTGCCGAAGATCGAGGCCGCCGTTGGGGTAATAGTTGAGCGTCGCGAGACTGCGCACGATCGCATCGAGAGCCAGCGGCGACGGTCCCAGCGGATTTTCGTTCGAGGCCAGCTTGGCGACGCGCGTAAGGCCGTAGGTCTTTTTCACTTCGTCGACACTGCGGCCCGGTTCGTACGGCCGAAGCGTTTCGATATAGGGAGGGACGAGATGATAGCTCGCCGGCATCGGTTTCAGAATAGCACCACAGTGGAGTGGTTATAGCCTGTTTTTACGGTCAGAACGCGACTCTGACTGAAAATTGCAGCGATCGCGCCGGAAGCTGATTGGTGATCCCCACGCCCGGCGATCCGAATCCGGCCGCCGGCGCCGCGCCGTTTCCATACGTGCCGATGTAGCCCGTAAAGTTCGCGTGATTGAATACGTTGAACGCTTCCGCGCGCAGGTCCACGCGCAGGCGCTCGCCGAACGAGAACGGCCGCTCGAGGTACGGCGAGACATCGTAAATCGGCCGCCCGTGCCCGGCATTCCGTCCCACCACGACGCCGTCGACCACCGGCCGATCCGTGGTCGCGCCGGAGTCGCCAAAATTGTTCCCGCCGGTCACGTAATTAAACGGCAGCCCCGACCCGAGCGTCCCCACTCCGCCGAAATGAATCTTCAGCGGCAGAATGTAAGTTCCGCTGAGCACGAATCTTTGGCGCTGATCGAAGATCGCATTCGCATTTTCGACCTTGCCGGTGGAGTTGGGATCGTTGGGACTCTGGCTCGGCAGATCTGGATCGACATTGTCGATCGCGTGCGACCACACGTAGCTCGCGAGCATCTGAAACCGGCTCGAAAACTGGCGGCTGAGATTCACGTCAAGCGCATCGTAGTATGCGTAGCCGTCGTTCACGTCGCTCAGGATCTGCGCATACGGCGGCTGCGGATTGGTGGCCGCATTCGGATTACACGCGGTCCCGAGCTTCGCATAAAAATAGATCCAGTAAGGCCGCGTGCAGTTGGCTTGCTGCGCCGTGCGAACCTCGCCAGCAGCCGTGCGAACGAACGGCGCGGGAGAATCGACGTCGATCGGCCGGTTGATGCGCAGCGTGTGCGATCCGATATAGTCGGCGCGCAGCACCCATCGCGGGGCAAGACGCCGTTCGATTCCGAAGGTCCACTGCTCCGAGTACGGATTGTATAGCCCGTTTTGATAGCTGGCCAGCGTCGACGTCGGGAAGAATTGATCGTAATACGACGAGTCGCCCGGGCGGATATACAGGTTTCGCACCGGCATCTGCGCGCCCGCCGGAAACGCGGGAAGCGGGACCGTCGCGACGCTGGTGGGGAATCCGACCTGGCCCGCCGACGCCGTATAATTGAACACGCCGGCCGGCCCGGTGAGCGCGTAATTGGCCTCGGAATTGTCGACAATCTGCGAATAATAGATCCCAAATCCGCCACGAAGCACCGTCTTTCCGTCGCCGCGCCAGTTATACGCAAATCCCAGGCGCGGAGCGAAATCCTTGCGCGAATCGGTAAAGGTCTGCTGCTCGTAACGCAGCCCGAGATTGACCGTCAGGTTCGGAAGCACGCGATAATCGTCCTGCACAAACATCGCCCACAGCGTGTCGTTCACCGTGTAGCTCGCGTTGCCGTAGCTCTGCGTGTAGCTGCTCACGTTGGCGATATTGCCGAGATACGCCTGGCTCTCACACGCCGCTGCGCCCAAACTACACGATTTATAAGTGAACGAACCCAGATAAATCGGTCCGCCGAATTCCTTGCTATTGCCGCCCGTGTGCGCGACGATCACATCCGCTCCGAACTTCACCTGGTGCTTGCCCCACTTGGCCGAAAGCGTATCGTTCCCCTCATATTGTCGATTCATCAGCAGCGCCGATTGCGAAGTGCCGGTGGTGAACGTGCCCACCCCAGCGATCGGCACGACGAACTGCGTGCCGTTGATCTCCGGTGTGAACTGCGTGATCGGCGACGCGAGTTGAAATTGCACGTGCGCCGTATTCAGCAGCGTGGGCGACAGGACCGCGGTCTCCCCGATGTCTTCCGAGTATGTCCGGCGCTCAAACACGCGCGCCACCGTCGGCAGCGTATTCCCGCCCACAATGCCGTTCGGATTGGTGTCGTGAAATCCGTCCAGGTTACTGCGAAAAAACAGCGTATTGCGCTCGTTAATCTGGTGATCCAGACGAACAAATCCCAGCCATCCGCGATAATGGCCGACAAAACTCCCCGGAACATCGGGAGAAAGAACCGGCGAAATAATCGGCGACGCCCGATTCTCGCGGCTATATTCGCCGGCGACGAAAAAGTGCGTGGCGCCGGCTTCGCTGTCATGTGTCCCCACCGGTCCGCCGAGCGAAACCGCCGTCTGCCCCAGCGTATCGCTGGTAATGTCGTTCCCGCTTGCGGCGTTGGCCGCGCTGAAGCCCGATAACGCAGCCTCCGGCGCGGCCGGTCGCCACAATTCGAGCACGTCGCCGTGCAACGCGCTCCCCCCCGACTTCGTGATGATGTTCACGGCGCTTCCCGTCCCGCCGCCGTACTCCGCCGTGAACTCGTTTTCGAGCACCGTCATCTCCTGCACCGAATCGAGCGGGAGATTCGAGAAAATCGTCTGCCGGCCCCAGCTATCGTTGCCGGTCGCGCCGTCGACTTCAAACCACGCCTGCCTGCGGCCCGCTCCGTTGGTGGTGAAAAGATCCTCGTTCATGAACACGTCGCCCTGGTTGATCGCGGGACGATTGGCGGCGTTGAGCAGCGGCAGGTACGTGATGCGGCGATTCGGCAGCGGCGTCGCTTCCATCTCGCGCGCGTCGAGCCGGTCGCCCAACTGCGGCGAGTCCGTGCGAATTTCGCCGGGCACTCCCGTGACCGTGACCTGCGCCTGCGCGCCGGCGAGGTTCAGTTGAAGCGCGATCTTGGCGGTGGTGCCGCCTTCGAGCGTGAGGTTGTCGACGCGCGCGTCGGCGAATCCTGTCTTTACCGCCGTGATCGTGTAGGTTCCCGCGATCGCGAGGCCGTTGAGCGAGAAATTGCCCGACTCGTCCGTCTGCGCGCTCCGCTCGACCTTGGTGAGCGAATTGACCGCCTTGATCGCAACCCCCGCCATCGGCGCACGCGATGGATCGACCACGCGGCCCTGAATCGCCGCCGTATCGGGAGTCTGCGCCATGGCGACAAGACCAGCGAGCAGGAAGAGAGCGAGGAATCGTGGCATGGAAAGAGATCAGTCTACGAGAGCGGTCGTGATACTACCAGGGGTCGTAGGTTGTGGAATCACCCACAACCCGCAGCCACGGATATGCGGCCTCGCGCGCGGGCGAGAAGGGGCACCGGCCACCGCAGTGCGATATACTTAGTCCTCCAATTAGGCGACGATCCACCAAAAGTCGGGTTCCCGTGATCAGGAGTTTTAGCGAAAATCCGCCGCGTTATTGGAGCGAGGCCCCTACCAGATGAAAATTGGAACGGATACGATTTCCCCTGAACAGACGCACCTCCTCGCTCAGGCGCGCTCGGGGACAGGCCAGCTTGTCGTAGAGCCGTTCGTTCGCATCACCCAGGATGATGAGATCCGGACCGGGGTTGAGGAGATACATCCGGATTGGATGGACCTTTATAAATCAAAGGTCAACATCCTCCGCCGATACGCCCCGCCGCGACTGATGAGCGATATCGAATCGTTTTTCGAGAAACTTAGCCAATTTGATCGGCAGCTTTGCGAGCTTGATTTAGTTAAACTCCGAACGACTTTCCTGCTCGGCGCTGGCGCCTCCAAGCCAGCCCCCTCGAACATCCCAACCGTTAAGGAACTGCTGCCCCAGCTCCTAGAGCGCGGGCGGAGGCTCGATCGAGACGACGTTACCAAGCTCGCCGCGTTCTGTGAGGAGCGGGCGATCAACAACATTGAAGATCTGCTGACCGCAGCGCAGCTGGCAACGTTTTCAAGCCGTAATCCGACAATCCTGCGACTTCTGAACTATCTTCTATACGGTGGCGAGGCAGAGGACTCTGGCGACGAGATCTATTACGGGCCGAGGCAACTCGAAATTTACGAGCGACCGAGGAGGGTGCGGAGAAGAGAAGCCGTCGCAAACGTCTCGTCGGTCGCCTTTCTTCAAGATACTCTTCAGGTGCTGTTTGGCCTCTTAGCGAGCACAATGTTGCCGGCTGAGCCCAATGGGGCTCACGAGGCAATAGCGGCGTTCACGAAGGCGCATCCAAATTCGACGATAGTAACCACGAACTACGATTGCTGCATGGATTTGGCGCTCGAAGCGGTGCAGGTACCGCTTACATACCGCCTCGACTTCGCCAACCGCGTGCACGAAGAGGACAGCGGTCGAGCGCGGTTGGTCAAGCTCCACGGCAGTCTGAACTGGTACTACTGCGAAACCTGCCAGGAGGTTCAGTGCGTCGATATCCGCAGCACCGTCGAAAACTACAAACAGGATAAAGCACCGTATTCCGTGATCGCGATTTGCAAGGATTGCGGCGGCCAGAAGCGAGGGCTGCTCGTGCCGCCCCTCGCGATGAAATTCGACGTGGCCCCGCCACTGACCCCGCTCCTGGCTGACGCACGGAATGCGTTCGAAGAAGCGGAGGCAATTGTCGTAGTGGGCTTCTCTTTTGCCGAGGCCGACGTGTACATCTCTCGAATGCTTAGTAAGTCCATGCAGACGAAGCCCGGCCAGAAACTAGTGATCATCGATCCCGACGCGGACGTCGCCTATCGGGTGCGGCGCAAATTCAAGGCCAGCATCCCCAGCTTCGACGAGCAACGGATCGTACGTCTCACCGAAGACTGCTCCGCCGCCCTCCCGAAGCTTCTCAGCGGAGGATATCTTTTGGAGACGAAAAAAGAGGATTCAGCCGCTGAGAGTCCTGCGGTGGGGGCCGTTCAGAGCAGCGCGTAGCCGAGCGAGCTACTCGTCCCGGCGCAGCAGTGTCGGGCGCACGACGGGCCCGGGGAGCCCGCGTTCCGATAGCCTCCGGTGCCGGCGATGCCCAGTCCTTGCTCGCCGCGACGCCCAATCCGACCACTCCCCAACCCACATGTGACAATGCTCCTTATGCTCCGCCGCACCTTCCTCTCCACCGCCCTCGCCCTTCCGGCCCTCGCTCAAGACGACCTCGCGCGAGCCCGCAAAATCTCCGCCGAAGCCCTCGGCATCGACAGCCACATCGACACCATTCAGCGAGTCCTCATCGGTCACGCCGACCTCGCGCAGCGACTCTCCTACGGCCACGTCGATCTCCCACGACTTCGTGAAGGTGGAATGAAAGCGCCGTTCTTCGCGCTGTGGGTTCCCGTTTACTATCAGGGCGCCGAAGCCGTCCGCCGCACGCTCGACCTGCGCGATGCCATGCAAAGCGTCTTCGATGCCCACCCCGATCAGATCGAGCTCGCTACTTCAGCCACCGCGATCGAGCGCATCGTTAAATCCCACAAAATCGCCGCGTTTTTGACCATCGAAGGCGGCCATCAGATCGACGACGATCTTCGCGTCCTGCGCGAGTATTACCGCATCGGCATCCGCGCCATGACGCTCACGCATTTTCGCAATAACAATTGGGCGGATTCTTCAACCGACACGGCCGCCCACAACGGCCTCACCGATTTCGGCAAGGATGTCGTGCGCGAAATGAACCGGCTCGGCATGCTGGTCGACGTTTCGCACGTCTCCGATAAGACCTTTTACGACGCGATCGCCGTCAGCACGAAGCCCGTGATTCTTTCGCACTCGTCATGTCGAGCTCTTTCCGATATTCCGCGTAACGTGACCGACGACATGCTCCGCGCGCTCGCCAAAAACGGCGGCGTGATCGGCATCAACTTTGGCGAAGGTTTCATCAACCAAAAAGACGCAGGCACATTGCGCGCAGCGGTCTCGCAGCTTTCGCAGATGCCGAATCTGACCGGGAAGGCGCTCGATGATTACGCGGCCGCCGATTACAACGACGAACTCGCCAAGCCCCTTAAACCGTTCGCGACCATCGAGGACGTGGTCGCGCATATCGATCACGCGGTGAAGGTCGCCGGTATCGATCACGTGGGAATCGGCAGCGATTTCGACGGGATTCAGGGGCCGCCGCAAGGCCTCGAGGACATCTCGAAAATGCCGGCGCTGGTGGCCGCGCTCCTGAAGCACGCCTATTCCGAACGCGACATCAAGAAGATCCTCGGCGACAACACTCTGCGCGTAATCCGTGCCGTTACAGGCAGTTGAACGGCGAGTTTGACAGGACATCGAACAACTTCTGCCGGGTTCGCCGGGGCCTTTGGAACTGCGCGTGCAACGTCCAGGTAAGGCGTATCACTCAAGTACTGGGCCGCCAACCCAGGATGGTATTGGGGCCTTTGACCTATTTACTCACTAGGGTGTTCCGTCTAGTTTGGATGTAGGATAAGAACGGAACGCAACCATGAATCAACTACTCCTTCAGTATTCTTACTTGCAGGTGTTGGACTTCATGACCACCATTGCGTTTCTGCTCAATGGAATTCAAGAGGGCAACCCGGTGGTCCGTCTCGCGCTGCATTACGCGCCGCATCCGCTGGGCGGGTTGCTCGCCGTCAAGATCGCCGCGGTCATGCTGGGAATTTATTGCTGGCGAGGCGGGCGCGAGCGCCTTCTGACCCGCGTCAATTTTCTGTTCGCGCTGGTGGTGGCGTGGAACCTGGTCGCGCTGATCATCGGATCTGCCGCGGCGAAAGGCCTCTGAACGGGTTGGGTTTTTGAAGGCCGCTCGGCTTACTGCTTGTCGAAGACAATCGTATTGTTCACTGCCGGGGCGCTCGCATCCGTCCCTTTCACCGTGATCGTCGTGACCTTCCCGTCCTTTGAAACTACCAGTCGCGCCGTCGCAACTACCTTTCCAGCCTTCTTCGTAGTCGCTTCGATCGTGTTCGCGTTGATGCGCTTGAGAGCCATGGTGTCGGCCCCATTCGGTCCCGTCCCAGAGATCGGATTGTCCTTGCCGTCGTAACTTGCCGTGTAGCTCCATGCGATGTGGCTTCCATCCGCGGCAGTTCCTTCGTTGCTGGCTTTTTCGCCGCTACCTTGGGCTTCAATGGTCCGCGTGGTGCTCTTTGGCGCCGGCCCTGGACTGTACTTCGTCTTTGCGATGTTCATTTTCCAGGTGCCGACGAAGGGGTTGCTTTGGGCCAGCAGGACGCCCGACACGAGCACAGCCAGAACAATAACAGTGACAACTATCGAAATCCACTTCATTGGGATCTCTCCTTTTGAGTTTTTTGCCTGAATCGAATCATTTTAAGCGACTGCTTCTCAAAAATCAACGGGTCTCTGAAGCGGGCGTAACATCTTAGCCGGGGCGGGGACGCCGCGTGCTAACATTCCGGCAAGGAGCCCTTTTTTGATTCGCTTCCTGCCGGCAATCCTAATATCAATATCGATGTACGCCGCCGATTGGCCGCAATGGCGCGGCCCCAATCGCGACGGGACGTCGGCGGAAACCGGCCTCATGCAATCCTGGCCGCAAGGCGGTCCGCCGGTCGTCTGGAAAATCAGCGGCCTCGGCGAGGGCTATTCGTCGCTCGCCATCGCCGGCGGCAAAATCTACACGCAAGGTCAGCGCGGACGGCAGGAATTCGTACTGGCGCTCGACGTGAAAACCGGCAAGAAGCTGTGGGAGACGCCCACCAGCCACGATTATCGCAACGATCGCGGCGACGGCCCGCGCGGCACGCCCACCATCGATGGCGATCGTCTGTATGCCATGACCGGCGACGGCGTGCTCGCGTGCCTCGACGCGGCCACCGGCAAGATGCTCTGGTCGCAGAACGTCGCGCAGAAATACGGCGGCGAGATTCCCAACTGGGGATTCAGCGAATCCCCGCTCGTCGACGGCGGACGCCTGATCGTCATGCCGGGCGGCCGCGGCGCGTCCATCGTTTCACTCAGCAAATCCGACGGTTCCCTTCAATGGAAAGCCGGCAGCGATCGCGCCGGTTATTCTTCGGCAATCGTCGCCAACGTCGGGGGCGTTCGGCAGGTGATCGCGCTGAGCGCCGAATCCGCGCTGGGCGTCGAGGAGGACAATGGCGAGCTGCTGTGGCGCTACACCAAGGTTTCCAATCGCACCGCCAACATCGCCACGCCGATTTATCGCGATGGCGAAGCGTTTCTCTCGAGCGCCTACGGCACCGGCGGCGCGCTTCTCAAACTGGGGCCGAAGACCATGTCGGAAGTGTATTTCAGCGGCGACATGAAGAATCACTACTCGACGTCGGTTCTCGTCGGCGATTATCTTTACGGCTATAACGATTCGATCCTGACGGCGATGCAGTTCTCCTCCGGCAAGGTCGCCTGGAAGAACCGCAGCGTTGGAAAGGGCTCGGTGATCTACGCGGACAAGCGTCTGTATCTGCTGAGCGAGGACGGCGTCGCCGGTCTGGCCGAGCCGTCGGCCGATTCGTACAAGGAAATTTCGCGTTTCACGATCGCGCACGGCTCGCTGCCCACGTGGTCGCCACCGGTGATCGCGAATGGCACCCTGTATCTGCGCGATCAGGATAATTTGACCGGTTACGACATCAAGTCTAAATAGTTATTCATGTTGATTCACGTTTATTAACGGCCTAATGCGTTTTTCTGACCTTGCCGGTGATTTCTCTCACGCCGCGCGCGTTCTGCGCCGCCGCCCCGGGTTTACGATTGCCGCGATCCTCTCGCTCGCTCTCGGCATCGGCGCAACCACCGCGATCTTTACCGTCGTTAACGCCGTCGCGCTGCGCCCGCTGCCCTATGCCGATCCCGATCGCCTCGTCTGGATGACGCAACTTCTACACGGAAGCAGCACGGACGAGCTCACCCTCACCCCCTATTTCCTCACATGGCGCGATCAGAATCACACTTTCGAGGGTCTCGCGGCGCATAACTATCAGGTTCGCAATCTCACCGGCGTCGATGAGCCGATCCAGGTTCACACCACGCGCGCGTCGGCTGCCTTGCTGGCGCTATTGGGCGTTCAACCGGCCATGGGACGCAATTTCACCGCGCATGAGGATTCGAAAGGCAACGATCGTGTCGCGATTCTCACCGATGCGCTCTGGCGCAGCCGTTTTGGAGCCGATCCGAAAATCGCGGGCCGCCCGGTCATGCTCGACGGCCAGCCGTTTCTGGTCGTCGGCGTCCTGCCGCCCGGGTTCGTATTTCCCGGCGTCGAATCGATCGACTTGTTGACGCCGCTCGCCAAGGACGAAGCGGCCGAAAAAGCATTCCGCAGCGATGGAGCGGGAATAACGTTGGTCAAAACGTGATACGACGATTGAAGCCCGGCGTCACCCTTGAGCAGGCCAACGCGGACCTGATGGTGATCGGATCGCATCTGCCGCGTCCGCCATGGACGTTGTCGATCACCATCCAGATGCTTGCGCTGAACGATTATCTTTACGGCAACGCGAAAACCGCCGGATGGATTCTGCTCGCCGCGGCCGGATTCCTGTTGTGGTCGCGTGTGCCAATGTCAGCAATCTTCTTCTCGCGCGGCTCACCGCGCGCGACCGCCAATTGGCCATCCGCGCCGTTCTCGGCGGATCGCGTGCCCGATTGATCGCGCAATTGCTGGCCGAAAGCGCGTTGCTCGCGTCGGTTGCGTGCGGGCTAGGCTTGATGCTCGCGTGGGCGCTGCGCGCTCCGATTCTCGCGTTCAGCCCGTTCGTCGGGCCGAGCACCATTGAAGTGCGACTGAGGAACGGCGGTGTGCGCACTCTGCACGGCGAGCGCGTGTTCCTGAATCTGGGCACTCATGCGGCCGTCTCGGACATCCGTGGCCTTCGCGCCGCCAAACGCTTATGCACATAGAGGCACTCGATCTCGATCGCCTTCCGAGCCATTTGCTTGTGGGCGGCGGCTACGTCGTGCTGGAATTCGCGCAGGCATTCGTCCGTTTTGGAAGCCGTGCCACCGTTCTGGAGCGGGGACCTCAGCTGCTTCCGCGCGAGGACAGAGATGTCGCCGAGGCCCTTCTCGAGTTTCTCCGCCTCGATGGCGTAGATGTTCGTTTGAACGTGGAGGCCGGGCAGGCTCGTCGGGGGTTCCATGCGCGTGACCCTTGCCACCTCGACGGGAACGTCGCTTCTGGAAGGGAGCGATATCCTTGTCGCCATTGGCCGAATTCCCAATACGCAGAACGTCGGGCTGGACAAAACCGGCGTGTCCCTGGACGCGCGTGGATACATTCGGGTGAACGAACGCCTCGAAACGACGGCGCCCGGCATCTGGGCTTTGGGCGAGTGCGCAGGCAGCCCTCAGTTCACGCACGTCTCTGAGGACGACTTCCGCATTGTCCAGGCTAACCTTCACGGTGGCTCTCGAAACACGCGCGATCGCCTGATACTGTTCTGTCTTTTCACGGATCCGGAAATAGCGCGAGTCGGACTCAATGAAAACGAAGCGGTGGCGGGGGGCCACCCATACCGCGTGGCGAAGCTGCCCAAGCACGCGGTGCTTCGCGCCCGTACACTGTCGGAAACGCGCGGTTTCATGAACGCGCTCGTCAGCTACGACAGCGATGAAATCCTCGGCTTCACGGCAGTAGGGCCACACGCGGGCGAGATCCTGTCGGTGGTCCAGAGCGCGATGATGGGGAAGCTGCCGTATACTGCACTGCGCGATGCTGTGTTCACGCACCCCACGATGGCTGAAGGCCTTGCCGCACTGTTCGGCGGAGTGCCGTCCCGCACGCAAACCAGCGCCACTACCGGTTCGGCCGCGTGAAATAAGAGGGGCCAGATTCAAGATATACGTCAGGGGCCACAGCGTGATCACTAAAAGGCAGCGCTCGCGGGTCGCGACTAACGGCGTAGTGATTAGCATCCAGATCGCTGGTGAGCGAATCGGTAACCTGGAAGTATCCACATGAGCGAAAGTCGGCATCCCGCTGAGTGGGGTTACGCTTGTACTGACTAGGTGATGGGATTACCACCGGTTTTCGCTGAGCAAACTTGTTTGGCCTCGCTCGTCCGAATCACACGCTGGGACCTATGGGAGCGGCTGGCCAATCGACAGCACTTGTGAACCTTCTGACACTATCGGCGTCACAGTGGAGGCGATGGTAGCCCGATGAGCCGGCGTCTGAACTGTATTTCCGTCGATCGAGTTCGCATCATCATGCAGCTTCGTGTTCGGCGCGCCCTCTCGTACTTGCCCTTCAGATTGACGATTCCGATCTCGCCGTGAAATGATTCGCCATAGCGAAGCCCGCTCACCGCGAGGCGCTTTTCATCTCGCGACACGCGGATCCTTCCCATGGCGAAATCGGATGCTTCATACAGTTTGGTTCCCCACCGGAAATTCGATCCTCGATCACGCCCCCCCGATCGGATCACGGCGAGACTCGCCCCATTGGCTCCCCAATCCAGAAGCCCTTCCCGGACCGGCACGGCAAGCTCCCGAGTCCGCGAAACCGACGCAAGATTGGTCTTCGGTGCGAGCGGCGGCGGATCTGCCTTGACGACTGCGTGCATCACCTCCGCCGGACGGTGAACGGACCACGTCCCGCCAGCATTTCATACATCACTACGCCGAGACTGAAAAGATCCGATCGTCGGTCGACCGATTCGCCGCGCGCCTGCTCCGGCGACATGTAGCGGATCGTCCCTTCGCCAGCCCGAAGTCGAGAGTCTTGGCGCGGCCGTCGCGCGCGATCATGATGTTCTCCGGTTTCAGATCGCGATGGACTATACCGATCGCATGCGCCGACGCCAGCCCATCCGCAACCTGCGCCGAAATTCGCGTTTTCGCGAGACTCCGTTTCCTTAACGGTTGCGCATCACCACCTCGATGATCGCGAACACGATCAGCGCAATGAAAGGGACGCGCCTCGGGGGTAGCCGGGCGCGCCGCCCATCTTCAAGAGAGATTACCTGAACGGATTCGGCGGCGTTTCCGAAGTCGCGCACTGAAAAAAGCCGCACACTTGCGCGTTTCTTTTTGACAAGCTTGGTTTCTGGTCCCTTGGTTATAGTGGGGGGATGAAACTGCTTCACGTGGTCCTGGCGGCCGCGACGCTGGCGACGCCATCGGCGATCGCGGCGGATTACGTCGGCAGCAATGTTTGCAAGACCTGCCATCCCGATGTATGGGCGACGTTTTATCGCAACCCGCATTTCAAGAGCATTGCGTCCGGAAAAGAAAAGCCTGAAGACACCGGCTGCGAGAGCTGTCACGGTCCCGGCAAAGCGCACGTCGAAGCGCGCGGAGGTAAGGCGACGATCATCGCTTTTTCCGAGCTCGGCCCCGAAAAAACGCTCAATGCGTGCCTGCGCTGCCACGGCCAAACGCTCGCCCGCGCGAACATCCGCCGCAGCGTGCATACTCGCGAGGACGTGGTTTGCTCCTCGTGCCATTCGATTCACAAACCCGCGTCGCCCAAGTTTCTGCTCGCCAAGCAGCAAACCGAACTGTGCTACGGCTGCCATGCATCGGTGCGCGCGGAGTTCTCGATGCCGTTCAAACATCGCGTGAACGAAGGCACGGTGCAGTGTACGGACTGTCACAATCCGCATGGCGCGTTCGATCCCACCTGGCGCATGGCCTCGCGCCCGCGCATGGTCGACCAGCGGCAGGCAAACGAGGAAGCCTGCCTCAATTGCCACGGCGATAAGCGCGGGCCGTTCGTGTTCGAGCACGGATCGATCAAGGTGGAGGGTTGCGAGACCTGCCACATGCCGCACGGCTCCACCAATCCGCGAATGTTGAAGCGGCCGGTGACGTTCACACTGTGTCTTGAATGCCACAACGGCCAGGGGAATTTCGGAGGTTTCGGGCAGTTCGGGCACGGCATTCAGAATCCGCTATCGGAGCATAATCTGGCCGATCCGCGCTTTCAAAATTGCACCACGTGCCACGTGAAGATTCACGGATCGAACACCAGCGAGCTGTTTTTCAGATAGGACGCGGCGATGAAGAAAATTACCTGCATTCTTACTCTCGCCGCTTTGGCGGGTATTGCGACGGAGCTCAACGCGCAACCGCCGGTGGCGCCGACCAATGAACCGG
>Ga0182024_10001951_pt1 | contig 52066 bp, 43 predicted proteins | sample P32metaG_FD_120480 | JGI IMG/M metagenome (GOLD analysis project Ga0182024, IMG submission 120480) | Permafrost microbial communities from Stordalen Mire, Sweden - P3-2 metaG (Illumina Assembly) | ecosystem: Environmental > Terrestrial > Soil > Wetlands > Permafrost | place: Sweden: Stordalen... | reverse complement strand
CGGGCACCGCGATCGACGCTTGGACAACCATCGCTGCGGCTGTCGTCTGCTTAAATATCCTCATGGAAGCAACTACGTAACGGCTCGCTCTTGGGTTACACCGGTTTTTTGTCAGCTTGTTACGACCTCGCCGGCAATATTTCTAATCTCCACGTCCATATGCGAGTTGATGTGTTTATCAAGATCGGTCAGTTTGTCGACAGGCACTTTTTGCTCAGCCAAGCCCTTTCGTAGCGTTCGAATTTCCAGAACTTGCTTATAAATAGTCAATAACTTTTCAACCGCTTTGGCGATGCAGGCTGCTACCGCAGGAGATGCAGCCAGAAGAACCGTCAATTCAGAGGACGATATAGATCGGATATCAAATCCAGACCGCGAACCTGTAACTAGCTCGTCGAACGGAGCAAAGGCTCGATCTATTTCGGTTAATTCTTTCCCGAATATCCCCAATTCATTTTCTACCGCTCGACGTGGGATCAATACACCTACTTCGCAATCGCCCGGCGCTAGATCGTCGTGGTCTAGTTTCAAAATCTTAAATGTTTCGATTAGCTTCCTGAGATTGTCTTGAAGTGAGCTAACATGTTTTAGCAATTCGTCGACTTCACTGTGTGCGGTCGCAGGAGTGATTTGATTCCGTGAAAAGATTTCCTGTAATCGCTCGTTTAATTGTTCGCCAAGTAGACCGTCGACCCCAAGGTCGGCAAGTAATTGTCTCCATGCCGGACTAAAATCGTTGCTCGGGGCTTCGCCAAGTGCGGGGTAGAGTCTCTCCAATGCACTTGAGACATTTTGTTGGTTTTGCGGCTGGCTGGGCTGACTAATCTGCTGTTTTAAAGCGTCACGTAATTCAGTGATTTTTCGAACTGCGTCGGTGTGTTTCAAGTCGTCGAGAATTGCATTGGCTATAGCGTAAAGTCGTTCGGTGTTCATTTGCAGTTGTCACTTAGAGAAACAATTCCGGTACTCCCACTGTTGGGGAATATAGAAGGTCTTTCGACAACTTACAACCTTTTGATCGATCACACGCAAGCCTCTGGCAGTGGATTTTCAGCTTACTCAGCAGCTCGTCGGCACAAAAAGGGGTGCCGTTCCAAAGTACTCCATAACGGGTTATATTTAGCTCGCATTTAATTCTTACCACGAAGGTTTCCATCCCAGCTAAAAAACGAATCACTTCGGGAGCGAAGTATCTAAAGCCTCAGAAAGAATCTGAGGCATATCAGAGGGCAGTGAAGGCCGCGCGCGAGAGGGCCAAGGCGATGACGAAAAAGCCCGGAAAAAAATAACCACTCTCACCAATGCGGGCTGGAAGCTATTGCCGGCGTTGATGAACGGCGACGAGTCGCCGCAATTAAGTTAAGCATCAAACCAGCCAAGACGGCCAGCACTAGGGTGCTTGGCTCGGGGGCGGCCTATTGTTATTCCCTAGGTCGTGGGGTATGGTGCCTCTACTGTTTCGGCTCTTAGACCTCTGGACGGCTTCTGCCGTCGCCCCGGTCACAGCCGCCAGGACCGTTTGGTTTCTGGCTGGTGTTCTGTGGTGACCCTCTCTGAAATGATTCCATGAAAAAACTCTTTGTCGGTTCCATTGTCGTGTATATCACCTGCGTGCTGGGAACCTCCGCGTTTTGCCAAAGCGCGACGTGTACGGTGACCGGATCGGTCACGGACCTAAGCGGAATTGGTTATGTCCCCATCTCTGAAAGCAATATTGATATTGAGACCAACCTCGAAGCGAGTGCGTCCGTAGACGGGGGCGGTTCATCCGGCGGATCAACTGCAACCGGTACAGCAGATGCCGCTCTCGGAGATCGCTTCATTCGTGTCACGGCCGGTGCGGTCGCGACTACCGCTGGGCCACATGCGGGTGGCCCAGAGTCAACCTCTAGCGGAGTGGAAGCCGAGGCGAAGGCAGTTTATGGTGACACTCTTATGTTTAGTAATCTTGGTGTTGCTCCCGGCACACCCATCCACCTCGTATGGATTTGGAACGTGACCGGCTCCGTGTCAAGTAGCGCCACCGCTTCCGGCCCAGCACAGGTCAACTATCTTGACAGCTCTGGCACTGCAAAGCTGACCATTTCTGGAACGGGCGTATCCGACGGCACGTTCGCGTCGGATTCATCAGTCCAGTTATGGACTCAAAGCCCTCTGTCTGGCCAAGTTTCCCATGACCACGAAGACCCGGACACCACGTTAACTGTAAGAGTCGATGGCGTGGCGGGGACAGGGGCGATCACATCCGTTCCCTTTTCCATTACCGCTGACGCGGACGCCGTAGCGAATTCTTTTAGCTTTGACTGGGTAGGTCAGCAAGGTGGGGGTGCCACTGCTAATTCCGATTTCTCCCACACGCTTTTGTGGGGTGGTATCACCAGTATCACCGATGACAGTGGCAATCCGATCACAGGCTGGACGGTGACCTCGGCCAGCGGCTACGACTATTCTCAACCTGCGCCAGAGCCAGCAACGTTCGTGCTTTTGGCGATTGCTCTACCCGGTCTATTACTTGCCAGGCGTCACTATCGCTCTTTGTAATCGGCTCCTCGCCTGTTCCAGCCGTCGCCGGCCAGTGGTTAGAAGCCAGCCGTCGTTAGGCGTCGCTGGCGATAGGGGCGTCGATTGTGAAGCCCCCCTTGTTTTGCGGATCAATCCTAGAGCGGCCCAGCGTTAGCTCGCCGTGTCGACCAGGGCGACTATCGCCCGGCGGATCGACTCATCTAACCCGTCCCAAACATCAACGATCCTTTCCAACCGAGAATCCGTAATAATTGCAGCGCTTTTTGCAGCGCCTCGTCGACAAATGCACGTTTCCTTCGTAAAATCTGCGTTTGCTGGTCCACTGGCCGAGGAGCTTTCGTTAAGCGCGACTGAATCCGCGGGGGGATTCGTTTTCGAAGGTCCGTATGGTTAGCCGGAGCGGGCTGTGCAGTGCCAGTGGTTTGTGCTGCCTGCCTCAAGGTCAGTGAAAACAAGCACTGGTTGGCACCACTGTTGTTCTGATTCACACGGATTCACCCCTGAGTGCGTCTATGGGCCGTGACATGCGTTGTCATCTTTTCGCGCTGTTAAGTTTCGTACACTTTTTCGCTGGCGCCGCTCTCGCTGAGGCCCCGCGACAAACCTTGCCGTTGAACAAAGATTGGAAGTTTCAGCTGGGTGATGCCTCGGATGCCAGTAAATTTGACTTCGACGATACTTCATGGCACGCTGTGAACGTGCCGCACGATTACTCCATCGAAGGCCCGCCGGGTAACGATCAAGACAATATGGATGGGCCGTTCGATCGCAAATCGCCCTCGAGCGTATTTCAGAACCGAGACCGCGTTATCGAAACCGGCGGCGGCGGATATCTCAACGCCGGCATTGCCTGGTATCGCAAAACGTTCACGCTGCCGGCATCTGCAAAAGAAAAACGTGTGGCAATTCTGTTCGACGGCGTTTACATGAATTCGGATGTTTATCTGAATGGCAAGCATTTAGGCAATCACCCGTACGGTTACACGCCATTTCAATTCGACATTACAGACGATTTGAATTTTGATGGGCCCAACCTATTAGCAGTGCGTTGCGATGTCGAGCAGCCTTGTTCGCGATGGTATTCCGGCGCCGGAATTTTCCGACCCGTGCAATTGGTAATTACCGACCCGATTCACATCGTCCCGTGGGGAACGTACATTGTTTCGGAAAAAATTGGGCCCGATTCCTATGATTTCACGCTCTCCGTGCAAACAACGGTACGGAACGATTCCGACGAAGCAAAAACTTGCAAAACGTCAACCAAGGTTTTTGAACTCGGCGCTAGACAGCCCGATCAGGAAAGCGAGGACTTTCCTCGCAATTCTGTATCACCCAGCAGCACCGCGTCTGGCAAAATCGCAGTTGCTGAAGTCATTTCCGACGAACAAAACATTCCGTCTCACAGCCAGGTGACGCTGATCGCGAAGTGCAAAGTCAGCAATCCCAACCTGTGGTCAGTCGATTCGCCATATTTATATCGCGCCGAAACCAGTGTTGTGGAAGGCGGTAAAACGATCGACACCGTCTGGGACCGAATTGGTTTCCGCACCATTGAGTTCACCAAGGAAAACGGATTTTTGCTGAATGGCAAGCGGCTCCAGATCCAAGGCACGTGCAATCACCACGATTTGGGTGCGCTCGGCTCGGCGTTCAACCGACGTGCTATGGAGCGCCAGTTACAGATCCTGAAACAGATGGGCGACAATGCGTTGCGCACGTCGCACAACCCGCCGGCAGCAGAATTCCTTGATTTGGCCGACGAATTGGGCTTTGTCGTCATGGACGAGGCGTTTGATGAATGGAAAAACTCCAAAACCAAATTTGGATATGGACGATTTTTCGACGATTGGTCCGAGCGCGATCTGGCGGCGATGATTCAACGAGACCGGAATCATCCGAGCGTTATCATGTGGTCGATCGGGAATGAAATCCCCGAACAAAGCGCCAGGAACGGCGGCGAAATGGCAAAGCGACTTTCGGGCATTGCCCATCGCGAAGATCCGACGCGGCCAACGGTTTCAGCTTGCAACAACCCGAACGACGCCGTGCGGACCGGCTTTGCCGATGCGCTGGATGTCATGGGCATTAACTACCACATCAACAATTACGATATCGACAAAGGCCGCACGCTTGTGGGTTCTGAAACCGCATCGGCCCTGTCCACGCGTGGCGATTACGGGCTGTATCTTGATGATGATGGACAAGTGAAGATTCGCAACCGCTTTGGTCGTCAATGCACTTCTTATGATCTCGATCGGCCGCCGTGGGGTCATACCGCACAAACCAGTTTGCTAGCATTAAAAAGTCATCCGTGGGTAGCCGGTGAGTTTGTGTGGACGGGATTCGACTATATCGGCGAACCAACGCCCAATACTTGGCCGTCGCGATCGTCGTACTTTGGCATTGTCGATTTGGCCGGCTTTCCGAAAGACCGTTATTACCTTTATCAATCGCAGTGGACCGATAAGCCAATGGTCCATCTACTGCCGCACTGGAATTGGGAGCAGTTTGCCGGCAAGGAAATTCCCGTGTGGGCATTTACGAATGCCGATTCCGTGGAACTGTTCTTGAACGGAATATCGCAAGGTAACCGCGAGGCGAAGGATTTGGTGCAATTGCATTACGAGTGGAAAGTGCGCTTCGAGCCCGGCGCGTTAAAAGCGGTCGCCAAAAAGAATGGTCAAGTTGTGGCCACCGACGAAGTGGTTACCGCCGGACCGCCCGCTAAATTAGATCTAACCGCCGATCGAACGACCATTCAAGCCGATGGCGACGATTTAAGTTTCGTAACTGCCAAAGTGCTCGACAAAGATGGCCATTTATGCCCCAATGCGGCTAACGAGATCACCTTTGCACTGGAAGGCCCCGCCATAATTGCCGGTCTGGAAAATGGCGACCCTACGAACCACGAGCCGTTTCAAAACACTGCCACTCGCAAAGCTTTCCACGGGTTGGCGCTGGCAATCGTGCGTGCGAAGGAAACCGGCGGCACGGCCATGCTAACCGCGACGGCCGAGGGGCTTTCTCCCGCCACGGTTTCGATCGTACTTAAACCGAATACGCCGAATTAAAAGCCGTGTATCCGGTTCTTCTCATTTCCTGCCCGCAATTTTTAATGCCAGGCGTGTTAGATATGGTTCACAAGCTGGACGACTCCACAAAGCCCGAGGAGCCGATAGTCCGCGTGATTAACATGAAGGGCGCATTTGACGATCCGTTGATTAAAGCGGCTTTAAGAAATGTAGCTGATCCGGAAGCCGCCAAGCGGACCGCCGCTTCCGCTACGGCTGATTCCAAGCAGGAGGACCAAAACCACAACCGCTGGAACAATGGCCGCAACGGACAAAGCGGCGGCAACAATACCAACAATGGCGTGAATGACAACGGCAACAACGGGCAGAGTAATCAGCGCTGAAGCAACCCCAAGCTTATGATCTCGGAGTTTCCTCTTTTCGCCGGCGACTCTAAATAACAATTAGCTACTGTTTTTCAGTTCCGCCGGTTGTTTTCACTGGGATCTTTTTCGCGGTAGCAGCGACTGTTTTCTTCAGCGTAATCGTAACAACGCCGTTGATATGTTCGGCTGTTACCTGCTGCGAGTCGACGCTGGCGGGCAGCCGCACGGTTCGGCTAAAACTGCCGTAACGGCTTTCGCAGTAGGAAGTATCTTGATCCTTCTTTTCCACAGTCTCCTTTTTCTCACCCGCAACAGTCAGTCGGTCGCCGGTCACGGTAATCTCAAGTTCGTTGGGATCAACGCCCGGCACTTCTGCGCGTACGGTGACGTGCGTGTCGTTTTCTGAGACATCCAAAGCTGGCGCCCATTGGCCCCAACCGCTGACCGATTCGCTCAGAGCACCAAACGGTTCACGCCAGAATGAATCGAACAGTCGGTTGATTTCCGAACGAAATTCGCTCGTCGGCCAACGGCGTCTTTCTTGCATCTCACCCGATTTGTTTTTCCAAGGCACTAAGTTCATGGCTCATCTCCTTTATGTCTTCAAACGAATTTTTATGTCAGCCATTGATGATTTGTTTTCAGACCATCAATTTATTTGGCTGCAACTTTAATTTTGCGCGGTTTTGCGGCTTCGACTTTCGGCAGGTGTAACGTCAATACCCCGCCTGCATATTCGGCGGAAATGCGCGAGGTGTCGATCTGCTCGCTCACTCGAAATGTGCGATAAAAATCGCCGACGCCGTATTCCTGCCGCAAGTAGAGACCTTGCGAATCTTGTCGCGCCGGCACTTGGGCATGAATGGTTAGCGCGCCGTCATTAAACTGGATATCGATCCTGTTGTTATTCGCTCCCGGCACGTCGGCCCTCACGACCAGCTGATCGGCCAGTTCGTAAATGTCGACATTCGGACGGTAATACGGTCCGCTGTGGGTATTTTCCTGCAGAGGGACTTCCGCGGTTTCGTGCTCTTGATGAATGGTGGATTCAACGGACATGGCTAAGCTCCATTTTCTAGATGATCGTGGTTCACTAAGTGAATCCCGGTTCAAACACTATCGGGGATTCTTGTCAATTCTTCAGATCAGTCTGTACTTTGATCTTCCGCGGTTTGGCAGCCTCGGATTTCGGCAGGGTCAACAGTAGAACGCCATCATTCAGCGCCGCCTGAACGTTGTCAGCGTCCACTTCAGTTGCCAGCCGAACAATCCGTGTAAACGACCCGACGCCGCGCTCTCGGCGATGAAACGCCGCTTCCGTCTCAGGTTGTTCTGGCCGTTGGCCTTTGAGGGTAAGTTCATCGCCGACCACGGTGATGTCCAAATCCTCTGCTTTCAAACCTGGGACTTCGGCCTCGACAAATAAATTCTCAGTGTCTTCCCATACGTTCACTGCAGGGAATCCGCGACCGGATACTAATCGCGCTGCACTACTGACGGACGGGTGAGTCAATACGTTGGTGAACAAACGGTCGACTTCATCACGCAATTGTTGCAGTGGATGAACGGTAACTGTGTCTCGCAAAACCATAGTGTTTTCTCCTCAATGAACTGGCAGATTCTGATTTCAGTCCAAACGAGATTGGAAGCTTTCGTTGTGAACTGCGAAAGACTGCAAAAATGATCGCTGACGATGAAAAAAGCAAAGTCCGTGCCATTTGCACGTCAGAGTGTATTGCCATAAAGCATTGCAAAAGCGGCAGTTGCGCCGCTCTTTTCCAGACCCATCTATATGTTATCGCTGCCAAACTGACAGAATTTGCGGTTTAAGTGACAGTTGCCGCGATCATCCGGACAATCCTGCAGGCGGTATTTGGACGATAAAGCGCAATGCCAAATTCGCCATCCGTAAAAATGATAAGACGTTTGTAGCATAAAGATTTCCGGATTTTCCGCAAACAACGTGACAGCGAGCATTTTGCACCTATTTCCCCAGGTTGCGTGCGGTTGTGAACCCGCTTCCTGATGCGTATACTGGGTGATTCGTAAGTTTCCCCGACAATAGATGCCATCCCTGGCGACCTACGCCAGTGGTTGTTATGCGTTTTAAGTTACTGGACCGGATCGTCGACCTGAAACCCGGCGCAAGCATCACGGCTGTAAAAGGTTTGGCGCTGGCCGAAGATTACCTGGCCGATCATTTTCCGCAGTTTCCCGTCATGCCCGGCGTGTTTATGCTGGAATCCATGACGCAGGCTTCGGCGTGGCTCGTTCGCGTTACCGAAGACTTTCAGCACAGCATGGTTGTGTTGCGCGAGGCTCGGAACGTTAAATATGCAGATTTTGTCGCCCCCGGCCAAACACTGACGGTCAGCGCGGAAATGCTTAGTCAAACGGAGCAGGAGACGAAACTAAAAGTTCAAGGCAGCGTAGACGGCAAGTTAAACGTTAGCGCCCGGCTGGTGTTGGCGCGCTACAATCTGGCCGATGGAAATCCGGTCCGTGCCAGTTCCGATGCCCACGTGATTCGCCAAATGCGATTGCAATTCGATTTGTTGTACCGACCCGGCGGAAATACACCGGCTGGTTCGGCTAGCAATCGGAGCACCGCCGCCGTCAACCGACTGGTGCTCGACACCCCCGCAATCAACCCGGCTGCAATTCAATAAAACTGCGACTCAATAAATTTGTGATCGAAACTGGGAGGTTTTAAACAATGCCTGCACAGCAAGCTGAAGTGTTCGAGAAAGTTCGCAATTGTTTGGTCGATGCCTTGGGTGTGGACGATGACGAAGTCACGCCAGAAGCCACCATGGTCGGCGACTTGGGCGCCGAGTCGATCGATTTTCTCGACATCGTTTTCCGCTTGGAAAAAACATTCAACATTAAAATCCCGCGCGGCGAACTGTTCCCGGAAGATATTCTCAGCAACGCTCAATACGTGCGCGAAGGAAAAGTAACTTCCGAAGGCATTGACCAATTGAAAAAACGGATGCCATTTGTCGACCTGACCAAATTCGAGGCCGATCCGCGTGTCACGAATTTCGGCAACCTGCTCACTGTGCAAGATTTGGTCAACTACGTGCAAAGCAAATTGCCGTAGTTGATGTGGCACTTCGCCAATATAATCGGCTGCTTAACGTTTAGGATGAAACTGTCTGCCGACTGGACTGTTGACCCCTGACTCCTGTTTTTCGCCATGCGCTGGTTTTGGATCGACCGATTTACCGAATTCACGAGCGGCCACAGCGCCACGGCGGTGAAAACACTATCGCTGTCGGAAGACCATCTGCACGATCATTTTCCCGGTGCCTCGATCATGCCCAACACGTTGGTGTTGGAGGGAATGGCTCAGACGGCCGGTCTGCTGGTATGCGAGCACAGCGGCTTTACCAAGCAAGTGATTTTGGCAAAAGTTTCCAAAGCGATATTCTATGGCGAAGCGTGGCCCGGCGACACGCTTACCTATCGGGCGCAGGTGCACAGCATCAAGGACGATGGCGCCATGACAAGCGTGACCAGTCATATGAATGGGCAACTGCAGGCGGAGGCCGAAATCTTCTTCGCGCACCTGGAACAGATCAGCAGGCGGGGTGATAAGGTCGAATTGTTTGATCCATACGATTTATTTTCCTGGCTGCGATTGCTTAAGTTGTATGAAGTCGGCCGCGATGCCGACGGCAATCCATTAAAAATCCATCCGCACATGGCCGAAAGTGATCCGCATTTGCGCAGTTCGGCAGCGGCGGTTTCGTAAGCAGCGCTGAAAATGGCGCTCGATATGCGGTTTGGAAACCGCCTGCGGGAACTGCGTTACAACATGCTTAGAAGAGGACTTGCACTATGAAACGTCGTGTTGTGATCACTGGCGTTGGTTGCGTTACCCCGCTGGGCCATTCGGTCGATGAAATGTGGCAGCGGCTGCTGAAGGGCGAATCGGGTGTGAGTTACACCACGCATTTCGACGCCAGCAATTTTCCCACGAGAATCTCCGCAGAAGTAAAAGATTGGGACATTGCCGATGCCGGCGAAGATCCCGATCGCTGGAAATACCGCGGCCGGCACACGCGCTTTGCCGCCGGAGCCGCGAAGCAAGCAATGAACAATGCCGGACTGACCGACGACAGGTACGATCCGACGCGCTTTGGCGTTTATCTGGGCAGCGGCGAAGGACAGCAAGATTTTTCCAGCTTTACGCAGATGATGGCCCGCTCGCTGGAGGGCGAACAGCTTGATGTAGCTGCTTTCACGCGCGAAGGCTTGGAAAAACTTCACCCGATGGCGGAATTGGAGCAGGAACCGCACATGCCCGCCGCTCACATGGCGTCCATGTTCAACGCGCAGGGGCCGAATGCGAATTGCCTTACAGCCTGCGCCGCCAGTAGCCAGGCAGTGGGCGAAGCCGTGGAACTGATCCGTCGCGGCGAGGCCGAATTGATGCTATCGGGCGGAACGCACAGCATGATTCATCCGTTCGGCGTCACCGGTTTCAATTTGCTCACAGCACTTTCTACTCGCAATGATCAGCCGACAAAGGCGTCGCGCCCGTTTGACAAGGATCGCGACGGGTTTGTATTGGGCGAAGGCTCGACGATGCTCGTTCTGGAAGAGCTGGACCATGCGAAAGCGCGCGGAGCAACAATTTACGGTGAAGTGCTCGGATACGGTTCCACCGCTGATGCCTATCGCATTACCGATACGCATCCGGAAGGCCGTGGCGGAGCGGGGTGCATTCGCATGGCGATGGAAGACGCGGGACTGAATCCTACCGATGTTCAATACATCAACGCGCACGGCACCAGCACCGATGTGAACGACAAAGTCGAAACGCTGGCCATCAAAACCGTCTTCGGCGACCACGCTTATAAAGTCCCCGTTTCGAGCACGAAGAGTATGCTGGGCCACTTGATTGCCGCCGCCGGCGCTACGGAGCTGGTGATTTGCCTGATGGCCATCCGCGACAATGCACTGCCGCCGACCATCAATTATGATACGCCTGACCCGGAATGCGATTTAGATTACATTCCCAACGTCGCCCGCCAGGCTCGTTGCGATGTGGCGCTGAGCAACTCGTTCGGCTTCGGCGGACAAAACATTTCGCTGATTGTCGGGCGTTTCCAGGGATGAAATAAAGAGCCAGCGAAAAACACTCTTTGTACGCTCAATAAATAAAGAAGCCCAGGGGCTGCAGCCCCTGGGCTTCTCTCATTTGATTTCGAGCGCGTTTGATATTCGATTCTACGCGCTTACGGTCCGATGCTTGACGGGTTATTCGCGAAGAAATCACGCGGCCCGCGGACTGTGTAATACGGATACGTTGTCTGCGGCGCTGGCGGACCGGCCGGGCCGCCCAATTGCGCGCCCACGGCTGCGCGATCGTCGGCGCAGTCCGGAATGGGCGAGCAATCGGAGTGATGGCTCAAACATCCGCACCCGCAACCGCCACCAGGGTATGTGCCGGGGCAGCCACCCGGACCGCACGCTCCGCAATTGGGTCCACAATAGCCGCATCCCTGCTCACAACCGCAATTATTGCACTTGGAATGTCCCCACCAATGATTTCCGCAGCATCCGCTAGCGGCCGACACGCATAGGGCGGCCAACAGCGCAAACAATGTATTCCGCATGGCTCGCTGAATTCCTTTCCGATTTGATGGTCATCCTAGCCGGCAGCGTGAGCGGGAAATTCCACACGGCATCACTTCTAGTCTGCTAAACGGCCAGCAGATCACCCCTGATTCCTTAACGGAATCAGTGATGTCGATGTCGGCTAGACTCGCCTGAATTGGGTCCGAGTTGGCGCCGGCCTGAACCCTCCAAGGCTTGCCGACACCCTCTGATAGCTGTATCGGCGATAAAACCGGCAGAATCCAACAAATTGATACGACCCCTAGGGTTGCTAGCGTGCAGATCAAGCTGAAAATGGCGGCACGCCCTATATCCTCCAACGGCGTGATCGATAGCTGGCTCCGCCCTTCCTTGCGTCAGGCTGTGTCAGCCGATAGCGCGCGATCGCTGGGCTGGATTTCCAAAATCACGCTTTCCGAATCGGTTCCCACAAGCGGATAAGAGGCACGCTTTCGTAACTGAAGATTCTTAAACAAACCGCGGTGTCGGGCCTCGCCCCGTTCCTCAACCCAGCTCGGCCCTTTGATGACAAGCAACCGCCCGATTTTGGTCCAATGTGGCTTGAACCAGGTAACCAGTTTTGCCAGCGGGGCGACAGCCCGAATTAACAGCGAGTCGAACCGCTGATTTTCCAAGAGCGTTTCTGCCCGAGCGTGATGCACTTCCGCCGGGACGTCGGCTTCTTGAACGATGGCCGCCACAGCCTTTGCTTTTTTGGCCATCGACTCACACAGAACAACTTTCACATCGGGCCTCAAAATGGCGATCACGGCACCCGGCACGCCTCCGCCGGTTCCGACATCGAGCACGCGCTCGCTCGGCTCCAGCAGTTTCGCCAGTTGCCAGCTATCGATCACGTCACGGGCGACGAATTTTTCGAACGTGATGTGGCGCGTGAGATTCAACCGCTCGTTCCAATCCCACAGCCGGCGAGCATATCGCTCTAATGCAGCGATTTGTTCCGGCGGCAATTCAAGAGCATGCCGCCCCAGGGCTGCTCCAAGAGAATCGGTTTGGGGATCCAGATCTTGTGTCATGGTGAAACGCGAATCACACGTTTTTCGGTAATTACAAAATCCATTCGTCGATCGTGCAGCTCCAGCGGAAGTTGCTGCACAAGCTGGCATTCAAACGCAAGACCGATGGCCAACCGCGGCGGATGCGCTGCCAGATAGCGATCGTAAAATCCACCGCCGGCGCCAAGCCGCTCGCCTCGCGTGGTGAACGCAACGCCCGGGCAAATGCATACATCGATGGTACCCGAAAACGAATCACCCGGAGGCGGTGCTAAGATGCCGAATTCTCCCAGATGCAAATCTTCCCAAGCGTGAAGCTGCCTGGCAATCATTGATTCGGAACTGACGATCCGCGGCACAGCCACCGTGTAACCGAGCGCCAATAGCGTACGAATCAACTCATGCGTGCCGACTTCGCTGGCCGACGAGACATACACGAACCATGTTTTGGCATCTCGCACAGCGTCCAGATCAAGCAGTTTGGCACGAATATTGTCCGCAGCCGCATCGCGAGATGCGGCATCAAGGGAATTCCGTTTGGCGCAGCAGTCTCGGCGAAGTTCGATTTTTGAAAGCATTAGAAATAACTAGATTTTGATCGGACGCAATCGCGGCAATTCGGTGGAGCAAGGGTTCCATCATCCCTTGCAACTGAGCATTGCCGAAATGCGTTCACTATTAACCGGAGGGATGATCCCGTGTTCGCAAACGATGCCGTGGATTAATTTCGCCGGGGTCACGTCGAACGCTGGATTGTACACTTTGATTCCATCCGGAGCCGTTTGGCGGCCAAAACCGTGCGTGATTTCCTCTCCTGGTCGCTGCTCAATCGGTATTTTTTCGCCGCTGGTTAGCGATAAATCAAACGTGCTACTGGGGGCCACGACATAAAACGGAATTTCATGGGCGGCGGCCAATAAAGCCACGCCGTACGTGCCGATTTTGTTTGCCGTGTCGCCATTTGCGGCAATTCGATCGGCCCCAACCATTACGGCTTGGATCCGGCCTTCCCGCATCACCTGGGCGGCCATAGAGTCGCAGATTAGTGTGGCATCGATGCCACGCTGCTGCAATTCCCATGCGGTGAGCCGCGCGCCTTGTAACAGCGGCCTCGTTTCGTCCACGTAAACATGCAATTGTTTACCGCTTTCATGCGCCGCAAACACCGGCGCAAGCGCGGTACCATATTCTGCGGTCACCAGGGCTCCAGCATTGCAATGCGTTCGCACCCCTTGGCCTTCGGCTAATAGTACGGCTCCGTGTTGCCCGATGGCGCGGCACATGGCCCGATCGGCTTCCCAAATAGCGTTCGCTTCGGCCAATAGCGCGGCGGCAAGTTGACGTGGCGAACATTTGCCGCGCAACTTCGCCGCAGCCCGCTTCATGCGATCGAGTGCCCAAAACAAATTGACCGCCGTAGGTCGGCTGCTTGCCAAATGCGCGGCAGTCTTTTCAAGCTGCAAAAAGAAAGTCGTCTCATCGGCGTCTAGCACCGGCTGCAATCCCAAACACACTCCATAAGCTGCGGCAATGCCGATCGCCGGGGCGCCGCGAATTTGTAATTGCCGGATTGCTGCCCATAGTGTTTCGACATTGCGGCACTCGATTTCGACCAGTTCGAGGGGTAGCCGAGTCTGATCGATCAGCCGCAAATGCCCGTCGAGCCCGCCTTCCCAATGAAGCGTTTGAATTACCGGCCGGTTGGTAGATGGAGTCGATTGCGGCGCAGAGACGGTCATGCGAAATCAAAAACTGGCGTGGTATCGCATGCCAAACGTTTCGGCCACAGCCTGGTTAGTCACTTCGTTATCCATAATGTTCACGGCTGCGGCAATCGGCGGCAAATCTTGGGCGGCTCGGGCAATGCCGCGGTTGGCAAGCTGCAATACCCAGGGAAGCGTGACGTTGCATAGGGCGTAGGTGCTGGTGCGGCCTACCGCGCCCGGCATGTTCGTGACGCAATAATGGAGCACTTCGTCGACAATATAAGTCGGCTCGCTGTGGGTCGTTGGCTTACTGGTGGCGATGCAGCCGCCTTGATCGATGGCCACATCGATAATCACGCTGCCGTGCTTCATCAGCTTCAGATCGTCCCGTTCAACCAGCATCGGCGCTTTTGCACCGGGAATTAGAACTGCGCCGACCACCAAATCGGCAAGTTTTAGATATTCGCGCACCGTGTGGCGATCGCTGAACAGCACGTCGACATTCGCCGGCGTAATGTCGTCCAGATATCGCAGGCGGTCCATGTTCACATCCAGCAGCGCAATGTTTGCCCCAAAGCCAGCGGCGACCTTCGCGGCGTTGGCGCCGACGACGCCCCCGCCAAGTATCAGAATATTCGCGGGGGCCACGCCGGGTACGCCGCCCAGCAAAATGCCGCGCCCCATTTGCGGACGTTCCAAATACTTGGCCCCTTCTTGAATGCTCATGCGGCCGGCGACTTCGCTCATCGGCGTCAACAGCGGCAACCGACCCCGGTCGTCGCGCAAAGTTTCATACGCAACCGCCGTGGCGCCGGTGGCCAGAAATGTTTCGGTCAACTTGCGATCGGCCGCGAAATGAAAATAGGTGAACAGTGCCTGACCTTTGCGCAACAGCGGCAGCTCCTGCAACTGCGGCTCTTTGACTTTGACGATTAAGTCCGCCTCCGCAAAAATATCTTCAGCCCGATCGACCAGCCGCGCTCCTGCCCGTTGATATATGTCGTCAGGCAACCCGGATCCGTCGCCGGCGCCATGCTGCATGAGCACTTTATGGCCTGCCCGCGTTAGCTCCTCAACGCCGACCGGTAGCATTGCCACACGGTATTCATCGCGCTTAATTTCTTTGGGAACGCCGACAATCACAACAGGATCTCCACAGGCCGTTTGTACCTGTTAAATCTTGACGAGAACAAGGTTTATTCGAATTCGACCACGGCATTTCAACAGACCTGGAGGTTTGCGCCAAGGGTTCCGCCTCCGGAGGGGATTCATGGTGAAATCCGTCCTTCCCAGGTAGTAGACACCTTCCCAACAGCATGCCAAAATACGTTTCCTTCGCGCCGCCAGACGCTAGGCAAACGAAGTCGCTCTGTGTTACGAGCTACTGGATTGGTTCAGCACTTAACTCGTCGGGGCACTAATCGCCACGATGGCATGACGAGCTTGGCATGCATATTCTATTTCCACAACGTGCGGTCATGTCGCGGAAAAGCAAATGGATCGAGGTTGAATCCGCCGAGGAGTCCGCTTTAGTAGTGGCGCGCTGCGCTATTCGAGCGCGCTTGAAAACGGTCTGGGATTGGCTCCCGCACGCCGCGGAGGGTTCCACCGATGAGGCGGAGAACATTCATCAATTGCGCGTTGCAACGCGCCGCGCCATGGCAGCCCTGCATTTATTTGAAGCATTCCTTCCTCACGAGCGCAGTCGTTGGTTCCGCAAGCAGCTAAAGCGTTTGCGAGAGACCGCCGGCGAGGCGCGAGATTTGGACGTCCTGGCTCAACATGTAAAAGCAGTGTGTCAAGCCGACCATTCATCCGGCTGCGCCTCACTGTCGGAGCGAGTTTCCCAGGCGCGGCATGCGGCCCAGCCAGTGATTACCAAAATCTACGAAAAACTTAAGCGGCGCGGCTATCGACGCCGCATTAAAAAGCTTGTCAATAAAACTCGATGGCGCTGCCGGCAAAGCGAAGCTCCCACCTATCGAGACGCGGCGCGATCGGGCCTGCGGCCCTTGGCGGTCGATTTTTTCGCTGCCGCCCAGGCTGATTTTGAAAGTATTCTCGCGATGCATGAATTTCGCATCGCAGGAAAGCATTTGCGTTATGCCATGGAAGTTTTCGCCGCCGCGTTTGGCCCGGCCTTCCGCAAAGAGCTATATTCGGTCGTCGAAGAATTGCAGATGAAGCTTGGCAGCGTAAACGACCATGCCAATAACCGCGATCGTTGCCTGGCGTGGCTGGACGAAACCACCGATGAATCGCAGCGCCTCGTTTTGAGCAAAATAATTGCATTGGAAACCGCCGCCCTGCAAAACAGCATGCGCGAATTCCGCCAGTGGTGGACCTCGGATCGGGCCGCCGACTTGAAAGCTCGATTTTGGCTGGAAATTGCTCCCAGCGAAGCACGTTGTGCTTAGCCGGCGGCTTGCGGTCCAAGTCGAATTGCATCCTGCGTTCGACTAACCGCCGGGCGCGTCAAAACCATGAGGCCGAATCTGCCGCCGGGCCTCAATTCTTTGTTCCTTGGCGGCTGTCGCCGGCGGTTCTGCTACCGGCAATGCCTCCAGAAATCGCCCGCCGCTTTCATACCAGCCTTCGGCCGTGAATCGGCACCACGGTAGATCCATCAGGAATCCAATCCAACGGCCGTTGCCCACGTGAAACGAGGCGATCATTCGCCGGTGCGAAAGTGGCTGCGGATGATAAAACCCAAATCCGCCTTCTGACAACGATCTGCCCGCGACCACAATCGACGGTCCGCAAGGCGTCCTGCCATCGCTCACCACCGGCGATAATCGCACGAGATGAGGATAGGGATACCGCCGGCTGCTTCGCCGCTCTATCCGATATCCAGGCTGTTGTGCTGCTAACAGCAGCTCGCAAACCTGGGCTCGAACCTCGTCGTCGACGGTTGGAGAGTTAAAAAAACAGGCGGATTCGGGATCCTCAAAGGCGGGGCCCATAGGGTCGATCTCCAAAACAACGGCATCAATCATGAATACTCCTCGGACGTAGATTGCTAAATTACCCGGCAACGACAGCCGATCCGCCGGTTGGATTCCTAGCGCAGATCAACCCGGTCATTATTGAGCTAAGTCGATGTGCAAAACGTCGCGCCGAATGATGAAAAAGCAGCAAAGGCAGAACTGCCAACTGATGTCCGCAGAATGAAACTGGCTTCAGCCGGAACCGGCTCGGGAGGAGACCGCCAATGAAAACCTAGTTCAGGTTTGGCCGGCGGTCAAATCGCCGATCTCAACCGTTCTTGCTGGGGTGGTCTGTGGGTGGTGCACCTTTATCTGTGTCTCCAAAAGGCAACGCGGTTGGCACTGGAGTTGGTTGCTAGGCTACGGCGCTGTTCGACCGGCTACCGATCCAATCGAGCAGTAGGAATGTGCAAGCAAAAAACGGGAACACCCCATACAGCGTATCGCTGGCCGAATGGGAATGCCGGTCAACGGCTATGAAAACCGTGATGCAGAATATAGCAGCGAGTAGACACGCGATAATGCCCGGAACTGACACCGGAATATAGAACCAACCTAAACGCTTGAACCATTTCGTGTTCATGTCTTTTTTTCCTTTTTGGTTTTCTCCTCACCCGGCGGGCAGGGGTTAGGGGGCTGAGGTTGATTCTACCTCTGCGGGGTATTTGCTAAAATACTCCCGCTCCTGGCAAAGCGGCTGATCCCCGCTCATCGGCCTAGGGCGTTGATGCTGGCTTCGCGAACCATCTCCGGCGTAGCGCCCTTGGCTATCTTCATGGGCGAAACGGTTTTCAGGATCGGCCTTAACGAATTAAAAGTATTGCGAGTCCGTTGTAAGTGCGGAGCGGTGGCTGAAATTGAGATCGCCAAAATCAGTGGGCTAGACCGTTCGGCCTGTCCTGGCTGCGAAAACCATTATTGCGTCGGAACAGGTGGCGGAGGCTCCACGGTGATGTATCAGGGACCATTCTCGGCATTCCAGAATGTTGTCGAAATGCTCGGCACCCTGAATGCCAGATTTACAATTGAGTTTCCGCTGCAATGCGATGCTCGGCATCCAGCAACCGACGCCAAGGGACTAACCAAGTAATCTGTGACAAGCGGCCCCAATTTTTGGGCCGGGAGGAGCGAGGATCACACTAGTCACACACGACCCCAAGGGGGGTGGTGCTTGCATTGGCATGCGGTTTGCTCCTCAAAAACCCAGCATTCGATGCACTTCATCGACCGGATCGAGCGGGGCTGGAACAAAGAAGAGGGGTTTCGTCCTGTATCGGGGCCGGCAAATGGAGAGGTGATGCCAGGCAACAGTGACTATCGGCATCGAACAAAAGGTGGCTAATTTCTAGGTTCGGGGAACAGAGTAAGGCATGGCGCCGGAACGCCATTGTCGCGAGAAGAGCGCGGTGAGAACCGAGAAGAGCGCGAAACGAGCCTAGACGTATAGGCCACCAATTTCAGACGGGCGAGTTGGAATACCGAAGAGGGATTTCCAACTCGCCTGTTCTTTTTTGATGTGGTGTTATTGAACACATGTTCAATTCTGAAACGCAACTTTTATCTTTCCGTTGCTAACAAGCGGCTAATAGGATGGCATCTTTCGAAATAATTCTGGAGTCTCATTATCGTCCGAATTTCCAAAAGTGAGACCATTTAATGCTGGTCTCACCTAGTTTCTGATCAGTTTTAACCTCTGGACTGACTTTTCAAAATCTTTTTTTGTTGTCTACAGGCAGACCAGGATGATCCGCGGCAAATCAAATCGCCTGCCGGTCGCCTGCGTTGTGCGAAGCACTTTTTGATAGAATTAAAAGTCGAGGCTTAAAGCGTGCGGCTTCTGGCCTTGGGGAAAAACGAAGTATGAAGCGTCTCTCAGCCATGTTTGGGGTCGCTGTCCTCGCGCTGGCGACCTGCGAGTGTCTGAAGGCGGCGGAGGTTAGCAATTCCACGCCATCCCAGCCGGCCGGCCTATCGACAATCGCCAGTTCTGCTGCAAAGGCGTCGTCGACAGGCTCCGACCAGCCGGCATACATCAACGATTTAATTCATCAGAATTGGCAAGCCCAAGGGCTGCAACCATCGCAATCTGCCGCTGATGGCGAATGGTGCCGGCGAATCTATCTTGATGTGTTGGGCCGCATTCCCAGTGTGGACGAACTCGAACATTATTTGCGCGATCATACTGCCCAAAAAAAGCAAAACTTGGTAAATCGTTTGCTTTCAGACGAGTACGTTGAAGATTACGCCCGCAACTGGAGCAATATTTGGACGACTATTCTCATCGGGCGGCCGCCGCAGATGCGCGACAAGCGAGCGCTGGTCAACCGCGAAGGAATGGAAAAATATCTGCGCGACAGTTTCGCCCGCAATAAGCCCTACGACCAAATGGTGGTCGATCTGATTACGGCCAACGGCGCCAACAAGCCCGGCGAGGAAGATTTTCGCGGCGAGGTGAATTTCCTGATCGGCAACTTGGATGACAACGGCGTCAATGCCACAGCCAAAACGGCCAAAGTATTTCTCGGGCTGCAAGTGCAATGCACCCAGTGCCACAATCATCCGTTTAACGATTGGAAGCAAAACCAGTTCTGGGAGCTGAACGCATTTTTCCGGCAAACCAAAGCTGTCCGCGAAGGTCCGCGCAAAACGCCTGAGCCGATTTCGGAACTTGTCAGCCGCGATTTTAACGGCGAACCGGATTCGCGCGGCGCCACCAATCCAGCGCAGGCAATTTTGTATTACGAATTGCGTAACGGACAGTTGAAATCGGCCTTCCCGGTGTTTGTTGACGGCACCCAAATCAATCCCGACGGACGACTATCGACGGTGAACCGTCGCGCAGAATTGGCCAAGCTTGTCACCAGTTCGCCGTCGATGGGCGAGGCCATCGTCAACCGCATGTGGGGGCACTTCCTGGGCTATGGCTTTACCAAACCCGTCGACGATATGGGTCCGCACAATCCACCGTCGCATCCGGAATTGCTCGCGAAGCTGGCGACGGATTTTGGGAGTCACGGCCATGATCTAAAGCAGCTAATCCGCTGGATTGTACTCAGCCAACCGTACGGATTGTCGAGCAAAATGGTTAATGGCGTGAACGACAAAGACGATCCGGCCAAGGGCGAGAAGCCGATGTTCAGCCATTTTTACCTGCGACAGATGCAGCCGGAAGAACTTTACGACTCGCTGCTGGTAGCCACGGCTTTTGATAAAACGCTTCGCTCGGCCGACGATCAAGATCAAAATCGCACTCAGTGGCTGCGGCAGTTTACCATCGCCTTTGGCACTGACGATGGCGGCGATACCACAACGTTCAATGGCACGATTCCACAAACCTTGATGATGTTTAACAGCGATTTGATTCGCAAAGCTACCAGCACCAGTCCCGGCGACTTTCTAGATCAAATCGCCAACGACCGCACGATGTCGAACGCCGACCGCATTAACCGATTATTTCTGGCAACGCTGGCCCGAAAACCCACGCACGAGGAAATCGAATGGGCCAACAAATTGCTTGAAGCCCGCAAAGGCGATCCCGTCGGCGCACTGCAAGACGTGTTTTGGGTAGTCCTGAACAGCGGCGAATTTATTTTGAACCACTAATTTTGGTCGGTCGTTTAGGAGTGCAACGATGAATCCATGCAATTGCTCCTCGAGCATGAGTCGCCGCCACTTCATGGCGCATTTGGCCGGTGCCGCCGCCATGGCCACGCCCGCCATCGCCTTTACCAATTCACTGCTGGCCAGCGCCGCGGATCTCAAGAAGAAAAATAAGGCCTGCATCATGCTGTGGATGGATGGCGGCCCGGCAACCATCGACATGTTCGATATGAAGCCCGGATCCGCCACCGCCGGCCAATTTAAACCCATTTCCACCAAAGTCGATGGCTTGCAAATTTGCGAGCACTTGCCGCAGTTGGCGGGGCAAATGGATCAATTGGCGATTGTCCGTTCGATGAGCACTCGCGAGGCCGATCATGGCCGCGGCCGCTACTACATGCACACCGGCTATGTGCCCAATCCCACGATCGAGCATCCCAGCTATGGCGCGGTCGTCGCCCACGAACTAGTCTCCCAAATGCCGCAATTGGAAATCCCGCCGTTCGTCTCGATCGGCGGCAGCAGCATCGGACCAGGTTTTTTGGGAATGACCTGGGCCCCGTTTGTCGTCGATTCGAACGGCGATGTGAAGAACTTGAATCCCGGCGGCGGCAAAGATGCCATGGAGCGCATGCATCAGCGGCTTACCGTGCTCGGCTCCATGGAAGAGGATTTCATCAACGAACATCGCGGCGAGGCGGCGGACGATCATTTTCGAGTGCTGAAGAAAACTGTCAATCTCATGACTAGCAAGCAAATGGCCGCGTTCAAGGTGAACACGGAACCGGCTGCCATGCAGGAAAAATATGGCAAGACCGCTTTTGGCCGCGGCTGCCTTATGGCGCGGCGCCTGGTTGAAGCGGGCGTACCCTTTGTCGAAGTCGACATGGGCGGATGGGATACGCACCAAAACAACTTTACCACGCTGGAAAAGCAGAAGCTGCCGGAGCTCGATAAGGCGATGTCGGCGCTTATCGGCGATTTGAAAGACCGCGGCCTATACGATTCCACCGCCATTGTGTGGCTCGGCGAATTCGGCCGCACGCCGCGCATTAACGGCAATGCCGGTCGCGATCATTATGCCCGCGCTTGGAGCGTGGTGGTCGGCGGCGCCGGTTTCAAACGCGGCGCGGTCGTTGGCGCGACGAACGAAGACGGCACTCAAGTCACGACCGATCCTTACACGTCACAAGATCTGATGGCCAGCGTGCTGAAATCGCTGGGAGTTTCGCTCAATACCACATTCACCAGCAATAACGGCCGCCCGCTAAAAATTGCCAACAGCGGCAAAGTGATCAAAGAGCTTTTCGTGTAAACGGAACGCGGTCGACAGAATGCAATAGGTGGAAGATACATAGCCCGACTGTGTCAGTCGGGGAATTTATCCTTCTCCAGGCTTACCGTGTTCCAGATGCTTGAGAATCCCGCGGGCGCGCCCTTCATTGGAGGCCGCGACCAAAACTCGCGGCGCCGCCGACCAGCCGAGTACCTCGCCGCCTAAGCCGCCCTGCAACTCGTCGCCATCGACGATGGCTTTAATGCCTGCGTCTTCCAATTCAGAAACCATCAAATGCGCCTGAACACTGCTTTTGGCGCGATACACCTCCACCAAATCTTCAGTTTCCATTCAGCACCTCTCGTTGCTAGGCAATGGCGATAATTTGAATATCACTCTCCCTGCCGATCATTCAAATATACCATTTTGCTCATGTAAAACTAGCTACGGCACCTCCACCAATCCGGACAGCATTCGAGCACGGGCGATTTACTTCGCCGCGCTGTTTTCCTTCTGCAACTGACCGCGGATTTTCATCAGAATGTCGTAATACTTCCACGCGGCGGGCGAATTCGCCTCCTGATGATGATCGGGCTTGAGCACCAATTCGCCGGTGGAGAGTAGCGCGGCTTTCACGTCCGGATTCTGTTTGACCTTCGCCCAAGTGGCGTCGACGATCAATTGATAGTGCTCCCCCGCCTCCGCAGGTTTGTATTTCATCTGCCGCCCTTCAAACGTTACCCAATCGATGCCCATTTTCTTCATGTTTTCGCTGCCGACGTCGCCGGCGTGCTTGGCGTCAAACGCCGTCATGTTGGCCACCTGATCGCGCGTGAAGGGCCAGTTGAGACCGTCAGATTTTGCTCGCGGATCGTCCGGTCCTTCCGGAAATTTCATCATTTGCCAAAAGCCCTCCAGGCTGGCGTATTTTTTCCCGTGAAATTCAAACGGTGTGGCGGCGAAATTGGAAAGCAGTCCCAAATCAGCCTGCCGCTTGGATAAAATTACTTCCCCCGGCCCAGCCTCCTGCGGCAAAATTTCCCAATTCGGCGCGCCCTCTTTTGGCACCAGCACCCACCACCGCGCCGGATACCGCCCCTCGCGCAGCGCTTCTTTGGCCGTAGCCGTCGATGGGGCCGTCGATTGATCGTCGGCAGCCGCAGCCCATGATTGAAGTCGAACGTCGGCATTGATAGCCACGCCGAAAATTGCCGCCATAGCGAAAACTCTCAATACGACATTTTTCCACATCGTTCGCATTTTTGTCGCCTTATTCAAACATCCACTCCGGTTCATCGGCCGAGTTAAAATACACCGCCGGCACCGGCACGTTTAGCAGTCGCAAATACAAACACAGTTGCGCCCGATGATGGACCATGTGATTGAGGCACCACACCCGAAAAATTGCGGCCTTGGTATTGCTGTGCAAAACTTTCTCTCCCTGCCGCACCCGCCAGGGACGTTGCAGCGTCGTATCATCAGTTCTGGCCAGGGCGACTTTAACTTCCGCGGCATGTTTATCGAACTCCTGTAGTAAGTCGGCATGATTCGTGGCGTCCGTGCGAATCTGCGGTGGATTGGCGAAGTCCAACTCGTCCTGCGTCAGTGTCGTCACCATCCATTGCGGCAGCGTTGCCACATGCATGGCCAGCCGGCCCAAGTGCATCGATTTTTCGTGCGGCTTCCAGTTGAAGTGCTTCTCCGGCAAACGTTCCAGCACCTTGCGAGTAACCTTCAGCTCGCGCTCCAAATCGCCAAAAGCGACATCTTTGATCGACGGTAAAGGAGAAGCATTAGCCATTTGTTCTTCCTTCTAGAGGTGCACTTTCAAACTCTCTGCCGGTTGCGGAGGCCCAGGGGTAACTCAAAACCCTCTTACTGAATGAGAGGGCGGGGTGAAGATGCCGAAAAATCGCAAACGGAATATGGCCAGTCGTCATGTTTCCACGTTCTTTGTAAGGTACTCCCGCCATGGAGTCCAGTAATACTTCTCCCAACCGTGACTGACGCCCGCAAAATCGTCATCAGCAACATTAATGTGATTAAGTTCGATGCGCCCGCCGCCAGTTTCCGGCCAAAACGTGAGTACCAAAATCGAGTCGATCACCCCCGACGGAAAATGCACCGAACGCCAAGTTTGCACAATCAGCCGTTTGGGCTCAAGGTGCAGGATCGTGCCGCTGATCATTCCGTCGAAGGCGTAAAATTCCGCTCCAGCTCGCGCCTCAATCGTGACCGGTTTCCCGGTGAATGCCGCATGACTGGCCGGATCCAAATACATATTGAACAACTGCTCCGGCGGCGCGGGCAACGACGTAGCAAGATTTATATTTTTAGGCATGGCATCTATAGAGTAGCGAAAAACAGCAGGAACGATTGCCATTATCGACCACCCAATGGGTCCGTCAAAGGCCTGCAAGGCAGCACCCTTTTCGGTTCCTGCCGTTTGCTGTAAATTAGTACAGTCATAGACGTTGCACGTTTCTGGCGAGCTCGTCGAGAACTGAAAACGGATTTTTTTGCATGGCGGCCAAGGTTTGTGTATTCACCGGTCCGGCCCGTAGCGGGAAAACCGCCGCGCTATTGAAGCACTATCGGCAGCTGCTTACCGAGCAGCCGGACGGAAACGCATCCGGCGCCGCGCTCTGGATTGCCCCGACCAAATGTTCGGCCGCGGAAATTCGGGAATGTCTGCTGCAGGACGGGCTAGTTGGCTGCTTTAGCCCAGGCATTTGTACGTTCGAGCAATTCGCTCAGGCACTGTTGGCGGCATCGGACGAACCGCCCCGGTATTTGGGTCGATTGCTCAAGCGCCAACTGATTCTGCGATTGCTCATCGAGGCGAAAACCGCGGGCCGCCTTAATTATTTTTCCCCCATCGCTGAAACCCCCGGGCTGCTCGACCTTATCGATGGGCTAATCAGCGATCTAAAACGCCAAGAGGTCTGGCCCGACAAGTTTTCTGAACTGATCCAGTCTGTTGCGCCGTCGGAAAAGAACCATGAAATCGCCGCGCTCTACACGGAATATCAAAACCTTTTGGATCGGCACCAGATGCACGATATCGAAGGGCGATTTTGGTCCGCTGGCAAGTTTTTGCGAGAAACCCCGCCCGAGCGCTGGGGCCCAGTGGCAAATGTCAAACACATTATGATCGACGGTTTCACCGATTTCACTCGTTCGCAGCAAGAAGTGTTGCGTCTGCTGGCCACACGCGCCACCCAGCTTGAAGACCTGACGATTACCCTATCGCTGGATGAATCAACAGACCGTGAAGATTTATTCCTCAAGCCGCAACGCACCTTGGATGAACTAAAAAAACTGCATCCAAAATTATCCGTTCGTCGGCAACCCCGGCGAAAGGAGACGGACTGGCCCGGCCTTGCGCATCTCGAGCGGTATTTGTTCTGCAACCCTCGAGAAGTGAAACCAGTCGCGGACACTAAGCGAATCGAAATTATCGCCGCTGCCGGGCAGAAGGCCGAAATCGAAGCTTTGGCCCGACGAATTAAAAAACTGCTCGTGCTCGGCGACGAGGAAAACGGAAACCGGCCGGTTCACGCCGGCGATATTGCAATGGTCTTTCGCTCCGTCGAGCCTCTAGCGCCGCTGGTCGAAGAAGTGTTTACCGAGAATGGAATTCCCGCAGTAATCGATGCGCCGACGCGGCTGAATCGTTCGCCGCTTTTGCAAGCGCTCGTCGCCATCTTGCGATTGCAGGCCGCCGATTGGCCGTTCCGTCAATTATTGGCAGTCGTTTTGAACAATTATTTCCGGCCCGATTGGACCGAGTGGCAGGAGGGCAAAACCGCAGCGGCGGTGGAGTGGGCCGTGCGCCAGGTGCAGCTGCCCAAAGGCTGCAAAACGTTGCTTTCAGCGTTAGAGCGGCTGGCGAAATCTGATTCGGTGCAAGTATCTGATTCAGCTACTACGGCGGATGGCGATCCTGAAGATGAAATGGATATCCAGCGAAAGCGCCAGCATCGTCAACGTTACGCCGTTGCTCAGGCAGTCCTTAACCGTTTGGCCAAAGTGTTGCCTTTGCCCGACAAAGCCCGACCGCTTTCCGACTGGTTGGGAATTCTGCAGCGCATAGTCGACGACCTCGGCCTGCTGCGGTCCGCGGAAGATAGCGCCGATGCAACATCGAATTTACTTCTGCGCAGCCGTTATGATCAGCAGGCCTGGCAGCAATTAAAAAACGTGCTTTCGGCGGCCAATCAATTGCAACGGTGGCTCGAAATCCAACCCGAGGCGCTTACGCTATCTCAATTCATTGCCCGTTTGCAGGATATTTTATCGATCGAACAATTGCCCTTAGGCCGAGACGCAGTCGGCAAAGTTCGAATCTTATCAGCACCAAGCGTTCGGGCCATCGCGGTGCCGCATTTGTTCGTGGCTGGCATGGCGGAAAAAGATTTCCCGCCGTCGGCCCGCGACGATCGAATCTACAGCGAAGCGGAATACCGCCGCTTTAGTGAGGCTGGCTTGCATTTTGTCGGCGCTCGCGAGCGCAGTTCTGACGAGATGCTGTTGTTTTATGAAGTCATCACACGAGCAACGCAGCGACTCACGCTTAGCTACCCGGCGCTCGATGAATCGGCCCAGCCACTTTTGGCCAGTCCGTATTTGACGGAATTGGAGCGCTCTTGCGGCGAGAACAAAATCACGCATTCGGTCGATATTTCGCTTAGTCCCGTGCCGCAGCACGACCACCCTTTCGGTCCTACCGAGCGAAGAACCAAAGCCGTGGCCGAACTTGTGAAGAACAACCCACGACGCCTGGCGGAAATCCTTGCGGACGATTCGCAAATCAGACACCCAGATAGCCCGACACCAGACTCCAGCTGCCAGACGCCCATGCTTACGACGAGCATCGTCGCAGCACTGCAAGCCATTGCCGCGCGCCGCCAGCCCGATTTCGGTCCCTTCGAGGGTTTGCTAACCGGCAATGCCGCCAAGCAGCGTTTGCATCAGCAATTCGGCCCCGCCCATTGCTGGAGCGTGAGCCGCTTGGAGGAGTATTCCTATTGTCCGTTTCAATTCTTCTCCAAAAACGTTCTTGGTTTGGAAGAGTTGCCGGAATTGTCGCTGGAAATCGACTTCGGCCGCCGTGGACAATTGGCCCACGAAGCCTTGGCGACTCTGCATCGTCGCTTGAACTTCGCCGGCAAGTCGCGTTCCCCGGCAGAGGCTTCCGACGAATACGCGCAGTTAGCTGGCGGCGCAATCGAGTTGTTGCAGGAACGCATTTCGCAAGGCAGCCCTTTGGAAATCGCTTTGCGAACGGTCGATTTGCGACTCATTGCCCAATGGCTACAAGAATACATTGGCCAGCACGTTAAATACGACGAGGCGATTGCGGCCATCAACCAGCAGGGGCAAGAACAAGCATTACGGCCTTCGCACTTTGAAGTGTCGTTTGGACTAAAGCCCCGAACCAACGAGGAGCTCGATCCGCTTTCGACTGAGACGCCTTTTGAACTTATCTGCGACGGCGATGCTGTTCGTTTTTCCGGCCGCATCGACCGCATCGATATTGGCATGGTTGGTAGCGAGGTCGTGTTTAATATCCTGGACTACAAAACCGGCAGCAGCAAAAGTTTTAAATCTCGCAATCTGGAATTGGGAATGTCCCTGCAATTGCCGCTATATGCCCTGGCGGTGCAGGAGCTGTTGATGATCGATCGCCGTGCCGTTCCCTGGCGAGTCGGCTTTTGGTTCTTGAAGGAAAAGGGATTTGACGCTCACGGTCTGCCGCAATTCTTCGAACGGGCCGAAGTCGGGTTGCGCGAAACCGCCAATTGGCATACACTTCGTGGCACGTTGTTGAATCGGGTTGCATCTTTGGTCCGCGGCATTCGCTCCGGCAACTTCCCTGTTTTCAATCTCGACGATCAATGCACGGGCCATTGCCCGTACCGCACTGTCTGTCGCATTGGCCAGATTCGCTCGCTCGACAAAACTTGGAGCCCGGCAACAGCAAACTCGTCCGAATCGACTGCTGCTTCACCGGCCGCGTTGGCGGAGGCTCAAACATGACCGCCACGCTCACTCGGTTTACTGACGAACAGCGCAGCGCCATTGAAGCACACTCGGTTTCCGTCGCTTTATCCGCCGGCGCCGGATGCGGGAAAACCTTTGTGCTTACGGAGCGATTTCTATCGCACCTGGAGCCGTCCGATTCCAGCACCCCGTCGTTAAAACATTTAGCCTCGACAGAGCTGCACGAATTGATTGCCATCACATTCACAGACCGCGCGGCTCGCGAAATGCGCGACCGCATTCGCAAGAAATGTTACGAGCGCCTGCAAGATGCTCCGCTCGAGCAGGCCGATTACTGGCTGCGACTTCTTCGCAGCCTCGATAGCGCTCGGGTGAGCACGATTCATGCTTTCTGCGGCGCGCTTTTGCGGGCGCACGCCGTCGAGATGGGGCTCGATCCTCGGTTTGTGGTGGTTGAGCAATCCCAGGCCGACACGCTGCTGGCGGAAATCATTGAAGACGTGATTCGCGAGAAGCTTAGCGACCCAGATGATCCATTGCACGAACCGCTGCTGAATCTCACTGCCGAGTTCGGCCTGAAACGACTGCAGTCAATGGTGGCCGATTTGCTACGGTCGGGCCGATCCGTCGATTTTAAGCCATGGCTGTCGCGCACGCCGCAGGAGGTGGTCACAACATGGGCCGTGTTTCATCGTCAACAATTCGTGCCTTTGCTAATGAAGCAAATCGAAGAAAATCCAGCAACCGCCAAGTTAGTGCAGTTTTTGCAATCGCTGGGTCATATTCCTGAGACACTATTTGAAGCCCGCCAGCGCTTATTAGCCGAATTGCCGTCATTGTCCACCGTCAAACTTCCAGCAGCAAAACTTGCCGAGCTTCGTGAACTTGCTAAAGTCCCCAAAGGTGGAAAGAAAGTTTGGGGTGACGATCAACTAGCCGGCCAATTTCGTGATACGGCGAAAGCATTTCGTGACGCTGTTGACAAAATGATCGGCCGATTAGAGTTCGATCCAATCAACGCTCAACGCAACGCCGAAGTGGGGCTGCAATTGCTCGGTGTGGCGCATGTTATCCAGGAGCGCTACAACACGCGCAAACAAGAATTAGCTTGGCTCGATTTCAACGATTTGCTTACAAAAGCGCGGCAATTGCTTACCGATCCGGCACACGCCGAGTTACAAGCGCGGATGGCGTCGCAAGTGCGGCTGCTATTGGTCGACGAATGCCAGGACACCGATCCGCTGCAGGTCGAGTTGATTAAAGCAATCTGCGGCAAGAATGCCAACGATGGGAAGTTGTTTTTCGTCGGTGATTACAAGCAATCGATCTATCGCTTTCGCGGCGCCGACCCTGGCGTGTTCCGACGGTTAGAGCAGGAAACATCCGAAACCGGCCGACTTCCACTGAGTGAAAACTTTCGCAGCCAGCCCGCGATTCTGGATTTTGTAAATGCCCTGTTTTGCAATGCCCTATCAGCCAGTGAAAACCCAGACTCCGCAAGCGGAAAAGGGGCCCTGCAATATCAGCCTTTGCGTCCCCATCGCCTGCAAGTTATGCCAAAGCCCGCCGTCGAATGCCTATGGGCGAAAGCTTCCGAAGACGAGAGCAAGAAGAAAAATGCTGGCGCGACGGACATTGTCCGCCGTCGCGAAGCCGAGTTCATTGCCCGGCGAATTTGCGGCATGATCGATCAGCAAGAACAAATTGCGGCCGACAAACAATCCGACGGTCACTGGACCCCTCGTCCCATCGAATATAAAGACATTGCCATATTGTTCCGCACGCTTTCGAGCGTGCAATTTTATGAAGAGGCTCTACGCAACTACGGCATCCATTATTATCTCGTCGGCGGCCATGCCTTTTACGCGCAGCAGGAAATTCACGACATTGCCAATCTGCTTCGTGCGCTGGCGAGTCCTGCCGACAGTATCAGCCTGGCCGGCGTGCTGCGCAGCCCAATGTTTGCGCTGACCGATGAAACGCTCTTTTGGCTGGCGCAGCATCCACAGGGTTTATCCGCTGGTTTGTTTGTTGACCCTCTTCCCCGCGAATTGAACGACGCAGATCGTCGCCGCGCGCAGTTCGCCGCTGCCACACTGCAGCATCTCCGTGAACGTAAAGACCGTTTTTCAATCACGGCACTACTAAACGAGGCGCTTGCCCTTACCGGATACGATGCCGCATTGTTAGCCGAATTTATGGGCGAGCGAAAATTGGCCAACTTGCGAAAATTGCTCGATCAAGCTCGCACATTCGATCAATCGGGCGTGTTCGGACTGGCCGATTTTATCGTGCAGCTTTCCGAATTCGTCGTCCAAATGCCGCGCGAATCATTTGCTGCCACGCACCCGGAGGGAACCAATGTGGTGCGGCTGATGACTATTCATCAAGCGAAAGGGCTCGAGTTTCCGGTGGTGTTTGTGCCCGACGTAAACCGTCGAACCCCAGGCGAAGACGACCGAGCCGTGTGGCATCCGCAATTGGGTCCGCTGGTGAAATTGCCTTCGCGAAGTGATAAAAAGGGAGCGATTTCCGGTCTTGATCTATATCGGCAGATAAACGACACAGAAAATCAAGCGGAACGTATTCGGCTGCTATACGTTGCAACCACTCGAACCGCCGATTATTTAGTCCTTTCCGGCGGATTGTTTGAGAGGGACTTTGAATCTCCTTCCGCTCCGTGGATCAAGCTCCTTGCCGAGCGATTCGATTTGCGAACCGGTAAGTTTATCGCCTCTTTGCCAAAGGACGAACGGTATCATACGCCCGTCGTAAAAGTGACTACCGAGTTACCACGAGTCAATCGAACATCGGAGCCTTCTCACCGGCAGAATCTGGAGCAGGCCGTGAACCGCGCACTGGAATTGGCGGCCCAAATGAAGCAGCAATCGATGGCCTCTAAGGCGGCGCCCTCACATAATGGCGACGGATTTCATCGTTTGGCAGAGTCCATCGCGGTCGATTTAGCGGCTCAGCGACGGTTTTCCGTATCACGATTAAACGGCCAGCTGCAAGCGATCGAAGACGAATCGACGCCGGCATTATTGTTTCCCGATGACGAGCAATCCGGCAATCCAATGATGACGACGGTTGCGGGTACGGACTTGGGCGTTCTGGTCCATCAAGCGCTGGCGCGACTTGATTTTCTACAAATGATCGACTCGGATCATTCAATCCAGCAGGAAAAGATTTGCGCAATCGTCCAGCATTGTATTGAAGCTTCAAATTCCCGCACGCCCGAGCTTGCGCAAACCGCCGTTGAACTGGTTCGGCGGTTTTTGCAATCAGATCGCGCGCGCGACTTAGCAAAAGCAAAAACGATCCACCGCGAGCTAGAGTTTTTATTGGCTTGGCCACCCGAAACGACTCCTCATCTTGGGAAAGGGCAGCGTAATGGCGTCGGCAGTCCGGACCGGTATTTACAAGGCTTCATCGATTGCCTCTACCAGGATGCCGCAGGCCGATGGCATCTTGTGGATTACAAAACCAATCAAGTGTCAACTTCCAGCGCTGCATCGCTCGCCGCGCAATTTGAATTGCAGTTGGGGGTTTATGCGTTGGCAGTCGAGCAGATTTTGCGACAACCGCCGGTTGAATTAGTCGTCCATTTTTTGCGGACATCCGCGGAACATCGGTTTCCGTGGGATTCCGGCATGTGCCAGCGAACAGTAGACCGCGTGAACCAAGCGATCGAGACGGCAGTCATTCAAAAATAGCTGCGGCGCCATGCCACCAGAGCGTCGCTTTACTTCAAAAAGTTGGAATGTTTCCGAGCCATGTCGAAACTCGATCCCCAAAGCCAACGCGAATTTGCCGTCGAAGTGGTTCGCCAGTTGCGCGATTCCGGCTTTCAGGCCTATTGGGCGGGCGGCTGTGTGCGCGATCATCTCTTGGGCCGTACTCCGAAAGATTACGATGTTGCAACCAGTGCCCATCCCGAAGATATCCGCGGCGTATTTTGCCATCGCAAAACATTGGCCGTCGGCGCGGCTTTCGGCGTGATGACAGTGCTCGGACCGCGCGGCGCCGGACAAATCGAGGTAGCGACGTTCCGCCAAGATGTCAGTTACAGCGACGGCCGGCACCCAGACCGTATCGCCTTCAGTTCGCCGGAAGAAGACGCACAGCGCCGCGATTTCACGATCAATGGCATGTTTTTCGATCCGCTGGACGGCCGCATTATCGACTTCGTCGGCGGCCAGACTGATTTACAGCAATGTCTAATTCGTGCCATCGGCAATCCCCATGAACGGTTCACGGAAGATAAGCTGCGAATGTTGCGTGCCGTGCGATTTGCCGCCATTTTTAATTTCCGCTTGGAGCAATCCACTTTGGCCGCGATGTCGGAAATGGCCTCGCAAGTGACCGTAGTCAGCGCGGAGCGGATCGCCGACGAAATGCGCATCACACTGGTCCACCCGGCTCGAGTTCGAGCGATTCGCATGTTGCATGCCACGGGTTTGCTTGCTGCCATTCTGCCCGAAGCAGCGGCGGTCGCCAAAAATGAAAAATGGCCCCGCGATCTGAAATCCGAGTCAGAACCTTTAGCTATGCAGCCGACGTCAAAAGCCGCCCACACTTTAGACCTGCTAAATACAGTACAGGAGCCTTCGTTTCCGCTGGCGATGGCAATTCTGTTGCATACGGCACCGACCAAAAATCTGGCCGATACCATTGACGGACGATGGAAATTGGCCCGCTCCGAAATTGAGCGATTATCATGGCTGCTCGCGCATCAACAATCCTTGGCACATGCGCGATCGATGCGATGGTCCCAATTACAACCTCTTCTGATCGACGAGGGTGCAGACGATTTGCTTAAATTCCATGCGGCGCAGGCGGCCATGGGTTTGGTCGATCAACAAGAAGTTGCATATTGTCGGGCGCAGCTCGAGCGCCCCCTCTCAGAATTGAATCCCGCACCATTTGTAACCGGCAGTGATTTGCTGGCATTGGGTATTCCTGCTGGACCCGTGTTTGCGCGGCTGTTAAATGCCGCCCGAGAAGCGCAATTGGATGGCACGGTCGCCGATCGTCACGCGGCGCTGGAGCTAATTAAAAGCTTGTGGCGCGATCAGAAGCATTGAGCGGCGAAGCGTTTGGATTCGCATACTGTCCGGCCCATCAAACGCGGATTCTCAACCCCTAGCCTCGCTTTACAGGCAGGGCTAAACTACGCCTCACCGTCTGCGTATTTTCCCAATCGTTCGTCTCTCGACATAGCCTCTAACCCGCAGCTCTTACCATGTACTGGTTCGCTCTGGCCTTACGATGGTTTCACCTGGTGGCGGCGATGGCCGCTGTTGGCGGAACTATTTTTATGCGCTTCGCACTGGTTCCGTCGGTCAGCGTTTTGACGGACGACGAGCGCAAATCGCTGCACGAACAAATCCGTTCACGGTGGGCCAAATTGGTCGCAGCCTCCGTTGCATTTTTGCTGATCAGCGGGCTCATCAACTTTGTTTTGTTTTTGAGCGAAAGCAAAACGGCCCCGTGGGACCAATGGCGGCAAACCTACAATTCGCTCTATCAATTCGTGTTCGGCGCGAAGTTCGCCTTGGCGATGGTCGTGTTTTTCATCGCCAGTGCTTTGGCCGGCCGCGGCGAAGCCACGAAAAAATTCCGCCAAGACGCGAAATGGTGGATGACGGTCAACTTAATTCTGGCCCTGATTGTGGTCGTACTTTCCAGCGTGCTGCGTTTTACCCATGTGGGGCCCACGCTTGCGAAGCCAGCGGCGACAACGCCGGCGGAGGTGACCGGTGGATAAGAAGGCTCAAAAGCGGATCGACGTCTTGCACCAAAAGCTGCAAAAGCTGCGGCAACAATTGGCGGGCGCAAAGCAGCAACCCGACGAGCCGGACGACATTATCCGTTTGGAGAAAGAAATTGCAGCCGCCGAGGCAGAACTGCAGACTTTAAAATCGTCGTAACGTGCAGTTTTTGCTTTGGCTTTACCGCGTGGTGGTTCCGGTATCTTTCTGTGCCGTGTGAACCGCCGTGGTCGAAAGTGGGTGATACACGCCGACTTGGACGCGGCCGCTGCCGTCGAAATTGCCCACCACTGGAATGTCGCCGGCTTGGCCTAGCTGGATGACTTTGTCGTCTGCATCCAGCTTATGGTTGTTGTTGGTATCCAAATAGAACGTGCCGTTGCGATAGACGCCGATTTTTTCAATTCCATCGCCCGTCCAATCGCCTACCACCGGAATGTCGCCGGGTTGTCCGAAATCGCATTCCAGATCTTTGTCGGTCAAGCGGCCGTCGCCGTCGGTGTCTAAATGCCATTTGCCGTTGCGGAATACGCCGACATGCCGTAAGCCCGTTCCCATCCAATCGCCCACAATGGCTTTTTCCACCGCGGTGCCGTAATGGAATACGTGGTCGATGAGGTCGGCCCGCATTTTTCCTGCTTCCCCGCGTTGCAGCTCACGACGACCTGACGTAGCTTCATCTTGTTCGGGCGGGATGTTCTTTTTTCGCTTGCCGACGATTTCTAACTTATTCAGCGGTGAGGGGAGCCCGCGTTCGGCTTGAATCGCCTGTGGATCGAGCGGCCAGGCGGGACCGTAGACGCCGATGTCGTCCTTGCCGTCGCCGTTCCAATCGCCGACGACGGGCTGATCGTCTCTGGTTCCAAGTCGGGCCCACAGATCGCCTGCATCCCAACGACCGTCGCCGTTTACGTCGATAAACCATTGGCCATCGACAAAGAATCCAAGCTCGGCGGTGCCACTGCCGTTGAAATCGCCGACAACCGGGATTGCGTTTTTGAATCCGGTGACTTGACGAGTTACTTCGTGCCCTTCGGAATCGATAAATACCAGCTCGGCGGGCACTGAGTTCAAATCCATCCAGGCGGCCATTTCCACCGAAACGTTGGCTAGATTCATCGCCACTTGCTGGCCTTGCACACCGCGTGGATAGCCGGCATCGACAATGCTTAAGTGCCAGGTGTAGCCCATCGCATCGCCTGAGTTTAGGTCGGGATTATTGATCAGCGGTTGATAAGGCGGTATTACCAGCGGTGAAAACGGCGCAGGAATTCCGTTTGCGATGGGCGGGATGAAGGGCTGCGGCGGATTGATCTGAGGCGGCGGCGGTGGCGGAGGCGGCGGTGGCAGAACTATAACGCAGAAGTTGTAGTTGATGCCGACATTTTCGTAATTCAAACTGATGTTGTCTAGCAAAGTGGGACCGCTTTGATCTCCAACAGTGATCCCGCTGATGGTTCCCACCGTGTCCATATCTGCGCGGTACCCTGACGGCACGTGTTCCAGCACGCTATAGGTGTCGGGAAGCAAATTATTGAAAGTATAATTGCCTTGGACATCGGTGAAGGTTGTGGCGACGACCGTTCCCTGACTGTTTCGCAAATCAACCTGCACGTGGGCAAGTGGAATGTCTATACCAGGCTGGAAGCTGCAATTGCCATTGGTGTCGTCCCAAACTTTTCCGCTGATGCTACCGGGCAGCACGTCGCAGAAATCATAATGAACGGCATTCACGCCGTCGCCCAATGGAACTTGCACGATGGCAAAGTTAACGATGCTGCCGCCGGCGCTGCCCACCGTTTCATCGTTATGCACGTAACCCGCTGGCAGGATTTCACTCACACCATAAATTTGTCCTGGTTTCAAATTGGTGAAATCGTAATTGCCTTGATCGTCGGTCGTGGTGGTTTTAATCACATTCCCGGTGGCATCGAGCAACTGTACCGTAACTCCCGACAGCGGAATGCCTGCTAAGCAGTCGGCTACATTGCCGCTGAGACTGGCGGGACGAATGTCGCAGAAATTGTAATTGACGCCGTTCACCCCGTCGCCCAGCGAAATTTGCAAGATTTCATCGTTGGCAATAACGCCGCCGGCACTGCCGACAGTTTCGTCGTTATGGATGTAGCCCGCCGGCAAAATTTCATCGACACCATAGGTTTGGCCCGGCGTCAAATTGGTGAAATCGTAATTGCCTTGATCGTCGGTCGTGGTGGTTTTAATCACGTTCCCGGTGGCATCGAGCAACTGTACCGTAACTCCCGACAGTGGAATGCCTGCTAAGCAGTCGGCTACGTTGCCGCTGAGACTGGCGGGACGAATGTCGCAGAAATCGTAATTGACGCCATTTACTCCGTCGCCCAGCGGCACTTGCAGGATTTCATCATTGACGATAACGCCCCCGGCGCTGCCGACTGTTTCGTCGTTATGGATGTAGCCCGCCGGCAAGATTTCAGCGACACCATACGTTTGCCCCGGCGTCAAACCGGTGAAATCGTAATTGCCTTCGTCGTCGGTCGTGGTGGTTTTAATTACGTTCCCGGTGGCATCGAGCAACTGCACAGTGACGTCGGATAGCGGCATGCCGACCAAACAGTCGGACACATTTCCGCTGAGACTGGCGGGACGAATGTCGCAGAAATCGTAATTGACGCCATTTACTCCGTCGCCAAGTGGAATCTGTGTGATTGTGTCGTTGACGATGACGCCGCCGGCGCTGCCGACTGTTTCGTCGTTGTGAACATAGCCAGGCGGCAAGATTTCATCCACGCCATAAACTTCTCCGGGCTTCAAATCGGTGAATTGGTAATTGCCCTGATCATTGGTCGTCGTGGTTTTTAGCACGTTGCCATTGGCATCGAGCAACTGCACGGTAACACCCGACAACGGTATGCCAGCCAAGCAATCAGCCACGCTGCCGCTGAGGCTGGCTGGCAATACGTCGCAGAAATTGTAACCGATGGCGTTGACTCCGTCGCCCAACAGTACCTGCGTGATGGCGTCATTGACGATGTTGCCACCAGCGCTACCTACCGTTTCGTCGTTGTGAACGTAGCCGGGCGGCAGGATTTCAGCGACGCCATAGATCAGGCCCGGCGTCAAACCGGTGAACTGGTAATCGCCGTCTTCGTCGGTGGTGGTGGTCTTAATCACATTACCACTGGAATCGAGCAACTGTACCGTGACTCCCGACAGCGGAACCCCAGCCAAACAGTCGGCAATGCCCCCGCTGAGGCTGGCTGGCAGAAGTTTGCCGAAGTCGTACTCAGTGCCAGATTGTCCGCCCAGCGTGGTAATGTTTAGGATTTGGTCAATCGGCTCGAAAGTGCCGCCTAAGGAGCCAGGCGTCGTTTTGCCGTCCAAATAACCGGGCGGTTGTTGTGGTTCGTAAATACTATAGGTTCCCGGCGCCAGGCCACTTACGGACCAAGATCCATCTGCAGCAGTCACTATTTGAACAGAAGCGGTGCTGCCATCCACGGTCGAAATTGGTTGGACGACAATCGTCACACCTCCAATTCCATTTTCACCTGGCTCGCGAATGCCATTGTTATTGGTATCGTGATAAACATACCCGCTAAGGCTGATCGCCTGCGCCAAAGCAAAGTTGTTATGGATGCTGTTATCACCGCCTAGCACCGCAATCTGGTTGATAATATCAGGATTGACTACGGTACCGTCCGTCACGCCGTTGTCGGTACCGGCTGAAGCGCCCACGCTGAAATAACCTGCCGGCTGTGTTTCTACGACTTCGTACGTACCCGGCAGTAGAAATTTGAAAATGTAATTGCCGTTAGCGTCTGTCTGGGTCGTCTTTCCGGTTGAGACATAGCTTGTACCGTTGTATTCAAATAGTGTGAGAGTAACGTTGGCAATTCCTGGCTCCCCTGGATCTTGCACGTTGTTCAAATTGGGATCGTCATATACTGTTCCAGACAGCGAAATTGGCAACGGAGTTTGAGTCACCAATACCGAAGCGCCAGTAGTTTGATCCGATTGATCGATAGTACTGGGCGGTTCATAGTCTTGTGTGGGTAGGCCGAGCGCGCTGCCCGATGTTGTATCGTTTTGCGCAAATAGCAAATCGTAGCCCGCTACATAGGCAGTATTGACCGTTACGTTTTCGAAGTGCGGGGCTGTGAAAGTGCCGACTAAATGTGAACTCTGGAAGTCATTTCCCTTGACCAACGGAGCCAATGTCGGAACGTTTGTGACAGGATCGATGGCCGTCACTTCTTCAGCATTGGCAGAGAGCACTAGCATGTCGCCAGGGACAAAACCCTGAAACGTAATCACAATTTGGGTGCCACCATTTGCGGCTACAACGCTGAGCACCTGGAAACCAGTATGCGATACAACCGTCACGGGGGATGTGCCCGTTGGAGCGCCGTCCGGTGCTTCCCAAACCACATCGCCAACCGCCAAACCGAGTTGCTGTTTGCTGCCGTCGATTACCAGCTGGGTCAATTGCGTGTTCGGAGCGCCGCCTTGAAAGGTGATCTGAATGGTATCGGGCGTGGTATTGGTGCCAGGGGCTGCATCGAAAAAGACCGAGCCAAAATGGATCTGAGGAGGAGCCGCCGAAAGCAACTGCCGGGGCTCCATTGTTTCGAAATGGCAACTACGGATTTTGAGAGTGTTGCTGTGGGTATCGTCCCGCCGCCAAATTCGGCCAGCCCGAAAGAATCGGCCCAACCGATTAAAACTTTGCAAAATGCTCGCCACTGCAACCTCCGTGCTGCGATTGCCCCCAAACGATAATGTGTCACAAAACTAACGCGCTTGGATATCTTCGAAGACGCGTTCCGCGCGACCGCCGTCTTGTCCATCGCCTGCAGAATTCAATTGCCAAACGCGAATCGTCGTGTCGAAACTGCCGGAAACCAGAATTTTTCCAGTCGGATCACATGCCAAGGCCGCTACAGAGCCGGTATGACCCGTAAAGCTGCCCGTCATTTTCTGCGTTGATAGGTCCCATACCCGCACGAGATTGTCGCTACCGCCGCTGGCCAAATGGCCATCACCGCAGAAGCACAACGACATTACCTTGCCATGGCCATGATCGACGGCCGTTTGTTGCTGGGCCGTCGCCACGTCCCATATGCGAATTTGCTGTCCGTCTCCGGCCGAAGCAATCCGGTCAGCCGTCGGCGAAATCGCCAAGATGCGAATGCGATGCTCGTGCCCCTGCCAGTCGTTCACCACGCTTCCGTCAGCAACATTCCAAATGCGAATGTGACCATCGCGCCCACCGGCCACTAATTTTTGTCCGTCGTGCGAAAAAGCAATAGCGCGAATGTCATCGCACGAGCATTCCATCGTGCGGATTAAATCTCCACTGTTTGCGTCGTAAAGCCGCACCAAATTCTCAAAGCCGGCCACCGCGATGGTTTTCCCGCTCGGGTCAAATTGCAACGCGTAAATCGCCGCTTCGTGCTTGCCAAATTTGCGAATCAGAGTGCCGGCGGTCGTATCCCACAGATGAATTTTTCGATCATCTCCGGCCGATGCCAACCATTTGCCGTCGGGGCTGTAACTTACCACGCGTACCCAATCGGCATGGCAGCGTAATTGATGTGCGAGCTTCCCGTCGTCGATATTCCACAGATTGATCAGATGATCGTCACCTGCCGTGGCCACCTGGGTTCCGTCGGGACTGATCGCAACCGTCGTAATCACCGGCGTCGCTTGCTGGGACTGCGGCTGTGACGGTTTGACACCGAAAGTTTCTCGCTGCTGGGCGCGAGTGGCATCGTCACTTACAGCCTCTGCAGCCAACAGGCGGTTCGCTGCAGATCCCAGAACGAATGCGGCCAGCAAACTACGCCATACGAAGGTGCGACGAGAAACAGCGCGCCGGTTCACCGGTAAACGTACTGGCGAGAATCGCATGAAAAACCATCCATGTAAGGCAATAGACTGGGGACAATTACTATCCCGAGCCGTTGCGGCCGGTGCCAAATCGGGTAAATCCATTGGGTCGTAGCTCGCATGCAGCTAGCGTTGCGGCCCGGGCGCGCAACGATGCTATTGGGTCTCCTGGTTTTATCGGCCGAATTCTCAGAAGGCCGACAAGGAAAAGCCGCAGTCAAAGCCGGCAAGGAAAGCTTTACCGGTTAGGAAAGCTGTCAGGCCACCAAAGCAGTTTTTGTCCACTAAAAGACCTAGACTGATCGCAATCCATGAGCGGCAATAAGATTCAGGTGAGCCAAGAGGCGAAGCGTGCATCCATATTTGCCATCGGCATCACGATCAGCCGTGAAAAAAGTGCATCGATAGCACGACAACCGCCGCCACCAAGCAATAAAAGCCGAAAAATTTCCATCGGCCGTGCTGCAGCCAGCTCGACAACCATTTCAAGGCAATCAGGCCGGCCACAAAACTGAACCCCATTCCCAATAGGCCCGGCAGAAAAAGATGCCCAAGATTGGTCGATCCTGCAGCTTCGGCCGCCGAGCCGACTGCCTGCGCTGTTTGGTCTGGTGCGGCGTGCGAATGTTCTTTGATCAGCATCCACACCTCCCGCGCGATTACCAGCGGCGTCAGAATGACCGCCAGCGCAAAGCTAAACTCCTCCGCTTTCATCCGTGCCACCCTCAACAACATGCCGGTCGAAATGGTCGAGCCTGACCGCGAAAAGCCGCGGAACGGCAGCGCTAAACCCTGCACCGCACCGATAATTGTCGCTTGAATAGTGGAAACCTCGGTGGGCCCACTCGAAGTTGCTTCGTGTTGTGCAGCAGCCACTACAAAAGCGCCGTGCGGAACGGCTTTCCGCCGAACGGACGAAACCGGCTCAGCGGCGGCAGGTCTTTTTTCATCCATTAGTCCAGCCACAATAATTAGCACACCAACAATCGCCAACGAACACGCCATTAAGGGCAAGTTTTGGAACAAATGTTCTACTTCCTGCGGCGCAGCCGTTGGATCGGTATTCAAAACATGCTTGATCAAAACCATCAGCGGATAGCCCACAACCGCGGTGCAAACCGTGGCCATAATCATTGCGGGAATCTGATCGAACATTTTATTCCATCGCGACCAAAAATAAATCAGCACCGACGCCATCGTGCCGGTGTGCAGCATCACCAGCAGAAAGGTCCATTCAAACACATTTCCCATGTCGTACCCCATCAGCCGCGCCGCAATGGTGACGTGGGCGGAACTAGAAATGGGCAACAACTCTGCCGCACCCTGAACTATCGCCAGTACCAGAATTTGCAAAAGATGGATGAAATCCATAATCAACCTGCTCACAGAAAACCGGACTTAGTCAAAATCCCATTCTAAAAATCATCGAGAATCAACAGCCGTAGTTTTTGGCTGACTTGCCCCCTACTACTATAAGTTCATGGTTATTTTCGAATCGAATCCTACCAAGTGGCGCACCTATCCATAAGCTATAATCTTCCGTGGCAATAAATCGTTTTGCGACGGGCCACGGGAACATGCCGGTCTACCGAGACCAAAGACAGCAAAGTAAACTAAATGCCGAATTCTGCCACTCGGTACTTGCGCCGCCGGGGGAACATTGACTCATTATGATTGCAAATAAATCGTCAGGTATTCATAGCTTGCTTCGTGCCGTCATCGTGGCTATCTTTGCCACAGTTTTGATGGTCCACACGACATCTGGCCGCGCGGCCGATGAAGCCGGCGTGCGCCAGGCCGGTAAAGACTATTTGACGGCCGCCGAACGTGGGGATGCCAAGGCCTTGGCCGACATGTGGACCGCCGACGGTACCTATACCGACGAAAACGGACGAACGACAAAAGCTCACGATCTGTTGGCGAAGAGCTCCGGTAGTGCTCGTTTGGTGCGTCCATCTGTCACGCTCAGTCACACTATCGTCCGTTTTGTGACTGACGATGTGGCTGTTGAAGAAGCCGATTGCGAAACTGCCGCAGTCAACGGTCGCCCGCCCATTAAAGGACATTACACGGCCCTTTGGGTCCGCCAGGGCGGACGTTGGAAACTCGACAATCTAAGAGAAACACGCATCGCGCCTACCATTTCTCTTGCCGACGATTTAGCTTCACTGCAGGCGTTCGCGGGCGAGTGGTCGGGCAAACTGAATGACTCGACCATCCATATTTCCGCCAAATGGGACGATTCCAAAAAATTCATGCGGCGAGATTTTACGGTGGTCTCGGGAAAATCGCCGCTCGCCGGCACTCAAGAAATCGGTTGGGACCCAAGCATCGGACGCATTAGATCTTGGGCATTTCTTGAAGATGGTAGTTACGGAGAAGGACTCTGGAGTCTGCAAGGCACAGTCTGGATGGAAGTTTCCTCGCGAACCCTGGCCGATGGGAAGACGGTAAAGGCGATTCAAGTTTATAAATTCCCAGACAAAAATACACTGAACTGGAAGTTGATACGCGGCTCGATCGACGGAAAACCAGCCCAAACCATGGAAGTCGTCCTCAAACGCTCTTAAATGTTTCTGAGTATCTAGGGTCTACGGGTCTGCTGTTACCTAGCCACTCAGCCACTTAGATACCCAGACACCTATACCCTTATGCTTACCTACGCAATTCGCACTTTCACGGTATTAATTCTGGCAATCAGCTGCTTTGCGGTCGATCCGCTCGCGGCGCAACAACCCAATCAAGCCTCATCGTCTACCTCCTCCGATGCCGCTACCCGCGCAAAAATTATGGCCAGCGATGAGTGGAAGCAAATAGGCGCCGGGTATCAAAAATGGCTATCATCGCAGCCCATTTATACACCGAATCAAATCAATCGAATTAATGAAAAGCTGGACGCTCAAATTCGCACCATGCCCACGAGTGAACTACAAGGATTTCTGGACGACTGGCAAGCAAAGCTGAAAGTTCTTAACGGTAAGAATTTTCAAGAGGCCCAAGATTGGCTCGGCGCATACATGACCAACATGGCCGACGGCTACCGCCGGAACTATCTGCAATCGATGGGCCTGACCGACATCCCCAACATGAGCGCCAAACAGCTCGAAGCGGGCATCACCGAAATCCGCGCTAATCAATCGTCCATCGCACAGGATCAGCAGGTTTTCGATCAGACCCGCCAACAAACGATTCAAACCGTCCAGCAAAACATGGCTGCCACGCAACAGGCTGATCAAAATGCGTCGATGCAAGACGGCGGTGGCGAATACGAATCGTTCCAAAGTCCATACAGCCCCATGATGTTCAACGACAATTATATCCCGCCGGTCGGCAATTACTTGCCGCTTTAGTCGCTCTGCAGCGAATGCTAGCCGCAATTCTGCATCTGCGGTGCTGCAGTCGTATACTAGCCCCCGAAGCTTATTAGCGGGGGATTTTCCGGGCTGCACAAATCGCTATATTGTGGATGGTCGCTCATTCAATGTCGGAGGCCAAGCCATGATCGAAGTCCTGCCCGAAAGCTCGCCTAAAATCCTTGCCTTTAAGATGTCCGGCAAACTGCACGACGAGGACTACAAAAACTTTGTGCCGATCGTTGATGAAGCGATTGCCAAGCAAGGCAAGGTTCGCATCTTGGCGCAATTTCACGATTTCCACGGTTGGGATGCCAAAGCGATGTGGGACGACACCAAGTTTTCCACCACACATTGCACCAAGATCGAGCGCATCGCGCTAGTCGGCGAAAAGACTTGGGAAAAGTGGATGGCCATCGTCTGCAAACCATTTACGATGGCCAAAATTCGCTACTTCGACGTCGCCGATATCGCCGCCGCGCAAAAGTGGCTGGAAGAAGCCTGATGCACGTCCGACCGTACGCAGCGATGAACCGCCATGTCCATTGACCGCATCCCTCTGCTGCGATGGTTGACGGTGCCTTATCAGCCCGATCCTGCTGCACGCGGGTTTCTCGAGCGGGCGCAAAGCCAAAGCTCCGATGACCTCAATGCATCCGTGGCAGTGTTAGATGCCGTGGAAAGCAAACGTTTCTTCGGCTCATCGCTCGCCCGGCGCGGCATTCAACCGGTCTGGCTGAGGATTGCGAACTCCGGCCAGCATCCGTATCGATTGAATTTGTTGGCGCTCGACCCAAATTATTATTCCCCATATGAAGCGGCGGCCATTAATCGGTTTTCGACAGGCCGCCGATTGTTGGAGTTTGGTTTATTGGCTTTGATTTCTCTGCCACTGTTAATTCTATTGCCAATTAAGTTCTTCGCTGCGCGCCGTGCCAACCGAAAAATGGAAGCATTTTTTGAAGAGCATGCATTTCACTTGCGGCCGATTGATCCAGGCAACGCGGCGGAAGGTTTCGTATTCACTTCGCTCGACGCAGGCAGCAAAATTGTTCACCTCCTGTTCATGGGCCACAATGATACAAAAGAATTCATGTTTACCGTGCCCGTCCCAGGATTGAACGCGGATTACCTGCGACACGATTTTGAAAATCGTTATCCGGCCGATCAAATCTTCCAGTGCAGCATTCCCATGCTAGTACAGCACCTGGCCAAAATGCCGCCAACCACGACCAACGCCAAGGGATCGCGCGTGGGAGATCCGGTCAATCTTGTCATCGCCGGCGAGTTTGCTACCTTGCTAAGCGCTTTTGGAGCACGTTGGGACGAAACCGAAACGATCACTTTCGCCACGTGTTGGAAAACGTTTCGGGCATTTTTCATCGGTTCCGAGTACCGCTATTCGCCGGTAAGCCCCCTGTATTTGTTTGGGCGGAGCCAAGATTTCGCTTTGCAGCGCGTGCGGCGATCGATTAACGAACGGCTCCATTTGCGTTTGTGGTCTACGCCGCTGCGCTTCGAAGGCGTGCCCGTATGGATTGGGCAAGTAAGTCGCGACATTGGTGTGCGGTTTACTTGGCGCACCTGGAATTTAACCACACACCGAATTGATCCCGATGTCGATGAGGCGCGAGATTACGTTGTCGAAGATCTGTTACAAGCCGAACGCCTGGAAAGGGCGGGCTACATCGACGGCGTTGGCGCCTGCAATCGACAATCGCCGCGGCGGAATTTGACCGGCGATATCTACTTCACCGACGGCCGGCGCGCGGCCATATTGGTCTCTCCTTCACGAACCCCACCAACATTCATCGCTTGGTCGTAGGGGTTGCAGCGCTTCCCCAGGGGAGACCATTTCGCCCAAAATCAGTCGCATTTCAGCAATCTGCGTGTTTCCGCGTGGCCTTTGCCGCGCCGGAATAACCTACACTTTTACGAATACGCGGCCGGCGGTCGGAAACATACTTATGGTGTGCCCCCCGTCCGGCTGCCCTAGATTTTGATCGATCACGCAAGGGAGATATATTATGATTCGCAGTGCCATTAAAGAACGCCAAAACGGTAAGTCGTCCAAGTATTCCAATCACGCTATGAGCAACGGCAGCAGCCGAAAAGGATGTGCGACCGAAACGGAACGAAATGTCCTCACGGCCGTTCGAGAACTGAGCGCCGATGCCACGCAATCGATCATGCGTCGTACGGCCGGACTGAAAGATAGCGCCGCCGATTACGTTTCCAAAGGCCGTAAAAAAGCCCGCGCTCTGCGGAAATCGGCCAAACGGCAAGTCAAACAAAACCCTAAAGCCGCTCTGTGTATCGCCGCCGGAATCGGACTATTGGCGGGCATCTGTCTGCGCCGCCGCAAGTAGATTTCTGAATTCACGGAACAACGCAATCGCGGTCTGGATTTCTAAACAGAATTTCCAGACCGCGCTGCGCTGTCTGTCGGGTCCATCGACACGGTCGTGTGCGCCAACCACTCGATGCTCTCGCGATCGTGGCTCACCAGCAGCGTGGGAATATGAAATTCCTCAATCGCACGCACTAAATGCTCGGCGACCGAAGCCCGCAGACTCGGGTCCAGCGCGCTAAGTGGCTCGTCCAAAAGCAGCAGCTTCGGACTGCGCAGAAGCGCCCGGCCCACAGCGACACGCTGTTTTTGTCCGCCGCTTAGCGAATAGGGATAGCGACGCAATAAATCGCCGAGTTCCAAAATATTGACGATCCTGTCGAAATCGATGCCGGTTTGCCGCGTTCGCCGCTGACCATAGCGCAAGTTTTTCCCAACAGTCAAATGGGGAAACAACTGATAGTCTTGAAACACATAGCCCACGCCGCGCCCTTCCGGCGGTAAATTCACTCGCATTTTCGAGTCGAACAGAACTTGATCATGGAGCGTAATAGTTCCGTTCTGGGGCTTTAGTAACCCGGCAATGAGATGAAGCACGGTTGTTTTCCCGCTTCCCGACGGTCCCACCAGCGCTATTACGCCCCTTTCGGCGACAAATGCAAAATTCAAACCGAAGCCGGCCGGATAAGAAAAACGGCAATCGAAGCGGAGCACGCTCATGGCGATTTAAGCAGTCGCTCCCTGCAAACGCCGCCGTCCATAGCGCTCCAGCAATTCGCCGGCCAGTAGCGCCGTCGCGGCAATAATTATAGATGCCGCCACCAATCGTACCGATTGCTCCATGCCCCCCGGTGCATCCAATTGCGAATAAATTAGCAGTGACATAGTTCGAGTTTCGCCGGGAATACTGCCTGCGATCATAATGGTCGCGCCAAATTCGCCCATGCTGCGGGCAAATCCCAGCAGGCTGCCGCTAAGAATTCCCGGTCGCGCCAGCGGCAACATAATCGAGCAAAATGCATCGAACGGTCCGGCGCCAAGTGTGCGCGCCGCCTGCACCAGTCGATCGTCAATCGCCGAGAACGCCACCCGAATCGGCCGAACTAAAAGCGGAAAAGCTACTACCGCCGATGCCAGTGCCGCCCCTTTCCAATCGAAAACAAAACGCAGCCCGAACGTTCGTTCTAAAAAGCCGCCCAGCAATCCTTGCCGGCCAAAAATCACGAGCAGCAAATAGCCCGTCACCACAGGGGGCAGCACTAATGGCAAATTCACAATCGTTTCCAACAAAAACTTGCCGGGGAAGTTCCGTTTGGCCAATAACCAGGCCACAGCCACCGCCGGCGGCAAGCTAACGACCACGGCCACCGACGCCACCAACAGTGTCAGGCGAACCGCTTGCCATTCTGCGACAGTTAACAACATGACCAGTTCCTTCAACAGATAAAACCGTCGCTCCAAACCGAATTACGGCGCCGCTTAATTTTGGGATAGTCGAGAAAACCCAAACTTCGCATAAACTGTATTAGCCGTCGGCGACTGGAGAAACTCAAAGAGTTTTCTCCCTTCCGGATTATCGCTGCTGTGTTTCAAAAGCACCAATACATACACAATTTCGTCGTGCAGCTTAGGATCGAACTCATATGCGACAGTAACTTCTTTCGCGCTGCCTACGTCAGTCGAATAGATAATGCCTGCTTCAGCCTCGCCTCGTTCGACATAGCTCAATGCGCTACGCACGTCCTGGCCGCGAACAATTTTATTAGCATCCGTTAATTGTTTGAGCAGTCCCAGCTTTTCGAGCGATTGATCGGCGTACATTCCGGCCGGCACCTTTTCTCCGGCCAGCGCAATCTTTTTCACTTTGTCCGATAGTAAATCTTCCGGCTTGTGCACCCCGCCAGGATTTCCCGCCGGCACAACAAGCACCAAGCGGTTGGTTAATAACCGCGCTGCCGCTTCAACTTGACCCGCCCTCTGAATTTCGTCTGCCCACTGCTGATTGGCTGAAAGGAACAAATTAGCCGGCGCGCCAGCCAAAATCTGCTCAGCCAACGCGTTGGACGATCCCAGGTTGACCTTCACCTCGGTACCCGTTTCAGTTTTGAATTGATCGGCGAGTGCTTCCATCACTTCTTTCGTGCTGGCCGCGGCCGATAAGATGATCGTCTTCTTTGAGCCATCCTCGGTGCGCGCAGCCGGCTCGGCTGTTTTCGGAGCCTCCGACGGCGTCGGTTCTGAGCAGCCGCATAGCCCCAGCGCCCAAAAAACCACAATCCAGTTAAAACTGCGAATGATTCGCGACATTGAAATCACCACCCTCTCGCAAAAACGGAGTAAGTCTTTCCGAAATCCGCAATTTCGCAGCGTTTGAAAAGTGCTGCGGCAGCGAGGCCGCCATCAATGCCGCAAGTATAAACCAATGTTGCCATATCTCAACCGGCTTACGCGCTCAGCAAAACCGTAAAGACTGCATTCTTGTAGCGCTTTGCAGCTTATTGCAGTCGACCACGCATGTGTATGTCGAGTAGCGCTGCACACCGTCGGGCGTGGTACTAGCGACGCACCTTTCCTGCGGATAAATTGCTGAAGAAGACTTCGTTGGGGGGAATTTATGTAAGACTGCGTGCATACTCGGCAATCATGGTGCTTTTCTATGAGTGCAACAAACTCCCGTCGGATTCTGCTCGTCGCCAGCGGCGATTTGCGGCTATCAGCGAATCAAAAGTGTTGGTCGGCCCAGCAGGAAATGGAACAGGCGCTCGGACGCGCTGTGACTGACCTTGGCTACGAGTTGGTCAGGGCACATTCTTATAAACCTGATGAGCAGCACGGTTTTATCGGATCGCAAAAAGAAGGCCTGCAGGTTTTTGCCGGCATCGATCCCAATCAGCCGCTCATCGTGGCTGAGGCTGTTTGGCAGTATTCGCATCATGTATTGGCGGGATTGATCTCGCATCGCGGGCCGATTCTGACCGTTGCCAATTGGTCGGGCACGTGGCCGGGATTGGTCGGGATGTTGAATTTGAACGGATCGCTGACCAAAGCGGGCGTCGCGTATTCCACGTTGTGGAGCGAGGATTTTCGCGACGACGCGTTCAGAACGAATTTGCGTCGCTGGCTGGAAATGGGGACAGCCACTCATGCTACGGACCATGTGAAGTCGCTGACCAAAATCAACATCAGCAGCGCCGCGCGAGAGTTTGGGCAACAGCTCGCCACGAAGTTAAAACGCGAAAAGGCCATCATGGGTGTGTTCGATGAAGGTTGCATGGGAATGTTCAATGCAATCATTCCGGATCATTTGCTCAATCCGACGGGCATTTACAAAGAACGGCTCAGTCAATCGGCGTTGTATTACGAAACCACGCAGGTCAAGGACGACGAAGCCCGCGAGGTGCGCCGTTGGATGGAAGATAGCGGGATGAAGTTTAAGACAGGGCCGAACGAAGCGGAAGATTTGACGGATGCTCAAATCCTGCAACAGTGCAAGATGTATATTGCGGCGCTGCGGATCGCCGACGATTTCGGCTGTGCGACCATTGGCATTCAATATCAGCAAGGGTTGAAAGACTTGCTGCCGGCCAGCGATTTGGTCGAGGGCACATTGAATAACACCGATCGGCCTCCGGTGAAAAGCCGCGATGGTAGGCGAGTTCTTTACGAAGGGGAGCCGTTGCCGCATTTCAATGAAGTCGATGAATGCGCAGGCGTCGATGGATTGCTAACCTATCGAGTTCATAAAGCGCTGGGGCTGCCAGTGGAAAACACGCTGCACGATTTGCGTTGGGGCGATTGGGATAGATCGGGCACGACGGACCGGTATGTATGGGTGTTTTTAATCAGCGGTTCCGCTCCGCCGGCGCATTTTATTGACGGTTGGGCTGGCGCGACCAGTGAGCGGCAGCCGGCGATGTATTTCCGCTTGGGCGGCGGCACACTCAAAGGGATTTCTAAGCCGGGCGAAATTGTGTGGTCTAGGATTTTCATCGAAGATGGCAAGCTCAAAATGGATTTGGGGCGAGCGGGCGTGGTACAACTGCCACGTGAAGAAACTGAGCGGCGATGGAAGCTCACCACGCCGCAATGGCCGATCATGCATGCCGTGACGTACGGCGTTTCGCGCGATCAAATGATGGCGCGCCACAAAGCGAACCATCTGCAAGTGGCCTATGCCAACAGCGCGGAAGAGGCGGATCGCGCACTGCTAACCAAGGCTGCCATGGCCGAGGCGTTGGGCATTGAACCATTCGTCTGCGGCACGCGCAAAGATGGTGCGAGCTGGTAAGCGGATTAGAACCGCAATTCGATGCCGCCGGAAATTCCTTGAGCCCACAACGAAGTGTCGCGGAGCACCTCGGTCGGGGAGTTGCCGACTCCCGATGGCGGAATTGCCGTGGGCAATTGCGTGGAACTGACGTTGGTGTCGATCTGATCGCCAACCCGTGCTACGCGGGTTATGAGTAGAAACGTGTAGCCAACGCTCAAATCGATTTGATTTGTTAGTTGGTAATGTAAGTTCAGTTCCATCTCGGGGAGGAATGCAAATACGTTGCGGCTGTGTACGCCGTCGTTGCTGTGCTGGGCCAATAGACCGGGCTGATGGGTGACGTTACCTAGCGGATCGGTCACGGTCGTATTGCCCGAGATGTTGACATACTCATGCACGTTGCCCAAGCCTAGTTTTGCCAGTCCGTTGAGGGTCCAGGAGCCGGATTGACGCATGAATTGCGCGCCGAACTGTCCGCCTTCGAAATCGTTGTTCGCTTGGAATTGATCGAGCACATTGAGGGACGTGCCAGGCGCGTAATTCGGATTGGTCGGATCCGTGGAGATTATGTTTTCGGAAATTCGCATCCCTTCGCGAAATTCCAAATGGCGGTAGCCGGCGGTCCAGCTAAATTGGTCGCATTCGTCCCGATCGAAAACGTGCTGGAAGACGATTTCGGCAAAGTCCATCGAAGATTTTGTTGTGATGCCGATCGTGGCCGGTGTTTGCGGCTCGCCCATGACAACGCCCGGATACGCGGCCAGTTGTGCGTTGGGTATTCCGCCGCTTGTGAAAGGGCGGGCCAAGATCGGCAGGCCGGACGAATCGGCAAAGAAATTGGCCGCGCCGGTCGGCTGACCGACGGTGAACCAACTAGCTTCGACGGCATTGTTATGATCGTCGTCGAGCCAATAGCCCAGCGTGACGCGGCCGCCATTGCGGGCGCCGCCGTCAACGTAATCGTTGCCGAACAGTATCGTCGCGGCGGGCAAAACTCCCGCCTGAGCTCGCGGTGTGCCTGCCGGACTGGTCGTCACCAGCGGCGGCAAATGATTGGCTTGAATCCACATCGCCAAATAATCGACATTGACCCACCAGTTTCGACAGCAGCAATCGTCGCAGTTATCGCAACTCGAATTACAAGAATTGCATTGCTGTGCGCACGATGAGTTGGTTTGGGTGCAAGCAGAGGGTTGAGCGGTGGCAGCGCCGGTCAGGTCCGGCGGCGGAGGTGGCTGACGAACTGGGATGGCAGGTCGATCGAGGCGCTCGGCCAGCAGCGACGGCTCAGACGTCTTGGCGGCGGACGAAGCACTCAGGTCAGGCAGCAGCACTGGCGGACCTTGGGAAAAATTGGCTGGATCGGTTTGGGCCGCGCATTGCTGGATGAAATTTTCGGATTCTGTGGTCGGCGGTAGCGAGAAAACTGCGAGTGCAATGGAAGTGGGAGTTGGATTGCTGACCGGTGCGGTAGCGGTTGGTTCGGCGGCGGATTCGACGGGCAGCTCGATGGGCGCCATCGCCGTCGGATCCGGCGGCGGTGCGAATAAATTGGGATCGGCGAAAGCTGCCGTGGCGATTGCCAACGTCAATACCACGGCAACGGCCGTTTGAACGATCGATTGTTTGAATGTGCTGGCCATCTGAAAACTGCACAAGTGCTCTTCAATTTCGCCTTTTGCCTGCGAGCGGCGACTTAGTAAACCGTATCGACAAATAGGGTTTGATGGGTAAAACCGATTCTTTGCATTGAGTTGAGATGGGGGCTGGAGGGGGAGTTGACCGGCGTCTCATGGGCAAATGGGTGTGCTTTTTCGATGGCAGAGTCAATGCGATGGGAAAAGTTTGGCCAGATTGCCTGGGTTGCCTGAGATTGTGGTGAGTTAGGGCCGGTGGAGTTTTGCACGGCAATATTGCGCGTTGCCGGGGGTCCCACTTTCTGGTGCAAAATTCGGCGAGTTTTGCGCGCTGCGCAGCGATTTCCGTTCTGGAATTCTCGAGTGAAATGGATTTTGTCGGGCGCAATATTAAGGGAATTTACTTTCATTTCCGTAGGGTTTTGCGCGATGTTTCGAAGGCACGGTTCGATCGCAGCGTGATGCTTGTAGTAGAACAGTCCATGAGCGCACGGTAGCGTAATGGGTGGCCCGATTTCAAGTGTTTTTTGAGGAGGTGAGGATTAGCGCGCCCCGTTGGGCTACGCCGTTAACGATTTTTAGGCGGCGAGATTTTTCAGAGTGCGGTAGGCATCGCGTAATTTTTGGGTGGCCAGGAGCACGGCTGGTTTTCCCGTGGTCGGGATGTCTTTG